>ERZ772946.109-NODE-109-length-41096-cov-8.43347_pt1 | contig 41096 bp, 35 predicted proteins | sample MGYA00511680_ERZ772946 | MGnify/ENA primary metagenome ERZ772946 (study PRJEB29015, sample SAMEA2737918) | human oral metagenome | biome: human oral; feature: human-associated habitat; material: dental | place: China | collected 2016 ... | reverse complement strand
CCGCTGCTGCTGTGTGGGTCGCCTGGCACCGGCAAGAGCATGCTGGCCCAGCGCCTGCCCGGCATCCTGCCGCCACTCACGTCAACCGAGGCGCTGGAGATCGCCGCCATCCGCTCGGCCAGCGGCCAGCCGGCCACGCGTTCGCGGCGCGCACCCTTTCTATCCTGCCATGCCAGCACCAGCCCCGCAGGGTTGCTCGGCGGCGGTCAGCCGCCACGGCCAGGCAACATCAGCCTGGCCCACCATGGCGTGCTGATGATGGATGAGCTGACCGAATTCCGGCGCACTGTCATCGAATCGCTGCGCGAGCCACTGGAAACCGGGCGCATCACGCTCAGCCGCGGCCCCTACAGCGAGACCTTCCCGGCGCGCTTCCTGCTGGTGGCCACCATGAATCCCTGCCCCTGCGGCAATCTGGGCGATCCGGCACGGGCCTGCCGCTGCACGCCCGCGCAGATCCGCCGCTATCAGGCCCGACTCTCCGGCCCCCTGCTGGAGCGCTTCGACCTGGGCATCGAGATGATGCGCGAACCGGCCAGGAACGTGCCCGACAAAGCCCCGGCCCCGGAAGACAGCACCACCGTGGCCCGGCGCGTGCAGCCCGCCAACGGCAGCTGACCCGACAGGCCTGCACCAATGCCTACCTGCCCGTCGGGCGCTTCGAGGACTGCCTGGCACTGCAACCCGACGCCCGCGCGCTGCTGACCCAGGCCGCCGACCGTTTCGGCTGGTCATGGCGCAGCCAGCACCGCGTGATGCGGGTGGCGCGCACCGTAGCCGACCTGGCCGACAGCACCACCGTCACCCCCGCCCATCTGGCTGAGGCCATGGCCCTGCGCCGACCACTGGACCATTTGGCCAGCCCCGAGGCAAACCCGGCATAATCGACGCACCCCCGCTCGCCCGACGGCCTTCCCGGCGTCGGCGGCGGTGCATCCCAAGAGGAGAGACGACATGCTGTACGAATTCCGCAGCCGCGCCACCGGCAGTGTCACCATGGTCGGCAAGGCTGCCGAACAGGTGCTGGAAATCATCGGCAAGAGTCCGGACGCCACCGGCATCATCACCGTAGCCCAGATCCCGGCAGCCATCGCCGCCCTGGAACAGGCGGCCGAACGCGAGCAGACGCCCGCCGACCAGCCGCAGGAGGCCGATGACGAGAACCTCCGGGAAGACGCCCGTGAGCGCTTCGTCAGCCTGCGTCAGCGCGTCTATCCGCTGATCGAGCTGATGCGAGAGGCGAAGGCTGCGGACGTGGACGTGACCTGGGGCGTCTGAGCGCCCCACCCTTGGCCACGACAGGCGGCGGCACCACATCGATGCCCTGCGCGCACAGAGCCTCGTAGATCCGGAAGGCGCCCCAGGCGTCGTGGGCAGCATAGCGGCACTGGGCGACCGAAAGCGGCTGCCGCGACCAGTCCGATGTGCCGATGGACTTGGATTTCTCGAAATACCGCCCGAAGGTGACGGCCATGGCCATGCGGATGCCCAGCGAGGCCCGATAGCCCAGCGCCCGATAGGTCTGGTCCAGATCCACCAGCCCCTGCGGAGCCACGCCAAAGCGCGCCAGCAGCTGGGCCCGATCACCCGCCAGGCCGAAACCCACCTTCAGTAGCGCAGGCTGCACCAGCAGTCCGACTACCGCCTGGGCACAGGCCGGATCCTGCAGCGGGAACAGCCACGCGCGCTCTGCCGAGGCAAACTGCACCAGATGCGGGCCATCCTGTGCCTGCCCCCGCACGAACACCGGTTTCGACTCGGTATCGAAGCCCACCACCGAAAGCGCTCCGATCTCGTCGGCAGCCTGCTGCGCCAGCTCCGGCCCCACCATCACAATGGCCTCGTCGGGCAGCCGCTCGAAGGAAGGCAGCGCCCGCACGGCCTCGGGCGACGGCAGCAGATGCGGCCCGGCACCCCGCCGGGCCCGGGGAAGGCGTCCTAAGGCGTGCTCCGCCACGGGTGCGCTTCTGGGCACCGGGTTGTTCTTCTGCACAGGCCTGATCTCTTGTACAGGAACAGGTTCCCGTACCGGCACGGCCTCGGGTTCGGGTGCCCTCCGCTCTGGCATCACGTCCCGCAGCGGTACGCGCCCGGCCAAGACACACTCCAGCGGCCCATGTTCAGGTAACGCACTCGCCGGCTCAGTCACCGGCGGTGGCCTAAGAAGCCATGCAATCTGCCGGGTCATTTGTCGGCAAGCCTCATCAGTAACTCCCGGAATCCATCGCCCGGCGGCTATATCAGCCGCACCTTCACCCACCCGGGCGCACCAGCATTGGCCCCATGGCCGCGCTCGGCGCAAAAACGGGCATTCTAACCAACGCGCACCCCGCACCGCAGCATTGCCACTTACCCACACCCCATTCTCCACCCCTGTCCCGCAGGCGGCACCAAACGAGTAACATCGGAGTTCAAGATGGTTAACATCCGTGTCACGGTCCCCGCTGGGGCCCGGGGGACATGTGTGCAGCCCAATCCAACAAGAGGCGACCAACCATGGCCAGAATACTCATCCCGATCGACGGTTCCGAGACCGCATTGCGTGCGGTGCAATGGGTCATCGAACAGATTCGTGCCGGTGTCAACCATCAGGTCTCGCTCCTCAACGTGCAGCCGGAAATCCTCTCCGGCCACGCCCGAGCCTACTTCACCAAGACCGACCTCGACGCCTTCATGGCGGAACAGGCTCAGGAACAGCTGGCGCCCGCCCAGCGCCTGCTCACCGAGGCGAACATCCCCTACGAATCCTCCTTCGAGCGGGGCCATGCCCCCATGGTCATCGCCGACCACGCCAAGAAGGAAGAATTCGACCAGATCGTGATGGGCACCCGGGGTCTGAATCGTGTCAGCGGCCTGCTGCTCGGTTCCGTGGCCACCGGTGTGCTGCACCTGGTGGACATCCCGGTCACCCTGATCAAATGAAATCCTGCCCAGACCACAGGCAGCCCCTGTTGCCCCGCCCCCGTTCGCGGTACTGGCCGGACATGACAGGAGCGTGGCGAGGACAGTATCGCTGACCACACCGACATCGCTGCCGGGTCGTTCGGGCCGGCTGGACCCTTCTCAGGCTGGAAGAACCTTCATGAACACGACAACGCAATCCCCGGAAAACACCCCTGTCGAAGTCCAGCTGGCGGCTGCGCCCCAGAACCGTGACGACGCCGTGCGGGCTGCAGGCAGTCTGCTGATCCAGGCCGGCTTTGCCGCTGACGGCTTCACCGACAGCCTGCTCAAGCGTGAGCAGACCGCCACCACCTTCCTGGGACAGGGCGTCGCCATTCCACACGGCATGATCGACGACAAGCACCTCGTCAAGCGCACCGGCCTGGCCGTGCTGCAGGTGCCCAACGGCGTCATGTGGGGCAAGGACGCCGAAGGCAAGCCCCAGATCGTCAACCTGGTCGTGGGCATCGCGGCCGCCTCCGACGAGCACATCAAGGTGCTGCGTCGCCTCACCCGCCTGATGCGTGACGACGCCCGGCTGAAGAAGCTCTTCACCACCATGAATGCCGCCGAACTCGTCCAGGCGCTGACCGGCGAGGCCCCCGCCTCTTCCCCCAGCACCCCGGCCATGACCGACTTCCCCGTCGGCAAGGAAATCACCCTGGGCTACCCCAACGGCCTGCACGCCCGCCCGGCCGGCCAGTGGGTCGAGAGCATCCGCCGCTTCAAGTCGCAGGTGCGCGTGCGCTGCGGCGACATCGTGGCCGATGCCCGCAGCGTGGCTTCGCTGCTGAGCCTGGGTGCCGGCAACAACGCGCGCCTGCGCATCTCGGCCCAGGGTGACGACGCCCAGGACGCCATCAGCGCCCTGCTGGGCACCATCAAGCTGCTGGGTGACGAAGAGACCCGTCAGGCCCGTCTGGCCGCCGACAAGCAGGCGCAGGCCCAAGGCCTGGGCCGCGAGCTGGGCAACTGGGAACCCGAGGCCCGCAACACCTTCAGCGGCATCGCGGCCGCCCCCGGCCTGGTCATCGGCACCCTGGTGCTGGCCGAATCGCAGGAACTGGAAGTCGAAGACAACGCCGAAGGCGTGGCCAAGGCGGCTGCCGACCTGGACCATGCCCTGGCCAATGCCCAACGCCAGCTGGCCACGCTCATCTCCAACGCCGAGCGCCAGGGCCAGGCCGAACAGGCCAACATCTTCAAGGCCCACCTGGAGCTGCTGCGCGACCCGAGCTGGCTGGGTGACGTCACCCGCTGCATCGTCGACGGTCACGGCGCCGCCTGGGCCTGGAAGCACTGCCTGACCAACCGCATCGAAGCCCAGCGCAAGCTGCAGGACGCCACCCTGGCCGCCCGTTCGGCCGACCTAGAGGACGTGGGCCTGCGCGTGCTGCGCCACCTGCTGGGCAAGGGCAACGAGGGCGCCAACCTCTCCCAGGGCTGGCCCGATGACGCCATCCTGCTGGCCGATGACCTGGCGCCGTCGGTCACCGCCCAGATCGACACCACCCGCGTGAAAGGCTTCTGCACCGCCAAGGGGGGCCCCACCGCTCACACCGCCATCCTGGCCCGCGCGCTGGGCATGCCTGCTGTCGTGGCTGCCGGCCCCGGCGTCCTGGCGCCGACCCTGTCCCAGGGCAGCACCAAGGCCATCCTGGACGGCTACCGGGGCAAACTGTACGTGGCCCCCACCGAAGCCGCCCTGGCCGAGGCCCAGCAGCGCATCGAACGCCTGACCCAGTTGCAGGCCGAGGAAACCAAGACCCGGATGCAGCCGGCCACCACCACCGACGGTCACCGCGTCGAGATCGGCGCCAACGCCAACCGGGCTGACCAGGCGCGCCGCGCGCTGGAATCGGGCGCCGAGGGCGTGGGCCTGATGCGGACCGAGTTCCTCTTCCTGGAGCGTGACCACGTGCCGGACGAGGACGAGCAGTACGAGGTCTACCATTCAATGGTGAACGTGCTGGCCGGCCGGCCGCTGATCGTGCGCACGCTCGACATTGGTGGTGACAAGCAGGTGCCGCACCTGGCACTGCCGCACGAGGACAACCCCTTCCTGGGCGTGCGTGGCGCCCGCCTGCAGCTGCGCCGCGAGGAACTGCTGGTGCCCCAGATGCGTGCCCTGTACCGCGCCGCCAAGCACGGCCCGCTGTCGATCATGTTCCCCATGATCAGCAGCATCGAGGAAGTGCAGCTGCTGCGCGAACGGCTGGAGGCCATCCGTGCCGAGCTGGATGCCCCGAACGTGCCACTGGGCATCATGATCGAGGTGCCGTCCGCGGCCGTCATGGCCGACCAGTTCGCCAAGTACGTCGACTTCTTCTCGATCGGCACCAATGACCTGACCCAGTACGCGCTGGCCATCGACCGCCAGCACCCCGAATTGGCCAGCCTGGCCGACGCGCTGCACCCCGCCGTGCTGCGCCTGATCGCCCAGACCGTGGCCGGTGCCCGCCCGTACAAGCGCCACGTGGGCGTCTGCGGCGGCCTGGCCGGCGACCCGCTGGGCGCCGCGCTGCTGGTCGGCCTAGGTGTCGATGAACTGAGCATGAGCGCCAGCGACCTGGGCACCATCAAGGCCCTGCTACGTCGCCAGTCGCTCAGCGATCTGCAGGCGCTGGCCCGCAAGGCCCTGGAGGCCCAGACCGTCCAGGAAGTCCGCGCGCTGGGCGCCGCCCTCAAATCAGCTTCTTCCCCAACTGCAGGAGATGCAGCATGACCCAAGTCCTGACCATCACTCTGAACCCGGCCATCGATCAGACCATTCCCGTCCAGAAACTGATCCCGGGCGAAGTGCATCGCGCCACCGGCCACAGCAGCACGCCAGGCGGCAAGGGCATCGGCGTCTCCATCATCCTGGCCTCGCTGGGTGTGCGCACCACCGCCACCGGCTGGCTTGGCGCCGACAACGACAGCCTGTTCGTCCAGGCCTTCGAGCGCAACGGCATCAAGGATGCCATGGTGCGACTACCCGGCAATACCCGGACGAACGTGAAGATCGTCGACAACGAGGCCGGTGAATCCACCGACGTGAACCTGCCCGGCATCAAGCTGGACGCCGGCGAGCAGGCCAAGGACGAGCTGATCCTGGCCGAGCGCATCGAAGCCCTGGTCCGGCCCGGCGACTGGTGCGAGTTCGGCGGCAGCCTGCCGCCCGGCATCACCGTCGACATCTGGCTGCGTCTGGCCAAGATGCTGGTGAACAAGGGCGTCAACATCGTCATCGACGTGGCCGGCTCCCAGCTGGGCCAGATCCTCAAGCGCTGGCCCAAGGAGGTGTCCTCCACCATCGGACCGGTCATGATCAAGCCCAACCGGCCCGAACTGGAAGAGCTGGTCGGCCGCCCGCTCAAGCACGACCACAACGAAGTGATCAAGGCCGCTGAAGAACTGCGTGCCGGTGGCGTGCAGCGCGTGGTTGTCTCGATGGGTGCCGAAGGCGCGCTGATCATCGGCCCCGAGGGCCGCTGGCTGGCCACCCCGCCCAAGGTTCAGGTCGCAACCACTGTCGGCGCAGGCGATACCCTGGTGGCCGGCACCATTGCCCGGTTGCTGCAGGGCAGCCCCTTCCCCGATGCTGCCGTCTTCGGCATGGCCTGCGCCGCTGCCCGCATTCAGCAGATCGAGTTCGGGCTTCCGCCGGTGCAGCAGGTCGAGGCACTGGTCAAGCAGATCAACGTCTCCCCGCGCTGATCATCCCCAAGAACCCCCTAGAGGAGAGTCCCCGTGGCAAGCATCTTGGCGATTTCCGCCAGCCAATCCGGGCCCGCCCACAGCTTCATCGTCGGCGAGGCCCTGAAGTCTGCCGCCGCCCGGGCCGGACATACGCTCGGCCTGAAGGTCATCAGCCATCTGGGTGAGCAGGGCAGTTTCTCGGACGACGAGCTGGCCAAGGCCGACGTGGCCATCGTCGTGGCCGATGGCCCCGTCGAACTGTCCAGCCTTCCCAAGGCACTGCGCATCTTCGAGAGCACCCCGCAGGCCGTCTTCGATGACGCCGATGGCGTGCTCGGTCAGGCCCTGGCCGGCAGTGGCGGAGCCGCCAAGGCTGCCCCTGCCGCCAAGGCCGCCACCCCGGGGGGCAAGCCCCCGGCCGGCATGAAGGTCGTTGCCATCACCTCGTGCCCCACCGGCGTGGCCCACACCTTCATGGCCGCCGAGGCCCTGGAGGAAGGCGCCGAGACCGCGGGCTACAAGATTAAGGTCGAGACCCGTGGCTCGGTCGGTGCGCAGAACACCCTCACCCCCGAGGAGATCGCCGCCGCCGACCTGGTGGTGATCGCCGCCGACACCCAGGTCGACAAGTCCCGCTTCTTGGGCAAACGGCTCTACAGCACCAGCACCAAGGCCGCCATTCATGACGCCGGCAAGGTGTTCGATACGGCCTGGGCCGAAGCCACCCCCTGGGGGGATGGCAAGGCCGCTGCCGCAGGCGCCAAGGAAGAGGCCAAGGCAGGCAGCAGCAGCGGTCGCAGTGGCCCCTACAAGCACCTGATGACGGGCGTCTCGTTTATGCTGCCCTTCGTGGTCGCGGGCGGTCTGCTCATCGCGCTGGCCTTTGCCATCGGCGGTCTGGACGTTCCGTCCGATCCCAAGCTGGAAGGCACGCTGGGCTGGTACCTGTTCCAGGTCGGCGCCAAGTACGCCTTCGCCCTGATGGTGCCCATCCTGGCCGGCTACATCTCGTTCTCCATCGCCGACCGTCCGGGTCTGGCGCCCGGCATGGTGGGCGGCATGATCTCCTCGGCCATCGGCGCCGGCTTCCTCGGCGGCATCCTGGCCGGCTTTCTGGCCGGCTACCTCACGCAGTTCCTGGCCAAGACCATCAAGCTGCCGCGCACCCTGGAAAGCCTCAAGCCCGTGCTGATCCTGCCGCTGCTGTCCACCGGCATCATCGGCGTGCTGATGCTGAGCGTGCTCGGCAAGCCCATGGTCGCCGCCATGGAAGGACTGACCCACTGGCTGCAGGGCATGCAGGGTCAAGACATCGCATTACTCGGCGCCATCCTCGGGGCCATGATGGCCTTCGACCTGGGTGGCCCGGTCAACAAGGCGGCCTATGTCTTCGGCACCACGCTGCTGGCCAGCAACATCAAGATCCCGATGGCCGCCGTCATGGCAGCCGGCATGGTGCCTCCGCTGGGCATCGCCGTGGCCTGCTGGATCTTCCGCAACCGCTTCAGCAACGAAGAGCGTGATGCCTCCAAGGCGGCCGCCGTGCTGGGTCTGGCCTTCATCACCGAAGGCGCCATTCCCTTCGTCGCCCGCGACCCGCTGCGCGTCATCCCGGCCTGCATGATCGGTGCAGCCACCACCGGTGCCCTGGTGGGCCTGATGCACATCGAACTGGCCGCACCTCACGGTGGCGTGTTCGTGATGCTGATCCCCGGCGCCATCACCAACGTGCCGATGTACTGCGCAGCCATCGCTGCCGGTGCCGTCGTCACCGCACTGGGTCTGGGCATCTTCAAGAAGCCCATGACCACCCAGGCACAGGCCGCAACGGCATAAACCGCCAGAGCCGCATCGGGAACGAGACGTCACCTATCAGGTTCCCCACCCAAGGCCAACCCTTTGCGGGTTGGCCTTTTTTGTGGGCAGGAGATAATAAGGGGGCGCAGCAACGGGCCTTACAGCCGGAGCCCGCCGCGCCCCGGCAGGCTCGGGTCCGCACCCCTGGCAGACACCTCTGCACACGGATCACGGACCCGGGCCCTGCCGGCAACACCGCCTGCAGCCCGGCCCGCAATGGCCGCCACACTCCACCCAAGGGACAACAGCATGGAAACTGAGTACCAGACGCCACCCGAGAAGTTCACGGCCTTTCTGAAACGGCAACGGATGGTCTTCATCGTCGCCTTCCTGGGCTATGTCTGCGCCTATCTGGTGCGCAACAACTTCAAGCTCATGTCCAAGTCCATCATGGTGGCCAATGACTGGAACAAGGACGACATCGCCATGCTGCTGTCATGCCTGACCGTCTCCTACGGCCTGGCCAAGTTCTACATGGGCGCCCTGGGCGACAAGATGAGCCTGCGCAAGCTCTTCGCCACCTGCCTGGCCGCCAGCGCGGTCATCTGCATCATCATCGGCTTCTATCACACCTCCATCGCGGCCCTGGCCGTGCTGCTGGTACTGTGCGGCGTCGTGCAGGGCGCACTGGCCCCCGCCTCGCAGAACATGATCGCCAACTACTTCCCCAATCGCACGCGCGGGGCGGCCATCGCGGGTTGGAACATCTCCCAGAACCTGGGCTCGGCCATGCTGCCCATGATGATCGCCTTCATGACCACGCTGGGATGGATCATGCCCAAGACGGGCGACGTGCTGTACGCCTTCGTCGTGCCCGCCGTGGTGGTGCTGGCCGTGGCCGTCTTCTGCTGGAGGCATGGTGGCGACAAGCCCGAAGCCGAAGGCCTGGACTCGCTGCGCACCATGTACGGCGAAGCCGGTGAATCCAACGTGGCCAGCGAAGAAGAAAAGAGCAGCCTCACCTACTGGCAGCTCATCTGGAGATACGTGTTCTGCAACCCGGCGCTGCTACTGGTGGCCTCCGTCAACGTGGCGCTCTACTTCATCCGCTTCGGCGTCGAGGACTGGATGCCCATCTACCTGCACGAAGTGGCCAAGATGGAAGACGCCCATGCCCAGATGGCCATCTCCACGCTGGAATGGGTCGCCATCCCCGGCTCACTGCTGTTTGCCTGGCTGGCTGCCAAGTACCCCAACAAGATGGCCCGCATCGGTGCCATCGGCCTGTTCATCATGGCTGGCATCGTCTTCGTCTATGAGACCATCACGGCATCGGGTGCGCCCAACTACGCGCTCATGCTGGTGGTCTGCGGCATCCTCGGCGCCCTCATCTACGGGCCTCAGCTCATCGTCAACATCCTGACCATCAACTTCGTACCGCTCAACGTCGCCGGCACCGCCATCGGCTTCGTGGGCGTCACCGCCTATCTCATCGGCAACATGGGCGCCAACTGGGTCATGCCCATCCTGGCTGACAACTTCGGCTGGTTCTGGTCCTATGTCGTGGTGGCAGGCCTGTCGGTCTTTGCCGCCATCGGCTACCTGATCCTGGCCAAGCGCGAAGAGCAGGTCATCAAGGCATGATCCTGGCTCTGCGGCCTCGTCATGCTGGTCTGGAGCGCAGACCGGTTCGTCGACGGGGCCGCACGAACGGCCAGCTACTTCAAGGTGCCCCCGATACTGATCGGCATGCTGGCCGCGCTGGTGGGCTGGACAGTGCGCGCCGAGCAGAAGGCCCATCTGCCGGCGGCCCCGCCACGCAGGAAGGCGCCACCGCCCCCTCCCTCGACGACGAGGCCGCCGCCGCCATCCGCCCCATCATCTTCTGGCTGGCCATCGACCTGGCGCTGGGCAACGTCATCGGCTCCAACCTCTTCAACACCCTGGGCGTCGTTGGCCTGGCAGCCGTCATCCAGCCCATGTCCGTTGAAACCCAACTGCTGAGCCGCGACGTCCCGGTCATGTGCGTGCTGACCCTGGCGCTGTTCGTCCTGGGCTACAACTTCGGCAAGTCCCGCCCGGGGCGCATCAACCGGCTGGAAGGGTGCCTGCTGCTGGCCGGCTACATCGGCTACACGGTCTGGCTCATCGAGAGCACCTTCATCCGGGGAGCCTAGGCCCCCCAGAACCGGATCCGTGCACACCGCGTGCCGGATCCGGTTTTCTTTTCCGGGCACCTGCCCGGCCCCATGACGGCCCGATGAGGCCGCTCACGGGGCGCTTCGGGTCACGTCCTCACTGTCCCAGTGTGGCCGGGATCAGCTTTTCCAGCCCGGCCAGCGGGGCCAGAACCTCGGGCGACAGATGATGACGCTGCGCCATCCAGGCCGCCGTGTTCATCGACGCATACACGTTGCCCTGACTGTCTTCCCACACCAGCACCTTCGACGGCAGGTCGATCGCCAGCGTCGGCGACTGCACCATCATCGGCGTGCCCACCTTGGGATTGCCAAAAACGATCACGCTGGCGGCCGGCATCTCCAGCGAATGCTGCTGCGCCGCCTTCTGGTGATCGATGACGGTGAACACCGTCAGGCCCTTGGCCAGCAGTGCCTCCTGCACCCGCTTGATCGAATCCGACACCGAATACCGGCTCCGGATCGTCAGAAGCCCATCCACCTGGACCGGAGCCGCCGCCCCGCCCTGCCCGGCAGCCTGTCCCGCCGCCGGCGTTGCCTCATCGGCCGCCATCACAGATCCTCCCGTCATCGTCAGGCCCACAGCCAACCCGGCCAGCACCGACCGGTACCCCCATGCCTTTCTCATCCGTCCCATCGACGCTCCTCTGAAAGAATGGCCAAGAATGCTCCGATGGCAAGGCCAAGAAACCGTCCAGCCGCGGTCACGCAACCGGTCAGGCCCCACGAACGCCTTGCCCGTGATCCCACAATCATACGGGAAAGCCGGCCAGCGTCTCCTTCCGTCAGCCCGCGCCCCAGCCGCCCATCAGCGGCACGTAGAATCCTGCCCTTCGCCCCCGGCAAACGCCGTGCAGGTCTGCGCGACCACCACCCCGGGTGAACACGACTCCAGCACGGACCTGCTCCGACCTGCCCCTGCGCCATGATCGTCCGCTCCCGCCCTCATTGGCTGCGCATGCTCTTCGTGCTGCGCGGCTCCATCCTGCCCACCATCAGCCCGCAGCTCATCATCATCACGCTGTTTGCCACGCTGGTCACGGCACTGCATGGCCAGATCCTGGACTGGAAGGTCTCACTCAACTTCGTGCCCTTCTCCCTCATCGGCGTGTCGCTGGCCATCTTCCTGGGCTTTCGCAACAGCACCAGCTACGCCCGCTACTGGGAAGCCCGCACCCTGTGGGGACAGGTCCTGGCCGCCACCCGATCACTCGGCCGCCAGGCACTCACCCTGTCCAGCAACCGGCCGCTTGCCCCGCCGATGATCCTGCATCTGTGCGCCTTCGCCCACCTGCTGAAGCACCAGCTGGCCCGCACCGACCCCAGCACCGACATCCACCTGTTCCTGGACGAAGCCGACAGCCAACGTGTGCTGCAGGCCGAACACCGCCCCGCCATGGCCCTGCTGCTGGCCAGCGAATGGCTGGGCGAACGCCTGAAGGCCGGCGAAGTCACCCCGCCCATCGCCACCGCCTTCGAGCGCAACCTTCATGAACTGAGCACCGCCCTGTCCGGCTGCGAACGCATCGCCGACACCCCGCTGCCCTTTCCCTACTCGGTCATCATCCACCGCTGCGCCTACCTGTACTGCTTCTGGCTGCCCTTCGGCCTGCTCGACGGCATCGGCCTGATGACCCCGGTCATCGTCTGCTTCATCGCCTACACCTTCCTGGCCCTGGAAGCCCTGGGCGCCGAACTGGAAAACCCCTTCGGCCGCGACCCCAACGACCTGCCCCTGCAGGCGCTGTCCCATCAGGTGGAAACATCACTGCTGGAGATGATCCACGAACCGCCCCGCACCCCCCGGCCGGAAGTCGTCGACAGCATTCTGATCTGAGCCGAGGCCCGAACGATATCCTGGTCAGTATTTAACGCATTGAAACCAGCCATCCAAAATGCAACTCAATTTACAGGGATCGCGTGACTCTCGCCACTTTTAACAGATAAGTAGTCCAAACGCCATGACTGCAAACGTCTCGTCTGAGACAGGGTCATGTCGTCCTCAGAGACCGCCATACAACCTTTCAGACATATTCCCTTCCATGATTTCGTACGTATATCGAACAGCTTTTTCTCAAACTCCGAAGTGATTCGACCGGCCAGATCATCCATACGTCCCTGCAGCGCTTCCGGATCCTCTCCCGGCAAAAAAGAAAGAACTATCACCAAATCATAAGATACCTCATCGACATGACCAGACATCCTGGAATTATTCAGATTGAAGTAGACTGAAGAAATATGACGGCCCTCGTTCTTCAGAAGCGAAGCTAACTTGCTATCCAGCTTGTTCCGAGAAAGCAAATTGACAAATCCATCAGGAAATGCGCTTCTGTTATATCGCACCGCCAGCCAAGCACGAAGAGCCGAACAAGACTGACTAGGGATATCCCAGGAGTCATCCGGAGAAAATTGCGCCAGATCTACCTTCTTGACAAAGCAACGCTCGGTAGCCACTAGCTCAATGACGACTCCTAAGTCATTACACAAAGCATCAATATGCAGCGTACGCGGAGACTTTGACCAATAGTAGTTCCCCTCCCCCTCCTCCAGCCTTCGCCCAACGATCACTTCTACATTAGGTTCTTGATCAAGATTATCGTTGGCCAAGTCACAATCATGGCTGATCACCATCACACATAGAGCATGGTCTGTCGACCCCTTGCCTTGGAGACCCAACGCTTGCACTGCGTCACTCGGAAGAATAGCCCCCTGACGCCACGGAGTTTCGCGCGTCCATGCTGCGCTCATGATGCTCACCCGTCCTTTCAGGAAAATTCATCGAACGACCTCCGGATCAGATCCGGTTCGTCATCACGAATTTCTGCATTGCCCAGCAACTCAGACAGCTGTTGACGTTTACGTTGACCTGTCGTCTCCAACCGAATTAGCTTCTCGGCCATGCTCTTACCGTCGGCGCCTTGTGCCAGCAACTCGATAAATGACAAGTTCCGATCGAGACGGCGATTCAGCGCTTGCGCAGTGACCTTGACCCGTTGTTCAGCGAATATTTGTGCGGCGGCGGCAAGTTGCTCCAGTTTGGGCAGATGAATCTCTTTAGGGTTTTCCCCCTTCAGCCAGTTGTACAGCGTCTGACGAGACACGCCAAAAATGGCAGGCAGGTGCGAAAATGTCCGCCCAAAACCATCCTGAACCTCCTGCATCAAGCGCGCAGCAGAAGGCCTTTCAGTATCCACTCCCCCCCTGTTGGTGGTTGGAAGAAACAGTGCAGTGCTGACGGCAACCGGAGAATAACCATGCCGTCTGACTATGGAACGAACGTCGGCTATGCCGCCAGTCCCTCCCATATCAAAGGGGGGAAAATGCTCAAAACCCCTTGACACCTGAATGGAGACAGGCGCCATGGCCTGAGGAGGTACGTGAAGGTCTGGTGCAAACATCATTGATCCCAGCGTTCGAGAGCCTTGTCCGTGACAATAGAACGGAAAGCGCCACTGATCACATCATGAAGATCCTGCAGTCGCTTTCCAACCTGAGCAGCATCATAAGCTTCACGTTCACTAAAAAATGCGTCGTTGTCCAGCGTAGCACTGGGGCCATGATAGCCAGTAAAGCGCTCTTCCAGTCGCATGTTGAACGTCTGAATATCTGCCGGCAGAGTAAGTGCCCCATCTGCCTGGATGATGACTCTGCTTGTCAGCTGGATCTGGCCAAGTTGATGCAGAGCTTCCATGTAAGCGTGCTGACGGGCAGCACCTGATATAGAGGGAGAGGGCAATCCACGTGCTGTCGGCTGCAGGTAGATGTCCAACACCTCATCGAAAGCTGGCATGACCCGATCCAGGTACCGTAGCCCCACCTTTTCGACAAAATCCAGCTTGACGATCTGGTGGACCCTCTCCAATCCCTCCAGGAAAAGGGTCTGAAACTTCTCAAAATGGCCATAGAAACTCGATTGCAGCACTAAGCCATGGCTGTTGAGCAAGAAGGTATGAGTCTGTTCCGGATTACCAAACTGGTAGAAATTTCGCTGAACGGGTTGTGGTACACCTCCTTCGTCACCAGGAAACTGCACGAACGTGAATTGGTGAGGTACATAGTCCGGATATCCCGCCTTGCGGAAGGACTCCTGAATAGCCTTCAAGTGATCTTCCAAGGCCAGGATCGGGTTGAACTGTACCTGTGTCAGCACAAGGTACACAGGTGGGTTCTTGAGAGGTGTTCCCATACAGCAGACTCCGTTTGACGACGGGCGTTATAAGGGCATGACCTGACAGGAGGAATGCTGCCAATCGCTACTTTACAGTTCAGTTTACAAAACTGCAAGCGGCCGTCTGTCGCATGGGCTGTCCGGTACGCCTGAAACGTCTGCTATCCAGATCAGTGGCAGGTCTCACCAGAACATGGCGCTTCTGCCACACACAAGAAGCAAAGACAGTCTGAACGGCTCTAGTTGAGTCCGCCCACCAATCAACCGCTTGCCTTTCCCTCCTCGTCGTACGCCCTGAACGCCCGCTATAGAATGAGCATATCCCCTGTCAACCAGGATACGTGCCATGACCGCTTCCACCCCCGACACCCCGCGCCTCACCTCTCTCTCGCACGGCGGCGGCTGCGGCTGCAAGATCGCCCCGGGCGTGCTGACTGATCTGCTGGCCAGAAGCAGCGTGCCGCCCCAGCTCTTCCCCGACCTGCTGGTGGGCACCGAGACCGCCGATGATGCCGCCGTCTACCGCATCAACGAGCACCAGGCCATCGTGGCCACCACCGATTTCTTCATGCCCATTGTCGATGACCCCTACGACTTCGGACGGATTGCGGCCACCAACGCACTGTCTGATGTCTACGCCATGGGGGGGCAGCCCATCATGGCACTGGCCGTCGTCGGCATGCCCATCAACGTGCTGCCGCACGATGTCATCGCCCGCATCCTGGAAGGCGGTCAGTCAGTCTGCCGTGACGCCGGCGTGCCCCTGGCGGGCGGCCACTCCATCGACTCGGTGGAACCCATCTACGGCCTGGTGGCCATCGGCACGGTCGATCCGAAGGATCTCAAGCGCAACAGCGGTGCCCAGGCAGGCGACGTCCTCATTCTCGGCAAGCCGCTGGGCGTGGGCATCTATTCGGCCGCCCTCAAGAAAGGCCAGCTCGACGAAAGTGACTATGCCACGATGATCGACGCCACCACGCGGCTCAACCGGCCCGGCCCCGAGCTGGCGCGGCTGCCCGGTGTGCATGCCATGACCGATGTCACCGGCTTCGGCCTGCTGGGCCACACGCTGGAAATGGCCCGGGGTTCAGGGCTGACGGCCCGCATCAACGGCCGTGCCGTGCCTTTCCTGAAGGATGTCATCGAGCTTGCCTCGGCCGGCATTCGCACGGGTGCATCGGGTCGCAACTGGGCCTCCTATGGCGCCGATGTCGACATGACCCCCGATGCACCGCCCTTCCTGCAGGACCTGCTGACCGACCCGCAGACGGCCGGCGGGCTGCTGGTGGCTTGCGCCCCCGAAGCCGCCAACGAAGTGCTGAAGTGCTTCAACCGGTTTGGTTTCGCGCAGGCCACCGCCATCGGACACCTGGAAGCCGGCCCAGGCCGCGTGCAGGTACGCTGATTTCCCCCCATCCCTTCCGTAGGCCTCATCATGAAACCCGACTCCCTGCGCCGCCGTCTGCTCTCGGTCGGCGCCACCCTGCTGGCTGGCAGTGCGCTGCTGGCCGCCACGCCCGCCCATGCGGCCGACGACGCCCTGAACGCCGTCCAGCAACGCGGCACGCTGCGCATCGGCATCGAGGGCACCTATCCGCCCTTCAACTACCAGGACGAGAAAGGCCAGTTCGTCGGCTTCGAGATCGACCTGGGCAATGCTCTGGCCGAGACCCTGGGCGTGAAGGCGCAGTTCCAGCCCACCAAGTGGGACGGCCTGCTGGCCGCCCTGGACTCCGGCCGCATCGACGTGATCATCAACCAGGTCACCATCACCGACGCACGCCAGAAGAAATACCGCTTCAGCCAGCCCTACACCGTCTCGGGCATCCAGGCTGTCACCCGCACGAAGGATGCGGACACACTGCAATCCCCCAACGCGCTGGCCGGCAAGAAAGTGGGCGTGGGTCTGGGCACCAGCTACGAGGAATGGGCCCGTCGCACCGTGCCATCGGCTGAAGTGCGCACCTACGAAGACGACCCCACCAAGAACCAGGACCTGGCCGTGGGCCGCCTGGATGCCGTGCTGGTGGACCGGCTGGCCGCGCTCTACCAGGTCAAGCAGAGCAAGAACCGCTTCGCCCTGGGCGGCCCGGCCTTCTCGCGCCAGACCTCCGGCATTCCCACCCGCAAGTCCGATGAAAGCCTGCACCAGGCCATCGACCAGGCGCTGGAGAAGCTGCGTGCCGACGGCACCCTGACCAAGCTGTCCAACAAGTGGTTCGACACCGACGTGACCAACGCACGCTGACCCGCCACCCGGCATGTCCGAAACCCTGTCTCTCGTCCTCGAATCCCTGCCCGATCTGCTGAGCGGCGCGCGCTTCACCGTGCTGCTCAGCCTGGGCGGCATGTTCTTCGGCCTGCTGCTGGGATTCCTGCTGGCCCTGGGCCGGCTGTATGCGCGCCGTCCCATCCAGTGGCTGGTGCGCTTCTACGTCTCGTTCTTTCGTGGCACGCCGCTTCTGGTGCAGCTCTTCATCATCTACTACGGCCTGCCCGAGATCGGCCTGCAGCTCGATCCCCTGCCTGCCGCCATCATCGGGTTCTCGCTCAACACGGCCGCCTACACCTGCGAGACGCTGCGCGCCGCCATCGCCCACATCGATGCCGGCCAGTGGGAGGCCGCCGCCAGCCTGGGCATGAGCCGCCGCCAGACCCTGCGCCGCATCATCGTGCCCCAGGCCGCCCGCACAGCCCTGCCCCCGCTGGGCAACAGCTTCATCGCCCTGGTGAAAGACACCTCGCTGGCCGCCACCATCCAGGTGCCGGAACTGCTGCGTCAGTCCCAGCTCATCACGGCCCGCACCTTCGAGGTGTTTGCGATGTACATCAGCGCCGCCCTCATCTACTGGGCCATCGCCAGCATCCTGTCTGCCCTGCAGGCCCGGCTGGAGCGCCACACCAATCGCTCGGAAGCACCGGAATCGGGCGGCTGACACGGCCAGCCACCGAAACGAAGACAAAACGTACTGACACAGACGACGCAGCCCGCATGCCCCTTGGGCTGCAGGCACTCTGCGCGCATGGCGCCCGTGCCTATCGCTTTCAAAGCTGCGACCTTCAGCGCCGAAGCCGCTCGAAGCGCTCCTGCAGCGTCGCCTTGGACAGCGCTCCGATGCGGATGTCCTGCAGGCTCCCGTCACGGCCGTAGAACAGCGTGGCCGGCAGCGCCCGCAGCCCGAAATGCCGGCCCACCTCGCCCTTCGCATCCAGCAGCACATTGTCCAGCGCAAGCCCGCGTCGCTGCAGGAAGCGGCTCACCCGCGCTCCGTCCTCGCCCTGGTCCAGGAACACGATGTCCAGGTCCGGATACTGCCGCTGTGCCTCGGCCAGCACCGGCATTTCCCGCACGCAGTGCGGACACCACGTAGCCCACAGGTTCACGATGGCCGGGCGCCCATTGCCGAAGCGCTGCAGCGGCACCGGCTGCCCCTCCAGCGTCTGCAGCTGCAATGCCGGCAACGGCTGCACCCGCGTTGCTGCGTTCTGCAACGCCAGAAGCCCCGCCACGCCGATCACCGTCATGCCCACCATGGCCGCCAGCAGCGGCCGGCGCGGTGCCGAACCCCGCCAGCCATATCGCCACGCCAGCAGCCAGGCCCACACCAGCCCGGCCCATGGATCGAAGCCGCCATCGCGCACGTCCAGCGCCGTCCAAGGATCTTCCAGGTAGGCCTCATGATGGCGCAGCACATAGGCCAGCCGCGCCACCGCCAGCGCCCAGAACACGATGCGCCAGAAGAACGGCTCCACCGGCGCCGTGCCCTGTCGCTTCACCTGGCGGTTACCCAGCCAGAGACCAAGAAAGACCGCCACCATCGGTATCAGGACCGAGAGCGGCAACGAAAGGGGACCGAGATTCAGAGCAGCAGGCATGCTGCGATTATTCCACGCTCTTGGGGACACCCCCGCCATCCGGTCTGTCAACTGCAACAAGGCCGCCACACGCCAGCGTCGGGAATAGCAACCCGACACACCTCCGGGGCAACGTCCACATCTCCAGCCTCTCCATGACAGGCGTGACATGGCCAGCGTCCCGTGGGACGGCGCACAGCGCCCGCACGCCTCGACAGAGCCTTCTCCCTGAAAACCCCATTGCACACAGACACCAGTTTTCCTGCACGCTGATACCAGTCCGTCCAGCAGGGTCCCTTTAACCTAGGGTCGTACCCATGCCTGTCGGCCCACGCCGACGCGGCAGGGCCACAACCAAGGACAAAGACGGCAAGAAGCAACCGTCCCCACAAGGAGACTCATTCATGAGCCGCATCGACCCCATCACCCTTTCCGTGGTACGTGGCGCCCTGGAAACCGCTCAGCGCGAGATGACCCTCACCCTGGAGCGCACCGCACGCTCCAGCGTGTTCAACGTCGCCCACGACTACAGCAATGCGCTGTTCGACCACCATCCGGAAATGATCCTGCAGGGACAGGACATCCCCATTCACCTCGGGTCACTGATGCCTGCCATGAAGGCCGTTGCTGCCTACTTCGGTGATGACATCCACGAAGGCGACATCATCTACCACAACGATCCCGTGCACATGGGCAGTCACATTCTTGACTGCTGCATGTACAAGCCCGTCTTCTATCAAGGCCAACTGGTCTTCTGGACGGTCTGCAAGGGACACGTCACGGACATCGGCGGACCTGTGCCGGCGGGCTACAACCCCAGCGCCCGGGAACTCTATGCCGAGGGCTTGCGCATTCCACCGGTCAAGCTTTGGGAACGCGGCAAGCGCCGTGACGATGTCATCAACCTTCTGCACAGCAACATGCGCGCACGTCGCAACCAGGAAGGCGACCTGAATGCGCAGTATGGAACCTGTCGCGTCGGCGAACGCAATCTCATCCGGTTGCTGGACAAATACGGCATCCAGACCGTTCAGGCTGCCATCGCGGAGCTGAAGGACATGGCGGACCGTCACATGCGCTCGCTGATCCATGACATCCCCGATGGTCACTATCACGGCGAAGCCGTTCTGGAGGATTCAGGCCATGGCATGGGCAACCTCACCATCCAGGCCGACATCACCATCCGGGACGATACGGTACACATCGCCATCGACAGCCCGCCACAGGTTCCCTACTTCATCAACTCCTATGAGGGAAACTCCATGTCAGGCGTGTTGCTGGGCCTGATGATGTTCGCGCAAGTGCCACCGCCGTACAACGAAGGCCTGTACCGTTGCGTCACCGTCGACATGGGCCCCAAAGGCACGCTCTGCAATGCACAGGAACCGGCTCCGCACGCCAACTGCACCACCACGCCCATGGAAACACTCACCGATGCGGTGAGAAAGGCCTTCGAAGCCGCAGCCCCCGACCGTGTGTGCGCCTCATGGGGACACGCCAGTGGCATCAACATTGCCGGCATCGACCCGGAGACTGGTGAACAATACGTCACCATGGTGCTGGCCTCGATCATTTCGGGTGCGGGCGCCACTCAGGCCATGGACGGCTGGCATGCCTGCGGCCCGCTTTGCTGCTTCGGCGCACTCAGCTCGGGCGACATCGAACTCCTGGAATACCAGTATCCGATCCTGATCCACCGCTACGGCCTGGTCAGCGACACGGGCGGTGCGGGATATCACCGTGGCGGCTGCGGAACCCTCTGGGAGGTGGAACCCCTGAATCACACCATGACGGTCGTTGCCTTTGGCGAAGGCCGACAGCTGCCCACCCTGGGTGCGGCCGGCGCCACCAACCGTCTGCCACAGCGAAAGCTCGGCCGGCTGGAGATCGACATGCTGGATGGAAGCACGCACACCTATCTCCAGAACACGATGGCAGAGATTCAACCCGGCCAACGTGCGCGCAACTACAACCCCGGCGGAGGTGGTTACGGCAATCCCTTTGAACGTCCCGCCGACGCCGTGGCACTGGACGTGCGTCGGAAACTGGTCTCACGTGTCGGTGCAGAGACCGAGTACGGCGTCATCTTGAACGACGATCTGACCGTCAACGAGGCCGCCACCCGCAACCTTCGTGCGCAGCTTGTCCAGACACTCGTCTGATGAGCCTCCAGCGCAGCTGTCCATGAACGACATGAGAATCCAGGAGACACCATGAACAACGAATTCCGACTGGGTGTGGATGCCGGCGGCACCTTTACCGACTTCGTTCTGGCCGAACGTGGAGGCCAGGTCCATCTCTTCAAAGCAGCCTCAACCCCGGAGGATGGAACCCTCGCCATTGCCGATGGCCTGAAACAGATGTCCGAACGTCTTGATCGTCCGGTCGAGGACATCGTGCGCAACTGCGACTTCTGCATCAACGGAACGACCGTTGCGCTGAATGCTCTGATACAGCTCAAGGGCGTCAAGGTCGGCCTTCTTGCCAGCGCCGGCCACCGGGACAGCATCGAGATCCGTCTTGGGCACAAGGAAGAAGGCTACCGATATGACGCAGACTACCCCCCGGCGCCACAACTGGCTCCCCGTGAATTGCGCTTCGGCGTCCGCGGACGGATTCTTGCCGACGGGACTGAACACCAGGTCCTTCACGAAGAGGACATCCTGCGCGCCATTGAGCTGTTCCAACGCGAAGGGGTTCAGGCCGTGGCCATCTCCTTTCTCTGGTCCATCCGCAACCCGTCGCACGAACAGCGTGCGCGCGAACTCATCGAGGAGCACATGCCGGGTGTCTTCGTCTGCTGCGGCAGCGAGGTTCACCCCCAGATCCGCGAGTACACCCGGACTTCCACGACGCTGGTTAACGCTTACCTCAGCCCGGTCATGAGCGCCTACGTGCAGCGCATCGACCAGTACTTCAGGAACCTGGGGGCCCAGCAGCCCGTTCGCTACTTCCAGTCCAACGGCGGACTGGCGGTCGGGAACGTCATGCGCGAACGTGCCGTCAACGCGATCAACTCTGGGCCAGCCTCTGCTCCGCAGGCAGGCTTGTACATTGCGGCCCCTTTCGGCATCAACGACGTCATCACCATCGACATGGGAGGCACCTCTTTCGATATCACCATGGCGCGTGATGGCCAGACCAGCCTCAACCGCAACATTGATTTCCTGCGCAACCGCATCGGCGTTCCCATGATCCACGTCGAAACACTGGGCGCAGGCGGGGGCTCCATTGCACACATCAACAGCTTCGGCATGCTGGAGGTCGGCCCTCAGAGCGCAGGGGCCAACCCCGGCCCAGCCAGCTACAACAAGGGCGGCACACTGCCCACCGTCACCGACGCCAACCTGGTCCTTGGCTACCTGAAGCCGGGTGCCGTGCTGGGCAACAGCATCACCCTGGATGCCAGCAAGGCGCGTCAGGCCATCGAAGAACACATTGCACAGCCACTGGGCATCGGCGTGGACCATGCCGCTCGCGGCATTTCCACCATCGTCAACCAGAACATGGCCAACGGCATCCGTCGCATCACCATCGAACAAGGCTTCGATCCGCGCGACTTCACGCTGGTCTGCGCCGGTGGTGCATCCGGCATGCACATCGTTCCATTGGCCGAGGAGATCGGCATCAACCGGATCCTTGTCCCCAAGTTCGCCTCCTGTCTGTGCGCCTTCGGCCAGATCATCTCGGATGTCAAATACACGTGGGTCGCCACAGAATCCATGCGCATCACGCCCGAGGCCGATCTCTCCCGACTGGCCGCGACACTGGACAACATGGAGCGAACCGGCATTGAGCGGCTGCGACAGGACGGCTTCTCCGATGACGACATCGTCATTGAACGCAGCATGGAGATGCGCTACCTGGGCCAAGTGCATGAATGCACGGTGCAGGTTCCCAATGGTCCGGTCAATGCGGAACTGGCTCGACAGATCATCGCCGCCTTCCATCGTCGCCATGAAGCCCTGTTCACCTATTCCGAACCGGACAGCATGGTCGAGCTTGTCAACGTGGAAGTGACCGTGCGAGGCAAGGTGGCCCAACCCAGCATTCCCAAGCTGTCGAAGGCCACGCATCCCGTCGACGACTTCCTCCTGGAACGCCGACCCATGATCTTCGACGACAGCCTTTCCACCGTGGACACGCCAGTCTATGACGGAGACCGCCTGGGTGCGGGACATGCCCTTGAAGGTCCGGCCCTCATAGAAGAGCCAACGACCAACATTGTCATCCCTCACGGCTGGAAAGCCGAGCTGCATGAATCGGGTACCTACCTGCTTACCCGGACCGGAGAACCCTGAAACCCCCGCTCGGCCGGGTTTTCTCGGGGTGACGTGTTGCGTCACCCCTGGATATAGTGGGTGAAGGGCGCCAAGGCCAGGACACGACACAGGGCGCCCCTCATCTGGAGGAGACACGCATGTCGTATTTCTGTGCCTCTCATCCCCCCTCGCAGCGCTGCCACACCCTGTACGGAATTCAGGCCTGGCAGAAAGCCGTCAGCGACGCCTTCTTCACGCTGGACATCCACAGTGCCCCCTCGCCCGACTTCCGTGGCGCACTGTGCACGGCCACCACCGGCAGGCTCTCCATCAGCCACCTGCGCGCCGGCCCCGCCTGTTACCAGCGCACGACCTCTCACCTTCAGCACTGCACGGAAGAATCCTTCCTCATCACCCTACCGCTGTCGCATACCGTCACATTTCGGCAGCTGCAACGCCACGCCACCTGTCATCGAGGCCATTTCCTGCTGGAGATGTCCCACGAGCCCTACGCCTTCAGCACCACCCAGACGTCGGAGCTCATCGTCGTGAAGGTTCCCCAGGAGGCGCTCAGACCTCTACTTCGCCACCCCGAGCGCTACTGTGCAGTCGATTTCGACGGCAGAACCGGAATCGGCCGACTGTTCCGTCAGCACGCGCTCAACACGGCCCGGCTGTTGCACCTGCTGGACCCCAGCGACGCAGCGCTGCTGGAGAGGCAGCTTCTGGAACTTTTTGCCCGCGCAGTCGAACAGGACAACCGAATCCTGACCGCCCACGACTCTGCCGTCCGCGCTGCCCACCTGCTACGCATTGAGCGCTATGCCCAGGCACACCTGCACCAGCATGATCTCTGCCCGGAACAGGTGGCGGGTGCCTGCGGCATCTCGGTACGCTACCTGCACCATATCTTTCGCGACACCGGCACCAGTTTCTCCAGCTGGCTTCAGACCCGCCGGCTACTGGCTGCACACCAGCAGCTCACTCACAAGCGCTTCATCGGCACCCTCACCCAACTTGCCTACAGCCTGGGATTCACCGATCCCTCCCATTTCTCCCGTGCCTACCGCCGGCACTACGGCGAAAGTCCGCGCGACACCCTCAAGAAGCGCCCCCCGGGGCCCTAGGGATAACCCTGAACATCAGAACGGAATGTCTTAACCATTGATTCATAAGGAAATTTTATAGAACAGCGATAAATGGGTTTCATTGCTCGCCTGTCATCGCTTCTGTAAATTAGCGACACCCCAATCAGGGAGAACGACAGCCTGAGCAGCCATCCCCGTGCCCGGATGCGCTGCCCGACAGCAGGTTTTCGACTCCAGCCCCATTGACGGCGCAGGCCCGGGAAACGGCCCAACCAGCCCCACCCGCCACGCCGCACAACCCCGTACCCCGGAGATATCCCTTCAATGGAAACGTGGATCCAGAACTATTCGGTCGTCGGCGATAGCCTGATGCTGACAGCCGCCGTGGCGCTGCTACCCATCATCTTCTTCTTCGTCGCGCTCACCGTCCTGAAGATGAAAGGCTATGTGGCAGGCTTCTGCACCCTGCTCATCGCGCTGGGCGTGGCCATCCTGGCCTTCGGCATGCCGGCCGGCATGGCCATCTCCTCCGCCCTCTACGGCTTCGCCTACGGTCTATGGCCCATTGCCTGGATCATCATCACGGCGGTATTCCTCTACAAGATCACCGTCAAGACCGGCCAGTTCAACATCATCCGCGCATCGGTCATCTCCATCACGGAAGACCAGCGCCTGCAGATGCTGCTGGTCGGTTTTTCGTTTGGTGCCTTCCTGGAAGGCGCCGCAGGCTTTGGCGCGCCGGTGGCCATCACCGCCTCGCTGCTGGTGGGCCTGGGCTTCAACCCGCTCTACGCCGCCGGTCTGTGCCTCATCGCCAACACCGCCCCGGTGGCCTTTGGCGCCATGGGCATCCCCATCCTGGTGGCTGGCAAGGTTTCCGGGCTGGATCCCTACCACATCGGTCAGGTGGCCGGTCGCCAGCTGCCCATCCTCTCCATCATCGTGCCCTTCTGGCTGGTGGCCATGATGGACGGCATGCGCGGCATCCGCCAGACCTGGCCCGCCGTGCTGGTAGCAGGTGTCTCGTTTGCCGTCACCCAGTTCCTCACCGCCAACTTCATCGGCCCCGAACTGCCCGATGTCACCTCCGCGCTGGTCAGCCTGGTCTGCCTGTCACTGTTCCTGAAGAAGTGGCAGCCCGAGGAGATCTTCACCTTCGACGGCATGAAGAAGCCCACGAAGCGTCATGAGGCCGAATACACCACGGGCCAGATCCTGAAGGCCTGGTCGCCGTTCGCCATCCTCACCGTCTGCGTCAGCCTCTGGACGCTGAAGGGCCTGCAGAACGTGCTCGACGCAGCCACCATCAAGATCCAGTGGCCTGGCCTGCACAATCTGGTCATGAAGGCTGCCCCGATCGTGGCCGAGCCCACGGCCTACGCCGCAGAATTCAAGCTGAACCTGCTCGGCGCCGTCGGCACCTCCATCCTGCTGGCTGCCCTCATCTCCGCCGCCCTGCTGCACATGCGCATTCCCAGCGTCATCAAGACCTTCTTCGAGACGCTCCTCGAACTGCGCCTGTCCATCCTCTCCATCGGCCTGGTGCTGGGCTTTGCCTTCGTGGCCAACTATTCGGGCCTGTCGTCCACGCTGGCCCTGGTGCTGGCTGGCACCGGTGCGGCCTTCCCGTTCTTCTCGCCCTTCCTGGGCTGGATCGGCGTCTTCCTCACCGGCTCCGACACCTCGGCCAACGCCCTGTTCGGCTCGCTGCAGGCCAGCACGGCACACCAGATCGGCGTCACGCCTGAACTCACCGTGGCGGCCAACACCACGGGTGGCGTCACCGGCAAGATGATCTCGCCGCAGTCCATCGCCATCGCCTGCGCCTCGGTGGGTCTGGAAGGCAAGGAATCCAACCTGTTCCGCTTCACGGTCAAGCACAGCCTTGTCTTCTGCGTCTTCGTGGGTCTGCTCACGGTGCTGCAGGCCTACGTGCTGCCGTGGACCCTGCATTTCTTCCAGAAATGACCCTCCCACGCCTCGGGGAGCCTGACACGCCCCCGAGGCCATGAGGGATGATGCAGTCGCTGTATCCTCTATCAGACTCATCATCCCTCATCCTCGACCGCCTCATGGATATCCTCTCCCGCCTTTATCGCCTGCCCACGGGGCGTTTCCATTACACGCTGCTGGGACTCATCGGCGTCGGCTGGCTGTTCGACGCCATGGACACGGGCCTCGTGTCCTTCGTGCTGCCCACGCTCAGTCAGCAGTGGCAGCTCACACCGGCGCAGTCGGGGTGGATCGTCAGTGTCGCCTTCGTGGGCATGGCGCTGGGCGCCGTGGCCAGCGGCTGGGCTGCCGACCGCTTCGGCCGCCGCAATGTCTTCGTGGGCACCATGGTGCTCTACAGCATCGCCACCGGCCTGTGCGCCCTCTCGCCCAGTCTGCCCATCCTGCTGTTCTGCCGTTTCTGGGTGGGCTTCGGGCTGGGTGGCCAGCTGCCGGTGGCCGTCTCGCTGGTCAGCGAATTTGCGCCCCCTGCGGTGCGCGGCCGGCTGATCGTGCTGCTGGAAAGCTTCTGGGGCCTGGGCTGGCTGGCCGCCGCGCTGGCCTCGTGGGGCTTCATTCCGCACTTCGGCTGGCACAGTGCATTCTGGATCGGTGCGCTGCCCATCTTCTACGCCCTCTGGGTCTGGAAAAAGCTGCCAGAATCCGTCCCCTACCTGCTGGCCCGGGGCCGGGTGGACGAGGCCCACGCTCTGGTATCACGTCTGGAGGCCCAGGCTGGCCTGCCCGTCGTGCCAGAAGCCGTCGTGGCTGCCACCGCCCCCCATGAGCCCATCCGTTTCGGCCAGCTCTGGAAGCCGCCCTTTGCGCGGCGCACCCTCATGCTGTGGCTGATCTGGTTCGGCATCGTGTTCTCGTACTACGGCATCTTCACCTGGCTGCCCAAGCTGCTGGTGGAGCAGGGACACACTGTGGTCAAGACCTTCGAGTACATGCTGGTGATGATCCTGGCCCAGCTGCCCGGCTATTTCTCGGCGGCCGTGCTGGTGGAACGGATCGGCCGCAAGGCCACGCTGGCCTCGTTCCTGTTCGCCTGCGCCGCATGCGCCTGGTTCTTCGGTCAGGCCACCACCCCCACCACCATCCTGCTGTGGGGGTCCCTCATGTCCTTCTTCAACCTGGGGGCCTGGGGCGTGCTGTACACCTACACCCCCGAGCTGTACCCGGTGCGCTTTCGGGCCTTCGGCTCCGGCTGGGCAGGCGCCATCGGCCGCATCGGCGGCATTGTCGCACCGCTGGCCGTGGCTGCACTGGTGGGTGGCGCCAACGGCTTCGCCCACATCTTCGGCATGTTCACCGCCGTGCTGCTGGCCGTGGTCGTGACCATTCTGGTGCTGGGCGAGGAGACCCGCGGCCGCTCACTGGAAGACATCAGCGACTGAAGGCCCCGCTGTCCTGTCCAGGACAGCACGCCCTGCAACAGAGCAGGCGGCCTCCCGCTTGTCAGTGCCGACATGGCAGGCAGGGCGCTCACCGCAAGCACCTGTTTCATGCAACCTGCGCATGAGGGCATGACCGCAGCGTCTAACTACAAAAACGCACATTGATACCGGTGCGGCGCGCCGGTAACGTCCCTGCCATCGCACCCCCAGGGACAACATCATGCAACCCCATACCCTGTCCTCTTCGCTGGCCATCGACGCCCCGAGCGCCCGGGGCAGCCAGACACGACTCGGTCGCGAATCATATACGCCCGTCCAGCGCAACCCGGCACCCGCCGACACGCAGCCGCCGGCAGCGCGTCCGCCCTGGTACCGTCAGGAAGACGGCTGGGCCATCTTCATCGGCCTGGGCATGGTGGCGCTGGCCAGTCTGGCGCTGCTGGCCGGCGAATCCGGTGCGCTCAAGCTCGTCACCGTGAAGTTCGGCAGCTGGCGCACGCCCGGCGAAGGTCTAGCGGCCCTCAGCAAGGCGCTGCCCTCGCTCATCTACCTGTATGCGCTGCTGCTGGTACCGCTGTCCATCGGCGCCGCCCGCATCGGCTACAACGTCACGAAATTCGGCAAGGGCCTGCTGGCGCTGTATGGCCTGGCCGTGCTGGTCACGCTGCTGGCCAGCAATACCTGGTTCAAGGCTGCCCAGCTGGAAGGCCCGCTGGTGGCTCTCTTCGTCGGCCTGGCCATCGGCAACACCATGCGCCTTCCCGCCTGGCTGCACGAGGCATTGCGTACCGAATACTTCGTCAAGACCGGTATCGTGCTGATGGGGGCCACCCTGCCCTTCACGATCATCCTGCAGGCTGGCCCGGCCGCCATCAGTCAGGCGCTCATCGTCTCCTTCGTCACCTTCGGCAGCATCTATTTCGCCGCGACCCGACTCTTCGGGCTGGACCGCCGCTTCGGCGCCACCCTGGCTGCCGGCGGATCGATCTGCGGAGTATCCGGTGCCATTGCCATCGGCGGTGCATGCCGTGCCCGACCCCAGCACGTTTCGGTGGCCATCTCGCTGGTCATCGTCTGGGCCGTGGCCATGATCTTCATCCTGCCGGCGGCAGCTCGTGCACTGGGCCTTGAACCCGGCATCGCCGGTGCCTGGATCGGCACCTCGGAATTTGCCGATGCGGCCGGTTTTGCCGCCGCCGAAGCCATTGGCCACGAATCTGCCGTGCAGGCCTTCACGCTGATGAAGGTGGTGGGCCGCGACATGTTCGTGGGCGTCTGGGCCTTCCTGGTGGCCATCTTGTCGGTCACGGTGTGGGAACGCCAGTCGCGCGACAGCGCCGAGCGCATCGACCGTCGCGAGATCTGGCGGCGCTTCCCGAAATTCATCCTGGGCTTTTTCGTGGCCTCACTGCTGACCACGGCAGCACTCACGCTGCTGGACGGCGCCCAGGCCACCGCCTACAGCAAGGATGTGCTGGGTACGCTCAAGTCGCTGCGCGGCTGGTTCTTCACCCTCACCTTCCTGGCCATCGGCCTGACCACGCGCTTTCGGGAACTGACGGCCGTCGGCATCAAGCCCTTCCTGGCCTTTGCCGTGGGTGTGGCCATCAACGTGCCGGTGGGCTACTTCCTGTCGGTCCACGTGTTTGCCGACTTCTGGAACGCGCTCTGATCATGAACACCACGCTCGTCAACCTGCGGACCACCGTCAACAGCGCCACCCATGAGGGCCACCGCGACCTGCTGCTGCAGGCCGCGCTGCTGGCCCAGGGATTTTCCATCGACACCGAACAGACCGGCCGCAAGGCCAGCCAGAAGGCCCGCTGGCGCGCCACCTCGCACGACATCGACGCCCAGGACATCAAGCACCATCTGCAGGAACTGGGCTTTGCTGACCACGAATTCCAGATCCGGATGGAATTCCAGCGCGCCTGGGGCTGCCTGTAACGCTGAGATCGGCCTTGACGACGGCTCAGGTATAGGCCGCCTCATTCGTGTCATATGGTTAAACTGACGCGACGCATTGCGCTGCCTGACACGCTGCTGTCCGAGATTCCATCGCCTTGAACGAGGAGCCGCATCATGACCGCGTCCCCCTCCCGACCCATCATCGGCCGCATCCTGCACCAGGGGCTCAGCAACTTCCACCGCGCCCACCAGGTGGTCTACCTGCAACGCCTGAAAGATCAGGGCGAGACCGGCTGGCAGCTGGCCGGCACCAACATCCGTCCCGACGCCAACCCACTGCTGGAAGCCCTGGCCGCCCAGGACGGCAATTTCACGCTGGAAACCATCGATCCGCACGGCAAGGTGGAATACCACTGGATCACGGCCATCGACCAGGTAATTCCCTACGATGCCAGCCTGAAGACCATCACCGAACTGGCTACCGACCCGATCACCCGCATCATCTCCTTCACCGTCACCGAAGCCGGCTACTACCTGCTGGAAAACGGCGAACTGGACACCAGCTTCCCCGACCTGAAGGCCGACCTGGAGCGCGTGAAGCAAGGCGAGCCAGGCCAGACGCTGTACGGCGCCCTCATCACGCTGCTGCGCGCCCGCAAGAGGGCCGGTGGCGGTCCCATCACGCTGCAGAACTGCGACAACCTGCGCCACAACGGCGACCGGGTGCGTGGCGGACTGCGCGACTTCGCCCAGAAGATCGGTGACACCGACATCCTGAGCTGGATCGACGCCAACGTGCGCTTCCCCAACGCCATGGTCGACCGCATCACGCCGCGCCCGCCGGCGGAGCTGAAGGCACGCGTCAAGGCCGCCACCGGACGCGACGACAATGCCGCCCTGGGCTCCGAGAGCTATCTGCAATGGGTCATCGAGGACAATTTCGCGGCTGGCCGCCCCGCCTGGGAAAAGGTCGGTGCCGAACTGGTGGCCTCGGTCGATCCCTACGAAGAAGCGAAGATCCGCCTGCTCAATGCCACCCACAGCTGCATTGCCTGGGGCGGCACACTGCGCGGACACGAGTACATCCATGAAGGCGCGCGTGATGCCGTGGTGCGCAAGCTGGCCTTCGACTACGCCACCGACGACGTGATCCCCTGCCTGTCGGGTCCCAACAATCCCGTGGACCTGACAGCCTACCGCGATATGGTGCTGGAGCGCTTCGGCAACGATGCCATCCGTGACACCAACCAGCGCGTCACCGCCGACAGCTTCTCGAAGATCCCGGGCTTCATCCTGCCCACCATCCGCGACCGGCTGGCCCGCAACGAGAGCATCGATTCGGTGGCGGTGCTGCCCGCCCTCTTCCTGGAATTCCTGAAGCGCTGGCATGCAGAAAAGCTTCCCTTCCAGTACCACGACCAGAGCATGGATCCGAAGGCGGCTCACGCCATCGTGCAGGCTGACGATCCAGTGAAGGCCCTGTGCGCCGACCGCATGCTGTGGCAGGAACTGGCCGGCGACGCCCGCCTGGAAACTGCCGTGCGCAAGGCACTGGCACGTGTCCGGAAGGATGTGATTCCGGGCTGAGACACAAGCAGCGAGCCATATCCGGACAGGGCTGATTCTGGCGACAGGATCAGCCCTTTTCCGTTTGACGGGACACAATCTGCCCGACGCCCTCTGTCAGGCCTTCACGCTTGCCTGACGCGCGCTGCGACCATGAAAGATTCCTTGCTATCAGGAAAGCACGACCAGCCTTCTGAGCAGGCCAGTCTCTTCAAGCTCCAGCCCCAAATTTGCTCCCATCGCTCATGCAGCAATGACATCGCCACGAGCCTTCAGACATACGGATGCAATTCTTTGCAATCGTCATTGCAAAGCATGACCAACAATCTGCCGTCCGCCAGACAGACATCATGCAGGATCTCGCCCATGTGAAATACATTCAGACCCTTTCGTGCAAGCGTGCTCACGGAGCGTATGCATACACACACACGCCTGAATGGAAACGTTGTCCGATAAATACATTCAACCATTCCAAGTTCTGAAAAGCATCCTGACACAACGCTCTACAGTGCCCTTGGCGCTGGCGACCATCCGCCACGCTGTCTATCGCTAACTCTGTCAACAGCCGCCAAGGATCACTCATGTCCATACGCACCCACCTTCCATCTTCATCCATCGCTGCTTCTCCCAGTACGCCCCATACACGCGTTGAGAAGCCCCTTGCATCAGCTGCACGCCGTCACCCCGGCCGCCCGCTGGCGCTGCTGATGATGCTGTCCCTGGCGGCCTGCGGTGGCAGCGGATCGGATGATGCCGGACAGTCTGCCCAGCTGACACAGAAAGCTGAAACGCCCGTCCTTTCCAGTAACCCCTCCAGCACGACATCAGGCACCGAGAACACCACCCCGAGCACTGCGGCTGCAGCCAACACCACACCCGACATTGCCGCCTCGACTGCCAGCACACCAACCACCAACGCCTCTGCAACGGAGACCGCTGCTGCCACCACACCTGCTGCCACACCCGCAGCCAAAGCTGACGCTGTACCCGCCGCTGTACCCAGTAAACTGGTCGATGACAAGGAGATTCGTTCGGACGTGGTCATGGCAGCCTTGGTCGGACATGCAACAGGGGCAGCCCAGGGCAATGCCCAGAATGCGACCCGCGAGCTGATTCCCACGGAAAAGGGTGGCATTGAACTCACGAAACCCAAACTGGCCAGTGAGGACCCGCAGCCCCTGCTGAAGCTGGATGTGGGCATTCAGCCGTCGACCGACAGTGCATTCCAGCAGCCGTACACCTATCGTGCACATGCTGAAGCCCAGCCCGGCCAGACCGGCAAGGCCGCTTTCAACGCCGCCACATGGGAGCTGGGCCTGTCCAGTGACCAGGCTGCCGCCGGCCAGGCACTGACAATCGGCAATATCCTGCGATTCACGCAGGCGGGTCTCAACGAGGGGAAACCCCTCGTTTTCCGTGCCGTCAGCCCCGGGGGGCGACCGGACAACTCCGCCACGCAGCTGTCGGCAGAGAAGCGGATCTACCGCGGCGGAAGTTTCAAGACATGGGAGACCGAAGACCGGGCGTATGTCGCCGAACTGGACATGAGTCTTCTTGATGGGCCGGACACCTTCCTGCTGACGCTGAGCGTCGCCAAGGCAGGCGATTCGGAATCCATGGAGATCCGCAGCGCGTGGCGCATTCCGGCAAACTGGAAATCCGGCGATGCGCTCGTCAAGCTGGGCGAGCAGGTGGTTCATGAAACACGCTCGCCGGCATACAACGGCGATGGCGTCCTTTCCGGCACATCCAGCAGCACCGACACCTGGAGCACCGCCAACTACCGCGCCGAAGGGATTGTCGACGGAACCACGGATGTACCGATGAACGAACGAGGCATCAGTGGTGCACTGTTGTCTGCCTCCTTCGACTCCCTGCCGGACGAGGACTTCGGCTTCAATGATGACAATGGTCGTCTGAAGGCTGCCAGCAGCCCCACCGGCGCCTTCATCGAGAAGGCCCCTGATCCGGACAGCCTCAAGCTCTGGGAAAACAGCCAGGCCGATAATTTCGGCCCCCGTCCCGCCCCCGACAACTATGTCCCCGCAGAAGGAACCTATTATCACGAGCTGAAGGCAGGCATTAATAACTGGTACAACGCGACACCCTCATTCGAGCACCTGGAGATGTCGCTGAAGCTACGCGCCGGCACGCAAAGCGGCAAGCAGGTCATCTTCCTGCCCAACGAACTGAAGACATTCATCGATGTCCCTCCCGCGGACAAGCCTGACGACCACAGCCCCAGCAATCGCATCGAGGGCGTGCTGGCCTCGGTTGACGGGCAGAAGGGCTTCCACCATGACTCGCTGGTTCCCTTCGGGACCGTGATGACCTGGCAGGGCCAGAAGGATGGCAAACCGCTGACCGTGAAGATGTCCCTGAAACCCGGTCCCGAGGCCAATCAGGTGACTCGCTGCTGGACGGCAGCCCTGCCCAGCCGTACCCGTGACCTGAACCGCGATATCTGCTCGACTTTCGTGGTGCCTTCCGGATGGCAGCATGGCCAGGCTCTGGAACGCGTGAGTAGCTATGTGACGGATACGCGCCCTGGAGACAACGGCCAGCCGGTGACACGCACCTGGCGCAGCAATCCGGCCGCGCCGAAGTGATTCGCCAGCAAGGCTGATATGCGCATCATGGATGCCACGTGGCTGCACGGCATCCATGGTGCGCGTTGCATCCATGTGATCCGCCCGTGCACAGACCCGGGCCGGGGAGGATACGAGGGCCTCTGAGATAGGTACAGAGCCGTCATCCCGTCGTGCATTGACCATTCTCGACTGGATGACGGATATACCTCGGGAGGCGTTCGACCGTTGAAGCGGCATCAGCCGCCTTCAGCTTCCGCTTCGAAACATCCGCCGCCAGACGCTGGGGCTGACGTGGAAACGCTGGCGGAACTGCACACGTAAATTTGTGGCACTACCAAAGCCCGCCTTTTCAGCCACATGCTCAATAGGCATGTCACCATTTTCCAGCAGGTTCTGAGCCTGCCACAGGCGTTCTGTCTGCAGCCATTCTCCCAGCGCCATGCCTGTGGCCCTGGAAAAATGCCGAGAGAACGTGCGACGTGACATATTCAGTCGCTTGGCCAGATCATCCAGCCGATGCGGACTACCCAGATCCTGTCGCAAAAAAGCCAACAAGCTGTTTATCCGATCGTCCCGTGTGTGGCGTGTAGCCGGCTGACGGATGAACTGAGCCTGCCCCCCTTCTCGATGCGGTGCGGTCACGAAGGTTCTAGCCACTTCGTTGGCCACCGTGACACCATGCATCCGTCGCAACAGGTGTAGACAGCAGTCCAGCCCTCCTGCAGCGCCAGCCGACGTGAGAATGTTGCCATCCTCAACATACAGCCGATTGTCATCAAGCATGATCTTCGGAAAACGCTGGCGAAAGTCGTTCTCCGCCATCCAGTGCGTGGCTGCGTTCTTTCCATCCAGCAGGCCGGCATAGGCAACGGCATAGGTTCCATAGCACAGCGCAACAATCTGTGCTCCTCGTTTAGCCGCCTTCCTCAGGTGTCGATTGAACTCCGATGATGGCGCCTCGTCCACGTCACGCCATCCACTGATGACGATGACATCGGCACGATCCATGGACGAAAGCCCCCCATGCACCGGGATACGGGCTCCCAGGTGGGTGGCGACATCTTGGCCATTGTCGGAAAACACCCGTAGCCTGAACAATGGACTACTTCGAAAGGACGACTGAAACAGGCAGAAAGGGATATTGAAGACGAAGTCATTCATCCCGGGCTGAGCATACAGTGCGGCCGTCCTCAGTTTTGCTTCAGTCGTCATGTTGGCCCGATTCTTTCGTAGATTGGCAATGTTGCCCATTCTAGTCGGCCTGAAGCCTTCCTAGAATCCTTCCTCTCCGATCTCTTCAGGAACAGACCCATGAACTGCAAGTCTACGGACCAGTATCAGCACATCCGCAACGCCACGGCCAGGATCACGTATGCCAATCAGACCTTTCTGGTAGACCCCTTTCTGGCACCCAAAGAATCCATGGCAGGTTTTCCGGGCACCCACAACAGCCAGCAGCGCATGCCGCTAGTAGATCTTCCGATGCCTGTCGAGAAGATCATGGAAGGCGTGGATGCCGTCATCGTGACCCACACACACGAAGATCACTGGGACAAAACCGCACAACAGGCAGTTCCCAAGAACCTTCCAATCTTTGTGCAACATGAGAGCGACGCCGGAAAGCTTCGCACGCAGGGCTTCAAGGATGTACGTATCCTGCATGACAGCGCCACCTTCAATGGCGTGAGCTTGACCCGCACAGGTGGGGCTCATGGCACCGTGGAAATGTATGCACATCCACAGATGGCACAGATTCTGGGCGATGCCATGGGTGTGGTGATGCAGAAAGAAGGCCACAGGACAATCTACATCGTGGGCGACACAATCTGGACGGCTGACGTGAACAAGGCGCTGAACCGCTTCCAGCCGGACGTGCTGGTGATGAACACAGGCTATGCACGCATCCAGGGCCTATCCGACAGCATCATCATGGGCCCGGACGACGTACTCAAAGCCACTCAGGTCATGCCGAATGCACAGATCATCACCGTGCATATGGGCACAGTCAACCACACCGCTGTCAGTCGTCAGGACATGCGTCGTTTTCTGGTTGGCGAAGGCATCATCCACCGTGTCGCGGTACCAGAAGATGGCGAGATCGTGACGATTAATGGAGCCTCAATCACTGCGACATCTCAGCTCTGATCACCACGCATCCAGTGCTCTGCCAGAAAGTCCACAAACACCCGGATTTTCGGGCTGACGATGGTGTCGCCGTAATAGACGGCGTGAAACGGTTTGGCTTCGTTCAGGGCACAGTCCGGCAGGAGTTCATGCAGGTTGCCCGCTGCGATGTCACTGGCCACAACGAAGTCCGACAGACAGGCGATGCCGTTGCCGGATAGACAGAGCTGACGGATGGTTTCTCCGCTATTGGCAGACAGCTGGGGCGCGGCGGCATAAGGGGCATGATCGCTGTCAGCAAACGGCCAGTTGTTCAGGGTTCTGGGTTCGGAGAAACCAATGAGGGTATGCCGCGGCAGATCGGCAACGCTTTCCGGCGTGCCGTATCGGGCCAGATAGTCGGGGGCAGCAACAAGCTTCAGGCGACTGTCAAATAGGTGTCGGGCGCGCAGCGCAGAATCGTGGAGGCTGCCTGCGCGGATGGCGATATCCACGCGCCGTTCGATGAGGTCGATATAGCCTTCGGACGAGGTAAGCTGCAACGACACCTGCGGATAACGCTCACGAAACGGGCGCACGAGCGGGGCAATGCGATGCAGCAGCGTGGGCGTGGCGGAATCCACCCGAAGAATGCCCTGCGGTGTACCGCCCGAGGAGAGGAGCTCCGCCTCTGCGGCCTCAATGTCATGCAGTATCTTCCTGGCACGCCTGAAGAAACGGCTGCCTTCTTCGGTAAGCCGCAGCTGGCGTGTGGTGCGGTTGAGCAGATTGGTGGAAAGTTTCTCTTCCAGCCGTTTCACGGTGCGGCTGACGACGGAGTTGGCCAGGCCCAGACTTTCTGCCGCACGGCTGAAACTGCCGCTTTCCACCACCTGCACGAATACGGCCAGCTCATCGGAATGGCTCTTCATTGTTGCTGATACTGGAAAAGTGTTTTGCGATTATTGCCATTTTCCTGCATGAAGGATAGACGGACAATGGCGTGTTTTCAACACGACTTCTGAGGAATCCGCATGAACATTCTGTTGATTGACGGCGGACAGGCCTTCCGTTTCACCGAAGGCCGTCTGAACCACACACTGCACCAGACCGCCCGAGAGACGCTGACGGCACTCGGCCACACGGTCAAGGAAACCGTGATTGAACAGGGCTACGACAGCGCGGCCGAGGTGGAGAAATGGCTGTGGATGGATGCGGTGGTCTGGCAGATGCCCGGCTGGTGGATGGGCGAGCCGTGGACGGTAAAAAAATATGTTGACGAAGTGTTCAGCGAAGGCGTGGGCGAAGACAAGCTGGTTGCCAACGATGGCCGTCACCGTGTCAACCCGACGGTGGGCTACGGGACGGGTGGATTGCTGCACGGCAAGAAGCACATGATTTCATCCACCTGGAATGCGCCGATCGAGGCATTCACCCGGGAAGGCGACTTCTTTGAGGGCGCAGGAGTGGACGGCGTTCACTTCCATTTCCACAAGGCCAACGAGTTCCTCGGCACCACACGGCTGCCCACATTCACGTGCAACGATGTGGTGAAGAATCCGCAGGTCGAGCGCTACCTGTCCGACTATCGTGCGCACCTGGAGAAGGTGTTCGGCAAGGCGTAGGTGCGGGGCGCAGGAATAGAATAGGCATGTCCTTTTCTGACTGACGAGGAGTGCCCATGAAGGCCGTCGTGATCCATGAAGCGGGAGGTCCCGAGAAGCTGATCCTTCAGGACGTGCCGACACCACAGCCCAGGCCGGGCTGGTCGTTGGTGAAGGTCAAAGGCTTCGGCATCAACCATTCCGAAATCTTCACCCGCGAAGGCAAGTCGCCCAGCGTGAGCTTTCCACGGATTCTGGGCATTGAATGCGTGGGGGAGGTTGCCGAGAGCAGCACACCGGCCTTGACGGCAGGACAGGGGGTGGTCTCGATCATGGGCGAGATGGGACGTGCCTTCGACGGCAGCTACGCCGAATACGTGCTACTTCCGAACGAGCAGATCTACCCCGTCAGGACCCGCCTTGACTGGAAGACGCTTGCCGCATTGCCGGAAACCTACTACACGGCATACGGTTCCTTACTGAAACTGCGGATCCGGCCATCCGACACGGTTCTGGTACGCGGCGCCACCAGTGGTGTGGGTGTGGCTTTTGCCTGTCTGCTGAAGGCGCGTTTTCCGGATGTCATCCTGCATGGCAGCAGCCGCTCTGCCAACAAGGCGGCACGCCTGCGCGATGCAGGCTTCGATGCGGTGATCATCGACCAGAACGGAACCCTGCAGACTGACGAACAATACGGCAGGATTCTGGAACTGATCGGCCCTGCCACGCTCCGGAACAGCTTTGACCACATTGCAGAACGAGGCATCGTCTGCAACACGGGGCTACTGGGCAACCAATGGTATCTGAACGGATTCGATCCCATCATGGAGCTGAAGAACGACAGTTACCTGACTTCGTTCTACTCGGGGCTGGTCAACGCCGAGCGGCTGAACGCGCTGTTCGCCTACGTCGATCAATACAACGTCAGGGTGCCCATCGAACGGGTCTTCAGTCTTTCCGAGGTGGCGGACGCACACCGATTCCTGCAGAGCGAGCACAGCTTCGGGAAGGTGATCGTTCTCAACGACTGATCGATCATGGCACGCAGAAGACGCCTGCGCCTTCACGCGCCATGATTTTTGAGGCGCCCATCAGGCAACCAGTTCGATCTGGTTGCCCTCCTTGTCCAGAAAGCAGCTTTCATAGTAGCCATCTCCAGTCGTGCGCGGTTCGCTGACGATCTCGAATCCGTCGGAACGCAACCGGTCGGTCAGCGCCCGCACCCTTTCGGGGCTGCCGACCTTGATGGACAGATGGGCCCATCCCAGAGCAAAGGGATGGCGCACCGGATCGGCCATTTCCGGCCGCGTCATGATCTCCAGCCGGGCGCCGCCGCTGTCGGCAAAAGTCAGGAAGTACGTCATCAATCCGGTTCGAGGATTGTGGTATTTCTCGTTCGGAACGGCATCGAAGTACTTCATGAAAAACGCTTTCGAGCCTTCCAGATCCTTCACATAGAGCGCGACATGGTCGAGTTTCATTGCGTATCTGCCGACTTTCGCTCATTGCACTTCAGTACATCATACACCCCCATGGACATTCGGGCAACCCCAGATGCCTGAAGGTGTGCAGGAGAACCCGGCTGCTGTGATTGAGCCAATGAGCCTGCATCAAATCCCGTGCATGACGTATCGGATGATTCTTCAGATAAGCCGGCGATGCGCAGATCAGCGTTTTCCAGACCGCCAGGGTACGCACCACACTGTCCCCCTCTTCGGGAATAGGAACAGCACGTATCGCGATGTCTGCCTCCTCATGCAGGTCGGCCATACGATTACTTTCCAGAAGCACCAGCCGAACCTTTGGGCAACGCTGACGCAGCATGAAGACGACCTGCTTCAATGGCGTCGTTTCACTGTAGCCCGTTGGAAGGCTGATACGTACTTCACCTTCGGGCTCAGCCTTCAGGACGCCCATGTCTCGCTCGACGGCATCATGCCAGTCGAGAAGCTGCTCTGCGTACTTCTGCAGGCACCGCCCTTCCTGGGTGGCAGTCAGACTCCGCGTGGTACGCGCGAGCAACTTGACCCCGTAATGCCGTTCCAGCTTGCGCACCACCTGGCTGACCGCGCTGGGCGTCATTCTAAGCTGCGCAGCAGCGGCGCTCATGCTGCCTTGGCGCAAGATGACGCCAAAAACATAGACAGGTTTGAGTGATTCCATTTTGAAACCACGCTTCAAACTTGATGAAGAATTTAGGGATTATCAATCAAAACAGCTTTTCCTACAATGCACCTGTCTGAAGCAACATCACCTGACCACAGGAGTCTCTCATGCCCCATATCGACATCAAGTGCTACCCGAAAGGCCTGAGCAAGCAGGAACTGCAGTCCTTCGCGGACGATCTCACGACGTTCGCAAGCCAGCGCCTGAACACACCGAAGGAATACATCACCATTGCCTATACCGAAGTCCCTGCCGAAGCCTGGAAAGAAAGCGTCTTCGACACGGAAATTGCACCGAACGTGGACAAGCTGTTGCGCAAGCCTCAGTACAGCATGTAGTGCAGTTCCATGAATTACCCCCAGGGATCCTCTGAAGATGCGATGGCCGCGAAGACTTGTCCAGAGGATACCCAGCCCCTTGAAGCCCGCGTGACGTACCGGCAGGGTAGTCGCCATCGATGCCGGCGAATGGAAGTATGGCTTCATCCAGGGTGGCCGCAAGGCCGATGCAACATTCCAGGACATCGAAAGGCCAGATCCCGAGTACTGGCGTGAACAGATGGTCATTCGCCCCGAACCACAGCGGACAGCGCAGTGGTTCCGTGATGCCAATGCCGTATATAACGAAACACAAGTCAGCAAGGAAACCTTTGGAGCCATTCACGCCCCCACCCTGCTGGTGGTCGGCGAAGACGACGCCAATGCCCCGCTGGATACCGTGCTTGCTGCTTATCGCATGTTGTCCGACGGCAGCCTTTCAGTCATCCGAACACTGAACATCCGGTTTTCATCCAGAACTTTCCTGCCGTCTGGGATGCCGTGGAACCGTTCCTGGATGCTGAGTGAGCCTCTCTTCGGGCATGAAGCGTGTACCTTGACGCCCTCATGCCCGGAAGGGCCATCTGCCGCCAGATACACCAGCTCCTTCCAGTCCTTTTTCCATCCGACATGCGTGGGCCCGCAGTAACGGCTCATTCGGGTGGCTGGAGCCCTTCCAACACCCTCATCAGCGTCTTCAACCCATCCTCCAGCTGCTGCCGCGTGCGCGGTGGCAGCTGATCCAGCACCGTGCCCTCGTTTTCCACGTGTGGCACCACGGCCTGCTCGATCAGCGCCTTTCCCTGCGGCGTGAGCTGCACCAGCTGGCTGCGGGCATCCTCCGGGTTGGGCAGGCGTCGGATCAGGCCCTTCTCTTCCAGGCGCTGCAGGCGATTGGTCATGGTGCCGGAGGTGACCATCAATGACTCGAACAGCGCCGTGGGCGTCAGGCTATAGGGCTTGCCGGCCCGGCGCAGCGTGGCCAGTACGTCGAAAGACGCCGTGTTCAGCCCGTGCTCGGCAAACACCGCTTCCAGCCGGGCCTGCAGCAGTGCCGTGCAGCGCTTCAGCCTGCCAAACAGGATCATGTTTTCGGATGCGAGCGGGGGCATTTCCCGCTGCCACTGGGCGACGATGTGATCCACGGCGTCGGGTGTGGACGTTGGAACCGGCGCTCCAGTCGAGCCGGATACCTTGACGTTGGACATGGTGAAAGCCTGGGCGTTGCGGGACGGTGAACAGTATATCGGCCGCGTGTGCAGGACAGGCGGATGGGCTCAGTATTTATCTTGATATCAAGATAACTGCAGCATAGGATGTCACTCATCCCTTGACAGCACGCCCTTGCGCACGCACGCCATGAATGACACGCATCGGGGAAGCCCGCTCATGGTGATCCTCACCACGGCGCTGGCCCCACTCATCTGGGGCAGCACCTATCTGGTCACGACCGAATT
>ERZ772946.108-NODE-108-length-41096-cov-13.3132_pt1 | contig 41096 bp, 39 predicted proteins | sample MGYA00511680_ERZ772946 | MGnify/ENA primary metagenome ERZ772946 (study PRJEB29015, sample SAMEA2737918) | human oral metagenome | biome: human oral; feature: human-associated habitat; material: dental | place: China | collected 2016 ... | reverse complement strand
AGGCTGATCCATGCCTCGGGTGAGGCGATCCATTCAAACATCGGTTTCCTTTGGGTGAAATTTAAGCCGTGATGATAGCGAAAGTTTGGTTAAAATTTCTAAATTTTACCGCCTTCGTGCGCGAAACTGCGCGGGGAATTTCTGCGATGCGATGCGGACGGGCTATCTTGGAATTTTACCGCAAGACTATTTCGCTAAAAGGTGCAAAGCACCGCATGCGCGGCAAAATTGCGGCGCACGGAATTTCGTGGATTAAGAGAGCGAAATTTTTGCGGCGAAATTTTAAAATTTAGGCTATAAATTTACCCGTTTTTAAGCAGGGGGGGTAGCATTATTTTCAGAATTTATCTCAAAGGAGCGAAGATGAAATATGCACTAGGTGTCGCGCTTGCGACGTTGATTTTAACAGGATGCGGCGCAGACGAAGTAGAGCTCGTGAAAAACTACACTTTGCCCGATTTTAAATCTATGAGTATCGGCACGGCAATCGAGGGCTCGAAAATGTGTAAAAATATCACGTGGAGCAGAGAGGAAAACGGCGGATTAAAGACAGTCAAAATGGTTTGCGACTTGGATATGGAGAAAGTACTGGCAAATATTATAGAATCAAATAAAAAGCGCGAGCAAGATATGTTGAGCCGTATTTTAGATAGCGCTATGATCTTTTATGGAGGAAAGACTTATGATAAGCAAGATCTGCTTAAGATAGCGAACGAGCATTGCAAAATAAACGATGCGAAATTTCAAGAAACGATCAAGACTAAAGGGAAAATAGCTTATGACGATCAAAAAATGCTAGTTGATTGTGACGATAAGCTAAAAGATGAAATATTAAAGCCCGGCGATTCTAGAATTAACGAAACAAATTCTATGGGTGAGATTATGATGTTTTTGAAAGAAGCCGTTTATTTATCTCAGCTAACACCCGAACAAGAAAAAGCGCAGCTAGGAAAAGCGGCAAAGCTATCATCCTCCACGATTGAACTAAATTTTGTGGTAAATGCCGACAAGAGCGTAAGTCTGTCCGATAAATTTAAATTTACCCAAGACGGCAAAGAAGATTCTAATAATAGAATAAGCTCAAAAAAGATTCTTACGGGCTTCTACGAAAGATAAAAACACTTTTTACTCGCAGCTAAATTTTATGAAATTTTAAAATTTAGCCGCCATTCTTATAGCAAAATTTCATTCAAAATTTTACGTGGATTTTAAATTTAAAGCGCGATGCCTTCTCGTCGCCAAGGCTAAATTTAAATTTTAGCTTCATTGCGGCGCGGGGGCTGAATTTTCGCTGCGCGAAATTTTAAATTTTATTCAACATACCGCGCGGCGCGGATAAGCTAGCGAGCCGAGCTTGAGGTTTTAGATAAATTCGACCTTATACGGGCCCTTACAAGATACGAAAGTACGGGTTAAAATTCCTGCAAGCAGCGCAAGAGTAGACTATAGCCGAGAGCGCAGGCTGTGGGCTATTAAATTTCTTGCTAGCTAGGCAAAAAGCGTATTCGCCTGCCAAAACTAGCGATTGTCGTATCGGCTAAAATCGGCGTGCTTTGCATTCAAATATGAGTTTCGGCGTGGTCTGCCGACGGAGTATCAACCGAAATCGGCGGTTTTCCTCGCCAATAAAGCAGGCTTATTGCCGCGTTAATCAAACAGCGAGGGTTGCAGCGATTTGATCTTGTAGCTTGTGCGGTGAAACGGCGTGAGCCCGTAGCGTTCGATCGCCGCGATGTGCGTGCGCGAGCCGTAGCCTTTGTTTTGCACGAAGCCGTATTGCGGGTAGCGCTGCGCGAGCTCATACATCGTGCGGTCGCGCGTGACTTTGGCGAGGATGCTCGCCGCGCTTACTTCGGCGATTTGCGCGTCGGCCTTTACGAGCGTTTGAAGCCCGCGTACGCCGAAGGTTGCGTTGCCGTCGTAGATGATCTGTCCGCTAAAATCCCCAAAATACGCGAGAATCTGCTCAAGCGCCGATCTTAGACATGCGCTGAGTCCGATCTCATCGACCTGTGCGCTTGAAATTTCGACGATTTTGTAGCGCGAGTTTTTGGTGATTACGGCGTAGAGCTCCTCGCGCCGCTTTTCGCTTAGCTTTTTGCTATCGGCAAGGCCTGCGATCTCGCGTTGCAGCACACATCCCGCGACGCAAAGCGGTCCTGCAAGGCAGCCGCGCCCCGCCTCGTCGATGCCGCAAATTTGCCCGCTCACTGCGCGTCCTTTCGCACGACTGGCGCGGCCCCGCTTAGCAGGTCGTGTAAATTCAGCCTATCTTTGCGAAAAAAGCAGATCAAAAGCCCGATGACGCTAAAGCCTGCAAAAACGAAGCACGCAAAGCGAGCCAGCGCCCTAAAGAAGCTTACTTTGCGCCCGCTGCGAACATCGATGAGGTAAAGCCCCGCCAGCTTGTAGCCTGGCGTCTGGGCGCTGCGGGCGTAAAATGCCGCGCAAATAGCGCCGTATGCGAGCCATATAAGCGCGATTGCAGCTTGGTTGCGCCACAGAGCCTCTTTCGAGCCCAAGACGAGATAGGTAACGCCGTAGAACAGGGGCATCGCGATGATGAAAAGATCGACGATGAAGGCCTTTATGCGCAGAAAAATCGGTGAAATTTTAGCTTTTTGTTTTGCCATTTTGATCCATTTTGGATTAAATTTTAAAATTCCGGCGCGCTAAATTTAGAGCCTAGAGGATAAGATTTAATCTCGTTGCGGTTTGTTAGCAGCAAATCGGCGCCTAGTTTCCGCGACTACCGGGCTTGATTGCCTTGCTTCCGGCGGCACAAAGCGGGCAAGTCGCGGGCTCGTAAATTTCAAACTCGAAATTGCCTAGCGCAAAAAACGGCTTATCCGCGGGCAGCTTGGCGCCAGCCTTTGCACTGCTGCCCGCTAAATTTGCAACCTTGCAAAATCCGCGATTGGCAAGCGCGGCAAAGCCCACGACCTCGCCGCCGAGGTTTTCGATGAGCCTGGCGCTCTCAAGAGCCGAGCCGCCCGTCGTGATGATGTCCTCACAGATGATAAATCTCTCGCCCTTATGCACTTCAAAGCCGCGGCGCAGGCTCATTACGCGATCTACGCGCTCAGTAAAGATGAAGCGTTTTTTTGCCACGCGAGCTAGCTCGTAGCCCGCTAAAATTCCGCCCAGCGCGGGCGAGCAGACGCTATCAAACTCCACGCCCGCTTTTTCGATGATCGCGGCAAGTTCGTCTGCGAGCCGTCCTGCGAGCTGCGGATTTTCTAGTACTTTTGCGCTTTGGAGGTAAAACTGCGAGTGGTTGCCGCTTGAAAGCAGAAAATGCCCCTGCAGATACGCGCCGCAGTCGCGATAGATTTTTTCTATATTCACAGCTCAGACCTTCAAAAGCTCGGCTTCTTTGGCCTTGACTGCGTCGTCGATCTTGCTTGAGTAGGAGTCGGTGATCTTTTGCACCTCGTCGTAGCCCTTTTTAGCGTCGTCTTCAGAGATCGCTTTGTCTTTTTCGAGCTTTTTGATCTCGTCGTTGGCGTCTTTGCGGACGTTGCGAATGCCGATTTTGGCCTTCTCGCCCATCGCTTTAGCCTTTTTGGCGTTTTCTTGGCGCTGATCGAGCGTCATCGGCGGGAAAAAGAGCTTCACGCTCTCGCCGTCGTTAGTCGGATTAACGCCGATATTTGCCGCTGCGATCGCGCTTTCGATCGCCTTTAGCATCGGCTTTTCCCACGGCGTGATCGAGATCGTGACCGCATCGGTCGAAAGGACGGTCGCGACCTGATTTAGCGGAGTTTGCGAGCCGTAATAATCCACGAAAATATGATCCAGGATCGCCACGCTCACTTTGCCGGTGCGTAGCGTCGTAAAGTCCTTTTTCAAAGCCTCGATAGCTCGATCGCCGTTTGCTCTTTGCTCTTTATAGATAGCTTCTAGCATTCAAATCCTTTAAATAAAATTTGCGGAATTATAGCGTTAAAAAAATAAGAATAGCATTTAAAAGCGCGGATTTTGCGCTTTTAAATTTTAAAATTTAGAGTTTATTTGGTTGTGTTTTGATCTGCGGAAGCGGCGCTGGCATTGGTATCACTTGATGCTTGCGACCGAGCAGGCGCGCTAGCTGCGGCGGTATCGGTAGCAGGAGCTGCGGGCGCTTCGATTTTCGTATCCGTCGCATTGGTCTCGCCGCTAATTATAGAATTTGACTCAGTGCTTGCAGGAGCGAAATTAGGCTTTATGCCAGAAGTAGGGATAGACGGCACGCCAGGGACAGCGTTTGGTACGGATTTAGTAGCATTTGCTTCGATCTTTACGCGATCGACTACGGAAGATTTAGCGTCTTGCTGATAGAAATATGCAAGCACGAGCGTATTTATCACAAATAAAATTCCCATCGCGGCGGTAAATTTAGCTAAAAATCCCGCCGGACCCTTTGCTCCGAATAAGCTTTCGTTGCTTCCGCTGTATGCACCGAGACCTATGGATGAGCTTTTTTGTAATAATACCGAAACGGTGATGATGACGGCAAAAACGACCTGCAAAACCAAAAATAACGTAGTCACTATAAAAACCTTTTGAAAAAATTGAATTCGCGATTATAATAAAAGATTTATAAATTTTAAGTTAAGAGTGCACCGCACGAAGCGGTGCATAGAATTTAGTCTCTGCTTGCGCCGAAAATTCTTAGTAGCGCAAGGAAGAGGTTGTAGATGTTTAGATACATACTCACGGCGGCCATTATAGGTGAGGCATAGGTGCCGTTTATGATATTTTTAGTATCGTAGATGATATACATCGAAAAGACTAAAGCCGAAAACGCCGCAATCGCTAGATCAAGCATAGAGCTTCTGAAAAAGAAATAGTTCAAAAGGCTTAGGCCGATAATGGCTATAAGCGATATGAATAGCGGCTTGCCCCACGAATCGAAGCGGGTTTTGGTATTCATTGCATAAACGGTAAGCGCACCGAAAGTCACCGCAGTAGCTACGAAAGCCTGCGTCACTACGCTACCTGCGCCCGCTGCGATATATATAGCGATCAGTTTGCCTATAGTAAGACCGGTAATAAAGGTAAATGCAAAAAGCAAAACCAGCGCGATCGTGTTGGCGCCGCGATTTACGGCTGCTTGCATACCGAAGATCAGCCCCATTAAAACTACCAGATATAAAATCGGATGAAGAGCCAAGCTCACGCCGAAACTCATCGCCACAAAAGCCCCTGCCGCCGCAGCTATCATAGAAGCGGTTAAAAGCGCATAGGTTTGTTTGATAGTCTGAGAGATTCGTCCTTGTTCCAGTGATGCGTCCGATAGCTCATAGCCGTCCGCGTAATTTCGTCTGTCGTATAGACTCATATTTTCTCCTTCTTTTGATTTATGAGCGGGGAGTTTAGCGAAAATTTGGTAAATATATAATTAAAAATTTCCGGAATTCTATCTATTTATGAAAGTAATATATAATTCCCGACTTTTTTAAGGAGAAAGTATGCCCAGCCAGTTAATAAATGGAGCTATTAAATTTATGGAAGAAAATTTTGCCGAGCATGCCGAGCTTTTCGGAAGTCTGGCAAATCATCAAAAACCTCACACGCTTTTTATCGGCTGCTCTGACTCGCGCGTGGTGCCGAGCCTAATTACTTCGACGCTTCCGGGCGAGCTTTTCGTCGTGCGAAATATCGCAAACGTCGTTCCTCCATACCGCATTAGCGAGGAATTTTTAGCAACTACTTCGGCGATTGAATACGCACTATATTCGCTAAATATCAAGAATATCATCGTTTGTGGGCACAGCAACTGCGGTGGCTGCGCGGCGCTGTTTTATGACGCAAAAAAGCTCGAAAAAATTCCAAACGTAAGGCGCTGGCTAAATTTAATGCAGCCTGTAAAAGACGAGGTCGAAAAGCTAAAAGACCTCGGCACCGACAAGCGTGAGTGGATAACCGAGCGACTAAATATTATAAATTCCATGCAAAATTTACTTAGCTTTCCTGGCATCAAATATGCCTACAAAAACGGCGAGATTAAAATTTACGGCTGGCACTACGTCATCGAAACGGGCGAACTATTCAACTACGACGACGAAGGCGCACATTTTACGCTATTAAATAAGGGAATGGATTATGAAAAAATCTATAATCAGCTTTTTAACGATTAGTCTTTTTAGCGCTGCTTTAGCGTTTGCAGACCTCAACACGACCGGTGAGGGAAGCTTTGTAGAGACGAATTCTTCTACTCCAGAGGCAAATCTTACTTTAGAAAACAACAAAACCGAGATCAAAAAAGAAGTCGCTAAAATTCTATCCAAATCCCTCGGTGCGGAGGATGGCAATAAAACCGAAGTAATAAATATGATCGCAGAAAAGGTCGCTAAAACGGAGACTTCGCAGAAAAAAGCTCCTAATGGAGAGACGCTTATCTCTGTAATCAAAGAGATTAAAAAGCTAAATTTGCAGCGTAGCTCCCTGCTTAACGGCGGCGACGCCAACGCGAGCAAAAACGAACTGGACGCCATCGACCGCAATAAAGCTAAGCTCTTTGATCGCCTGCCTTTCGCGATTACGCAGCAGGATATGGATATCGAAAGCATAATGTCGTATGCGCAAAATAAAAAGAACATCCAAACTACGCTCAAAAAATACGCCAAAAAGCAGAGCTCTCCCGAATACGTAAATGCAAGCGCGGATTTGGAAAAAATGGAGATGGCAGAGATCTTTTATACCTCGCTTATGAAAATTGAGGATATGTTTGTAAACGGCGCAAGCAGAAGTGCGCTTGAAAGCGAGCTAAGTAGCACGCTACTAAATATCCAAACTAGGGATTTTAGCAAACTTAATGATTTGAAAAATAATCTAAGCAGTCAAGAGCAGATAGACGCCTTAGAGTCTAAAATCAACGATTTGAAAAACGACAAGCAGACCTACGACGAGGTGCTTACGTATCTGTCGCGAAATAGCGATCTGCTCGCAAGCAGCGTGGTTTTTACGAGCTTAAATTTTAAATCTGTGATTGATTATATCAACGATAAAATTCCGTTTAAGCTCAGCCACGTAAATTTCGGCAAACTCATTCTAATCACGCTGATTACACTATTTTTCTACTCGCTTCGTAGGCTGCTTGCCAACATCATCTATTTCGTATTTAAATTCTTTAATAAAAGCTTTTCGCTGGATAGCGAAACTCTAAAAACGCAAGTAGTAGGCATCATCAAGCGTCCGATGGGTATTTTACTGATCGCTTATTCAGTTGATATCTGTCTTAGTATATTTTATTATCCGGCGCCTGTGCCGATAAAATTTGCAAATTTATTCTCGATCGTTTACGTGGTACTTTGGGCATGGCTCATCATCGAAATCATCGATGGTTACGGTATTGTTGTGCTTGGAAACATCACGAAAAAAGGCGTCAGAAAAGATATCATAAATCTGGTTGTTAAAATTCTATACGTCATCGTAATCATCATCGCCGCACTTTTAGTGCTAAAGCGTCTGGGCTTTGACATCTCGGCGCTTATGGCATCTCTTGGAATCGGCGGACTTGCGATCGCGTTTGCGACCAAGGACATCATCGCGAATTTCTTCTCATCCGTGATGCTATTGTTTGATAACTCGTTCTCGCAAGGTGATTGGGTCGTATTAGGAGACATAGAAGGAAACGTCGTAGAAACAGGCTTCAGAAAGACGACGATCAGAACCTTTGACAACGCTCTTGTTTTTGTGCCGAATTCCAACATAATGGCGCAAAATATCAAAAACTGGAGCCGCAGGAAGGTAGGGCGGAATTTAAAGCTTACCGTGGGCGTCGAATATGGTGCGAGCACGGCTCAACTGCGAAAGTGCGTAAACGACATAAAAGAGATGTTAAAATCTCACCCAGGCATCGCTCAATCTGCCGATACAGCGCTAAATTCTAAAGATTTTCGTATGCGCTATAGACAGAACATGGTTTCTATCGACGATTTAGCGGGCTATAAAAGCACCATGTTCGTGGCGCTAGATAGCTTTGGCGATTCGTCCATTAATATTTTAGTTTACTGCTTCACAAAAACCGTAATATGGGCAAATTTCATCCAAACGAAAGAGGATGTTTTATTTAAAATAATGGAGATCGTGGAGCAAAACGGACTATCGTTTGCCTTCCCATCGCAGAGCGTTTATATCGAAAATATCCCGGAAATAGCAAGCGAATGCGTAAAATCAAAAGTAAATTCCAACGACAAAGGAGAGCAAAATGGCTGATTTCGATGACTTCGAAGACGAAGAGTTCGATGAGGACGAATACGAGGACGATGATCTAATCGGAGGCGACGAGAGTTACAACTACAACTACGACGAGGACGATTACAGCTACGAAGACGACGATGGTTTCAACGATTATAGCGATTTGGACAGCGAGGATTATTAGTGTTTAGATCCAGGGCATTGCCTTTTGATCCGCGCGCGAATAAAATCGCTAGCCTGCAAAGCTTAAAATTTCACCACGGCGGGCTTTGCGAGGACTACGTCTCCACCCTAAATCGAGATATAGCGGACACGCCGATACAAAACGCGGATCTTTTTACGATCATTACGCAGTCTTTCAGGGAGGCGCACGGCGAGGAGTGCGAGTTTTCGCAAATTTCAAAGCTTTATAAAATTTGCCTAGGTTTTAGCCGTATTTTTAACAACGCCTCTGAAATTTACAACCACGATTTTTACTTCGACTGTATCGCGCAGCCAAGCGAGCCTAGCGGCGAGCTCGCGGACGCTTTAGCTCAGGCTTTCGGCGGGATGGAAAATTTTAAAAGCGAGTTTTTAAAGCGCGCACTGGGGCTTTTCGGTAGCGGCTGGTGCTGGCTCACGTGCGACGAGCGCGGCGCAAATTTAGAAATCATCACGACGCAAAATGCGGACACGCCGATCGTGCATGGTAAAATTCCGCTTTTAGCCTGCGATCTTTGGGAGCACGCCTATTATGCCGATCATCAAAATGCGCGCAAGTTCTACGTGGAGAGCTTCTTGCATTTTGCCGACTTCGGCTTCGCAAGCGACGCCTACTTCCAGGCGAAAAAGCAAGGACTTGACTCCGTAAAGCTCTACATCAGCGAGCTTCACCCCGCCGCATCTTCGCGCTGCGATTGCGGCTGTTGCGGGTAGATTTGGGTTTTTGCTGCGCAAACTTTAGCGCTGCGGATTTTCGGTTCTCTATGCCCGCCGCGCGCTAAATTTCAAGCGCCTTCCGCTTCTTGGCGTCTATATTTTGCCTCGCGAATACTGCATCGTATCGCCCGTGGCGTCGCGAGACCTTAGGCTTGCTATCTCGCCGTATAAAATTTACGTGGATTTTGATCTTGAGCTCATTTGGCGTCCACGGATTAAAATTTAAGATTTTTAATTTGAAGTTTGCTTGACTATAGTTCACCGCTCGTTACGCGCCAAATTCCGAGTGCTTCTCCTTTTCAGCGCTTATATCTTGTGCGTAAATACCACGTTGCACGGACTCCTATACGAAATTTAGCTCTATCTGACTCTGCTTTCTTAAAATTTTTGCCACCCGCGCATTGAAATTTAACGCTACGAGCGAACACCACGCAAAATTTTAAAGTTGCAAATAAGCCCATGAAATTTTCATACCGAAATAAGCAGCGCATTCTTTGCTTCCGTAATTATATAGAGAGGCACTCTCTGCCTCCCTGCTTTGTTCACCCATGCCCTATTCGTAAAATTTTGTTTAGTAAAGCGGTCGGCAAATTTTAAAATATCAGCTAGATTAAATTTGCCGCGCCAAAGACAAGGTCGCGGTAAATTTGAAATTTGGACCTGAATAGTACGGATTGCGGCTTGCGAACCGCGGGCTAAATTTAACAAAATTTGATCGTCAAATTTTACTTTTTGGCAGTTAAAATTTTTAGCGTCGTTTCGGCTTAAAATTTCGCTTTAAATTTTAAAAATTTGCACCGCGCCAAAGTTGCTCGTTACGCGAAAAAGACAAGCCGCATCGAAACCAAGCTATGCTACGTCGGGCGTACCTGCGCGTTATGTGTGCCAAAATACAGCGTGAAATTTTAACCGCATCGGCTCAAATCACGCGGCAAGTTGCGCTGCACGAGACCTCATCAAATGCAGCAGCCGTATTCGCGTGCCGTGTAAAGCCGCTCGGCGTAGAATTTTACTCGTTTAAACGTAGCACGTCGCTATACAAATACAAAGCCGCATCATTTAAAGACGGCACTTGACGGCGCGGTATGTATAGCCGAAAACAGATGCTCAAGGTCACGCTCGCTTAAAATTTAAAGCTGCACTTCAAAAATAAAGCCATGCTCACTCGAAGCGCAAAGCCTCGTCTCTTTAAAGTGCGGAGCCGCGTCTTAATCAAATGTTAGAGACGTGAAGCAGAAATCAATCGAAACGCGAAGTCATGTCTATTTAAAGTGTAGAGCTGCGCCTAATCAAATTTACAATTGCGCTCGCTCAAGGCACGAAACCGTTCCGCTCAAAAATATTGCGCCTACAAAATGCAAAACCGCGTCTACTCAAAATTTTAAACCTTTTTAAAATTTCAAATTCACTTAAAATTTTAAAATTTAGACCGCTTTACTCCCTCGCTAGTCCGTTTTTATCGGATTTATCGCTGATTAGTTTGCCCGCTTCGTCGTATTTTTTGACGCGCACGAGCCTGCCGCGCTCAAACTCGCCCTCGGCTTCGAGCTTGCCGTCTGCGTAGTAGTGCTTCGCCGTGCCCGTCTCGAGCCCATCCTTGAACGTCACTCTAGCCTTGAGCGCGCCGTTTTCGTGATATGTTTCGTATAGCCCGTGTTTGCGTCCGTCTCTAAACATTACCTTCGCCGCAAGCGCACCGCTTGCGTAGTATTGCCGCGCCTCGCCCGTTTGGCTGTCGCGCTTGAACTCGTATTCGCCCTGTAGTGTGCCGCCCCTGTAGTATTCGTGCACGGTGCCGTCGCGCTCGCCGTCTTTGAAATTTTCGATTACACGCGTCTTACCGTCCTCGTAAAACCACTTCCAAACGCCCTGTTTGCGGTCATCCTTGTATGCGCCCGTCTGCTTTAGCGCGCCGCTTTCGTAGTACCATTTTTCCGTGCCTTGCCTCTTGCCCCCTTTATAGCTGCGCTCCCCGCGCACTTTGCCGCTTTTATAATAATCCACGTCCTTGCCGTTTCGCAGCCCGTCCTTATACGGATGGCGCGCGCTTACTTCGCCGCTTTCGTAGTAGTCGGTGAAAACGCCCTCGCGCCTATCATTTTTATACGCGCCCTGCTGATTTAGCTTGCCGCTTCCCTGATAATACAGCTTGTAAAAACCCTCGCGCTTGCCGGCTTTGTATTCGCTCTGCGATCTCAGCTCGCCGCCGTCCGCGTAGTAGCTCTTCGCGACGCCGTCGTATAGGCCGTTTTTTAGCGGATATTCGTTTGAGGGCTTATCTCTGCCGTCAAAGTAATTGCGCTCGCGCACCGCTGTGCCGTTCTTTACGTCGATCTCTCTGATAAGCGTCGGCGGCAGCGGCTTTGCTCTGGGGTAGACAACGCCCATAAAATTTACGTCGTAGAGATCCTCGGCGCTATAATGCAGCACCTTGAGCGTCCCGCTATAGGGCTTGTCCGCTACGAAATACAGGCCGTTTTTCAGGACCGGCTCGGGTTGCATTACGATTTTTGGCTCCAGAGCTTGCGCGCCTAGCGCCAAAAACGGAAGCAGAAGCAGGAACTTTAATGCGCTTGAAAAGCTAAAATTTCGCATTAAATTTAAGCCCAAATTGAGCGAATTTTGCGCGGCTTTGCAGGTTTTCATATTTTGCTTCCTTTGGCTCGGTTAAATTTGAAGAATTTTAAAATTTGAAGCTAAATTTTAGATAAATCCTCACGGAATTTGGGCTGCGGGCTTGGTTTATGATGCGGGCGGAGCGTAAGCCGTGCCCGTAAACCTGTCGCGCGCTGTTTAACGGAGCCGAGCGCTAAATTTCGGCGCGATTTAATATTTCCGCGACGATTGCCCACTCGCGCACGAGCCTTTCAAAGCTAAAATTTGCGTTTGCCGGGCTAGTCGAGGGTAGCTTGACGGGCTCTTTGCCGGTTGCGTTTAAAATTTGAGTTTTTAGGTATTTTTCGCAGATTTCATGCGCTTTGCCGCCGTTTGCGAACACCTGCACGATGCGTGCGCCGCTAAAGATCGGCTCTAAATTTGCAGGCACGACGGCGGTCATTTTGGCGTCGCTCGAGCCCTTGATTTCGCAGCAGATCGCCGCGTCGTAGACGGCGATGCCGCGGGCGAGCAGGAATTTTATCTTTTCGTCCATGCTCGCAGGCGGCGGCGCGTTTAAAATTTGCGCCAGCACCCGCCAGAAGCGATTTTGCGGATTTGCGTAGTAAAAGCCCAGCTCGCGAGAAACTACGGAGGGAAAGGAGCCGAGGATTAAAATTTTAGAATTTTGATCGAAAATCGGCTTAAAAGGATGGGTTTGGGTTTTATTCATTTTTATGCATTTAAATATCTATAATATTTTAATTCTTAAAAATATTAGATAAAAATAATATATCGTCAACAACAATTTTTATAGTGAGAAAAATAAAATATAATGCAAAAAAACTTATAAAATTTAAGGCTATAATACTTTTGCATTCTAAATTTGACACATATACGTAAATCAAATTTATAAGCAATGAAACGGATGATATAATAGTAAGGAACGCCGTATTATTAGCTAGAATTTCAGAATATTTTATATTTGTATTGGGTATATTTTTATTGCTATCTTTTGTCAAAAGAGTTGACATTAAAAAAACCAAAAAAGCTATGATTATAGCAGTGACAGATACTAGTGATGTTGCTACATTTTCATGTTTTATACAAAATTTGATCCCAAAAAACAACAATATGCAAGTTGGTATAAGAGGCAAAAATAACTTTTTAAAATAAAAAATCTTTGTATTCATATGAAGTTTTTGTCTATTTGATACATACTTTTTTATTACTTCAAACATGTTAGATCCTTAAAAAATGAGCCAACTGTCCATATAAAGCATCATTATTTTGCGCACCAATTTCTATTCTTGCTGGTGCACTCCATTCGTTTGTTGTCAAGTCGTCCGAATAGCCATCAATGGAAGCAGTCTTGTTATTCATATCTTCACACTTTATGGAATATCTTTGAATATTGTCATTAAATATCCCACAAAGCCAACTAAAAGCATTATCAAAAGTAGTATCTGCCTTGATTGAGTATTCTATTTTTCCAGAATTAATTATTTCAGCCCCATTATTTACCATATCCATATGAAATACTATTTTTTTGTTTTTTCTGGAATTATTAAAAATTTCTTCAAAATCCGTTTGGGAAAAATCCATAACTATTTCAAAATAGTCTCGTTGAATATTATGTCTCAAAAAATATCTATCAAAAATTTCATGAATAACATCATATAAAATTTGCTTAGAAATAGAGTGATATTTATATTCCGTAGCAATTTTTGCCATATTGTCATAAGATATAATAAAAATATCAACAAAATCAACTAGACCTTGATGTCCGTTTAAGCTACCTATAGTACTCCAATCTTGTAAATCCACTATAGTTTGACCTTCCTTTGTTTTTGTATAAATCAAGCGAATCTTATATATTAACCTATTTGTAGCGGGTATATTATAAACAATTGTTGGCTTTGTATATGTTAGTATCAACTTTTCAAAAGCGGCATTATAAAAATTATATTCATGCAGCTCTGTAAAAATATCAAAATTTTCATTATTTATATTTATTTGCATAAAATCATTATCTGGTATTTGTATATCAAATGTATTATTTTGTATATCATTATTTTCTCTATATTTAAACGCATATCTTTCAAAAAGCATTTTTTATACCATCCTTGATATTTTTTAGCTATTATAGCAAAAACAATAACCTAAGTAGCTGCTTATACTAAATTTTGTATGTTCTGTATTGGTTCACGCCCATTATTATCAAGTAAACTTTTTTTTATAAATGAGCCATTATCAGCATTTGTGCTATTGCGTAGAGCGTAATGCTGACTTATTTCCACAATTTACTTAATTTCCTGCGATAGTAAAATTCTATTCTTAACGGCAGTTAAAATTCCGTCTGCCTCCGCAACTACCGCCGAAACGCTACGCCCTAAATTTTAGGTACCGAGATTACGCGCACGAGCTCGCCCTTTTTGAGCTCTTTGACCTCGAGCGGCGCGACGAGCAGGACGCTATCGTCGTCTAAATTGTTCAAAATCGCGCTAGAGCCTTGCTTTTTGCTTTGCAGACTAACAAAAAGGCGTCCTTCCCTGTTTTGCAAGACGGCAGGCATAAACTCTAGCCACGGCGTCTTTTTTACGTAGTTGTGATCTAAGATTGCGCTAAATTCCATATTTTCGCGCACGCCGAAGAATCTTTGCAAAAATACGCGCAGAAACAAAATGCACGTAATAAGCGCCGAGAGCGGGAAGCCCGGGAATGCGAAGATATATTTTTCGCCGGTTTTGGCTACGCGCACGTGGCGGCCCGGTTTGATCGCCGCACCCTTTACGATGAGCTCAAATTTTGATTGTAGCGTGCTTTGCACGAAGTCGTAGTCCCCGACGCTCACTCCGCCGCTGGTTAGAAGTATGTCGGCGCTCTGTAAAGCCGATAATATCGCACCTTCTAGCTCTTTTTCGTCATCGCGTACTAGAGGCATTATCATCGCTTCGCAGCCTAACTGCGTCACTAAATTTGCAAGCGCGATGTGGTTGGAGCTGTAAATTTGAGCGTCGTTTTCGAGCCTCTCGCCCAGATCCTTGATTTCGCTGCCCGTGGCTAGAATCGCTACTTTTGGGCGGACGAATACGCTTATGTGAAATAGACCAAGCTCCGCTAGCAGCGCGATCTGCGAAAAGCCAAGCTTCGTGCCGCTTCTAAGCAAAAGCTCGCCCTCGCGGTAGCTCTCGCCCGCTGCGCGCACGGCAAAGCCCGCCGCGACGGGCTTTGTGACGACGATCTCGCTGCCTTGTACCTGCACGTTTTCGATCGGCAGAAGCGTGTCGCTACCCTCGCACATGAGCCCGCCGGTGAAGGTTTTGACGCACTCGCCCGCCTTTGCCGCGGCGCTAGGCATTTTGCCCGCAGGCGTCGTGCCGACGATCTTAAATTTCGCTCCTTCGCTTAGATCCGCGCCCTTTAGCGCGTAGCCGTCCATTGCGGCGGTCGGGCGGCGCGGAGTGCTAAAAGGTGCCGCAACGTCGCTTGCCAAAATACGCCCCAGCGCCTGCGTGATCGCGACCTTCTCGATGCGCGAGGACTTTTGCACTGTGTTTGCGAAGCGCTCCATCGCGCTTTCAAATTTTTCAAATTCCATCATTTGCCTCCTACGATTTTATAAATTTGATCTTCATTTATCAGTTTCGAATTAAATTTCACAACGAGTTCGCCATCGGTCTCGTAAATTTCAATAATACCCTTTACGCCCTGTAGTGCGGAAAAATCGCCGCCTTTAGGAAAGTATAAATTCTTAAAAAGTTTCGGATCGCTCAGCCTAGAAAGTAGCACAAGCCAGATTACGCCCAAAACCGCGACGCCAATGCCTAGCGCTTCGATGCCAATTTTGCCAAAAAGTGCGCCACCGCATAGCCCACCCAAAAAACTGCCAAAAAATCCGAACGAATTAAAAATTCCAAGCGCGGCGCCTTTTTGAGCGACTTTGGCAAATTTGGACGCAAGGCTTTGCATAATGGGCTCATGCGCGTTAAATCCCACGAAAAAGAGCATCACGCCCACCACGAAAGCGCTCGCCCCGCTAGCAAACGCAAAAATCAAATACGAAGCGATGAAAAAGCAGATGCCGATAAGTAGAATTTGCTTAGCTAGCGCGCGTTTCTCGCCTAAAGCACCGCTCGCACCCATCGCAGTAAAGCCGAATACTGCGCCTAGAGCATAAATTTTAGTCAAATCACTTTTGGAAAGTCCGAATTTTTGCACGAGCAAAATTGGAATTAGAAAAAACGCTGCCGTCATGAAAGCTTTTTGAAAAAAATTCGTTAAATTCATAAGCATTAAATTTTTATCGCTCAAAAGTGAGCCGAGCGGGACCTTTTGGCGCAGGGAGCGGATATGCGGTTCGGTAGGTACTACGAAAAAAAGCAGTACCAAACATAAAAGCGTAAGTGCCGAACTTAGATGAAATAGGCTGGCAAGCCCAAATTTGGCGCTTAAAAGCGGACTTAAAATCATTGCGACACCAAAGCTCACGCCTATCATCGCGCCCATTACCGCCATCGCCTTACCGCGCTCTTCCTCCCGCGTAAAATCACTAATTAGTGCGGTAGCTACGGCTCCTACAGCACCGCAGCCTTGCAAAAAGCGCCCAAAAATCATCGTATAAATGCTCTCGCTCGCCGCGCAAACGCAAGCACCCACGATAAAAAGCGCCAGCCCTATAGCAAGGGTTTTTTTACGTCCTATCTTATCGCTTAACACTCCAAATGGCGTTTGCAAAATCACTTGCATAATCGCATAAATTCCAAAAAGTAGCCCTACTAGGCTTTCGTTTGCGCCGTGCAAGCTCAATGAATACAGGCTAAGCACGGGCAGCAAAATAAATAATCCAAAAAACCTCGTAGCGATGATAAAACTAAGCGGAAGGACGCTTTTTAGCATAATCTTAGACCTCAAATAATATGAAATTTGTGCCGATTATAGCCAAAAATCGTAACGAATTCTTTGATTTTGGGTAAAATAGCGGCTTAAATTTAAGGAGTGAGGATGAAAATTTTACTTGCGACGAGCAACAAAAATAAAGTAAAAGAGATAAAAGAATTTTTCACGGAATACGACGTGTGTGCGCTCGGCGAGGTGCTGGATCCTTTTGAGATAGACGAGTGCGGCACGAGCTTCAAACAAAACGCGCTTATTAAAGTTCGCGCAGTGTATGAGGCGCTAAAAAGTAAAAATTTGCAGAGTGAATTTTTCGTGCTAAGCGATGATAGCGGTATCTGCGTGGATGCGCTGGGCGGGGCTCCTGGGATATTTTCGGCGCGCTTTAGCGGAGCGGGTGCAACGGATGCGAGCAATCGTGAGAAATTAGCAAGGAAGCTGAGGGCTTTAAGCTTAGACTCCTCGCCCGCGCATTATACGGCGGCGATCGCGCTAAAATGCGATCTGGGCGAGTTTTCTACGCATGGTTTTATGCACGGCACGGCGATAACGAAGCAGCGGGGGCAAAACGGCTTCGGATACGATTTTATGTTTATTCCGCGCGGATTTGACCGCACGATCGGGGAGCTGCCCGCTGCGGTGAAATTTGAAATTTCGCACCGCACGAAGGGGCTAGCGCTGATGCGAATTTTATTAAAAAATTTAGAAAAACAGATGAGACTTGCTAAATTTTATTAAATTTAGAGCCGTAAAAAGCGGAATTTAAGAAAAAATATATATAATACGCTTTTCATTCAATCCACGAAAATCTTCGGAGCGTAGCGCAGGCTGGTAGCGCATCTGGTTTGGGACCAGAGGGTCGAAGGTTCGAATCCTTTCGCTCCGACCATTGTGGTGAGTTTAGCTCAGTAGGTTAGAGTATCAGATTGTGGTCCTGAGGGTCGTGGGTTCGATTCCCACAACTCACCCCACTTTATGCGCTCGTAGCTCAATTGGATAGAGCAACAGACTTCGGATCTGTAGGTTGAAGGTTCGACTCCTTTCGAGCGTACCACTGATTCGATAATTTGCGCTCATAGCTCAGTAGGATAGAGCAACGGCCTTCTAAGCCGTAGGTCAGAGGTTCGAATCCTCTTGGGCGTACCATATTAAGCTCATATTAAGAGCTTTTTGGCTAATATGCGCTTTCTTTTTTGCGGATGTGGTGAAATTGGCAGACACACCAGACTTAGGATCTGGCGCCTCACGGCATGAAGGTTCAAGTCCTTTCATCCGCACCATCCATTCTACGCGTTCCGGATTAGCTCAGCGGTAGAGTAGGCGGCTGTTAACCGCTTGGTCGCTGGTTCGAATCCAGCATCCGGAGCCATATATACTCAAAAACTCCTTTAGACCCCTGATTTTATCGATATTTAAAGAGCTTTAAGTTTTCTTGGTTTTATAAAAATTTATTCCAGAGATTTTTTAATATTCTAATTTTTCGTTATGCTTTCTAAGCCAATCTAGAATACCTTTTATAAAATTTAAAATTCTCATTTTATAAGCAACTTTGATAAAATTTAGCCATTTATTGATTATAATCAATTTTTTTGCCTAAATAAAATCTTAAAATTACCAACTAAATTTTTTACAAAGGATTTTCTATGAGCGACAATCTAGAGATGTTCTGTCATCAGTGCCAAATGAGCGCGCCCGAGGGCTGCGGCGCAAAGGGCCAAAGCAAAGGCACCTGCGGTAAGGGCTCTACGCTCGCGCGGCTGCAAGATACGATGATCTTCGGGCTTAAGGGGCTTAGCGCCTACCGCCACCACGCGCACGAGCTCGGCGCCGATACTAGCGCGGTCGATACCGTTATGGCCGACACGCTGTATTTCACGCTGACGAACTCAAATTTTAACTTTGACGAGCATATCGCGCAGCTGATGGCCGTCGGAGGCGCGGGCGTGCAGATGATGGATATCTTAAGCGAGGCGCATACCGCAAAATTCGGCGTACCGACCCCGGTTAAAGTAAGCCAAAACAAGGTCGAGGGCAAAGCGATTTTGGTCAGCGGCCACAACCTGCACGCTCTTGAGGCGCTGCTAAAAGCGACCGAGGGCAAAGGCATCAATATCTACACCCACTCCGAGATGCTTCCTGCGCACGGTTATCCGGAGCTTCGCAAGTATCCGCACCTAAAGGGCAACGTCGGCAAGGCGTGGTTCGATCAGACCAAGCTCTTCAACGAATTTAAGGGCGCGATTTTGATGACCACCAACTGCATCGTGCCGCTTCGCTCGTCCTGTAGCTACGCAGACAGGCTGTTTGGCTACTCTATCGCGGGCACCGACGGCATCAAACATATCCAAAACGACGATTTTACGCCGCTCATCGAGTGCGCGCTTGCATGCGGCGACGTGAGCATGGACAGCGACGAGAGCTTGGTGACGGGCGGACACTACAAGACGATTTTGAGCCTCGCGCCGCAAATTTTAGATGCGATCAAATCGGGCAAAATCCGCCGCTTTTTCGTCATCGCGGGCTGCGACGCGCCGGGCAAAGGACGCGAGTATTACCGCGAGCTAGCGCTTAGCTTGCCGAAAGACTGCGTGATTTTGACCTCCAGCTGCGGCAAATTCCGCTTCAACGACGTGGATTTTGGAACCGTGCCCGGCACCGAGCTTCCGCGCTACATCGATCTAGGCCAGTGCAACGACAGCAACGGCGCGGTCAAGATCGCCCTAGCGCTTAGCGAGGCTACGGGCATCGCGGTAAACGATCTGCCGGTCTCGATCGTGCTGATGTGGATGGAGCAAAAGGCGGTCATCATCCTGCTTGCGCTGTTTAGCCTGGGCGTTAAGAATATCAACGTGGGACCTACGGTGCCTGAGTTTTTCAACGACGAAATTTTAGGCTTCTTGGTACAAAATTTCGGCCTTCGCCTAATCAGCGGCGACGCGCAGGCGGATCTGAAATACTTCCTGGGCGAATAAACTTATAGCGAAGCAAATCGGGTAAATTTAAAATTCGGCAAAGCTTCGATTTTAAATTTACCCTTTATACGCCACTTTTAGCGGAGCTAGCCGATCCGCGGCTATTTTGCACCGACGCTCATATTTAAATTTCACGACTATGCCGTCCTTCTTAATTTAAATTTTAAAATTTCATAATCTCACTAAATGCTTCGCAAAATTTAATTAAGTGCTTTTTTTACACATTCAAATTCCAATCGTCTTTGCTATTACAATCCTTCTTTTTCTGTGTAAGTATTTATCTTATCCGTATCGCTGCCGCTTATAGTAACCGCTATAGTGTAGCCGTCTTGATGCTTGGTATCTCATAAAATTTTCCGTATCATCTCATTGTTCGCTATCAGATATTGAAATTTAGTGCCGTTAAAATTTTAAATAAATATAGTATTTTCACAGGATTTTTAATCGGGATTTAAATACGGATTTTAATCTAAATTTTGAGATTATTTTATAAGCGCATGGCGCACGGCTTGTGGAAATAAAATTTTAAGCAGATTTTGTGCAAAACTTCAAAATGCAGCTCAAACTCGCAAACAGATAAATTCGCTGTAGCCTTGCGTTTAGAATTCAGCGCTAGTGATAAATTTTGCATCTTTACTTCGGTGCAAATTTTAAAATTCTATGCAGGAGATAAAATTATAAGCCCGCGCAATGCATGAATTCTAAAATTCCATGCCCCACACGACACATAAATTTTGAAATTTTAAAATTTCACGCCGCAGATAAAATTTAGGAATTTCCTTTTGCGGTAAAATTTTAAAACTCTACCACAAATCCGCTGTCCGCGCGGCGAGTTCCAAATCCGTCTAGAACTTAGATTTTCCTCACCAGCTCGGGGATTATCGCTTCGAAATCGACCCCTTCGTATCCGTTGCGCTCCTCGTCGCTCATCGTCTCTTTGATCGTGCTGACGACGAAATCCGCAGCGATACGAACCGCAGTTTCCAGCGACTTGCCGCGCATTATTGCGCCGAAAGCTACGGCTGCGAAAATATCGCCGGTGCCGTTAAATTTGACCGGCAGCAGCTCGTGAAAATACTCGTTCGTCTTGCCCGTGCGCGCATCGTAGCTAAAAACCCCACACTGATCGGCGATGTAGCCGATACCTTTTAAAATGACCTGCCTAGCGCCCAGCTCTCGAAGCCTTGCAAGCAGATCCATGATAAAATCCCTATCTGCCCCCTCTCGGTACGGCACGCCGGTGATCGCGCAGGCCTCCGTGATGTTGGGCGTGATGATGTCGGCTTGAGCGCACAGAAGCGCCATCATACGGGCAAAATCCTCGTTAAAGCCAGGATAAAATACGCCGTTATCGCCCATACAAGGATCGACCAAAATGGTCTTACCCGCGCCGCCGAAGCTCGCAAATAGCTCGCTCATAATCTCGATCTGTGCCGCCGAGCCCAAAAAGCCCGTGTAGATGCCGTCAAATACCACTCCGCGGTCTTTCCAGTGCGCCATGATCGCGCGTATTTGAGAGCTTAGATCGCAAAAGGTGTAGCCCGAAAAGCCCGTATGCATCGATAAAACCGCCGTAGGGATCACGCTCGTGCTCATCCCCATCGCGCTTAGTATCGGCAAGGCGACGGTTAGCGAAACCTTGCCCACGCAGGATATATCTTGAACGGTAAGAACTTTTTTCATCACAATTCCTAAAATTTTTGGCTCTATTTTACCGCTATTTATATTAAAAAGGCGAATTTAAATAAAATTTACTCTACGAATAGTCTAAATTTATATTATTTTTGGCGTTTTTCCGCTAAATTTTATCTCGGGTCCGCCGTAAATTCGGCGTATAAATTTAACGACAAAAGGCAAAAAATGATAACCGCAAAGGCCCTTTACGCATCTGCTCGCCTTAGATCGCTGCCGCTTAGCGTCTCGGGCGTACTGCTCGGCAGCGGCGCAGCATACGGCGCGGGCGTATTTAGAGCGGATATTTTCGCACTGGCGCTGCTTACGACGCTGCTGTTTCAGGTGCTAAGCGACTACGCCAACGACTACGGCGATGCGGTGAAAGGCACCGACGACGATGGCAGGCTTGGGCCGCGTCGCGCGATCCAAACCGGGCAGATGAGCGCCGAGCAGATGAAGCGCGTCATCGTCGCTACGGCACTGCTTTCGGCACTTTCGAGCCTCGCGCTAAGCGTTTTGGCGTTTGGCGAGCGGTTTTATCTCGTGCTGCTATTTTTAGCGCTGGGCGGCGCGTCGATATTTGCTGCGATCCGCTACACCGTAGGAGCCGGCGCATACGGATACCTGGGGCTCGGCGACGTTTTCGTGTTTTTGTTTTTTGGGCTACTTAGCGTGCTGGGCTCGTACTTTTTATACGCGCGTTCGCTCGATGCGGCGCTGCTGCTGCCTGCGTGCGCGTGCGGGTTGCTAAGCACGGCGGTGCTAAATTTAAATAACATGCGCGACATCCAAAACGACGCGCTAAAGGGCAAGCGCACGGTCCCCGTTCGTATCGGGCTGCGCGCCGCCAAGCGCTACCACTACGCGCTGATCGCGGGCGGAGCGGGTCTGATGCTTTGCTACTCGCTTTTGCGCGGAGATTCAGGCGTAAAACTACTCTACGTAGCTAGCTTTGCGCCGCTTATTAGGCACCTATTTTTCGTCTTAAAAGTGCGGGAATGCCGCGACTTCGACGGGCAGCTAAAGGTAGTCGCACTCTGCACATTTGCGATGTCGGCGCTGTTTTTCGTCGGGGAGATTTTGAGCTAAATTTAAACGCCGCACGGATAAAATTTACGAAATGCGGCGCGGCGGCAAAGCCCTCTTGCGCGCAAAAACACTTCGGCATAAGCTCTCATATCTTGCGACAAACCCATTTGTGCATAGAAAAGTTTCGCGGCAAACTCGCTTAATGAGAACGCATAGCACCGTATCTGCCCGCCTGGCGCGTACCACGATAAAATTTAAGAGGGCAAACTACGAAATCTCCGCGCTGTCTCGTGTCGTCAAATTAAGCGAGCATACCGCTCTTAAGTCCATACAAGCCCTGTCACACCACACTTTAATTGCCGTTTTGGCGACAGGCTGCCCGCCTTCTGCGTCAAATTTAAAAACTAGAGCATTAATTCTACAAAAGGTCCGCGTGTTTGGCGCGGTGGGCTTTGTGCTTATTGCACGGCGGCAGTTCGCACCGCAAACGCTGCTTTAGCCCTACTTTTGAGCCCTCGCGCCGCTAAAATTTTACTAAATTTTACGCACTGCCTCTTTGAAACGACGCTTACAAAACCATGTCTTTCTGTACATAGCCCCTTAAAATTCGAAGCAATTTTGCACGTTGTTTAGAACTTCGCAATCGCAATACCCGCCGTTTTGCTCGCAAAAGTCCAAAACCGCCGCTTCATTCTACGCGCGGCGAGCTCGCAAAAACTCCAACGTGAGCCTATGCGTGCCGTCGTAGCCACGATGTGCAAGCCCTAGCCCAAGAACTCAAATAGCCCCTTAAACTCCGCCCTATTCATAGACAGGCTCTTTTCAAATGCATCTCACTGCCGCTGCGCCGTGAGCTTTTTGAGTTCCTTTTTTCTGGATTTTTCCACTATTTCTCCTTTGCTGCGCCGCCTTGCCGCATGGATATCCTTTGGGCGCATTAACCTCATACCCGTCGTCCTCTGCCTCAAGCGGCATGCAAATTTCATCCAAACCATGCGCTAGCTCGTCTATACCGAAATAATGCTTATTAATTTTTAGAAGATTGAAATTATAGCAAAAGCAGAGCGCGAAATCGCAAATCCGATGATTAAATTTTATCTAGAATAAAGAGCTATGTTTTCGGCTAAATTTTGCCGTACCGAGGGATAAAATTTAGCAAATTCGGATGAAATTCTATCGAGTAGATGTGTAGAATTTGACCATAAACTAAAACAAAAGCGGCCGCGCTCGAAATACGGCCGCTAAATTTTAAAATTTTAAATTTTACTTCTCAAACGCCTTTTCTAGGCTAAACGGAAACGCCTGATAGCCCATCGCGTTGGTCATTTTGATTTCGATTGACGGCTCTTTTGCGCCCCACTCAAACTCGTTGATGTGAGGGCTAGGCACGCCGACGGGACGACCCTTGGCGATGTCAAACTGCATGCCGGCAACCGCCGAGTAAACCATCACGCTATCAAGGTCATCCTGATACTGCGCGAGCGAAGTAACCGAGCTGTACCACTCGCTGCCGCGCTGTTTGCCGTATTCCCAGACCTGCTCGACGGTTTTAGCTTTTTCGTCGATTTTATAGACGACCGCGCGGGAGTATTTCATACCCGCCATCGCAGGCTGCTCCATGCCGCGGGTGTCGCCGTTGTCAAAGACGGTGAGATACACTACGCCCTTTTTGGACTTGCTATCGATGCGAAATGCCGTATGCTGCGTCCACTGCCAGTCAAATCCACCCTTCTCGCTCTCATATCCCGGGCATTTTGAGTATTCGTCCTCGCAGACGATCTTTTTGCCGTCTTTATCTACCGGCTGGAGCAAGTAGCCCTTAAACTGATCCTTCCAGCCCTTATGCGCGCCCATTATCCATTTGACTTTTTTGTCGCGGCCGATCTTGATGACGGCGTCTTGGTGGCGGCTGGAGATGATGATACTATCGTCGCTTGGGTCGTAGTCCACGCTATTTACGTGAGCCCAGTTGCGTCCAGGGCCCGAGCCTACGATGTCGCCCCATTTTTCGTTCGTATCCATCTCGGCTAGCTCGTCCGCGCTCGCGGTGTGGCCCGCCTTGCTAGCGTCGATGTTTAAGCATACCGCGCCCTGATCGAGAGTTTTTAGCACGATGTCGCGATACGGATCGAGAATTTCATATAATCTAAAATCATCCACGACGTTGCCGTCGCGATCGACCTCGACGATGACGTCGCGCACGGTGCGGACGTTTTTGCCGTCGGCGCGCTTATAGTTGGCGTTTGCCGCGCGAAGGAAGTAGTGCCCGTTTTGCGCTACGTCCATAGAGTGCGAGAAGTCGTTGTAGCCCGCAGGCAGCTCGCGGTTAAAGATTTCGCGCCCCATTATGTCGTATTTAGCGTATCTTTGGCCATATCCCCACGTCATCGCGCCGTCGTCGTTTTGTTTAAAGCCCATCATGACGCCCGCGGAAAAAGGCTGTTTAAGGTCGTAAATTTTACTCGGCTCCAGATACCAGCGCACTTCGCCTTTGGTATCTAGGATGAAGTTGTTCGGACTATAGTTCCACTCGATCGCGCCGCCTGCAGGGTTGTTCCACACGACTTTGGTGCCTTTGCCGGTTTTATTTACGAAGTTATTTACGTAGTAAAGGCGGTTTGCAAATTTGGCGCTCGGAGCCTTTACGACTTCGATTTTATCAAACAGCGCGCCCTTTTGAGACGGCATGCCAGAGCTCTCCAAGTAGATCGCGGGAGCGTAAATTTTATAGGTTTCTTTTACGCGTTCGGTTTGACCCTTGTAAATTTTATCGTACTCGACCTCGACGGTGTTTTGATAGTCAGGGTAAAGTCCAAAAACAGGGATTCCGCCGTGCGTGCGAAGGTGTTTATCGGCGACTTTATAGCTGATAACCTGACCACCCGGCTTTGGTACGATAGTGACTTTCGCGTTTGCTAGCGTGTAGCCGCCGTTTTTGATCACCGCCGTTAGAGGCGCGATGTCGTATGGGTTTACGACTACTTCGCCGATCTTGCCCGGGATGCCGTAGTCGATGTGTGCGCCGCTAGGTCCGCCGATAGCCATCGCGTCCGTGCTTAGACCGCCTAAAAGCGCCACAGCTAGCGCAAATGAGGAAAGAGTTCGCTTCATCTTATTCTCCTTTGAATTGGTTTGATATCGTAATTTTAATCAACCTCGCTAACGTAGAAATCACGCGTTTATTAAAACTTGCTTAATTGTAAAAAATAATTTCAAATTTTGGCTTTTGTGCCAAAATTTAGTCGAAATTCTATAAATTTAATCTAAAATTTATCTTAGCGTGAGTTTTGCGGCGGCGAGAGAATATAAAATTAACGCAAACAAAATCATTTTAAGGAGCATTCCATGAACCTATTTTCTAAATTTAGCAAAGGCTTTTTAGCCGTAGCGATGTTTGGCGCCATAAGCGCTGCCGCGTTTACCGAGGGCGAGGACTACGTCAAGCTAGAAAAGCCACTATCCGTGGAGCAAAACACGCTAGTTAAGGTCTTTAGCTATGCATGCCCGTTTTGCTACAAATACGATAAAACCGTCACGCCAAAGGTCGTAGAAAAGGTCGCGGGGCTAAAATACGTGCCGTTTCATCTAAAAACCAAGGGCGAATACGGCGAGGCGGCGAGTAAAATTTTTGCCGTTTTAGCCGTGATGGACGAGGAAAAAGGCGTGAGCCTGCTAGATGAAAACTCGCTGTTTAAAAAGGCTAAATTTGCCTACTACAAAGCCTATCACGATCAAAAGCAGCGCTGGAGCGATGGTAAGGACGAGGCTGCGTTTTTAAAGACGGGGCTTGATGCGGCGGGCATTAGCGAAGCGGACTATCAAAAAAAGCTAGAGGACCCAAAGGTCGCCGAACTGCTTAAAAAATGGGACGAGAGCTACGACGTAGCGAAAATCCAAGGCGTGCCGGCCTTTGTCGTAAACGGTAAATACCTCATCATGACGAAGTCCATCAGCTCAATCGACGGCATGGCGCAGCTAATTGAAGAGCTGCTCAAAAAATAGGGCGCGGGCATGAAATTTGCGGAAAAAATAGCAAAATTCGCAGACAGCCGTCTGCCGTGGGCGATCCTCGTAGCAGTGAGCGTGGGGCTCGTGATCCTCGCGCACTCGCTGTTTCAAAACTACGTCTATATGCCGCCTTGCGAGCAGTGCGTCTATATCCGCTTTGCCTTTTTGTGCATGGCGCTAGGAGGCCTGGTCGCGATCATAAATCCTAAAAATTTGCTCCTCGCCGCGGCAGGCTACCTGCTAGCCTTTTGGGGCGCGATCCAGGGCATAATGTATAGCGTAAAGCTCGCCAAGATCCACGACGCCGTGCACGGAGACGATCCGTTCGGCGTGCAGGGCTGCTCGACCGAGCCGCACTATCCGTTTGGTTTGCCGCTTGAGCGGTGGGCGCCCGATTGGTTCTTGCCTACGGGCGACTGCGGCTACGACAGTCCGCTGGTTCCGGACGGCGTCACGCTAAGCGGCTTTCAGAAATATCTAGTGGATCTTTATGGGGACGGCTGGTACCTGATCCCATCAAGCAAATTTATGTCGATGGCCGACTGCACGCTGATCGGCTTTGGAGTCTGCTTCGTCGTGCTTGCCGCGATGTTTATTTGCAAAATTTTAACCCTCAAAAAAGCTTAAATCGGTCTAAATTTAGACCGATTTTGCTATACTCGCCGCATGAGAGCCTTACGCGAGCATAATTTTAAAATTTACTTCATCATCATTTTCGCAAGCCTTTTCGTGGTGCTTTTGGGCGTGAAAAACTACGAGGACGCCAAGGCGCAGATCACGGCGCTCGCGGATAAAAACAAGATCGCCGCTAGCGAAAATATGGTCGGAAATTTCTCGTTTTGGCTGGATGAGCGACTGCACTCGCTGGTGCGCGCGGCTAAATTTATGCAAAACGCGGGCATCTCGCAAGACGGCGAAAAGCTGAGCGACTTCATACGACTTTTCAAAGAAAACTCAGCAGAATTTGACGCTTTGCAGTTTTTGCACCAGGACGGAGAAATTTTCGTAGACGGCAAGGAGCTGGGCGACGATGAAGCTATGCCAAAGAGCCTGCGCACAGGACTTGTATGGTTTGAGGAGACCAAAAGCACGCTCGCGCCCACGGTAAATTTTATGCAGCGCCATAAAATTTTGGGCGAACCGACGTTAAATTTATGCGTGCCCGTGCTGGACGGCGGCTCGTTTGCGGGGGTGTTTTGCGGCGTGGTGAAGCTGCAAAACATACTAAAAAATATGGAAAAATTTAAGCTCGCGCCCGATTCCTACGCCTTTATCGTCACGCACGGCGGCGAAATTTTAACCCCGATGAAGGACGCGGCGCTAAAAAAGCAGATCGAGGATAAATTTAAAGAGATTTTCCTACGTGACGAGGATATCACGAGCCTAAATATCGGCTCAAATTTCATCTCCGTCGCCGAGATCCCCACGCTAAACTGGTTCATCGGCGCAGGCACCGATAACGAAAAGGAGCTCGCCGCGCTGCTTAACTCCGTGCTAAAAAACGCCCTCATCTTGCTTTTTGCGTTCGCGGCGCTGGCGCTGGTGGCAAATTTTCTCCACAACTTTATGTATTCAAAAATCAAAAACCTGCAAGACGACTACGAGGCCCTGCTCAAGCATAAAGCCCGTATGAGCGAGGCGGGCGAGCTAATCAGCGGCATAAATCATCAGTTTATTCAGCCGGTTAATTCGCTAAATTTGATGATATCAAGCCTGCTCATGCTGCAAAAAGACGGCAAGCTAGATGCCGCGACGCTAGAGAGTATGCTGCAAAAAGGACAGGCCGCGACCGTGCTTTTAAGCGACACGATCGAGATTTTTAGAAATTTTTACAAAACGAGCGACAGCCCGCAAAAATTTAGCGTGCAGCGCTGTATAAAAGACCTACTAAAGCTCATGCACACCGAGCTTAGCAAAGCAAATGTCTCGGTAAGCTTGCGCGAGTTTAAAGACGAAGAGGCCACGCAGCGGATGGGCATCGTACAGCAAATTTTACTCATCCTCATTCACAACGCAAAAGACGCGGTCGTGGAGCGATATAAAGACGAGATCGCCAAGCGGCAAGTTTTTTTGGACGTCAAATTTGAAAACGGCACGTGCAAGATAGCCGTCACGGACTACGGCAGCGGCGTGAGTAAGGAGCTTCGGGATAAAATTTTAACCCAGCCAAAAACTACCAAAAAGCAAGGAAGCGGCATCGGGCTGTATTTTGGCAAAAAGCTCGCAAACGAAAAGCTCGCAGGCGATATCAAACTACTAAGCGCGGGCGATCCGACGACGTTTGAGCTCGGCTTTGAGATAAATTTAAAGGAGTGAGATGCAAGAGCATTTAAAGCTACTTAAAGACCTGAGCGTCCTCATCGTCGAGGATGACGAGATCGCAAGGGAGCTGCTAATAGGCGGGCTAAAGCCCTACTGCCTAAGCGTCTGGGGCGCGGCAGACGGGCTAGAGGGGCTGGAGCGATTTAAAAAGCTAGCCCCCGCCGTCGTCATCACCGATATCCACATGCCCGCGATGAACGGCTTTGAGATGATGAAGGAGATGATGCGCGTCAAACCCGCGCAAAAATTTATCGTCTTTACCTCCTACGACACCGACGACAACCTCATCAAAAGCATCGAGCACGGCGCGGCATCGTTTCTAAAAAAGCCCGTCGATATCGCCGCGCTTTGCCGTCTGCTCGTGGCTCTAACCTACGAAAAGGACGAAAAGCTCGTGCGCCTGGGCCCGCAAACGAGCATAAATCTCGCCAAAGAAAAGATCTACAAAAACGGCGAGGAAATTTATCTATCATTTTTACAAAACAAGCTCTTTTGGCTCTTTGCGTACAATCTAAACAAACTCGTGAGCTACGAGATGATCGAGGAGTTCGTCTATGAGGGCGAGCAAACGAGTAAGGGCGCGATACAAAACGTCGTGCTGAGGCTGAAGCGGGAGCTGGGGGTTAAATTTAAAAACATTAGCGAGAGTGGATATATACTGCTAAGCGGCGAATAGTCTAAATTTGGCGGCTTGTCTTTTGAGCGTCTTTGAATGAGTTTGAAATTTTAAGTCTGCGGCAGACTACTTGTCTAGCCTTGACTTAAAATTTCTGCACAACATTCAAATCCATCTCAAAATACTTCGCCTTCATTTTTTATACTCAAATTTGAATCGCCGAAATATGTATCTTGAAAATGTCAAATCGGTCACGGACGACCGAACCCGCTCCCTCGCCTCGTTCGCCGCTGCCTCGTCTGACGTAAAAATACTTCACCTTAATTTTTTATGTTCAAATTTAAAGTCAAATTTTTAAATTTTAGCTCAAATTTTACTCGCCGAGATCCACTCCTTTAAAACATAAAATTTAGTCGCTATCGTGCCGCAGGGCTTAGCGATAAAATTTACTAGAAGCCTGCCGCTGCGGCTAAAATTTAATGCAGCGCGTAAAACAAAGCTTGCTTTGGCGCGGCGAAACCTATTTCGCCAGCAGCTCTTTTACCGCAGCGGCCATTTCATCGACGGAGCCGAACGAAGCCGTGTTTAAGAGATACTTACCGCTGACGACAAATGCCGGCACGCCTGAAATCACCGCGACTTCGTAGCCCGCGTCCCACTGCGCGAGCAGAGCCTGCGCCTTTTTGCTAGCCAGCGCCGCTTCATATTCGCTCATGCTCACGCCCGCGGCATCCAGCGCGGTTTTGATGAACCTTTGTTTATCACTGCCGCCGCCAAAATCGTCCTTTTTGTCGTGGATCGCTTTGTAAATCGCGAATTTCGCCTTTTTAAATTTCGACTCGTCGCTTAGCGGGCTCACATCGTCCTTTTCATCAAGCACGATGAGGGCTGCGAATATACCGCTTGCGGTCTGTCCGAACACGCCCTTGGTTTTTAGGTGCCACGGCAAAAACTCCGCCCCTTCGAGCTTTTTCATCAGCTGCGGCGTGACCGTCCTATCAAACGCATAGCAGTGCGGGCACTCGTAGTTAAAAATTTTGACGACGCTGTTTTTCGGCACGTTTAACGGCTTTTGCAGCACCTGATAATTAACGCCCTCCTCTAGCGCGTTTGCGCCTACGCCAAGCAAGCAAACGGCGGCTAAAATTCTTAAAAATTTAGCGATTTTCATAAAATTCCTTTGCGGTAAATTTTAAAGATTGTATAAAATAAAGGGTAAATTTGAGATTAAAACGAATAAAGCAGGGCTTCCCACAGAAAATATATAAAATAGCAGGCTACGCCATCACGCCGCTTGAGCGAGCAGGCTAATTTATCGCCACAAGCTCTATTTCTAATCTCGCTCAAGCTCAAATTTAATAGCAAGGATTGCACGCTCGCAGCTTAATTTTAAAGCATGCAATCCGCTTTAATTTAATAAATTTTACTTATCAAAGGCATGGATTATCCACTTTACGCGCTCGGCGTCTCTATGATCAAAAAATAGCGTCTTGCCTATATCCAGCGCAGCAATGGTAGCCATATCATCAGGCGCAAGCGCAAAATCAAAAACGTCGAAATTTTGCTTCATTCGCTCTATTTTTACACTCTTTGGAATGACGACGATGCCGCGCTGAATTAACCAGCGCAAAATAACCTGAGCTGAGCTTTTGCCGTATTTTTCACCGATACCGCTTAGCACGGCGTTTTTAAATATATCGTTTTTACCCTCGGCAAAGCTAGCCCACGACTCAAATGTTATGCCGTAGCCATCAAGCACGCGCTTTAACGCTTCACGCTGATAAAACGGATGGCACTCAAGCTGATTTACCGCAGGGATGACGCCGCTGTTTTCGCACAGATCGACGATCCGATCGGCGTAGAAGTTGCTAACGCCGATAGAGCGAATGCGCCCCTGCTCTTTTAGGCGCTTCATCGCTCGCCACGAGCCGTAAATATCGCCATATGGCTGATGAATGAGATAAAGGTCGAGGTAGTCAAGCCCTAGCTTTTTCATTGACGCATCAAAGGCCTTTAGCGCTTGTTCCTCGCCTGAATCGTTAATCCAAAGCTTAGTAGTGATAAACAACTCCTCGCGCTTTAGCCCGCCTGCAAGAGCCGTCTTAATTGCTGCACCCACGCTTTCTTCATTAAAATACGCCTTTGCCGTATCAATGCTGCGGTAGCCGACCGAGATCGCATCCTCAACGCATCTTTGCGTCTCTTTCGGATCTACCTGAAATACTCCAAATCCTAAAATCGGCATCTTGTTGCCGTCGTTTAAGGTTAAATACTGCATTTTTGCTCCTTTGCTAAAAAAATTCATCTTACATAAAAATTTAAAATTTCGCGCTTGATTTGCAAAATTCTATCCGCACCAAAGCGACAGGTGGAATTTAAAAGCTAAATTCCAACCTATCGCGAAATTTTAATAATCAAAGATATTCGGATCGATAACCATCGCACGGTATGCTACGTCGTCTCTAGACGCCGACTCCACGTCCATCTCAAATTTGACGTCATTTGTCTTCGGATCGATCTCCACAAGTACCATTTTGATCGTCTTATCGGGCTTTAGCAGATAGACGTTAGAGCTTGAGATGAAGTACGTGCTTTTATCCTTTTGCCACTCCACGACGCTCGTAACCGCGCTATAGAAGTCAAATCCGCGCTCCTTGCCAAACTCCCACGTCTGTTCTACCGTGCCCTTTTGCTCGTCGATCTTATACTCGACCGCGCGAGAGTATTTTTGCTCTTTTAACGCAGGCTGCTCCATGCCACGGCCGTCGCCGTTGTCAAATACGCTGATGTGCTTTACGGAGCCCTTGTTGTCGTAGCGCGGAGTGAGCCACGCGGTGTGCTGCGTCCACGACCAGTCGAAATCGCCCTCGCACCTTGAGTTTTCGCATTTGATTTTGTTGCCATTTTTATCCACAGGCACTAACACTTTTTCTTTAAAGTCCGCGCTCCAGCCCTCAGGCGATGCGAGGATCCATTTTACCTTTTTGTCTCTGCCGATCTTAACGATGCCTTGGTGGCGAAGCGAGAGGATGATGCCATCGTCGCTAGGGTCATATGAGATCGAGTTTACGTGCGCCCAGTTGCGTCCCGTGCCGGTCGATGTCACGTCGCCGAAAGGCAGATCGTCGCTGATTTTGATCTCTTTGGCGTCCATGTCGATGTTTAGGCACACCGCGCGGGCGTCAAGGGCCTTGATCAGGTTGCTTCGGTAGACGTTTTTTCCGAAAATTTCATTCAGATCCCACTCGTCCACGACCTTGCCGCTGCCGTCCACTTCGATGATGTGATCTCTGATCGTGTGCGAGAGCCTGCCGTCTGCGTGGTGGTAGTTGTATTTACCGACGCGAAGCAGTAAGTGATCGCCCTTAAGCGGCATCACCTCGTGGCTAAGGTCGATGTAGCCGCGCGGTAGCTCGCGGTTATACACCTCCTTGCCCATCATATCGTAGCGCATATATCGCTGCGCCATACCCCAGCTAAGATCGCCGTTTGGCAGCTGATGAAAGCCCATCATCATGCCGCCGTCCATCACCCTACGCTCGCTGCGGTCGTAAAATTTCTGATAGTCCAGATACCATCTGACCTCGCCCTGCGTATCGACGACGAAATTTTCCGTAAAGTCGTTCCAGCTAGCGGCACCCCCGTTTTTCCAATCAAGCGGTTTATAGACGCTCGTGATGGTGTTGTTGATGAGATAGAGCCTGTTTTTAAACGCGGGATCGACCTTTTTAACCTTCATCTTTTCATCTTTTGCATGTGGCTAAATCTATAATCGCGGCTATACGTCACGATCGGCTGAGCGTAAATTTTATACTTTTCGACCTTCTTTTCGCCGTTAAAAACGTAGCTTACCTCAACCTCGTTTAGATAGTCCGGATAGAGCCCCCAGATCGGCACGCCGTCGTGCGTCAGCAGCGCATGCTCGGAGACGTTATAGGCGATATCGATGCCGCCGTTAGGTTTACCAAGTACCCGCACACGGATATCCTTGATGTCCTTGCCCGCCCTATCAATAACGGCGGTTAGAGGTGCCACGTCGTATGGGTTGATAAACACCGAGCCAAGCTCGCCTTGGGTTTTTACCTGATGCGCCAAAACGCCCGCACTCGCAGTCTGCGGCACCGCTATAAACGCGCCGCCCGCCAAGGCCGCAGCCAAAACGATAGAACCGAAAAAATTCTTACGCATATTCGCTCCTTTTGGGTAAATTTATCAAATTTTACTACTACCGAATCACATAATAATCATACTAGCTTTAAATCAAATTTAAAGTTAAATTCTAATATATTTACTTAAATTTTAGAACGCAAGCGAAACGGGTAACAGTCTAAAATTTGATATAATTAGCCCTGCTTTATCAAATTTAAGGAGAGAAAATGCCATTCGTAAATATAAAAGTAGCCGCTCCAGAGCCTACAAAAGAGCAAAAAAAGCAAATCATCGCCGAGATTACGGACACGTTAGCGCGCGTATTAGGCAAAGACCCAGCCGCAATACTCGTGATGATCGAAACGCTCAGTATGGACAGCATCGGTAAAAGCGGTCTAAGTCTTGAGGAGATCAAACAAAATAAAGAGAAAAAATGAGCGAATTTTTATAGGATTTTGAGCTAAAAATCACGCTCGCAGCGGGCAATATGTGCGCCGCTAAGCGGTCTAAATTTACCGAACGCGCAGGCGGGCAGCAGTTTAAAAACCGCCGCCGCAAGCCGCTCTAGCAGGCGAGCATCAGGTCTCTCGCCCAAGATTATTGGCGGACGGACGATCTGAAGGCTGTCAAAGCCGAGCTCGCTCACGCGCCGCTCAATACGTCCTTTAGCGCGCAGATAAAAGCTTAGCGAGCCCTCGTTCGCACCCGGAACTGATACGAGCACGAAGCGCCGCACGCCCGGTGCTTTGCCCACTTCGCCGCTGCATAGACATAGTCCACATCCACGCGCAAAAACGCCTCGCGCTAACCCGCCTGCTTCATCGTCGTGCCAAGCGCGCAAAAAAATCTCGTCAAATTTATGCGGTGCGATATCTGAGATACCCTCAAAATCAATGATCCGCGCGTGAAGCTTAGGGTGGCAAAAGCCTATCTCGCGGCGCGTCCATACTTCTACCTCATCGTAACCCGAGCTCTCGCAAAGCTCGCGTACCAGTTCCCTGCCCACGACGCCCGTAGCGCCCAGCACCAAGGCGGATTTACCCATTTTCGCTCCTTGAATTTCTTTAAATTTTAACGCGTTGTGTGGTTAAATTTTACTTTTACCGTGCCAAAAATTTCGTCTAGTTTGCAAATAGGGCCCGAAAATTGCGCGCTTGAGCTCGCATCGCAAGTAAAATCCATAGCTCACGCGTTAAATTTCAAAGCCACGTTCGGCGCGAAATGTACATCAAATCAGCTTAAATTTTATAAGACTATACGCAGTCTAGAAGCTGCCATTTCATCGCGACGCGCTAAAAGCGTAAAAATTAGCGTTCTCCCGCGTAGTTAAATCGCGCAGCTTGCAGGCTAAACTCGAAGCTGTTTCGATCCACCGCGCCCACGCAAGCATCGCTATCATAAAGCGCGAGCAGAAATTCCGCCATCTCCTCGCTTGAGTGATAGCGTTTAAAGGCCGCGTCGTAGTCGTAGCCCGCGTCATCCGTCGCCATGGGACCGAACTCCGTCCTAGTCGCGGCGGGCGCTAGAACTTTAGCCTACATTTTGGCCTCTTTATCCTGCGCCAGCTCTCGGTGCAAGCCCTCCGTAAAGGCACTTACGAAAAACTTGCTCGCGCAGTAGGTAACGACGTTTGGTACGATGCTGTAGCCGCCCACGGAGGAGACATTGATGAGCTGGGCGGGCTTACGCTTGTAGTCGCGCACGAAGAGATGGCTTAGCAGCGTGAGCGAAATGACGTTGAGACGTAGCATCTGCGAGATTTTGGCGAGATCGCGCTCGCCGACCGCACCGCAATCCCCGAAGCCCGCATTGTTTATGAGCGCCTTTAGTTCGTAGCTTTTTAGCTCGTCCCAAAGCACTAGGACATTCTCGCTATTCGCAAGGTCGCAAATTTTAACGACTACGTCTGGTTCGGGCGAAATTTTAGCGATCTCGTCCTTTAAGCTTTGCAGAAGCTCCGCTCTGCGCGCGATTAGGATCAAATTTTCTCCGCGCCTCGCAAATGCCTTTGCCGCGGCTGCTCCGATACCAGAACTTGCGCCGGTGATGACGATATATTTTTTCATTTTTTATCCTTTTTTAGATTCTTTAGTTTGAAATTTTACCGAAGCTCGCCGCGCATTTACGCGTGCGCTCGTTTTAAATTTACAAATTTGCCGGCATTTTGCGAGGCGGTTTACTCGCCGCTTATGGGTGTGCGCTTGGTATCTACCGCTTTGCCGTCCAGATAGTACCGACCGCCGGTGACGTAGTGAAGCGTCTTTAGCTCGTCAGGGATCTTTTCAAACAGCCAGTGTCCGCCGTCAAAGATCCGCTCGTCCGCATACGCCGCGATGACCTCGCCGATGAAAAGATCATAACTCTGCTCATTGTGAGGCTCGGGGATGCGCTTGCAAACGAGCCATGCGGCGCAGCCCGCGATCAGCGGCACGCGGGAGTCATCTTTATAAAAAATTTCTACGTTTTTCATCTTGTCCGCGTTATCAAAGCGCGAGTTGTTTTCGGCGCCAAGCTCGCTAACCAGCTCCGCCTGCGCGGCCGTGGGGATCTGCACGGCGAAATACCCGCTCTTTTCGATGAGCGTCCGCGTGTACGAGCCGTTATGCGACACGATGGTAACCTTGTCGTAGTCAAGCGCCTGTGCCCACGTTATCGCCATCGCGTTGACGTCGCCATCGTATTTGGCCGATACGAGCGTGGTCGCGCCTGGGTTTGGGATATGATTTTTGTAGATCTACTTTTATGATCGCCATTTTTGCTCCTTTGATTAAATTTTTATAGACGGCAGATACCGCGAACAACCGAATCGGCTCGGTATTAATGCCCTAAATTTATGTCTTAGCCTACTGAGCAGGCCCAAGCCTTGGCGTGCTTGGATTAAATTCTTTCACGGCGCGCGAAATTTAGCGGGCTTAAAATTTCACCAGCTATTTTCTGTGGATCTTATAGCCCTTGCCGCTTTTTATTTTTAGCAGCGAAATTTTTCCGTCCTTCGAGACATAACCGCCTCCCTTTGCGCGCAAGATCACGCTCTCAGGCAGGCTCGACCAAAAAATTTCTACCCTGCTTTTATCCGCGGAAAATATCCCGTAGATCGCAAGCGTAGCGTTATCAGGGTCGTCCAGCCTCACATCCGCGACATCAAAAACCTGCACGCAGCCATTCTTGATCTTTGAAAAGCTCTGGCCCGCGGCGACCAAGCAGCCGTGCTCATCCGTGCCGCCGCCTATTATCGGTCCCTGCACGGCGGGCACTTTGCAGACGCCCTCACTAGCGCCGCAGTCCGCAGCCGCGCTTTCGCCCCTATTATCCATTGCGCTTGCCTCCTTGCCTAGCTTTGCGTCGTGCGCCGCACAGCCGCACAAAAGCGCCACCGCAAAGGCCGCAATTAAAATTTTACCTCTCATCTTTACTCCTTTAAATAAATTTTATCTGCACTCAAAGCTACTCGCGCTATTTTCGTCGCCGCCCACGTAGATAGCCACTTTTGGATACGCGCAGACCTTGATCTGCTTACCGGCACGGCTCGTGCTTTTGCCTAGCAGGCTAGATGGAGCCGTTCCCTGCTCGCGCCACGCCTCAAGCGCACTTAGCGGATCGACATCATCGATGCCGTTACCGCCGCCGCAGTGATTCATCCCAGGCAATGCAAAAAATCGCGCAAATTCATCCGCGTTCGCGTTGGTTTCCACTAGCTTTTTGAACCAATCGCGCTGATCCATCGCCGAAAACACGGGATCGGAAACGCCCGTTACGATGATGAGTTTACCGCCGTTAGCGCGGAAGCTATCTAGCTTGGTCGAAATCGCATCGTTTATCGCCGCGGTTTCGAATGTTCACTCTACGTCCTTATCGAAATCAAATTTCATCAGATCAAACTCCGGTTGCGGCGGCGTCAAGAAATAATAATTCATCGAACCCTTCTAGAGCACGATATTTCTAGCATTTGGCTCTGCCGTTTGCGAGTCGCCAAGCTTCCACATGCGCCAGCCGGGCTGATTTACTCCGGCATCATAAAACCAGCCGCTGTAAATTTGCTCGCCCTTGCTGTTTTTTGCGCCCTCAAATATCGCTTTTATCGCAGAAATTTTTTCTTTAGCTAGATCAAGTCCGCTGGGATCGAACTTGCAACGCTCCCAAGCGCCGATGATTCCGTCTTTTAGCCTATCTAGCGCATCGCATTTATCCAAAACCGCCTTGCTTAGCTTATCCAAATCCTCCTGCGTAAGGGCGTTTGCAAAAATTTTATCCCCCGCGGCGTTTTTAGGAGCGATCTTTATAAGCTGCCGGTTATCCCACTGCTCCGCGATCGCCGCGCGCGAAAGCCTAAAACCCGGATTTGCCGCGATTACGCCGTCAAATTCCAGCGGATACCTCTGCGCCGCCATCAGAGCCGAGCGTCCGCCGTTTGAGCAGCCCATAAAGTAGCTGTGTGCGGGCGCTTTTTTATACGCTGCAAAAACCAGCTGCTTTGAGACGCTCGCGACCTTGCCGATCGCCTGATAGGCATAGTCTAGCCGCGCCTGTTGCTCAAGTCCGAACTCGGGCGTAGGCGTAGGATGTCCCGAATCAGTCGTGACGACTGCATAGCCCCTCATAAGCGCGGGCGTTGCGGTGCTAGTGCGGATAGATATGGCGCCAAGAGCCGGTGCTACAAAGCCGTCCAAACCGCCTCCGCCCTGAAATAGAAGCTTGCCGTTCCAGTCGCCTGGCAAGCGCAGCTCAAATTTTATGCCGTAATGCTTGCTGTCCGAGCCCGTGCGCGAGGCTATCTAGCCGTGAATTATGCAGTGCGGTGCGGCTTTTAGCGTCTTTTTGGCTCCGCCGGTTAGCGCAGACATCCTATCGGCGCCGATTTCGCCGCTTTGATTCCAGATCGCTTCACTGATCTTTGTATCGTAAATTTTCGTGCCCTTTAGCGCCGCGCAAGCCCGCTCGTCAAAATCGCTCGCAAGCGCTCCCTGTAAACCCAAAGTAGCCGTAAAGGCCGCAACTAAAATTTTATATTTCATTGCCACTCCTTTTAAAATTTTATTAATCGTAATTCTAACATAAAAATTTATCGTGATTTTACTGCGTTTATAAAAAATGATGGAATTCCGCACTAAACGGAGCGGAATTCCAAATTTAGCTAGAAGAGCGAAGCGCCCGAGCGGTCCGCGAGATCGGGCTCACCCGTTACGCGATTTCGTAGATCGCGACGAAATACTTCGATCGCCCAAAACCAAACCGCGTGCCCGAAAAATTCCGAAACGTGCTCATACCACGGAAGCTGAAAAAGCGGTGGCGTAAGTCCTAAAAGCGGTAGCGTGATGCAATGCACCGCGATATTTATGACGATGCCAATGCGATGCCCTGAAATAGCGTAATTTTATAAAATTTCTCGGCAGCGAAGTGTGTTTAATTTTAAATTCTGCTATTGTTGCGGAGCATTAAATTTCGCGCGTGCCCTTAAAGTTCGCACGGTAAAAAATCAGCAGCGCGGCGGCTAACGCGGCAAAGCCGCAAAATAGCCCTTGGTAGCTTAAATATTCAAGCGCCTTGCCACCTACGGCAGTACCGATACCACCTCCGAAAAATATTGCCGTGCCTATGATCCCAGAGGATAGACCTTTGGCGGAGCCGCAACGAAGCGCTGCGCTTGCTAGGACCGACTGCGCGCAAACATAGCCAAATCCCAGCAAAAACGTCCCTACATATGCGGTGGCAACGAAGCAACTCGCCAAAAGGCACAGCGCCGAAGCGGACGCCAAAAAGCCGAGGGATAGAATTTCTTTTGGCGGCAACTTCTCTTTTAAATATCTAGCAGCATTTCCTGCCAAAAAGCAAGCGACGCCGTAAAGCATAAGGCAGGCTCCGGCAAAATTTGAGCTCAAGCCCAGCTTTTTAAGTAGATAAGCGCCTATGAATGAGTACGCCCCGAGCACAATTACGCCGTTACATAAAGCCAAAAAATAGCTTCTCAAAAGCGCAGCATCGCCGCGCAAGCTGGCTAGGGATTTTACGAAGCTCTCGCCTCCGCTTTTCGGAGCGTCTTTGAAATTTAGCGTAAATAGTGATACGAAAGATACCGCAGACAGCGCAGAAAAGGCTAAAAATATCTCCCTCCAAGAAAATCTAGCCACCGCCCATCCACCTAAAGCCGCACTAAGCCCCTGCCCTAAAAATACCGAACCCAGAAATATCGCTACGATTCTTTGTCTATACTTATCGTCATATGCATCGCCTATAACGCCGAGGCAGACAGCGATTATACCCGCTGCCGCGCATCCCGTGCAAAAGCGAAATAAAACAAGCCACGCTAAACTTTTTGCAGTGGAGCAAAGAAGCGTAAATATCGCCAAAAAGAGCATTAGCGAGATTAAAATTTTACCTCTGCCGTAGCGATCGCTAAGATGTCCGTAAACCGGCTGAAGTAAGCCATAGGGGATCAGATATGCCGTCAAAACTGCGGAGGCGGCGCTTACCTGCACCCCAAACGTATCTGCGATGCTAGGTAGTAGTAGCGATGCGATCCAGTTATCTGCGGCAGAGATTGTCCCCGAGGCGATGATTAAGGGTAGTAGTCCTTTTTTGCAGCGCATTTTAAATTCCTAAATTTACGTAATTTTAGCCATTATAACTCTTTTGCTAGAAAATTTGGAATTTTAGCGAACTCAGCAAATATGAGACGAAAGGAATGGATCGCGAATTCGCAGCGGGGACGCAATGCTGCGGCAAGTATAGCGCTATGGTCGGCATACAATGTGATGCATCTACCTTGAAGGGGCGAAGGCAGGCAGCAACGCGAGTAGTGAATGAATGACTAGTTTATATTTATAATCCACTTTTTTCGCGCATAAAGACCTATAAGAAATAACGCAAATTTAACAATGCCACGAAGCAGAGCTATAGCATAAGGCAAATAAGGAAAGCTCTAACTTGCAGCACGAACCCTACAATAAAATTCAAAAATTCTTTAAAATTCTACGCGGATTATGGTGTCTAAAAATCAACTAAAATTTTAAGCGCACTACTCCCGCAACACGCTTTTTAGCCACGCAATTCCGCCGTTTATCACAAGTCGCGACGAGCCATTTGTACGATCTTGTGCCGCTAGGTTAAATTTAATAGCAGCGGAGTTTTGAAATTTTACGAATGCGGGGATTTCAACGAGCGCTTGAAATTTTAACTTCGTTCGCGCAAGATCCGCCAAAGTCCGCGTCGAATGGGCTTTGGACTGTAAAATAATGATCTATCGCGCCGCATCCGTGCCCGATCTGTTCATCCCAGCCAAGCGCCCTGCGCACGAAGCCCTTGGCATGGACGACGGCTGCGGGCAGGCTAAGCCCCGCCGCCAGCGCGCACGCGATCGCGCTTGAGAGCGTGCAGCCCGTACCGTGGGTGTTTTTCGTAGCTACTTTGGATGCGGAAAACTCATGAAATTTGCCGTTTTCGTACAAAATATCGATCGCTAAATTTGTCAAATCCCCTCCCTCGCCGCTCGGTTTAAAACCAGCGCCTAGGGAGGCTGCGGATAAATTTTGTTCAAAAGAGGGCTCCGCGCTCGCAGTTAAATTTTTGCATTCGCTAGTAAAGTTTTCACTCGCAAAATTCGGACGCTCCGTCAAACCCGCAGAATTTTTGAGCGCCCCGTTTTCGCCCATCTCGCGCCCAAAAGCTTTAAAATTTCGCGCCGTATCCGCTCCCGCTGCGCCGCAAGTCTCACTCGCACCGGCGAGATCGCCGCCTTT
>ERZ772946.107-NODE-107-length-41123-cov-25.0933_pt1 | contig 41123 bp, 41 predicted proteins | sample MGYA00511680_ERZ772946 | MGnify/ENA primary metagenome ERZ772946 (study PRJEB29015, sample SAMEA2737918) | human oral metagenome | biome: human oral; feature: human-associated habitat; material: dental | place: China | collected 2016 ... | reverse complement strand
GCCCCAGCTCCGATATCAAGAAGTTTGATAGTTTCATTTGAAATCAAGCCTTGTAAGATGGGCGCAAGCGAATCATAAAAGTGTTTAAGGTAGACTTCTTCTTTGTCAGTAATAGCGGTTAGGTTCATCTTTTCATTCCACTCGACCAAGAGTTCAAAATACCGTTCAAATTGTTTTTTTTGCTGGTCTGAAAGTGGAAGATTTTGCTCGGCAAGCAAGCTGTAAAATGTTTCTGGTTTCATAGTAGATTCCTTCTTTAGTCTAATCTTATTTTACCACAAATAATAGAAAATTTGATATACTAGTACTAATCTAAAAGTAGAAAGGAATAGAATATGATTTGGATTGTTCTTGGAGTTTTAGCTCTTATCGTCATTTTTGTGATTGTTAGCTATAATGGTTTGGTTAAAAATCGCATGCAAACAAAGGAGGCTTGGAGTCAGATTGATGTTCAATTGAAACGTCGAAATGATCTTTTGCCAAATTTGATTGAAACAGTCAAAGGATATGCTAAGTATGAAGGTTCAACTCTTGAAAAGGTGACTCAACTTCGTAATCAAGTAGCAGCAGCAACTTCTCCTGCAGAGGCTATGAAGGCCAGTGATGCCCTTACTCGCCAAGTCTCAGGTATTTTTGCAGTTGCTGAAAATTATCCTGACTTGAAAGCTAGTACCAACTTTATCAAGTTGCAAGAGGAGTTGACCAATACAGAAAATAAAATTTCTTACTCGCGTCAACTCTATAATAGTGTTGTTAGCAACTATAATCTCAAACTACAAACCTTCCCAAGTAATATTATTGCAGGACTATTTGGTTTTAAAGCAGCAGACTTCCTTCAAACTCCAGAAGAGGAAAAGGCGGTCCCTAAAGTCGATTTTAGCGGTTTAGGTGACTAAGATGTTGTTTGATCAAATTGCAAGCAATAAGCGAAGAACCTGGATTTTGTTGCTGGTTTTCTTCCTGCTCTTGGCCTTGGTTGGCTATGCGGCCGGTTATCTCTTTATGCGTTCAGGTCTTGGAGGCATCATCATAGCCCTAATCATCGGTCTTGTCTATGCCTTAACCATGATCTTTCAATCAACAGAGATTGTCATGTCTATGAATGGGGCGCGTGAGGTTGATGAGCAAACGGCACCAGACCTCTACCATGTAGTGGAAGATATGGCCATGGTCGCTCAGATTCCCATGCCACGTGTTTTCATCATTGAGGATTCTTCTTTAAATGCCTTTGCAACAGGTTCCAACCCGCAGAATGCGGCAGTTGCGGCCACTTCGGGTCTTCTAGCGATCATGAATCGTGAGGAGCTAGAAGCAGTTATGGGGCATGAAGTCAGTCATATCCGAAACTACGATATCCGCATTTCGACCATTGCTGTTGCCCTTGCTAGTGCTATTACACTGCTATCTAGTATGGCTGGTCGGATGATGTGGTGGGGTGGCGCAGACCGCAGACGGAATGATAATGATAATGATCGTGACGGAAATGGACTAGAGATTATCATGCTTGTAATCTCTCTCTTAGCCATTATTCTGGCACCTCTCGCTGCAACCTTGGTACAACTAGCTATCTCTCGTCAGCGAGAATTTTTAGCGGATGCATCCAGTGTGGAGCTGACTCGCAATCCTCAAGGGATGATCAATGCCTTGCGCAAGTTGGACAATAGCGAGCCAATGCATCACCACGTTGACGATGCCAGCAGCGCTCTTTATATCAATGATCCTAAGAAAGGTGGCGGACTACAAAAACTATTTTACACTCATCCACCTATCTCAGAACGAATCGAACGCTTGAAACAGATGTAAAAAAATCCAGAGCTCGTCTCTGGATTTTTGCTATATTCAAAATTTATAAATCTTGTAAATCAACGACTTCAAAACCATGTTCTGTCAATCGATAGAGGCTCGTACAGACCTCTTTTAAGAAACGTCGATCATGAGAAACAGTGACCAGCCCACCGGGATAAGTGGCAAAGAGTTTTCGGATCTCTGGTTGAGAGGTGGGAGAGAAATTTCGGGTAGGCTCATCCAGAAGGAGAAAGTTTGGCTTGCTCAGTACTAAATCCAACAGAAGTAGTTTGCCTTGTTGCCCACCAGATAAGGAACGGATTTGGTGTTGCATCTCTGGATAACTGAAATTGAGGCTGGCTAAGTGAGATTGGATTTTCTGTAGTTCCTCTTTTTGTCCAGTTTGGCTGAGATAGGTTACTGGAGATAGATCTAATTCCAGTTTTTTGTGGTAATCTTGTGGCATAAAACCAAGCGAAATTTCTCTTTTGGCGCTTAGTAGTTGTTGCAACTTGGTTAATAGAGTCGATTTTCCAACACCATTTGGCCCGATGATACCGATTTTATCTTGACCACGGACAGTTAGTTGTAACCCCTGAGCTAAAATGCGCTCGTCAATGGACAAATTTTCCTCCTCCAGTTGGATTAAGACTTTAGAAGCTGCTAATGGTTGTATATCTGAGAAGAAGAGTTGAATTTGCTCTTCTTCAAGGGGCTTTTGGGTCATCAACTGAGCTGATTTTTCGTAGCGTTTTTCTTGAGAGAGAACATTTTTCATCTTTTTAGCTAATAGGCGCCCAGCAACATCGTTTTTAGTGTTACGCAAGGCAGTTTCCACATTTTGTTTAACGCGGCGATGCTTTTCCATGGTTTTATCATAGGCTCTCTGGTCGTTAGCAGCTTGCTGGATTTGTCTGGCAAAACTAGCCTTTCTCTGGTTGCTATAGCGTTCATAATCTAAATGCTCTACTAGTGTTTCCGCTTCTTTCCGGTGTTTGACCAGTCGCAAGTGGACAATAGTATCTGCCGTCTGAGAAAGAAAGTCTTCATCATGGGAAATGAAAATGACAGTTTGCCCAATCTTCTGTATCTGCCTTTTTAGCCAATCAACCGTATCCAAATCCAGGTCATTTGAAGGCTCATCTAAAAATAGAACTTCAAAAGGTTTAGACAATTCATGTATGAGTTGAACTTTTAAAGCTTCGCCACCTGAGAGGCTCCCAATCTTTTGGTCACTAGCGAAGCGATCACTATCAAAATGCAACTCCTCAGCCAAACGATAGAGGAGACTGTAGTCTAAATCAGCGAAATCTAAAAAGAAGTAGTCGTGTAGAGTTCTATTTTTCAGCTCCTCAGCTAGCTTTTGTGGAATGTAGGCCAGTGATTGAAAATCAGACTGGATGTCTCCCCTGATAGTGAAATCAGGTAATGCTTCCCCCATCAAAGCCCGTAGCAAGGTTGACTTGCCATTTCCTTCTTCACCAATAATAGCAACCTTTTCCCCGTCTTGGATAGTCATGCTTAAGTCAGATACAAGGTCTCGTAAATCTTTGTTTTGTGTGATGGTCAGATGATTGATTTTTATCATATTGTTGCCCTTTCTAGAATGTCCATAGTGCATAACAAAAAGCTCTACTTTACCTAGTAGAGCCCAAAGTCACTGTCAAAAACTCTATTATCCATGTCGAAAATCCCGTCAAACTAGGTCAATCTAGCCTTATCCAACCTAAGAGGAGCAGATGGTTAGCTTTCTAGTTTTTTGATTTTCAAAGAGGATAAAGTACCAGAAGATCTAGTACAAAAAGAGCAAGCAAAAAGAGACAAAAACAAGATCTACTAAATAAAGTTCTTTATTTGATAGACTTAGTTGTTCATGTCTCCTTTACCTCCAAGTATTAGTACCTCTATCCTATACCTTTAAGGAAATTTTGTCAATAGAAAATTGAGAATTCTAATCTCTAAAATCCAAAAACAGGTCCATAAAGAGTTAGTACGTGTTTGACATGCTCGTAATGGAACTTGTCATAGTTTCGCCAAGCAGTGCGTGCTTGATCATTCAATTTTAGGCTACCCAGTCCAATCAGTAGACTGGTACGTTGGTAAAATTTTTCAAGGTCGATTAAGATAGTGTTGTCAAGCTTTTCCGCTTTTTTAAGTTCCTTGAGAGTGCTGTTCAGCAGTTCTTGTAGACGAAAATCATCAGCTGTACCTTGTTTGCAACTTTGGTAGCTTTTATTTAACTCGGAAAGGAGTTGGTAAGCATTAGTAATCAGTTCTTTATCTTCCATATGAGCATCCTCCTTGCTCTGAACTATTCTTGCCTATAGTATAGCACTAAACAGGAAATATGTCATAGTAAATATGTTGAAAATGAGATTTTAATATCAAGGTTTGGAAGGCTGATTTGTAGCCATTTCATGGTATAATCAAGTGAGTAAATCTTTATGGAGGAAATATGAAGTTAAATATTCAAGAAATTCGTAAGCAGCCTGAAGGCTTGCATTTTGAACAAGCTTTAGACCTAGCAACAGACTTACGTAAACGTAATCAAGAAATTATAGATGTTAAAGATATCCTTGCGGTAGGGAAAGTACAGTACGAAGACCGTATGTATTTCTTAGATTATCAACTATCTTACACCATTGTTCTTGCTTCCAGTCGCAGTATGGAGCCAGTTGAGTTGGCTGAGTCTTATCCAGTGACAGAGGTTTTTATGGAAGGCGCGACCAACCAATTGGACCAAGAAGTTTTAGACGATGACTTGGTCCTGCCTATCGAAAATGGTGAAATTGATTTGACTGAAAGTGTGTCAGATAATATCTTGCTAAACATTCCAATCAAAGTCTTGACGGCTGAAGAAGAAGCTGGTCAAGGTTTTGTGTCTGGAAATGATTGGCAAATCATGACTGAAGACGAATACCAAGCTCAACAAGCAGTCAAGAAAGAAGAAAATAGTCCATTTGCAGGTTTACAAGGACTATTTGACGGAGACAAATAATGGTCTTGTCAAAAAAACGAGCACGAAAGGTGCTAGAAGAAATCATTGCTCTCTTCCCAGATGCCAAACCTAGTCTTGATTTTACCAATCATTTTGAACTACTGGTTGCAGTGATGTTATCAGCCCAGACGACAGATGCCGCAGTCAACAAGGCCACACCAGGTCTCTTTGCTGCCTTTCCAACACCTCAAGCTATGTCCGTCGCGACTGAGAGTGAGATTGCATCGTACATTTCCCGACTGGGACTGTATCGAAATAAGGCCAAATTCCTTAAAAAATGTGCCCAGCAACTCTTGGAAGATTTTGACGGTCAAGTGCCTCAGACTCGTGAGGAACTAGAAAGCTTGGCAGGAGTTGGTCGTAAGACAGCCAACGTTGTCATGAGTGTGGGCTTTGGGATTCCAGCCTTTGCAGTGGATACTCATGTGGAGCGTATCTGCAAACACCATGATATTGTCAAAAAATCGGCCACACCACTCGAAGTAGAAAAACGTGTCATGGATGTTCTGCCACCAGAAGAATGGTTGGCAGCTCATCAGGCCATGATTTACTTTGGAAGAGCTATCTGCCATCCCAAAAATCCAGAGTGTGACCAGTACCCACAGTTATATGATTTTAGCAATGTTTAAGGGACTCTGAAAAAGTTTTTGCTTGATTTTAAGGGTGCATTGTGCTATAGTAAGTGGTAACTAAATAATCCTTTAAACCTGTCCCGTGAGGCAGGCAAGGAGCGTGATAAAGTAGAAAGGTGAAGTCTATACTGTTTGCAGTAGGGCTCGCTTGGCTATACATTTCGAGTCTCCTTGTAGAAGGAGACTTTTCTTTTTGGAGGTTTGTCATGAAGACAAAAGAAGTTGTAGACGAATTGACTGTCAAACGAGCGATTACGCGAATTACTTATGAGATTATCGAGCGCAATAAAGATTTGAATAAAATTATCCTAGCTGGGATAAAAACGCGTGGTGTTTTCATAGCTCATCGTATCAAAGAACGTTTGGAGCAATTGGAAAACATTACTGTTCCTGTTGTGGAATTAGACACCAAACCTTTTCGTGATGACGTTAAAAGCGGAGAAGATACTTCTTTGATTTCTGTTGATGTGACAGACCGTGAGGTCATTTTAGTGGATGATGTGCTCTATACAGGCCGTACCATCCGCGCTGCTATTGATAATATTGTTGGTCATGGTCGTCCTGCGCGCGTAAGTCTTGCGGTTCTAGTCGATCGTGGACATAGAGAATTGCCTATCCGTCCAGATTACGTTGGAAAAAATATCCCAACCAGTCGTTCTGAAGAAATCATTGTAGAGATGGCAGAACTTGATGGCCAAGATAGAGTTCTGATTACTGAAGAAGCTTAGAAAGCTAAAGGAGTAGCCATGTCAGAAAATCAACAAGCATTGAACCATGTGGTTTCCATGGAAGACCTTACAGTTGATCAAGTGATGAAATTGATCAAGCGAGGAATCGAGTTTAAAAATGGAGCCCAGCTTCCCTACGAGAACAAACCTATCGTGTCCAATCTCTTCTTTGAAGATTCTACACGAACGCATAAGTCTTTCGAAGTGGCAGAGATTAAACTAGGGCTGGAACGACTGGACTTTGATGTGAAGACAAGTTCAGTAAACAAGGGTGAGACACTTTATGATACCATCCTGACTCTGTCTGCCTTAGGAGTGGATGTCTGTGTGATTCGCCACCCAGAGGTCGACTACTACAGAGAGTTGATTGCAAGTCAGACGATTACGACTTCCATTATCAATGGTGGAGATGGCTCAGGACAGCATCCTAGTCAGAGCTTGCTTGATTTGATGACTATTTATGAGGAATTTGGCCGCTTTGAGGGGCTCAAAATTGCTATTGCAGGTGATTTAGACCACTCACGTGTTGCCAAGTCCAATATGCAGATTTTGAAGCGTTTGGGAGCTGAACTTTTCTTTGCAGGACCTGAGGAATGGAGAAGTCAAGAGTTTGCGGACTATGGACAGTTTGTAACCATTGATGAAATCATCGAGCAGGTTGATGTTCTGATGTTACTCCGCGTTCAACATGAACGTCACGAAAGTGGAACAATCTTTTCAAAAGAAGACTACCATACTCAACATGGCTTGAACCAAGAACGTTATGATCGTTTGAAAGAAACAGCAATCATTATGCATCCGGCTCCAGTCAATCGGGATGTGGAAATTGCTGACCACTTGGTTGAAGCTTCAAAATCACGGATTGTCCAACAAATGACCAATGGTGTCTTTGTTCGAATGGCAATCTTAGAATCCGTATTGGCGAGTAGAAACGCCAACTAAAACACAAGACGTTAAAAGACGCCAGTGAGCGTCCACGAGAGGTGAAAATATGACAAAAAGACTTCTAGTATTAGAAGATGGCACAGTTTTTGAAGGCAAGGCCTTCGGAGCAGATATTGATGTAACAGGCGAAATCGTCTTTAATACAGGGATGACCGGTTACCAAGAGTCCATTACAGATCAGTCTTATAATGGACAAATCTTGACATTTACTTATCCTTTAGTGGGAAATTATGGAATTAACCGTGATGATTACGAATCCATTATTCCAACTTGTAAGGGAGTCGTTGTTTTCGAAGAAGCACGTAGAGCTAGCAACTGGCGCAATCAAATGACCTTGGATGAATTTTTGAAAGCTAAGAAAATTCCAGGGATTTCAGGAATTGATACGCGTGCACTTACTAAAATCATCCGTAAGCATGGTACTATGCGTGCAACCTTGACCCATGTTGGGGACAGTATAGACCATGTGACGGACCAGCTCCAAGCAACAGTCTTGCCAACTGATAATATCAAGCAGGTTTCTACTAAAACATCCTATCCAGCTCCTGGGGTTGGCTTGAGCGTGGTGCTAGTGGACTTTGGTCTCAAGCACTCAATCTTACGCGAACTTTCTAAGCGTAACTGTAACGTGACGGTTGTTCCTTATTCAACAAAGGCGGAAGAAATTCTCCACCTCAATCCCGATGGGGTTATGTTGTCAAATGGTCCAGGTAACCCAGAAGATGTTCCAGAAGCACTGGACATGATTCGTGGTGTGCAAGGGAAAATTCCAATTTTCGGTATTTGCATGGGGCATCAACTCTTTGCCATGGCCAATGGAGCTAAGACTTACAAGATGAAATTTGGTCACCGTGGATTTAACCACGCGGTACGTGAAATTGCTACAGGACGAGTAGATTTTACCAGCCAGAACCACGGTTATGCGGTTAGCCGTGAGGACTTACCAGAACATTTGATCATTACCCACGAAGAAATCAATGACAAGTCAGTTGAAGGTGTGCGCCACAGATACCAACCAGGTTTTTCTGTACAATTCCACCCAGACGCAGCTCCTGGTCCACACGACGCTAGCTATCTCTTTGACGAGTTTATCGAGATGATGGAAGCTTTTAAACAATCAAACTAAGGACGAGTAAAAGCTCGTCGGAGAATTTATTTAATGGCAACCTGAGAGTTGCCGAATAGAAAGGCAGGTCGTTTCTTTTAGTCGCTATCAGGCGAACTAAAAACTCCCTGCACTAGATTTTTTATCGAAAAATATCGTTTCTCTAAAAAATCGTCGGAGAATTTATTTAATGTCGCCCTGTGAGGCGACGAATAGAAAGGAGAAGGGTGGTCCGTATTTGCTGAACTGAATACGGGCTACGGACGGTGCTAAAAAGACAGTTATTCCTAGAACTGACAGTTCTTCGTCATAACTCCTATTTTAGCTTTGTCCGCTTGACGCCCTTAATATCTTATAAATGCCTAAACGTACTGATATTCAAAAAATTATGGTGATTGGTTCTGGTCCGATTATTATTGGTCAGGCTGCTGAGTTTGACTATGCTGGAACCCAGGCCTGCTTGTCTTTGAAAGAAGAGGGGTATGAGGTTGTCTTGGTTAACTCAAATCCTGCAACCATCATGACGGATAAAGAGATTGCAGACAAGGTCTACATCGAACCGATTACACTTGAGTTTGTGACTCGTATTCTCCGTAAGGAACGTCCAGATGCCTTGCTTCCAACTCTTGGAGGTCAAACGGGACTTAATATGGCCATGGAGTTGTCTAAAAATGGTATCTTAGATGAGCTCGGAGTAGAACTTCTCGGGACTAAATTGTCTGCTATCGACCAAGCAGAGGACCGCGATCTCTTTAAACAATTGATGGAAGAACTCAAGCAACCAATTCCAGAATCTGAAATTGTAAACACAGTTGAGGGAGCAGTTGCCTTTGCTGCAACTATTGGTTATCCAGTTATCGTCCGCCCAGCCTTTACTCTAGGTGGTACTGGTGGTGGTATGTGTGCCAATGAGGAAGAATTGCGTGAAATTGCTGAGAATGGTTTGAAGTTGTCACCTGTTACCCAGTGTTTGATTGAACGTTCTATTGCCGGTTTCAAGGAAATTGAGTATGAAGTCATGCGTGACTCAGCTGATAATGCCCTTGTTGTTTGTAACATGGAAAACTTTGACCCTGTCGGAATTCACACAGGGGACTCTATCGTATTTGCCCCTGCGCAAACCATGTCAGACTATGAAAACCAAATGCTACGTGACGCGAGCTTGAGCATCATTCGTGCCCTTAAGATTGAAGGTGGATGTAACGTTCAGCTAGCACTTGATCCCCACAGTTTTAAGTACTATGTTATCGAAGTAAACCCCCGTGTATCGCGCTCTTCTGCCCTTGCTTCTAAGGCGACAGGTTATCCGATTGCTAAGTTAGCTGCCAAGATTGCCGTCGGTTTGACCCTAGATGAGGTTATCAACCCAGTTACAGGTTCAACCTATGCCATGTTTGAGCCAGCCCTTGACTACGTGGTTGCTAAGATTCCACGTTTCCCATTTGATAAGTTTGAAAAGGGTGAACGTCGTCTTGGTACCCAGATGAAGGCGACTGGGGAAGTCATGGCGATTGGTCGTAACATCGAGGAATCACTTCTTAAAGCTTGTCGTTCCCTTGAAATTGGTGTCCACCATAATGAAATGCCAGAGCTTGCAGCGGTTTCAGATGATGCCTTGATTGAAAAAGTTGTCAAGGCCCAAGATGATCGTCTCTTCTACGTATCAGAGGCCATTCGACGTGGCTACACACCAGAAGAAATTGCAGAATTGACCAAGATTGATATCTTCTATCTTGATAAACTCTTGCATATCTTTGAAATTGAGCAAGAATTGGGCGCTCATCCTCAAGATTTAGACGTCTTAAAAACTGCCAAACTAAACGGATTCTCAGATCGTAAGATTGCTGAACTATGGGAAACGACAGCTGACCAAGTTCGCCAACTTCGCTTGGCAAACAAGATTATTCCAGTTTATAAGATGGTAGATACTTGTGCGGCAGAGTTCGACTCTGAAACGCCATATTTCTATTCAACCTATGGTTGGGAAAATGAGTCTATCAAGTCTGCCAAGGAATCCGTTCTAGTTCTCGGTTCTGGTCCTATCCGTATCGGGCAAGGAGTTGAGTTTGACTACGCAACTGTTCACTCAGTTAAGGCTATTCAGGCTGCTGGTTATGAAGCTATTATCATGAATTCAAACCCAGAGACCGTTTCGACAGACTTCTCGGTATCTGACAAGCTCTACTTTGAACCATTGACATTTGAAGATGTCATGAATGTCATTGACTTGGAGCAACCAAAAGGCGTTATCGTTCAGTTTGGTGGTCAAACAGCCATCAACCTTGCGGAGCCTTTGGCAAAAGCAGGTGTGACCATCCTTGGTACGCAAGTCGCTGACTTAGACCGTGCCGAAGACCGAGACCTCTTCGAGCAAGCCCTTAAAAACTTGGATATTCCACAGCCACCAGGACAGACAGCAACCAATGAAGAAGAAGCAGTGCTTGCAGCACGCAAGATTGGTTTCCCAGTCCTTGTTCGCCCATCTTATGTCTTGGGTGGACGTGCCATGGAAATTGTTGAAAACGAAGAGGACCTCCGTTCTTACATGCGTACGGCTGTTAAGGCTAGTCCAGACCATCCAGTTCTTGTTGACTCTTACATCGTTGGGCAAGAGTGTGAAGTTGATGCCATTTCAGATGGACAAAATGTCCTTATCCCAGGTATCATGGAGCATATCGAACGTGCCGGTGTCCACTCAGGTGACTCAATGGCCGTTTACCCGCCACAAACTTTGTCGCAAAAGGTTCAGGAAACCATTGCAGACTACACAAAACGTCTTGCAATCGGTCTTAACTGTCTTGGTATGATGAACATTCAGTTTGTCATCAAGGATGAGAAAGTCTATGTTATTGAGGTTAACCCACGTGCCAGCCGTACGGTTCCTTTCCTTTCTAAAGTGACCAATATTCCGATGGCTCAGGTAGCAACCAAGCTCATTCTTGGGCAAAGTTTATCAGAACTTGGCTACCAAGATGGACTTTATCCTGAAAGCACTCGCGTTCATATCAAGGCACCTGTCTTCTCTTTTACCAAACTAGCTAAGGTAGACAGCTTGCTCGGTCCTGAGATGAAGTCAACAGGTGAAGTTATGGGTTCTGATACGACTCTCGAAAAAGCTCTCTATAAAGCCTTTGAAGCTTCTTATCTCCATTTGCCAACCTTTGGAAATGTAGTCTTTACCATCGCAGATGATGCCAAAGAAGAAGCCTTGAACTTGGCTCGACGTTTCCAAAATATCGGTTACGGTATCCTTGCGACAGAAGGAACTGCAGCCTTCTTTGCCAGTCATGGACTGCATGCCCAACCTGTTGGTAAGATTGGTGACGATGAGAAGGACATTCCAAGCTTTGTCCGCAAAGGAAAAATCCAAGCGATTATCAATACTGTCGGAACAAAACGAACTGCTGACGAAGATGGAGAGCAAATCCGCCGTTCAGCCATTGAACACGGGGTGCCCCTCTTCACAGCCCTAGATACAGCTAATGCCATGCTCAAAGTGCTGGAAAGCCGTAGTTTTGTCACAGAAGCAATCTAGTTGAGAAAAAAATTTCACAGTTAAAAAGTCAGCGTAGAAAACGCTGGCTTTTACAATACTGATCTTGCTTATTTCAACTATCATTCTTTCCTTAAGAATCATTCCAAAATGTGATATAATAAGGAAAGATTGGAAATAGGCAAACTATTTTCATTGTATTTTCAAAAATTCCATTAAGGAAATTGGTAAAGACAGATTAGAAAGTGGGAAATCCCTATGTCCTCTTATGAAAAAGTCTCTCTTTCTGAGATCAATCAATCTATTGAAACTCCAAATAACAACCATTTTTGGCAAAATCTAAAAGCATTTTTAGGACCTGGCGCTCTTGTAGCAGTTGGTTATATGGATCCTGGAAACTGGATTACTAGTGTGGTTGGTGGTGCTTCTTACAAGTATAGTCTCTTATTCGTCATTTTAATTTCATCCATCATCGCCATGCAGCTACAACAGATGGCTGGAAAACTCGGTATCATAACTAAGATGGACCTAGCACAGGCAACAGCTCATCATGCTCCCAAGTGGCTTCGCTATAGTCTGTGGGTGATTTTAGAATTAGCTTTAATGGCGACAGACTTAGCTGAGGTTCTAGGGTCAGCGATTGCCTTAAATCTTTTATTTAAAATACCGATTATGGTTGCTATTCTTTTAACCGTTTTGGATGTATTTTTGTTACTTTTATTGATGAAATTTGGTTTCAAAAAAATTGAGGCTATTGTTACGACTCTTATCTTAACCATATTAGGTATCTTTACTTATCTTGTGGCTTTATCCAATCCAAATATTCAGGGTATTTTTGGTGGTTATTTACCGACTTCAACATTATTTGAAACACCATTGCCAGGTCATGAAAGTCAATTGACCTTGGCTCTAGGGATTGTAGGAGCGACAGTCATGCCTCATAATCTCTATCTCCATTCTTCTCTATCCCAAACAAGGAAAATCAACCACAAAGATAAGAAGGACGTTCGAAAAGCTGTTCGTTTTATGACCTGGGATTCAAATCTTCAGTTGTCCCTAGCTTTTATTGTCAATTCCTTACTTCTTATTTTAGGGGCCTCCCTCTTTTTTGGTCATGCGTCCGAAATTTCAGCTTTCTCCCAAATGTACAATGCTTTACAGGATTCGAAAATAGCAGGAGCAATAGCCAGCTCAACTCTGTCAACTTTATTTGCTCTGGCTCTCTTAGCAAGTGGCCAAAATTCTACTATTACAGGTACCTTAACTGGACAGATCGTTATGGAAGGTTTCTTGCATCTGAAATTGCCTCAGTGGATTATCCGTATCGGTACACGTATTTTTGCCTTGCTACCTGTGATTATTGTCGCCGTTTTGTTTGGGCATCAAGAAAAAACCTTGGATCAGTTATTGGTCTATTCACAGGTCTTTCTTTCGATCGCTCTTCCGTTTTCAATCTTCCCCTTGATTTATCTGACCTCTAAGAAGTCACTGATGGGAGAATTTACCAATGCCAAGTGGAACACAATCCTAGGTTACGCAGTTTCAATTATCTTAACCATTCTCAATATTAAGCTTCTTTTCGATATTTTTTAAGAGTGGTTTTGAAGTCAAGTCTCGGCATCGGGAAGATTGGTAAAGAGGAAGTAGTCGTAGTTGATTCATAAAAAGAAGTAAAAAAAAAGAACAGTTGAAACTGTTCTTTTTTATCATTATTTGAGACCGTATTTTTTGTTGAAACGATCCACACGTCCATCTGCTTGAGTGAACTTTTGACGTCCAGTGTAGAATGGGTGTGAGTCTGATGAAATTTCCACACGGATCAATGGGTAAGTTTCGCCTTCAAACTCAACAGTTTCGTTAGAGCGTTTAGTTGAACCGCTAAGGAATTTGTAACCAGTAGTTGTGTCCATGAAGACAACTGGGCGATATTCTGGATGGATATCTTTTTTCATTTTGCAATATTTCCTTTCTGCCATGGTCTCTTTGCGAGCCATAGATTGTTACCATACTAGTCTATCAGATTCTGAAAAGTTTGGCAAGTATTTTCCCTGATTTTATTAAAAATATTGATAAAAATCAGCCCAGTTTTTACTGAGGTGATATTAGAAGAATTATTGGTCCACTTGACTTGGATCTTTTTGTTCTTCTTTCTCTTCATTTTTAGTTTCAGTTGTTTCTTCTTCGGCTGTTTCTTTTACTGTTTCACTCTCTTCAACAGTCTCTTTTTCAGTAGTTTCTTTTTCAGCTAGTTCAGTTTTAGTTTCAGCTTCAGCAGTTTCTTCTTTAATAGGTTCTGTGTTTTCTGCTGCTGTTTCAGCTTCGACATTAGCTGGTTTCGTAGCTTCTTCTTTTTGTTCTTTTTTCTCTGCTTCAGCTTCAGTTTTTTCAGCTGTAGTCTCTTCTTTTTTATGTTCTTGAGTTTCTTTTTTGATTTCTTCGACCGCAGTTTTTACGGTAGAGCTTGTTACACGTCCGACTGTTTGAGCAAAATCTTTTCCAGATTCAGCTAATTCAGTAAATGACTCTTTTGTAATTTTACCACCTGACATTGCCAAGAGACCAGTTACAACTAGTGCAATACTAGCAAGAAGAGCCAGAATCAAACCAAAGCCGATTGAAATGCCATATCCACCAAAGTTAGACATGTACTTATTTACATTAAAAAGATTAATTAGTGTGACGAGAGTTGCAATTACACCCGAAACAATGACACCAATTGAGAAGCCTTTAGGCATTGCTTTATTCATATTATTCAAACACGCAAGAACAATAGATACAATAGCTGTGATAATGACAAACCACCCATCTCCTTGGTAACCATTCATACTATAGGACCCAAAAGCACCCGCATTTATACTAGCCCATGGCAAGAGAGAACCAAGGATTGCTACTCCAGCAGAAATGAGGATAAACAAACGATTTTTTTCCATTACTAAGTCTCCTTTTTTCAGTTTGACTTATTATACCATAAACTGAGGTACAAAGAAACCGTATATTTTAAGAATAGTGCATATAAAAGGCCAAGAAAATTCTTTCTTAGCCTTGGTGAATCTGCAGAGCATCTTTAAGCTCTTTGTATATTTGTTCATTTTCTTCTAGACTATAGGAATTGGCGCCACTAGCTAATGGATGTCCCCCTCCATCGTGTTGTTTGGCAATCTCATTGATAGGAGTGATTTTACTGCGCATACGAACGCGGAAGTGGCCATCAGCTTGCTCAACAAAGATAGCCCAAGCCTTAACGGTATCGATTCTTCCTGGTGCAGCGACAATCGCTGCGGTTTCAGCGTCGGTAACATTGTACTGTTTCAAGATTTCTTGACTGAGAAGAACGCGAGCAGCTCCGTTCTCATCAACTTCTAGATGGTCGTAGATGTAGCCTTGAAGTTTTGCAATCTTGAAGCTCATGGTATCCATTTGACGAGACAATCCAGCAAAGTCAAAATCAACTTCTCGAAGCTGGGCAGCTATTCTAAAGGTACGAGCACTAGTTGACGGGTAGAGAAAACGCCCCGTATCCCCGACAATTCCTGCATAGAGAAGTCGTGCCGCTTCACTAGACAAAGCCAGCTGATTTTCTTGAGCAAATAGAGTAATCATCTCACTGGCACTGCTTGAACTTGTATCCACCCAAGATAGGTCACCATAAACATCATCATCTGGATGGTGATCGATTTTGATGGTAAAATCAGCTTGTTCATAGCGTTTATCATCGATACGAGGACGATTCGCTGTATCACAAATAATAGCAAGAGCACCTTGGTAGTCACTATCTTGTACAGTGTCCATTTCTGCCATCCAAGCTAGAGTTGGTTCGTTAAAACCGACTGCTTTGATGGTCTTTTCTGGAAAATGGTGTTTGAGAAGAGCTTTCAAGCCTACCTGACTTCCCAAGGCATCTGGATCTGGTTTCATATGACGATGAATGATGATGGCATCGTATTCTTTGATTTTCTCTAAAATTTGCTGGCAAATTTCCATAAATAACCTCAATTCTTTCTCATTTCATTGTAGCACAAGAATTTTTATTTTTAAAATGAAAAAGATATGATATAATGGAGAAAGATAAATTGAGGAGGACGATATGGCATTAGCAAAAATTGTATTTGCCAGTATGACCGGTAATACCGAAGAAATTGCAGATATTGTTGCAGATAAATTGCGTGACTTGGGTTTGGATGTCGATGTGGATGAATGTACGACTGTTGACGCTTCAGACTTCTTGGAAGCTGACATCGCAATCGTTGCGACCTATACTTATGGCGATGGAGAGTTGCCAGATGAGATGATGGACTTCTACGAAGACCTAGCAGACCTCAACTTGAATGGTAAAATCTACGGAGTGGTCGGTTCAGGTGACACCTTCTACGACGAATTCTGTAAGGCTGTTGATGACTTTGATCGCGTTTTTGTAGCGACAGGAGCAGAAAAAGGTTCAGAGTGTGTTAAAGTGGATCTTTCTGCCGAAGAAGAAGACATCGAACGTTTGGAACAATTCGCAGAAGAATTGGCTGCAAAAGTAGGATAAGAATCAAACTGCGCTGACTGGAAGGAGTCAGTGCGTTTTTTATTAGTTATTTTGGGATTTTACTAGCCTATTTGGTGGCTTTTTGATACAATAATTCAAATAAAGGAGGAGGCACTATGGATTTAAATAGTATTCGGCAAGAAATTGATCAAATAGACGACCAAATCGTTAAGCTATTGGAAGAGCGAATGCACTTGGTTGAAGGGGTTGTCGCTTACAAGAAAGTATCTGGCAAGCCAATCTTAGATACTAAGAGAGAAGAAGTTATTTTTGAAAAAGTCAGAAGTCGTGTAGAGGATAAGCGCTATCAGGAGACTATTGTCGCAACTTTTTCGGACATACTCAAACGTTCGCGTTATTATCAGGATCAAAACATCAAATGAAAAAAGAACAATTCTATCCGCTAGGGATTTTTCTAGCTGCTATGTTGGGTGGCCTTGTCCGCTATTTTGTATCTAGTCAGTTGCCAGCCAGTCCTGAATTTCCTTGGGGAACCCTCCTTGTCAACTATCTGGGGATTTTCTGCTTGGTCTATCTGGTAAAAGGCTATCTGGTATATAAGGGAAGCAGTAAAGGCTTGGTTTTGGCGCTTGGTACAGGCTTTTGTGGTGGTTTAACAACCTTTTCTAGCCTGCTCTTGGATGCTGTGAAATTGCTTGATACCGGGCGTTATCTTAGTTTAGTCCTGTATTTAATTCTTAGTATTGGTGGAGGCTTGCTCTTGGCTTATTTTCTAGGGAGGAAGAAATGGTAATCATCTATCTTGCAATCGCCTGTGGCTTTGGAGCCCTAGTGCGCTATTTCTTTTCCCGATACAATCAATCCTCGAAATTGCCCCTAGGAACTCTCATAGCCAATCTTCTCGGTTGTTTTTTGGTTGGCTTATTCTACAACCATGTGGAGTCCAAGGAAGTCTACGCTATCCTAGCGACAGGTTTCTGTGGTGGGTTGACGACCTTTTCAACCTTGAATGATGAGCTGCAAAGACTACTTAGTGACAAGAAGGTATTTTATAGCTATTTAGTCTTAACCTACATAGGTGGTTTTCTAGCGATTTTTTTAGGAATTCTGCTATAAATTTCTTTACTTTTAGGTGGAAATTTGGTAAACTGTATCTTGTGTGTAATGGACGCACAAAAATACAGTTTATCCGCTGAGGAAGGTTCCTCAAGATTGACAAAGATAGGAGAATAAAATGAATCCATTAATCCAAAGCTTGACTGAAGGTCAACTTCGTACTGATATCCCATCATTCCGTCCTGGTGACACTGTTCGTGTACACGCGAAAGTTGTCGAAGGAAACCGTGAACGTATCCAGATTTTTGAAGGTGTTGTTATCGCACGTAAAGGTGCTGGTATCTCAGAAAACTACACAGTTCGTAAAATCTCTAACGGTGTAGGTGTTGAGCGTATCTTCCCAATCCACACTCCACGTGTTGAAAAGATCGAAGTTGTTCGTTACGGTAAAGTACGTCGTGCGAAATTGTACTACTTGCGTGCACTTCAAGGTAAGGCAGCTCGTATCAAAGAAATCCGTCGTTAATTCGACTAAAAAACTCTGCTTACCCAGCAGAGTTTTTCTCTAGCTCCCTTAGTTCAATGGATATAACAACTCCCTCCTAAGGAGTAGTTGCTGGTTCGATTCCAGCAGGGGGCATTTTGGGAAGTGTAAAGAAAAACAAAGAATATTTAAAGTGTTAGTTTAAAGGTAATCATCACAATTTAGTTTTTAAGATAGGATAGTATTTTTGGAATCTTTGACCAAAGTGTGACCAATATAGAATAAAGTGGATCAGGAAACTGGTCTATTTTATTTTGTATTTATTGAGAAAAGTGGTTTGTTTTAATTCGACAAATATGCGCATAATGCATATAATAGTAAATGTAAGGAGGTAACAACGATATATGCCACTTACAGGTAAAGAAACGGTGAAACTAGCTCTTGAGAATGGATGGGTTGAAGTTCTTCAAAGAGGAAGTTGTCATCATTTTAAGAAAGAGGTTTTTTCTTATCTTGTCACGATTCCAGTTCATGGAAATGAAGATTTGGGGAAGGAATTAGAAAGATTCTCAAAGATTTAGGATTGTAATTTTTACATTCTTAAGTCTTTTCATATCGGAGGTAGTAGAATGTTAAAAACGTATCCAGCTATTTTTCATAAAGAAGGAACAGGATATTGGGTAGAATTCCCAGAATTTGGCGGTGGTACAGAAGGAAAAAATATCGATGAAGCGATGAAAAATGCTCGTGAAATACTTGAAAATGTTTTAGCTTCTTATATTGATGAAGGGATGGCGCTACCTACTCCAAGTGATATTTTAAAGATTGAAGTTTTAGATGGTTTTGTATCAATGATTCAAATCGATCCTGCGCCTTTTGTGAGAAGTAACAAGGCATTAGGAAAAATGTGACTGTTCCTGAATGGCTAGTCCGTCTTGCTGATCGAGAAAAGAATTGAAAACATCGGACCAGAGTTCCTTAACCAGTCTTTTAATCCGGGCAATAAATTCTCCATTCCTTATTTCTGGGGTACCTTGGGAATTGTCTACAACGAAACCATGGTAGATGAGGCTCCTGAGCATTGGGATGACCTCTGGAAGCCAGAATACAAGGATTCCATCATGCTCTTTGATGGGGCGCGTGAGGTGCTGGGACTCGGGCTTAACTCACTTGGTTACAGCCTCAACTCCAAGGATCCTCAGCAGTTGGAAGAGACAGTGGATAAGCTCTACAAACTGACTCCAAATATCAAGGCCATTGTAGCCGACGAGATGAAGGGTTACATGATTCAGAACAACGCTGCTATCGGTGTGACTTTCTCTGGGGAAGCCAGCCAGATGTTGGAGAAAAATCCTAACCTCAAGTATGTCGTTCCGACTGAGGCCAGCAATCTCTGGTTTGATAACATGGTCATTCCAAAAACCGTGAAAAACCAAGATGCAGCCTATGCCTTTATCAACTTTATGTTGAAACCCGAAAATGCTCTGAAAAATGCGGAGTATGTGGGCTACTCAACACCTAACCTACCAGCCAAGGAAATGCTCCCAGAGGAGACTCGTGAGGACAAATCCTTCTATCCAGACGCTGACACCATGAAACACTTGGAAGTTTATGAGAAATTTGACCATAAATGGACAGGAAAATATAGTGACCTCTTCCTCCAGTTTAAAATGTATCGGAAGTAGGAGTTAGCAGGCATGAAACGAATCAGTCAAGCTGATTCGTTTTTTTAATAGAAGTTAACTTTTACAGCCTTATCTTTTTCTATTCGAGTTGCTTATTTGCCTGCCTAGTAGTATACTAAGTTTATACGAATAGAAAGCGGTAACAAATAATGAAAATGTCTACTTTTTTCAAAAAAAGTTTTTGGCCAACCTTTTTGATTGTTCAACAAACAGCTATACTAATCCATTTAAAGGATGGCTTGGATAGACAATACCTAACAACTGATTCCATACATTTGGTGATAGGGTACTTTATATTTGTAAATATTTTCGAAGCTATCTTTAGCAATTCAAAACGTTGGGATAAAAGTTGGGATAAAAAGAGTGATAGCAGTAAGAAAAAATATATTCTGAAAAAGTAATCTGAGATGTAGGGAATGGGTCTGATTCAATGGAGATGATTTCCAGTTGACGCAGACTTAAAAAAACGATATAATAATAAAGTTGAGAATTGATTTTCAATTGCCTTAGTCCAGAGAAATGGCGGTGCTGCGAGCCATCTAAGCTAGGAAATCATGCTACTCAATCACACAATTGCATAAGAATAAGAGAATGACAAGTTCATTGAATGAAGGTGGTACCGCGGTTTTTCGCCCTTCGTGATATGAGCTTGTCTTTTGATTTTTGGAGGTGTTTATGAAGACATTTCTCGTGAAACAAAAGTTTCGTCTTGGAGGCGAACGCTTCGATATCAAGGATGATAGAGGAGTAGTGAACTATCAGGTGGAGGGATCATTTTTCCAAATTCCTAAGACCTTTACCATCTATGACGCCTATGGTGAGCAAGTCAGTGAAATCAGCAAAGAATTTTTCACTTTGCTTCCTCGCTTTAACATTCAGTTACGGGACGGTTCAAATTTCGTCATTCGTAAGAAGTTGACCTTCTGGCGAGATAGGTATGAGTTTGATAATCTGGGACTTCGTATCGAGGGCAATATCTGGGATTTGAATTTCAAATTGCTGGATGACCGAGATCAACTTGTCGCCGAGATTAGGAAAGAAATTTTCCATTTGACCTCAACTTACACCGTAACCGTCTATGAAGACTCTTATGCAGATCTGGTCATTTCCCTCTGTGTCGCGATTGACTATGTGGAGATGCTAGAAAGCCAATCAAATTAAACAAGTGAAATAAGGAGACAATATGAAACAACTATCTAGTGTACAAGTACGCCAAATGTGGCTGGATTTCTGGGCAAGCAAAGGCCACTCTGTAGAACCATCAGTAAGCTTGGTTCCTGTAAATGACCCAACACTTTTGTGGATTAACTCTGGGGTAGCAACCCTTAAGAAATACTTTGACGGAACCATCATTCCTGAAAATCCACGTATTACCAATGCGCAAAAAGCGATTCGTACCAACGATATCGAAAATGTCGGAAAAACTGCTCGCCACCATACCATGTTTGAAATGTTGGGCAACTTCTCTATCGGGGATTACTTCCGTGATGAAGCTATCACTTGGGCTTATGAACTCTTGACAAGCCCAGAATGGTTTGACTTCCCTGCTGAAAAACTTTACATGACCTACTATCCAGATGATAAAGATTCTTACAACCGCTGGATTGAAGTGGGAGTGGACCCAAGTCACTTGATTCCGATCGAGGACAACTTCTGGGAAATCGGTGCGGGACCTTCTGGACCAGATACAGAAATCTTCTTTGACCGTGGGGAAGCCTTTGATCCAGAAAATATCGGTATTCGTCTCCTTGCAGAAGATATCGAAAACGACCGTTACATCGAAATCTGGAACATCGTTTTGTCACAATTTAACGCAGACCCTGCTGTTCCTCGTAGCGAATACAAGGAATTGCCACACAAGAACATTGATACGGGCGCTGGTTTGGAGCGTTTGGTGGCAGTTATCCAAGGGGCTAAGACAAACTTTGAAACAGACCTCTTTATGCCGATCATCCGTGAAGTTGAGAAATTGTCTGGTAAGGTTTACGACCAAGATGGCGATAACATGAGCTTTAAGGTCATCGCAGACCACATCCGTTCTCTTTCATTTGCGATTGGTGATGGTGCCCTTCCAGGAAATGAAGGTCGTGGTTATGTCCTTCGTCGTCTTCTCCGTCGTGCTTCCATGCATGGTCAAAAATTGGGCATCAACGAACCTTTCCTTTACAAACTCGTTCCAACTGTTGGTAAAATCATGGAAAGCTACTACCCGGAAGTACTTGAAAAACGTGACTTTATCGAGAAAATCGTTAAGAGCGAGGAAGAGTCATTTGCTCGTACCCTTCACTCAGGTCAACATTTTGCAGAAACCATTGTAGCTGACTTGAAAGAAAAAGGTCAATCTGTCATCGCGGGTTCAGATGTCTTCAAACTCTACGATACATACGGATTCCCAGTGGAATTAACAGAAGAAATCGCCGAAGAAGCTGGTATGACTGTAGACCGTGAAGGTTTTGAAGCAGCCATGAAAGAACAGCAAGAGCGTGCGCGTGCGTCAGCTGTTAAAGGTGGTTCAATGGGTATGCAAAATGAAACCCTTCAGAACATTACAGTTGAAAGTGTCTTCAACTACAATGCTAGTCAATTGCCTTCAAAATTAGTAGCTATCGTAGCGGATAATGCAGAAGTGGAAGCTGTTTCTGAAGGGACTGCATCCCTCATCTTTGCAGAGACTCCATTCTATGCTGAAATGGGTGGACAAGTAGCTGACCATGGTCAAATCTTGGACGCTGCTGGAAACGTTGTGGCTACAGTGATAGATGTACAGAAAGCGCCAAATGGCCAACCACTTCATACGGTTGAAGTTCTTGCTCCGCTTGCTTTGAACCAAGAATACACACTTAGCATCGACACCAACCGTCGTCTTCGTGTGATGAAGAACCACACGGCGACTCACTTGCTTCACGCTGCCCTTCACAATATCCTTGGTAGCCACGCAACTCAAGCAGGTTCACTTAATGAAGTCGAATTCCTCCGCTTTGACTTTACGCACTTCCAGGCAGTAACTGCTGAAGAATTGCGTGCCATTGAACAGCAAGTCAATGAGAAAATCTGGGAAGCAATCGCAGTGGAAACTGTTGAGACTGATATTGAGACAGCTAAAGAAATGGGAGCCATGGCCCTCTTCGGTGAGAAATACGGTAAGGAAGTTCGTGTTGTTACGATCGGTGATTACTCTGTTGAGCTTTGTGGTGGTACCCACGTTGGTAACACTTCTGAGATTGGCCTCTTCAAGATTGTCAAAGAAGAAGGGATCGGATCAGGAACTCGCCGTATCTTGGCTGTGACTGGTAAGGAAGCCTTCGAAGCCTACCGTGAGCAAGAAGACGCTCTGAAAGCAGTCGCAGCGACTTTGAAAGCACCTCAACTCAAGGAAGTACCTCATAAAGTAGAAGGCCTTCAAGAGCAACTCCGTCAATTGCAAAAAGAAAATGCAGAATTGAAGGAAAAAGCAGCAGCTGCGGCCGCAGGTGATGTCTTCAAGGATGTGAAGGAAGTCAACGGATACCGTTACATTGCGAGCCAAGTTTCTGTATCAGACGCAGGAGCCCTTCGTACCTTTGCGGATAACTGGAAACAAAAAGACTACTCTGACCTTCTTGTCCTAGTCGCAGCTATTGGTGACAAAGTCAACATCCTTGTTGCAAGCAAGACCAAAGACATCCATGCTGGTAACTTGGTTAAAGAATTGGCTCCAATCGTCGATGGACGTGGTGGTGGTAAACCAGACATGGCCATGGCAGGAGGAAGCAACCAAGCGAAAATCCAAGACTTGTTGGATGCAGTAGCAAGCAAATTGTAAGAAAAAATGAGTCTCGGTCAACTATTGTTGGTAAATAAGAAATCATACTCTGAAGAGAGCCGTACTGGTTCTCTTCTTTTTGATATCCAGTGACTATTCTAACTTTAAAGTTGTCAAAAATACAAAAAATAAAAACATTTTGCTTAATTATCTTGGATAGGGATTTTATTGTAGGGACTAAACATGTTCCATTTTAATGCCCTTCACTTGGTCTTTCTCTGTTTGGAATATCATAGGAAAAGATTGGTTACATTCGTCACTCCATAGTCCGTTCCCTCCTCCCAAGATATGCAAACGGCAGTTAAAACAGAGCTTTAGATTCATGTTGGTTAAGAATGCAGTTGGAACCGGTGACAGGTAAAACTTTTCTCGATAGCAGTCGTATGGGCATCTTTATCGGTCGTTGAGTGAATTTAGGAAGACCTATTTAACCAAGTAGTCAATACTGTGGGGACATTTTGGAGCAGGATAATTCAGTCTAGCGCTGTCTCGCTTGCGACTTTTAGTTTATAGATAGTATAGGATAGAAAATTTGTTGTTTTTAGTCTAGTTATAAGAAACAGTATGATAAATCTTAATCTTCTCCACTTTCCAACTTAAAATGAGGAGTTTGGTTAAAGAATAGGAATTTTTAATAATCGTTGGTTTTACATTCTGGGAACATTCTTGTTGGTATTGAAAAATTGAGAGAATATATGATTTTTGTGGATATTTTTCGATACCAGAAAATCAAGAAAAAGAGCAGTTGAGATGAGACTGCTCTTTCTTGTATTTATGTTAACTAGTTAATGTCTTTAGACAAGTTCATCAATCGAAGTGTGGTCCTTATCTAGCCCTTGGGCAACTGGAAGGCTGGTCAAGTAACCTTGATAAGTTGTAACTCCTTCGCGTAAGCCTTGATCTTCAGTGATTGCCTTCTTAAAGCCTTTTCCAGCCAAGGCTTCGATGTAAGGAAGGGTGACATTGGTCAGGGCGATGGTAGAAGTACGAGCTACGGCACCAGGGATGTTGGCAACAGCATAGTGGAGTACACCGTGTTTTTCATAGACGGGTTCATCGTGCGTTGTCACACGATCTGCTGTTGCGATAACACCGCCTTGGTCAACGGCAACGTCAACGATGACAGATCCTGGACGCATTTGTTTGACCATCTCATCTGTCACTAATTTCGGAGCCTTGGCACCAGGGATGAGAACTGCTCCAATTACTACATCAGCATCTTTCACGCTTGCTTCGATATTGAATGAATTGGACATAAGAGTTTGGATTTGGTTTCCGAAAACATCTTCTAGGACTGAAAGACGTTTAGCACTAATATCTAAAATAGTTACTTGAGCACCAAGTCCAAGGGCGATGCGGGCAGCATGTGTCCCGACGACACCGCCACCGATGATGGTTACTTTTCCTTTTGGAACACCCGGTACACCACCAAGTAAGACACCAGAGCCACCAGCTTGTTTGGTAAGGAAGTGAGCTCCGATTTGAACCGCCATACGACCAGCAACCTCACTCATAGGAACGAGGAGTGGCAGGTGACCTTGGCTGTCACGGACAGTTTCATAGGCAATTCCTGTTGTTTTTGCTGCTAGCATAGCATCTGCTAACTCTGGTGCAGCAGCCATGTGCAAGTAGGTGAAGAGGAGCAGGTCGTCGCGCAAGTAGCCATATTCAGAAGCTAATGGCTCTTTTACTTTCACGACTAACTCTGCTGCCCAAGCCTCATCAGCAGTAGCGACAATCTCAGCACCTTGCTTTTGATAGTCTGCATCAGTAAATCCTGAACCGAGACCAGCATTTGTTTCGATGAGGACACGATGACCACGACCAACTAGGCTATAGACACCAGCAGGTGTCAAGGCAACGCGGTTTTCATTATTTTTAATTTCTTTTGGAATTCCAATTAACATAGAGATAACTTACCTTTCAATTGACGGGATTATTTTAGTTGTCACATTCCATTTCATAAATCAAAAATGTGATGGTTTTATTTTATATGAAACCGCTTCAAAAATCAAGAAAAACTTTTGCTTTGATGAGCTTTTTTTGCTAAGCTAGTAGGAAAATATATAAGTTAGGATAGGAGAAAGTTTTATGATAATCCATACAGAAGTCAATGCTGATACTTCTTCTCTCAACTTTATGTAAGTACAAAAAATTCATGTAAGACGTTGGGAGATAATTGGTGACTATAGAAGAAGGGAGGAGTATTTACAGTATTTGATTTCGCAATTATATGACTATTCAGCTAAAAATAATTTTAATCTATACTTAGTATTAGGGGATGATTGCTTTAATGATAATACTAGAATAATCCAATATTATAAACTTTGGAAATTGCTAAAAAAGCAACACCTAGAGGTTAGGAATGCAATTTATTCTGAAGAGATTATGATTACGAAGAATAATAAAGTGAAATTTTTTGGTGGAATTCAAATATCAGATAGAGAGTCTGTTTCAGACATTGTTTCAATCTTGCTAGTAAAACTAACAGCTCATTTATTATTGTTGCCGGAGGGACTTAAAGTTACAACTTTTTTACAGTCAGGTTTTTCAAAGATAATAGCTGAAAATAGCGAGTATATTGAGAATGTGGTTAGTAGTGGTGGAATTGTTTTATTCCGTGAAGGTTACTTTGACGATAGGAATACAGGTTTTATAGGTTTCGGGGGATTATCCTTAATTACTAAAGATTTATTTGGAAAAACGAAATAAATCTAGATAAGCTAAAATCCTTAGATGTTGTAAGAATACGAAGAATATAGCAGACCCTTTTGTAGTTGAAAACTTAGAGATTAAGAGGGATTCGGTTTTGAAACGAAAGGAGATAAGATGGAATCAATCTTTTTAAAACTAGCCCAGTATCCAATAGTGGAGACAGAACGTTTAGTGCTTAGACCTGTAACTTTGGACGATGCAGAAGCTATGTTTCAGTATGCCTCAGACAGAGAAAATACGCGCTACACTTTTCCAACCAATCAAAGTTTGGAAGAAACTAAGAACAATATTGCGCAGTTCTACTTGGCCAATCCCTTGGGACGGTGGGGGATCGAACTAAAAAGCAGTGGTCAGTTTATCGGTACCATTGACCTGCACAAGATTGACACAGTCTTAAAAAAGGCAGCTATTGGCTACATTATCAATAAAAAGTATTGGAAGCAAGGATTGACAACAGAAGCCACTCGAGCCGTGATTGAGCTGGCTTTTGAGAAGATTGGAATGAATAAGTTGACTGCCCTTCACGACAAGGATAATCCTGCATCTGGCAAGGTCATGGAGAAATCAGGTATGCGTTTTTCCCACGAAGAACCTTATGCCAGAATGGACAAAAAAGAACCAGGTCGAATCGTTACAAGAGTTCATTATGCCTTGACCAAGGAAGACTATTTTGCAAATAAATAAGCAGTTGAAAAGAAATTTTCGACTGTTTTTTTCTTCCTCTTACGAATAATCAAAGAGAGGAGAAAATATGGAAGCAATTATCGAGAAAATCAAAGAGTATAAAATCATTGTCATCTGTACTAGTCTAGGCTTGCTTGTCGGCGGATTTTTCCTACTAAAACCAACTTCACAAACATCTGTGAAAGAAACAAATTTGCAGGCTGAAGTTGCAGCCGTTTCAAGGGATTCATCTTCTGAAAAAGAGGTGAAGAAGGAAGAAAAGGAAGATCCGCTTGAACAAGACCAGATTACAGTGGATGTCAAAGGTGCTGTCAAATCACCAGGGATTTACGATTTGCCAGTCGGTAGTCGGATCAATGATGCTGTTCAGAAGGCTGGTGGCTTGACAGAGCAAGCAGATAGCAAGTCGCTCAACTTAGCCCAGAAAGTCAGCGACGAGGCTCTAGTTTACGTCCCGACAAAGGGGGAAGAAGCAACTAGTCAGCAGACTGGTTCGGGAACGACTCCTTCTACAAGTAAGGATAAGAAGGTCAACCTAAATAAAGCTAGTCTGGAAGAGCTCAAGCAGGTCAAAGGTTTGGGAGGAAAACGAGCCCAGGATATTATCGATCATCGTGAGGCAAATGGCAAGTTCAAGTCGGTAGACGAACTCAAGAAGGTCTCTGGTATTGGCGCAAAGACCATAGAAAAGTTAAAAGACTATGTTACAGTGGATTAAGAGTCTTCCTATCCCCTTAATCTATCTGGGCTTTTTGTTACTTTGGCTTTACTATGCCATTTTCTCAGCGTCCTATCTTGCTTTACTAGGCTTTGTTTTTTTGCTGATCTGCCTCTTTTTTCAATTTCCTTGGAAATCTGGAGGCAAAGTTCTAGCGATTTGTAGTTGTTTTGGAGTCTGGTTTCTATTTCAAACTTGGCACCAGACACAAGCTAGTCAAAACTTAGTCGCTTATGTTGAAAAGGTGAGGATTTTACCAGATACTATCAAAGTCAATGGAGATAGCCTGTCCTTTCGAGGCAAGTCTGATGGACGCATTTTTCAAGTCTATTATAAACTCCAGTCCGAGGAGGAGAAAGAGCAATTTCAAGCTTTGACAGATATTTATGAGATAGAACTAGAAGGAAAACTGTCCGAGCCAGAAGGGCAGAGAAATTTTGGTGGATTTGACTACCAAGCCTACCTGAAGACTCAGGGAATTTACCAGACTCTCAATATCAAAAAAATCCAGTCATTTAAACAGGTTAGCAGTTGGGATATAGGAGAAAATCTGTCCAGTTTACGTCGAAAGGCCGTAGTTTGGATCAAGACGAACTTTCCAGATCCTATGCGCAACTACATGACGGGGCTGTTGCTAGGACATCTGGATACGGACTTCGAGGAGATGAACGAGCTTTATTCCAGTCTAGGAATTATCCACCTTTTTGCATTGTCGGGTATGCAGGTAGGTTTCTTTATGGATGCCTTTAAGAAACTCCTCTTGCGATTGAGCTTAACTCAAGAAAAGTGGAAATGGTTGGCTTATCCATTCTCTTTGGTCTATGCAGGTCTGACAGGATTCTCAGCTTCGGTCATCCGCAGCCTCTTGCAAAAGTTACTAGCCCAACATGGTGTTAAGAGCTTGGACAATTTTGCCTTGACGGTTCTTGTCCTCTTTATCATTATGCCCAACTTTTTCCTAACGGCAGGAGGTGTCTTGTCCTGTGCTTACGCTTTTATCTTGACCATGACAAGCAAAGAAGGAGAGGGGCTCAAGGCTGTTGCCAGAGAAAGTCTGGTCATTTCCTTGGGAATATTGCCCATTCTTTCCTTTTATTTTGCAGAATTTCAGCCTTGGTCTATCCTTTTGACCTTTGTATTTTCCTTTCTTTTTGACTTGATTTTCTTACCACTCTTATCTATCTTGTTTGCCTTTTCTTTTGTCTATCCTGCCGTTCAATTTAACCTTATCTTTGAATGGTTGGAGAGCATCATTCGCTTGGTATCACAGCTGACAAGCAGGCCTTTGGTATTTGGACAACCCACCGCATGGCTTTTGATTCTTCTCTTAGTTTCATTAGCCTTGGTCTATGACATGAGGAAAAACATCAAAAGAGTAGCAGGATTAAGCTTGTTTCTTGTGGGGCTCTTTTTCTTGATCAAGCATCCACTTGAAAATGAAATCACCATGCTGGATGTTGGGCAAGGGGAAAGTATTTTCCTACGGGATGTAACTGGTAAAACCATTCTCATAGATGTAGGAGGCAAGGCAGAATCTGATAAGAAAGTTGAGAATTGGCAAAAAAAGGCGACAACCAGCAATGCCCAGCGAACCTTGATTCCCTATCTTAAAAATCGCGGAGTAGCCAAGATTGACCAGCTAATTTTGACCAACACTGATAAAGAACATGTTGGTGATTTGCTGGAGGTGACCAAGGCTTTCCATGTCGGGGAGATTTTAGTATCAAAAGGGAGTCTGACACAGAAGGAATTTGTAGCAGAACTACAAGCAAGTCAAACCAAGGTACGCAGTGTGACAGCAGGGGAGAACTTGCCGATTTTTGACGGTTACTTAGAAGTCCTATCTCCAAGGAAGATTGAAGATGGAGGTCATGAAGATTCTCTAGTTCTGTATGGGAAACTTTTGGATAAGCACTTTCTCTTTACTGGAAACCTGAAGGAGAAGGGAGAGAAAGAACTTTTAAAGCAATACTCTACCTTAGAGGTGGATGTCTTGAAAGCTGGGCAGCATGGTGCTAAAACATCATCAAATCCAGCTTTTCTGGAAAAACTCAAACCAGAAATTACACTCATTTCAGTTGGAAAGAACAATCGTGCGAAACTCCCCCATCAGGAAACCTTGACTCGACTGGAAAGTATCAAGAGCAAGATATACCGAACAGATCAGCAAGGAGCCATTCGCTTTAAAGGATGGAAGAGTTGGCAAATCGAAAGTATCCGTTAGGAAGAATTGATGTTATATATTAGTAAAATAAACTAAAATCTGTTGCATAATACTGAGAAAAACGATATAATGAAAGTGTTTTCAATAGTAATGATATAAATGCAATGAAAACATAAAAATCAGCAAAAGTCGTTTTATTAGCTAGTTTATGATTTATTACTCTTTTTCAGTCCAGTGTATCTGCTGTGACAGTCACTAAAAAATATTGGTATGATTGGAATACCGCTTTTGAGTATAGTATGAATTATCACAACCATCAATATATTTGGATTCCATCATGGTCTCGTTATAAAGGCTACGATGAGTATAAAATTGGCGGAGGATGGAATTACCATCGTTATGAAGTCATAAACTACTACAGCGGAGGTTATTAATCGTTAAAGTGTGAGAAAAAGGAGGGCTGGATATGTTAACTCTTACTCATGTTACCTTAAAAACGCGACAAGTCATCTTGCAAGATGCAGATTTTACCTTTAAAAAGGGTAGGATTTATGGCCTTCTTGCTATCAATGGCTCGGGAAAGACGACCCTGTTCCGAGCTGTGAGCAAGCTGCTTCCCCTTAGTAGTGGACATATCGCAGCCCCTCCTTCTTTGTTTTATTATGAGAGCGTTGAATGGCTGGATGGAAACTTAAGTGGGATGGACTACCTTCGTCTCATAAAAAACATCTGGAAGTCAAACCTAAACTTGGGGGACGAAATCGCCTATTGGGAAATGTCTGACTATATCAACCTTCCCATCCGCAAGTATTCCTTAGGCATGAAGCAACGCTTGGTGATTGCCATGTATTTCCTCAGTCAGGCGAAATGCTGGCTTATGGATGAGGTAACAAATGGTTTAGACGAGTACTATCGACAGAAGTTTTTTGACAGGCTAGCACAAATCAATAGGCAAGAACAGCTGGTTCTTTTGAGTTCCCACTATAAGGAAGAGTTGATTGATGTCTGCGATAGCATCGTAACCATTCATCAGGGGCAGATGGAAGAGGTTCCGTTATGAAAGATATTAGCCTATTTTTGTTAAAGAAAGTTTTCAAAAGTCGCTTAAACTGGATTATCTTAGCTTTATTTGCATCTGTACTCGGTGTTACCTTTTATTTCAATAGTCGGACTGCAAACTCAGTCAGCTTTGAGAATCGGTTGGAAACTCGTATTGCAGCTAACGAGAGAGCTATCAATGAAAATGAAGAGAAACTCTCTCAAATGTCTGACACCAGCTCAGAGGAATACCAATTTGCTAAAGAAAATTTAGACATACAAAAAAATCTTTTGACGCAAAAGAAAGAAATTCTGACTTTATTAAAAGAAGGGCGCTGGAAAGAAGCCTACTATTTGCAGTGGCAAGCTGAAGAAAAGAGTTATGAAATTGTATCGAAGGAACCGACTTCTAGCTCTGACTTAAAAATGGCGGTTGACCGCGAACGAAAGATTTACCAAGCACTATATCCCTTGAACATAAAAGCCCACAATTTAGACTATCCGACCCACGGGATTGATCAGATTGTCTGGATTTTAGAGGTTATCATCCCAAGCTTGTTTGTGATTGGTATTATTTTTATGCTAACACAACTGTTCGCAGAAAGATATCAAAATAATCTCGACACAGCTCAGTTATATCCTTTTTCAAAAGTGACATTTGCCCTGTCCTCTCTTGGAGTTGGGGTGAGCTATGTAACCGTGCTGTTTATCGGAATCTGTGGATTTTCTTTTCTAGTGGGAAGTCTGATAAGTGGTTTTGGACAGTTAGATTATCCCTACCCGTTCTATAGCTTAACCAATCAAGAGGTAACTATTGGGAAGATACAAGATGTGTTATTTCCTAGCTTGCTCTTAACTTTCTTAGCCTTTATCGTCATTGTGGAAATCGTGTACTTGATTGCTTACTCTTTCAAGCAAAAAATGCCGGTCCTCTTTCTTTCCCTCATTGGGATTGTTGGCTTATTGTTTGGTATTCAAACAATTCAGCCTCTCCAAAAGATTGCACATCTGATTCCCTTTACTTACTTGCGTTCAGTGGAGATTTTGTCTGGAAGATTACCTAAGCAGATTAATAATGTAGATCTAAATTGGAGCATGGGGATGGTCTTACTTCCTTGCCTGATTATCCTTTTGTTAGTGGGGATTCTACTTATCGAAAGATGGAGAAGTTCACGTAAAAAGGAAGTCGTTAATTGCTCTTAGCATTCCTATACGGAAGGTGAGGGAAGAACTAACACAGGGAGGGAACCAACAAGGTTCTCTCTTTTTGATGCCGACATCACGAAGAAAACAGAAAGTTTTTTGAAAAAACGACTTTTTATCTTGACAAGGGATAGAAAACTTGGTATCATATAAAAGTTGAGAAAAGCAGAAGTGAGAGCTTCTCGCCTTGTGACATCAAGTTGCCTGGCCCTACGGATGAAAAGTTTCTAAGAAACGCTATCATAACGTGCGGGCTTGTATCATTACGAGCCCGCTCTTGTTTTTCTCTAAAATAAAAAAAGAGGTGAAAACCATAGCAAAGCAAGACTTATTCATCAATGATGAAATTCGTGTACGTGAAGTTCGCTTGATCGGTCTTGAGGGAGAACAGCTAGGCATCAAGCCACTCAGCGAAGCGCAAGCATTAGCTGATAGTGCAAATGTTGACTTGGTATTGATTCAACCCCAAGCAAAACCGCCTGTTGCTAAAATTATGGACTACGGTAAGTTCAAATTTGAGTACCAGAAGAAACAAAAAGAGCAACGCAAAAAACAAAGCGTTGTGACCGTGAAAGAAGTTCGCTTGAGCCCAGTTATTGATAAAGGTGATTTCGAAACGAAACTTCGCAATGCTCGCAAGTTCCTTGAAAAAGGGAACAAAGTTAAGGTATCCATTCGCTTTAAAGGGCGTATGATCACCCATAAAGAGATTGGTGCAAAAGTTTTAGCCGAGTTTGCTGAAGCAACACAAGATATTGCGATCATCGAACAACGAGCTAAGATGGATGGACGCCAAATGTTCATGCAGTTGGCGCCAGCAACTGACAAAAAATAATTGTCAGAAAGTTAAATAAAGGAGAAAAAATCATGCCAAAACAAAAAACACACCGCGCATCAGCTAAACGTTTCAAACGTACAGGTTCTGGTGGACTTAAACGTTTCCGTGCTTACACTTCTCACCGTTTCCACGGAAAAACTAAGAAACAACGTCGTCATCTTCGTAAAGCATCTATGGTGCATTCAGGAGATTTCAAACGTATCAAAGCAATGCTTACTCGCTTGAAATAATAGCCTAACAGTAAGTAAACAATTCTAGGAAATATTTGGAGGAAATAAAACATGGCACGTGTTAAAGGTGGCGTTGTATCACGCAAACGTCGTAAACGTATTCTTAAATTAGCAAAAGGTTACTATGGAGCTAAACACATCTTGTTCCGTACTGCAAAAGAACAAGTAATGAACTCTTACTACTATGCATACCGTGACCGTCGTCAGAAAAAACGTGACTTCCGCAAATTGTGGATCACTCGTATCAACGCGGCAGCTCGTTTGAACGGACTTTCATACTCACAATTGATGCATGGTTTGAAATTGGCTGAGATCGAAGTTAACCGTAAAATGCTTGCTGACTTGGCTGTTAATGATGCAGCAGCTTTCACAGCTCTTGCAGATGCAGCTAAAGCAAAACTTGGTAAATAATGTTTATAAGACTGGGAAGATTTTCTCAGTCTTTTTAAAAATAAAGGAGAACATATGGCTTCAAAAATGTTACACACTTGCTTGCGAGTAGAAAACCTTGAAAAATCAATCGCATTTTATCAAGATGCTTTTGGATTTAAAGAATTGCGTCGCAGAGATTTTCCAGATCATGCCTTCACCATTGTCTATCTAGGACTTGAGGGTGATGACTACGAATTGGAGTTAACCTATAACTATGACCACGGTCCTTATGTGGTAGGAGATGGCTTTGCCCATATCGCCCTCAGTACACCTGACCTTGAGGCACTTCATCAAGAACATAGCGCGAAAGGCTATGAGGTTACAGAGCCAAAAGGCCTACCAGGAACCAAACCAAACTATTACTTTGTCAAGGATCCTGATGGCTACAAGGTTGAAGTCATTCGTGAAAAATAATCCAGTAAAGTCAAGTAGAATGTTCGTTTTCTACTTGACTTTTTTACTTTGAAAGAGTATACTAATACAAATTTAACCTTTAAGGGGAGTCCAGAGAGACTCACAAGGTGTCAGATAAAAGTGATAGGGAAAACTCTCTGCGGAGACCTTTTAGTTGTGCGCATGAGTTCTGTCCTATCTCGACTGAGACCTTGCACTAGCAAGGTCTTTTCTTTATCTGGTCCCCTTAAAATTTAAGGAGGAAAATCATGAATCCCACATGTAAAAAGCGTATGGGTGCGATTCGTTTGGAAAGCATGAAGGTGGTTGCACAGGAGGAAATCGCTCCAGCAATCTTTGAATTAGTCCTAGAAGGGGAAATGGTTGAAGCCATGCGAGCTGGCCAATTTCTACATCTGCGGGTGCCTGATGATGCCCATCTCTTGCGTCGTCCTATTTCAATTTCGTCTATTGACAAGGCTAACAAGCAGTGTCGCCTCATTTATCGGATTGAGGGTGCTGGGACAGCTATTTTTTCAACATTAAGTCAGGGTGATAGTCTTGATGTGATGGGACCTCAGGGAAATGGTTTTGACTTGTCTGATTTAGACAATCAGAGCCAAGTTCTCCTCGTTGGTGGGGGGATTGGTGTTCCACCCTTGCTTGAGGTGGCCAAGGAATTGCATGCGCGTGGGGTAAAAATAGTAACAGTCCTCGGTTTTGCTAACAAGGATGCTCTTATCCTTGAAAAGGAATTGGCTCAATATGGTCAGATCTTTATAACGACAGATGATGGTTCTTATGGTATCAAGGGAAATGTGTCAGTCGTCATCAATGATTTAGAAAATCAGTTTGACGCCGTCTACTCATGTGGAGCTCCAGGAATGATGAAGTATATCAATCAAAGATTTTATGACCACCCAAGAGCTTATCTATCTCTAGAATCTCGTATGGCTTGTGGGATGGGAGCTTGCTATGCCTGCGTCCTAAAAGTGCCAGATAGTGAGACCGTCAGCCAACGCGTCTGTGAAGATGGCCCTGTTTTCCGCACAGGAACAGTTGTATTATAAGGAGAAAGTCATGACTACAAATCGTTTACAAGTTTCTCTACCAGGCTTGGATTTGAAGAATCCCATCATACCAGCATCTGGCTGTTTTGGTTTTGGTCAGGAGTATGCCAAGTACTATGATTTAGACCTTTTAGGCTCTATTATGATCAAGGCGACGACACTTGAACCCCGTTTTGGCAATCCTACTCCCAGGGTTGCAGAGACCCCTGCTGGTATGCTCAATGCAATCGGCTTGCAAAATCCAGGTTTAGAAGCTGTTTTAGCTGAAAAGTTGCCTTGGCTGGAAAGAGAGTATCCTACGCTTCCTATCATCGCAAATGTTGCAGGCTTTTCAAAACAAGAGTATGCTTCCGTTTCTCAGGGAATTTCCAAGGCAACTAATGTAAAAGCTATTGAGCTCAATATCTCTTGTCCTAATGTGGATCACGGCAATCATGGACTTTTGATTGGGCAAGATCCTGATCTAGCTTATGAAGTGGTAAAAGCGGCTGTGGAAGCTTCCCATGTGCCAGTTTATGTTAAGTTAACCCCTAGTGTGACGGATGTTGTCACCATAGCCAAAGCCGCAGAAGATGCAGGAGCAAGTGGCTTAACCATGATCAATACCCTTGTCGGTATGCGATTTGACCTCAAAACCAGAAAACCAATCCTAGCCAATGGAACAGGTGGAATGTCTGGACCAGCAGTCTTTCCAGTAGCCCTCAAACTCATTCGCCAAGTCGCCCAAACAACCGACCTTCCCATCATTGGAATGGGAGGAGTGGATTCTGCTGAAGCAGCGATAGAAATGTATCTAGCTGGTGCCTCTGCCATCGGAGTTGGAACAGCCAATTTTACCAACCCTTATGCTTGTCCTGATATCATCGAACATCTGCCAAAAGTCATGGACAAATATGGCATTAGCAGTTTGGAAAATCTCCGTCGAGAAGTTAAAGACAATCTGAGATAAACTAGACCTTCCTTATCGTCAACAAGACATAGAATCTTCATCAATTTGTAATATTTCCTTTAGTTAACTATGTTACAATAGGGTTTATAAAATAGTAATAGTGTAGATAGTTTTCTACTGAGGAGAATAAAATGAAGAAGATACTACTTGCAAGTACTGTCGTTCTTTCTATGGCAGGATTTGCAAAGACATCTGTACATGCTGAAGAATCTCAGGTTACGAAAAAAACTCAGACTACAGATGTAGTCGAGAAAAAAGAGGAAGCTGCTCCCAAGAAAGAAGTTCCTAAAGTCGAGGCGAAGAAAGAGCCGGTTGTAAAAGAGGAAAATTCTTCTAAAGATGACTCATCCAAAAAGGAAAAAAAAGAGGAAGTTATCAAGGAAGGTTGGAAAAAAGAGCAAGAAAACTGGCGTTTTTATGAAAATAACCAGCCTGTCGTAAACTGGAAAAAAATTAGTGGCACTTGGTATTACTTTGATAAAAATGGCATTATGCTCAGTAATACTATAGTTGATGATTACCTTGTCAAAGGTAATGGCGCAATGGCAGAAAACGCTTGGGTGAAAATATCTGACAAGTGGTACTATGCCACAGCTTCAGGCAAGATTTCTCGTAATAAGTGGGAGAAGATTGAAGGCAGCTGGTATTACTTTGATCAAGATGGTGTCATGCTTAGCCGTACTATCTACAATGACTACCTCTTCCAAGGCAGTGGTGCCATGGCGGAAAACGCTTGGGTAAAAATATCTGACAAGTGGTACTATGCCACAGCTTCAGGCAAGATTTCTCGCAACAAATGGGAAAAGATTGAGGGCGTCTGGTATTACTTTGATAAAGAAGGTGTCATGCTTAGTCGCACCATCTATAATGACTATCTCTTCCAAGGTAGTGGTGCCATGGCAGAAAATGATTGGGTGAAAATATCTGACAAGTGGTACTATGCTACAGCTTCGGGAAAAATTTCTCGCAATAAATGGGAAAAAATCAAAGGGGCATGGTACTATTTCAATAGCGATGGTGTGATGGCAAGTAGCCAGTGGAAAAGTGACTACTATCTGAAAGATAGTGGCGCTATGGCGGAAAAAGAGTGGATTTTTGACAAATCCTACAATAGCTGGTTCTACTTGAAATCAGGTGGGGCCTACGCTTCCCGTGAATGGATTGGATCATACTACCTTAAATCTGGTGGCTATATGGCCAAAAATGAATGGATTTTTGACAAAGATTACGATGCTTGGTACTATCTAAAAGATGATGGTCGATATGTAACAGGTACTTTTACGATCAAAGGTAAAGAGTATTCCTTCCAGAATAATGGGAAATGGATCTCAGAGGCAAAATATTACAAAGTGAAGCCAATTACTGCTTATGTCTATAGCGCTTCTGGTGAACGATTGAGTTATGTATCGCAAGGAACCATAGTTTCACTTGGGGATGCTCAATCTAAAAAAGATAGTCAAATACCAGTCAATATTTCTGGTTTATCCGGCTTCATGAATAAAAGTGATTTAGTAGCTATTGATAAAGAAAGTGAGTTTGTCCCTCACTATACAAGCGATGGCAAGTATTTTTACCATGAGTTGTCACCTTATGTGAGTCTCCGTGTTGCTCCACATAGTTCGGCTATGACCATTGGTAAGAAATATTATTCAACTGATGGGCTTCATTTTGATAGCTTTACCATTGAAAATCCTTTCCTCTTTAGAGATTTGACTAAACCAAGTAATTACAGTGCAGCTGAATTGGATAAAGTTTATTCTTTGATGAATATTCGGGATAGTCGCCTCGCTGGTAAGGGAGCTATTTTTAAGGAAGCTGAGGAACGATATGGTGTGAATGCTCTTTACTTAATGGCCCATAGTGCACTTGAGAGTGCTTGGGGACGGAGCCAGATAGCTAAGGATAAGAATAATTTCTTTGGAATTGCAGCTTATGATTCGAGCCCGTATACCTCAGCCAAGAAATTTGATGATGTGGATAAGGGGATCCTCGGCGCGGCTAAGTGGATTCGTGAGAACTACATTGACCGTGGAAGAGATCACTTGGGGAACAAGGCGACAGGAATGAATGTTCTCTATGCTTCTGACCCATATTGGGGTGAAAAAATAGCTAGTATCATGATGACCATCAATAGTAAACTTGGTGGAAGAGACTAACTAAATGGTTCTATGTGGTAATATATTTCCCCAAAACAATTAGGCATTATACTAAAAGTAAGGATTGAGTTCTGTATTGTACAGGGCTCAGTTTTTTAGTTATGCGACTATTAATCCGTATAGCTTTGTAAGGTGCGAGATAAATTTATAAGAAAACATTCGTGTGGTATAATAGAGAGGAAAAGGGGTTAAAACTACAGTGGGTAGATGTCATTCAATTCGAGATTTTAAGAGCTTGTATCTTTTGATTATGGAGTGTTTGAGTTAGGGAGGGAGTGGAAATGAAAGAAAAAACGTTATAAAGGACTGGTTCATCTAGGAGAGTTTAAGAACAAATTGGTTTACTATGACTTAAAAGGAAGGAAACTGTTTTTTTCGATTCCAGAAAGAACTTCTAAGAGTCAACAGTACTTTATTCTTTCCCTGATATTACTAGTTCTTCCATTTATTAGATTCTTGAATGGTCTGACAATCTTTAGTATAGCTGAGCACAAGTATCTTTATTTGATTCTATTCTCTTGTCTTTTCTTACTTATCGGTAAATTGCTGGATATCTATTTTAAAAAAGATTTGGAGTTGTATCCTGCTTTATTTTCAGATTTGGAGTACATAGAATTCCTAGAAGTAGTAAAGAAAAGTGGAGCTGTTGTTACTTCTGTACTTCGTGCTAGCTTTATTAGTTTATTAGTATCCTTGATTGCCTACCTAATATATCCTAGTTTTTTGCCATTATTTTTCCACTCGATACTTTTGTTTATTCTCTATTTGTGTATAGCCAATAATTTGCACAGGAGAAAGAAGGTAATGGAGAGTTTGATAAGAAATGTGCGCACCAACTAAATCTTTTTTGGTCTATGATAATTCTGCAATGTTAAATAAAGGAAGCAAATTTATACGACAATAGAAATTCAGCAATACAAAAGTTGTACGATATTAAAAAACAACAATGATTATGAGAAATAGATTGAATAAATACCTAGAAATAGGCAGAATTAACCAATGGAGTAATTAAATGAAGACATATAGACTAAAAACAGATACCGAGTGGGATATTATGAGGTATAAAAAAGCAATTGAAAGTCACAGAGAAATAGATGCTTTCTTAGGTATTGATCCCAAGTATAGAATTGCTCACCGCGATTCATATTATCAAGATATTACGGATACCCATATTTTGATAGAATACAGCCTTTATCCAATTTATGTGGAGGGAGACTTTGATATTCCAGATCGAGTTTTAGATATTTTAAAGGAGTTAGCTTCTAGCCAGGATACTATACATTTGTATCAAGTTGTATCATTTATCAAAAAACAAGAAGATTTACTGGGAGAATATGATGCTTTACCTTTTATCATTGATGTGGAGAACATAGTACCTATTGTTCTTGAAAGTATTTATAATCTTCCTAATGAGAAAAAGGTTGATTATTACCGTAATATTTGTAATTTAATTGATTCCATGGAGCTTTTCAAAAGCTGTGATAAAAACAAAGTAGAATATATTGTTAATGAGCAGAAGAAAGAGGAAAATAAGAATAGAAGAAAAATTAAATCAGTTGCAGAAGTATGGCCAATTGTACTAGACGTTACAAATATTGATGCGATGGGTGTTTCAGATGACCATCTAGAGTTGTTGTTGATTGATGAAAACAAATGGATAGAGTCATTAGAAGAAGAACATTTGTTGAAGCTTCAAGAAAAACTCAACAACTATATTTATTTCCTCGAAAGCAAGCAGTATGTGGAGCGATATGGCGATAGCTTTGACAAAAAAATCATTCATATCACCTTCCAGTATTCTCCATCTGACAATGGACTAGCCTTTCTTGCTGCGGTTCAGAAGGCATTACAGCATACAGATATGAGCCTGAAGGTAGAATTACCGGAGTACTAGAGAGAGCGAAAGACGCTCTCTTTTTTTGTGGTATAATGGGACAAAGACATTTTTCTTTTGTTATTCTATTGGCAATCATTCCAAAACAGATTCAAAAGATGGCGAATGGTCTAAATCAGATTAAAGGAAAAGTTAAGAGTATTTCGAACAGAAATATGGCAAATAAGGGGGAGAAAAATGAAGAAAGTACTAACAATATTCGGATCTGTCCTGTTGGTTGTTCTGCTTCTATGGGGCTATCGTAGTTATCAACAATCAGAGCAGGCCAAGCAAGAACGCCAAAAATATGAAAATATGGGTTACTATACAGGAAAATGGGAAATTGATTCTTATGAGTTTTTAGAAGATGGCAGGGGAGTGGCCGTGCATTGGAAGTCATTAAATCCTGATGAAGATAGACTATTTCAAAAATATAATCCTCGTTTTGGAGATAGCTTTGCAAGAACTAATGGCGCTTCTAATCAAAGGTATATTACTCGATTAAATATTAAAATACAATCTGGTAGCTTAGCTAGGAATCGACCCCAAGATGAATCTGACGGATACTTTACTCTTTCTATCTATCGAATACGGGATAGACGATTGGAAGAATCGAAAGTAGACCTCTATCATTTGGTAGGAGATTACAATGAAAATTATTTTCCAGTATCAACGGGTGATATTGTAGAAATAAATGGGAAAGATTATCTCCCTATAGCTGTTCATAATCCAGATTGGTATATTACTAAGAGAAAGCAGTTATGGTTAAATTTAGAAACCAAACAAATTGATTGGGAAGACACAAAAATACAACAGTATCCTAAAACTCCTTCGGTAGATCTAGGTTCTTCAAAAGAGAAATTGATAGAGATGACTATCTTACAAACTTACTATGATAGTCTTCGCCAAAATCAACTTTCCTTTCATCAAGATGTATTGAAGGGAAGTGTTTTGGAGACAGCTGCGCCTAAAGTTTATCAGTTATTAAGTGAGAAAGATTCACAGTTTTTCCTTTTAATTGATTCCAAGTATGATTATGAGAAGGTTTATGGAGATGTTCCACAGTTTCTTGATTTGTTTCAACTTTTTGTCCCAGCTAATATAAATCTTTACGAAGGGTTGATGATTCCAGCCGAACTCAGTAAGGATGTTCAAGAGCATTCAGTCAATACCAAAGAAGAATTTGACTTGTATTACGATGTTTCTAAAGACCGCGAGCTGAACAAACAACGCCGAATACTGGTTGAAAAAGGAGAATAAGAGGACGGTTAGTCCTAACATTAAGTCAAATAAAGGAGGATTTTTACCAAATGAAATACCTAAAGACTCTCAGCTTCCGAACTAAGGTGTTTGTGGGCTTGCTTCTAGTTTCTTTGGTGGGCTATGGTGTTTATGCCTATACCTGGCCCATATATGTCCAATGGCAGGAAGACCATGAGGTATTGATAGTTAAAACAG
>ERZ772946.105-NODE-105-length-41806-cov-5.79121_pt1 | contig 41806 bp, 39 predicted proteins | sample MGYA00511680_ERZ772946 | MGnify/ENA primary metagenome ERZ772946 (study PRJEB29015, sample SAMEA2737918) | human oral metagenome | biome: human oral; feature: human-associated habitat; material: dental | place: China | collected 2016 ... | reverse complement strand
TTAAGAGGCACCCTAATATTGGGGTGTCTCTTGTTGTAGGGGAGTTGTTGGCATGTTTTGTGTGAGGTAGTGCATGATATGCTGAATGGGCGAGATAAAACAATATTGTCCTCCGCTCCCGTGAGCAACTCTGCCTAGCAACTTTTTGCTGTTAGGATCTTCATCCGTTGAGGTGAGGGGGTACCGGAAGTGCGGCCATGGGGGGTATGTCCGGTTTGGCGGGCAGAACCCGTGGATCTTGCCCAGAAGGCACCCTAATATGGGGCGCCTTCTGTTTTTTTGGAAGCCGTCGGTATATTTTGTATGAAGGGTCATTCATTAGAGATAGCTTTCCGCACCTGACATACACAAACGACGAATAACGGCCTCTCACCCGCAAGGTGTATGATGACGAAAGATATTATTGCCTTCTCATCATAGACCTAAGCAACCACCACATGAATCTGCTCCTTGGGGCGGGATACTGCTGGCGTTCAATGATCCTGCCATGGGTGCACACTACGATAGATTTTTACGTATCAGTACACGACCGGACAGATTCTTAGATCCGAAGGATACGCGCAAAGACCAAGGTTCCTAAGGATTACATATTGTCAGCCTGGCCAAAAACAGCACCATAAAAACCTAACCACATAAGGGCAGTGAGTCTGGCTGGCAGAGTAACCATTATCGGACGGTGGTAGAGTGAATTATCGTGCGCCTCAAGTGCCAGCGGATACTACCCACAATATCCGCCGACCTCTCCTCTTCTACTTCAGCGTGTTCTTGGTAGTGCAGGACGGGACAACCTCAAATAAATAACCCTCGTGGTATTCTGTGTGAGTGAGATAAAACAATAATGTCCTCTGCACTCGTGAGCAACTCTGCCTAACAAATCTTTTGTTAGGATCTTCATCCGTTGAGGTGAGGGGGTAGCGGAGGTGCGGCTGTGGGGGGGGTATGCCGGGTTGTCTGGCCAAACCCATAGATCTTGCCCAAAAGGCACCCTAATATGGGTGCCTTTTATTGTAGGGTTTGGCGGTGTGTTTTGTGTGAGGTAGTGCATGGTATCCTGTGTGAGTGAGATAAAACAATATTGTCCTCTGGCCTTCTGTATGAAGCTTCTGGAGGTGCGGCCATGGGGGGTATGTCCGGTTTGGCGGGCAGAACCCATGGATCTCGCGTTAAGAGGCACCCTAATATTGGGGTGTCTCTTGTTGTAGGGGAGTTGTTGGCATGTTTTGTGTGAGGTAGTGCATGGTATGCTGTGCGAGTGAGATAAAACAATAATGTCCTCCGCTCCCGTGAGCAACTCTGCCTAGCAAGTATTTTCTTGTTAGGATCTTCATCCTTTGAGGTGAGGGGGTACCGGAGGTGCGGCCATGGGGGGTATGCCGGGTTGTCCGGCCAAACCCACGGATCTCGCATTAAGAGGCACTTTTAAGGTGCCTCTTATTTTTATTCCGAAAACATATTGGATGCGAAATATGATCTAGAAAGCGTGGGTAGAGGGTATTTTCTCCGTTTTTCGGGCGAAACCCCGTTGCTCGCGGTTAACCGTGGGGTGGGTTCGGCGTAGGGTTAAAGGTATGACTACTGCACAGATAAAATTCCTTGAGACGGACCCGGCCATGATCTCCGCCGAAACTACTCTGCGGGCGGCTGCGAGCGATGTGTACGCCCTGATTGCCGACCCCGCCCGCCACACCGAGCTTGACGGAGGCGGATCAGTACGTGGACTGGTAACCGCTGAGACCTCTGAACTGCGTGAGGGCGATACCTTCACCGAAAAAATGTTCCTGGGTTTCCCATACCGCATGTCTCCCAAGGTCGTGCGCGCCGAAAAGAACCAGGCCCTCTCCTGGCGCATGCCCGCCGACCACTACTGGACCTGGGAGATCGCAGATAACCACGACGGCACCGTGACCGTGCGTGAAACCTGGGACGCTTCCGAAGCGAAAATTTTTGGGTTTATCCCCGCTGCGCCCGTATTCCGTACGGTTGGTGCGTTCGCGCGTAACCGCCGTAATATTGCGCTGTCTCTGGCGAAACTGCATCGCACCTTCGAGGGGTAGAGGCTGTTTCTTCCCCACGAGCAGATAATATTTCGACGAAAAGATAGCAATCCGTTACCTGCTCGTCGAAATACTATCTGCTCGCTGTGTTATGCCGATGTGAACGCTACCGTGCCGCGCGCCTGAGAATGTCGAGCGCATCCAGCAGGATATCCCGATCGGCCTTGATGCGTTTGCGCGCCGCCGGGTTCGCCATGCCTCCCGCAAACGCCGCACTGTAATACATGCCGTCCCCCAGCAGAAGCACGGTGCGCGCCATCTTATCGTCCCCAATCTCCGCGCGAATCAGCTCATACCACTGCCCCTGGATCTCGTCCATGAGTTCGCGTGCCGCCGGGTTCTTATCCTGCGCCAACCGCGAGAGGGCAACCAGGCATATATCGAATGGGGTGCCCTGAAAGGTTGAGGTGTTGATGTAATAGGCGCTGGCCCCCTCGGGTGCGGCGCGCATCTTCTCAAGGTCTTCGTCTGCGTAGGTGCGGGTGCGGTCTAAAAGCGCTTGGAAGAGCGCCTTTTTCGAGCCGAAATGATAGAGCAGTCCGCCCTTAGAAACTTTCGCTTGGGCGGCGACCGCATCAAGGGTGGCGGCACGTTCACCGGCCTGTACCAGCAGATGTTCATAAGCGTCTAGGATCTGTTCGCGCGAGTTGTTGGCGCGGGTTGTGCGGGGTTCGGATGCGCTGGCTGGGGTAGTCATAATCACCATTCTACGGATTAGAAACTTTACCGTCTAGTTGGTATAGTTAGTGTGTCCGTGGTTGCCTGTATGGCGCATCCTCACTACCCGAAGCAAGCCTCTGGCAGCAACCCGTCTGCGGGCTATGAGCACTTGCCGTCCGGCGCATCTGCCGCAAGTGCCGAAATCTCCCAGATGCGTGTGAACACAACGATGAACAACTCATACCCTGTCACCGAGGCGCTGCCTATTCACGCGCCCGATCAGAAAATCAAACGGTGGATTGCCCTGACCGTGCTCATGCTGCCGGTGCTGCTTGTCTCGGTCGATAACACCGTGCTCGCATTCGCCGTGCCCTCAATCGCGCAGGCGCTCGAACCATCCTCCAGCGAACAGCTCTGGATCGTAGACGCATACTCGCTCGTGCTCGCCGGGCTGCTCGTGCCTATGGGAAGCCTGGGAGATCGCATCGGGCGGCGTAAAATCCTGCTGATCGGATCCGTCGGGTTTGCAGTTATCTCAGCGCTCGCCGCATTCGCACCCACCGCTCTGCTGCTTGTCATCGCCCGCGCCGTACTCGGGTTCTTCGGCGCCATGCTCATGCCCGCCACGCTCTCACTCATTCGCAACATCTTCCGTGACCCGAAAGAACGCCGCACCGCAATCGCCGTGTGGGCGGCCGGCTTCTCCGCCGGTGCAGCGCTCGGCCCCATCGTGGGCGGACTCCTGCTGAGCCATTTCTGGTGGGGGTCGGTGTTCCTCATGGCGGTACCCGTACTCGTACCGTTCCTCGCCCTCGCACCCATGACCGTGCCCGAATCGAAAGACCCAAACCCCGGCCCGCTCGATATGGTGAGCATCCTGCTGATTATGATCGCCATGATCGGCATAACGTTCGGACTCACCCATATTTCTGAGGCGGGCGTGGATGCGCTCGCAGTCAGCACCGCGTTTATTGGCGCCGTGTTCGGGTTCTTCTTCGTGCGCCGTCAGCTGCGCCGCGGGCGTGCGGGAACCACCCCCATGCTCGATGTTCGCCTCTTCAAAAACACCGTGTTTACCGGGGGGATTCTGGCGAACCTGTTCGCCATGTTCGTAGATGTTGGGTTCCTTTTCTTCGTTTCGCAGCATTTGCAGCTGGTTTCGGGGTACTCTCCCATGCAGGCTGGACTGTTCCTGATTCCCGGGCTGGCGTGCACCATTATTGCGGGCCTGTATGCCGCTAAGCTCGTTTCACGATTCCACCCGGCGGTGATTGTGTCTTCGGGGCTTGCCTTGGGCGCGCTCGGGTACCTGTTCGTGGTGTTTTTCGGTTCGCGCAATGACCTTCTGCTCATGACTTCCTTCATGCTCTTAGGGTTGAGCGTGGGTGCGGCACAGACCATCTCGAATGACCTGATTCTTTCCAGCGTTCCAGCGAATAAGGCCGGTGCTGCGTCGGCAATTTCTGAGACCGCCTACGAGTTCGGCACCGTGCTGGGTACCGTGGTGATCGGCGGCATGCTGACCGCAATTTACCGCGCACAGGTGACGGTTCCCGCCGGTCTTAACGCGGATGCGGCCCATGCGGCGGGCGAAACCCTCGGCGGCGCGACCGCGGTTGCCGGGCAGCTTCCCTCGGATCTAAGTGCCGAACTGCTGCATTCGGCGCATGCCGCATTCGATTCGGGCGTGCTGGTGACCGCAACCTTTAGCGCCGTGCTTCTGGCGGTGCTGTCGGTCTTCACTTACCGGATGCTCCGATCAGCACCCGCCGAGTTGGAGAAAGCAGAACACTAGACCAAAACTTCGGTGCTAAAAAGAGCCTTTATGCGAATAAAGCGGTAAAAAATACTCTTTATTCGCATCAAGGCTTTTTATCGTGGAGGCAGGTGCCGGAAACATACCGAAGGGGAAACAAAGCACCAGGAAAACACCTTTCGCAGGTTGAGAACCGTCCCGGCCCCTCACACCCGCGGGTGTTACGGTAGAAGCATCAGCTTCAGCAAGCACGCGCCCCACGGGCACCACCGGGCATCTGGATGTGTGCCGCTCCTCATGCTGGCGAGGGGCGGGCAGGGAGAGCAGGTGGGGCGTGAGGGGACGGGAGGGACACTGTGGACACCAAAGACTGGATTGCGCCTATAGTTACGCTGGCAATTGGTGCCAGCACCATTTTCATCTCCTATAAGAACTACCAGTCGCAAACCCAGGCGAAACCCTCCGAGCTGGCCCGTCTGGAGCTGTGGAGCAAGCTGCTTTCAGAGTCGGGAATTGATGTTGGTAATCTGCCGCCTGACGATAAAATCACCGCTGAACAGCGCGAGATTCTGGAGAACTACCGGGTATTCCTCAAACGCGCATCCCTGGAGTCGAAGCTGCGGAAGGTGGGTATTGAGAATAACCGCCTGTTCAACCTTCTGATGAAACGCGCCCATTCTCCCGTAAAACCTACCCCCATCGGGTTTGGCGACTCCATTATTTACTATCGTCTTATTCTGTGGCTTTTTGCATTTATTTGGATTCCCATAGCCACTATTTTCCTGGGTATTCCGGTGCTGTATTCGTTCGGGGCGTATCTGTACCGCATGTTTGTAACGCGCAGCGCCGACAATTATGTGGACTACTCAATGCCTGTTGGGTCGCTCGTCATTATCATTATTGGGTTTCTCGCTATTGGTGGGCTCTGGTACCTGCAGAACAAGATTCGTTCGGCGATTATCGCCAGTAACGTGTACTTCTATTTCTGGGATACGTACGGCGCGCGTAAGGGAAGCCGCGACTCGGCGCAGGCGTACGCTGAGAGGCTGACCGCAAAAACCTACTCCGACCTGCTCTTTATTGGGCAGTACGAGTTCGCCCAGCAGTTCCGCGAGAACATGTACATGGCGGGCATTCAGGAGATTGACGAGTACCCGCGCGTGCTCAGCGATGCGGGCATGATTCCACGCAACCACCAGGTGGTTGAGACGACCGCCGACTATAACTGGCTGGACCGCATCATTAACTGGGGGCGCGCCAAGATTGGTATGGAGCCAAGGCCAGCGCGCATTATCTACTCCCTGGAACGTAAGCCCCCGAAAGATAAAGGGCAGCCGGGGTTCAACGAAGACCCCCAGCCGCAGGAGCAGCCGGTGAAGAAGAAACGATTTGGCCGCAAACGGAAGCGGAAGAAAGGCCGGGTGCTTATGCAGGCTGAACCGGCGACGGAGACGATACCCGTACCCTCCGAACAGCCGCATGATGCGGCGGGGCAGGGCTCTGCCGTTGCAGCCGCAGAACCCCAGCCGAAGGCTACCCCACCCACGGACGGTTCGGCGGCATCGCCCGATAAGGCGGTGGACACTGCCGAGGATGCCCCCGCAGGGACGAAGCGCAGCCCCTCAAATCCTCAGTCGAAAAACACGGCGGAGTAAAACCAGCACCCCATATACTAAAAGTCTCTTCAGGTAGAGCGTGTATGCAGCGTTTTATCTGAAGAGATTTTGTGTCAGAAATATGCCGCGAAGCGTTATTTATCGTGAACGTTCAGGGGCTGTTCATGGGATGTTCAGGGCAGAAGCCTAGAGTGAAACTATGAGTACTACTAATCAGGATTTTATGAAACCTGAGCATGGAGCGGCCCAGACTCACCCCTCAGCTCCTGGATATGTTGTGAATACGAGACGGGTGATAGCTCAAACCCCTAAAGAAGCATCATGAAGAGCTGATCGTAGGCATCCCGGGCCAGCGATATTCTCAGGCAGCAGGAAGAATAAGGAGAGCATTATGAGCACCGATAAGAACTATTCAGCGACGAATGATTATGCTCAGGAGCCGGGGCAGGAAGAGCCGGAGTATATGCAGCTGGCCCGGCAGGATACCCAACCGCCGCCGCAGGTGGAATCAGTGCAGCAGGCTCAAACACGGGCACAGGCGCAACAGTATTCGGGACTTCCTGGGGCGCCGGAAACTGCTTCAAACAAACTAATGCCATATCAAGGTACTCTAGTAGCTATTCAGCTGATCAGGGTTATTCTGGAGTCGCTCCCGCTTGCGCTTTTGGTGGTGGTGATAGTTTCATCATTTTTCAAAACATACGGTCCTCCTCAGGCAAACATCATCTTACTAATATTTATAATCTTAATCCCTTATGAGGCTCATCTTGCTCTACAATTTATAGCAGTCCCGCAGCTTATCCGCGGAGTACGGTTATCGTGGGTGCGGAATATTAATATCTGTAGTCTGGTATTAGCGCCTATTATGGCTTTTTATGTATATATGTTTATGGGGTTTATGTTCCTTCTGGGGCAATCTCGGCGATATGGAGAAGAAATCGCAGTACTGCCTGCTGTCGCTGTTTTAGCCGTTGAAGTTGCCCTGTGTGTCATTATGATTGTGGCGGCGCAGAAAACTTTGAATAATCGTACTGTAGCTAAAGCAGCAATTTACTACAGTAATATATAGGAGTTTATGTATAGCGGTTCCAGAAGATTCACCTGGGCAGATATAGAAAATAACTAAATATTATTTATTGAGAACACTCAGAGGCTTTTCATAGGATGTTCAGGGCAGAAGCCTAGAATAAAAATATGAGTATTAATAGGAACCCTTCGGCGCCCGACCACGGCAATCCTCAACCTTCCCAGAGGAACCAGGGCGCATTAAGTAGTAACCCGCAAACCTCAAGCCAAGAGCCTGAGTACACACAGCTATATGACGATGAAGGGGTGAGCGGTAAGACTCCCTCAGAGCCTCAGGCTGCCCTGGATGTTCAGCTGCCCGGGCCAACAAAGGAACAGCCTGACACTGACGTACCGCCCCCGCAGTTCTATATAGACCCCAAGACCCACCGGGGTCTTCTTATAGCGCAGATTGTGAGGAATATTCTGATTACTATTCCCGCGGTCATTACCCTCGTCGCATATGTTTATTCGGTAGTTGTGGCTATCGCCTCTACAAACGGTGAATACGGGTCTCTCGCATGGGGATTTGTGCTTATTTTTACTATTATTGCAGTACCCTATTACATCTATGTTATTTTGCAGATTATCGCATTGAAGCGGTTCAGGAAATCAGTCATGTTCCGGTGGATACGGGGCGTCAATATTTACAGTCTTATTATTGGCCCTATTGCTGCGGCTTTTTATGTTCCAGCTCTTATAGGGGGTCTTTTCGGGTCATTTATGATTTACGAAAGTTCATATTATTATATAGGGCCACTTTTTACAGCGATAAGCACTATTATAGCTGCCTATGAGCTCACTATGTGCATTTCGATGATTGTTGTTACGTCAAATAGTATTAAGAAGACCGCCCAGCCTTTAAAACAAGACCAATATGAAACACCTGAAGGGAACTCTCATGAATGGTCGTAGAGCCCTTTCACAAATGGCCGCACCCGGTGATTCCGTGCCTAATATCCCGTTCCGTACATTCCTCCTCAGGGCACACCTGCTAAGGATCCTCTGGGGTTCCGCTCTTGTGGTTGGCTTTGCGTGGTATTGGGCTGTACACCTGATTAATGCCCCCACCTATCCCTGTGGAACAACCCGCGACTACAGCACAGTACTTGAACACCTTGGCCCCTTAACCCTTTTCACAATTCCGTATATCATCCATATTGCTTTGCAGGTCAGGGCTTATATGCAGTGCAGAAAAGAGGTGAATCTGCACAGAGTGCGCTGGATAAATATATACAGCATATTAGCGGCCCCCATGATGTCGGTTATGCTTTTTGCTGTAGTACTTCCGATAAACCGTGAACCGTCTCCTGTTTTATACGACACATTAATGTCCCTCATATTTTTGGGGGAAATAGTATTCAGCGCGATTATGATTATCGCAGTAAGTAAAGCACTCAAACACCAGTCTTAGCAAAGCATATATGGTTCATCCTCATTGGTCGCACGCGGTGGTGCTACTGTAGGAAGGATGCCGATATGAGTCAGGAGAGACCACATGCGCACCCTTCACATACAACAGCAGGCTCTTAAAATCACCGACCACTACATTATTTATGATGATTTAGGCCGTGGGGTGTACCAGGTTGATGAAGAGTTCCGGATGATGGGGAAGAAGATCACCGTACTCAACCTAGAAACTGGGGTGAGCTTCATGTTTACCCGCCAGGGAGGTTTCACGAACGAGTTCTATGTGGCTTTCTCCACCGGTGCCCTAGTGAATATTAAAAAATACTTTGCGTTCTTCCAGCTAAAGCTTGATGTGGACTCCAACTGTGCCCCGCCAATGCAGGTGAGGGACAGGTACCTGGGGCGTGAGTTTAATGTACGTACTGAAGAGGCTGTTGTTGCAACCATCAATAAAAAGTACTTCACAATCGGCGACCAGTATGTGGTGATGGTATATGACGATAGGTGTCAGGATATTGTTGTAGCAATTCTCCTGGCAATCGACTATATCTTGGACCGCAGGAAAGGTTCAGGAGAGAGCAGCAGCTCGTCATAACACAGCAAGGCTCCGGGGTATGGGGGTAAAACCCTGCCAGGAGGGGGTAATTGGCAGCGGAATCTTGGTGGAATAGTTGTGATAAGAGGGGCGCTATGCTCCCTCATTTGCGTGGCTGCATGCCAATATATTTGGGGTGGGAAGCATGTTTATGGCAGGTTCGGGGACGCGCCTAGTTAATCTGTAAACCTTTGAGTGAGAAATAGAAAAATCTTTACTAAGGGTTGAAAGTTCTGGGCAGTGTCTCTAGGGTAGGTGATGGAGGGATTTTGACAGGAAACATTCTGAACTCGCTCAAGAGTGCGGAGGTTTGACTGTTTATTCCTCAGACATGCATCCGCAATCGCATGAAAGGACTAAAGACCATGCCAACCGACAACACTGGTCTTTCCCGCCGTAAGTTGCTGCGTACTACCGCCATTGGTGTACCTGCCGCTGGTCTGCTCGCTTTCGGCTCGACCCTTGTGACCGCAACAAGCGCGAATGCCGTTGAAGTCGACGGCTGGTGGGGCGCTGAAACTTCGGCGGGTATCCAGCGTTTAATGAATGCTGTTTTTCCATCGAAAAATCTTATTGTTGATGGGGTAATAAGCTCTCAGCCTTCTTTTATGGCATCGGATTGCCCAGGTATTGTTGGTGGCTGGGAGTGGGTAGATCGAGGCCATGCAGAGGGATCGCCAACTATTTCTTGCATGCATGATTGGCTACATAAGTATCATGAAGGGTTGACCTGGGTAAATACGCATTGGATCGGTGATTCGCTTATTACTGCTCTGCATAGGCACTACGGTTACACCCACGTCACTCAGGTTTCGGCAAAGAAAGACGGTATTAAACTCGGTACTCTGCCCGGTGGTGGTGGAGTTATTAAAGGGCTGCAAAACGAAATTAACCAGTGGGTTGGTTAACCAACGATTCCCTCTCTACTACATAGCCGGGGCGTATTATCTGTGGCTTAGAGCGCGCTCTGACGTAGTCTTTCCCATTGTTCTGAGCCTGAAAATACACGAAGGAAGAGTGTCGCTATGGCGAATGAGCATTCTGGTATTTCTCGCCGTAAATTACTGTACACCGCCGCCATTGGTGTGCCCGCTGCGGGCGCGCTGGGTCTAGGGGCAAACTTTGCGGCCGCATCCGTGGCACAGCCAACGCTTGAAGCTGACGGTTGGTGGGGGCAACAAACCACGGTGCAACTCCAAAAGTTCATCTTTACCCTCTACGCGCAGGAGCTTGGCAAGCCCACCTACGGGTATGAGGAAGGCATCATAAAATTCCAGCCAGCCATACGCAAAAAAGAGAACCCTGGTCTAGGCAGCGGCTGGGATTGGGCAGCTGATGACGGTACGCAGGGTTACGACTTCACCATCTACTACCTGCAACGCTGGCTAGGCGTAGAAACTGACGGGCTCATCGGGCCCAACACCATTAAAGCTCTGCAAACCCACTACAGCATCACCGCAGACGGTCGCCTGGATGGACCCTCAGACACCATTAAAGCCCTGCAGAACGAGCTTAATCAGCATGTCAGCTAAAACGATTAGTGCACTGCAAACCTGGCTTGGGCAGCCCGCTGATGGCGTACTTGACGGGCCCTCACCGACTATTGAGGCCCTGCAAAACTACCTGAACTCTCATGAAGTTAAGGCCTAAAAGGATAAGTTGTTATCGCACAAATAGTGTGACATTTTCTCACCTCGTGTATGTGGTGAGGTGAAGGAGGAATATTATGAATCTCGAAAACACCGGACTTTCCCGCCGTAAGCTGCTGCGCACCGCCGCCATTGGTGTACCCGCCGTAGGTGCGGTTGCGATGGGGGCTACCCTAGTCACCGCCCCCGCATCCAATGCGGCTATGATTGCCGCCGATGGTTATTGGGGAACCGAGACCACACGGATGCTTCAAACACTCTTCAAACTTGATGTGGTAGACGGTATCGTCTCAAGTCAGCCCGCATCCCGTGCGAGTGCTAACCCCGGGCTGGCAGGCGGCTGGGACTGGGTTTCTGATGCTTCTGCTAACGGCTCACAAACCATTCGTGCCCTTCAGGGCATGCTCAAAGTGACCCAGGATGGGCTCATTGGGCCGGGCACTATTTCTGCGCTTCAGGCACGCTACAAGCTCACCCAGGATGGAGTGCTGAGCGCTGAGTCTCCCACCATTAAGAGGCTCCAGGCTGAGCTCAACCGGGTCGCTTACGACTAGTTCAGCATCCAAAGCTTCAGAATCCATACCAAGCTCTGGATATACCTCTTCTCGTAAAGTGAGGATGATAAAAATGACGAACGAACATTCCGGTGTTTCCCGCCGTAAGCTGCTGCGTACCGCCGCCATCGGCGTACCTGCTGCGGGTATGCTCGCCTTCGGCTCAACTCTTGTGACCGCACCGAGCGCTAATGCGGCTACGGTTAAGGTTGTTGATGGATTGTGGGGTAAGGAAACCTCGGCTGGTGTCCAGCGTCTTATGAATCTTTTGTACCCCCAGGCTGGGCTTGTTGTGGATGGTGTCATCAGCTCTCAGCCATCACGCTTGAAACAGCCGGGCCTTGCTACATTCGGTTGGGAATGGGTGCCGGACAACCAGGCGGCTGGTTCGCCTACTATGTATTGGATGCATAAGTGGCTGGGCGATATACGCCATGGCCTTGACAGCTCCACTGCGAAGTATCATATTACCCATTCATTTATTTTTGCGTTACAAAAGCATTACGGTATTCCGGCTGACGGGGTACTGGATGATTCCTCCAAAACTATTAAAGGTCTGCAAAACGAAATTAACCAGTGGGTTGGTTAGTTTATAAGACCCTGCCAGGCCTTTCATTGAGGTCTTTTCCAACTTCTGTACCTAAAAATACGTGAGGAAGGACGTTATATGACGAACGAACATTCTGGTATTTCTCGCCGTAAGCTGCTGCGTACCGCCGCTATTGGCGTTCCCGCCGTCGGTGCTGCAGCCTTTGGTGCTAGCTTGATGACTGCCCCGGCGGCAACCGCTCTGGCGGAGGACGGGTACTGGGGCTCCGAAACGACGGTTGAGCTGCAGAAGCATCTCAACAGTGTAGCTGCCGCGAATTCCGCTGTTGTGGGTGGTCTCCCCCTTGACGGGCGGATCGACAGCCAGCCTGCCTCCCAGTCCAGTGCGAACCCGGGCTTGACCGGTGGCTGGCAGTGGGTTTCTGATGATGCCGCATCCGGTTCAGACACCATTAAAGACCTGCAGCGGTGGCTGGGCGTGAACGCTGACGGTCTGATTGGCCCCAACACGATCAGCGCCTTGCAGTCTTACCTTGGCCAGACGGCAGACGGGGTTCTTGATGCGCCTTCACCGGCTATTGTGGCGCTGCAGCGTAAGCTCCTCAGCAGCAACTACCCCTAAACTGAGTACTATGTGAACGCGCGACGCCCCCGGCGGGATACTTGAGGCTATTCGTAGCCCGCAGGTTCCCTTCCGGGGGCGTTGAGCATATACTAGGGGCCTCTGCACGTGGGTTAGTGCAGAGGCCCCTAGTATTTATGTGGGTTTTACCCGGCTCCCTAGTGCTTAATCGGCTCGCGGGAGATCACAACCTTCACCGCGTTATGCTCGGCGGCGTTTGCGAACAGGTCGTATGCTTCCTCGAACTGGTCGAAGGTGAAGTAGTGGGTTGCCATCGCCTTTGCGTTCAGGCGGCCCGAACGCACCATGTTCAGCAGGTTGCCCACGGTGTTACAGTTCACCAGACCCATGTTGATGTTCACGTTCGAGATCCACATGGTGTTAATCGGCAGCTCCACCGGCTTGCCGTGCACACCCGCGTTCGCAACGTTGCCGTAGGGGCGAACGATCTTGGTGCAGGTCTCGAAGGTCTGCGGCACGCCCACAGCCTCAATCGCCACGTCCACGCCCAAACCGTCGGGGGAGAGGGCCTTAATCTTCTCGATAAAGTCCGGATCAGCTGCGTTGACCTTATCGGTTGCTCCCAGTTCCAGCGCTTTGTTCATGCGGTTATTGTCCATATCGACGGTAATTACGCGCCCGGCACCACACAGGTTCGCCGTCATGATTGCGCCCAGACCCACCGGACCTGCGCCGATAACAGCCACCGTATCGCCCGGTTTGGTGTTGCCGTTGAGAATACCCATCTCGAAACCGGTCGGAAGCGCATCCGTGAGGAAGAGAACGTCCTCGTCCGTGAGCCCCTCGGGAACCATGTGCACCGACGTCTCGGCGTAAGGAATGCGCACATACTCGGCCTGGGTGCCGTCAATCATGTACCCGAAAATCCAGCCGACACCGCCTACGGTCTGGCAGTGTGAGGGCTTATTGTCCTTACAGTATGAGCACTTGCCGCAGTTCGTGACCGCCGGAATAATGATGCGGTCACCAACTTTCAAATCGGTGACCGCAGAACCGACTTCGGTAATCGTGCCGATAGCTTCGTGGCCCAGAATACGCCCTTCTTCAACCTCGGGAACGTCGCCCTTGAGGATGTGCAGGTCGGTGCCGCAGATGGTGGTGGTATCAACGCGAGCAATCACATCAGTGGGTTCAAGGATGGTCGGATCCGGAACTTCCTCCCACGCCCGCTTGCCTGCGCCGTGGTAAACAACTGCCTTCATAATGACTCCTTCGTTGAGTTCTATGGAGGGGGAGCGGCGGTGATAATGTCATCACCACTCCTATAAACTTATAAATATATGTTTATAAGTTATATGTCTATTAAACACTAAAACACCTCAGCTGCCTAGATGTTACGCAGATTACATTTAAGGTTGTGGTGACTGTAAGAGGCGGTGGCGGTACATTATTAAGCCAGGTTTAAAAGCGAGAAGCGGATTTTTGACCAAGAGGGTGATATTTTCTCACCTTTCCGGCCAAAAACCCGCTTCTCGCGTATACGCACGAGGGGGAGCGATACGGCACGGGTACCGCCCGCCTCATCGCTTAGATACTTGCGGCGTGCCCCACTTTCACGTGGCTGTGGCGGTCACGCTCCGCATCGTGATAATCCGACTTGAAGCCCTTGAGCACCACCTCAATATCGTTTTCCTTCGCATAAACATTGGAGAAGTCCTCAATCAGCTCCAGCACATCACTGGCGATATACGAAGAGTTCTCGGCATTGATCGTGACCTTCGAGCCGGGGCGAATATTCTTCAGCGTCTTCTTAATAGCCGCCTTGTTCAAGAACGACACCTCTTCCGCCAAATCCAGCGTAATTTCGTCGGCCTCTGCAAGCTCCTCACGGCTGAGGTAGTAGGCGCGCTTCATATTGCCCTGCAGCACGAAGAAGATACTGATCGCCAGACCAATACCCACGCCCTCCAGCAGGTCAAGGGCAACCACGGCATCACCGCGCGGTGCCGGTAAAAGCCCTCATGGGCGGCAGAAAAACACGACGATAAACGCAGGGCCACGCGCCTCGTAAATGGTAGGGTGGTTGCTAAAAATAGGCTGCATATGGGGGATAGCATGGCGGACAACTACATATACCGGGATATTGCCAGCGGTGAAGCATTCCGCGAGCACCTGAGCTCACTGGGCTGGTCGAAACCACGCAAAAATCAGCCCGGATTCACCCAAGAATACGGTGAAGACCTCATATTTCGGGCTGCTTTTCTCTACGCAACATTCAACCATACGCCGGGGAACTACAGCGGCATCCCGGCGTTTTATGTGATGTCTAAAAAATGGCGTAAAACCCTGCGAAAAATATCGGCACACCTCGATCAGCCTCTTAAATCTGTGCCCTCCCCACATGACGGCGATATGTACTTTATAAGCGTTGGCCACCCCCGCTACCACGAATTTGTGGATCACGAAGCGAGAATGACTTACCTGAGGCCCGACGGGACACTCAATATAGAAGCATTCACTCGTTTCAGCACCGCCGCTCATCGGTTCATGGAAACCTTTGATCTGGCGGACTATGTGGCGCTCACCGAGCAGGAGCTGCAGCAGCAGCGCCTCGATACCGTGCTGCCGGATGTGCTCGGGTATTTGTCCGTAAACACGATGAACGACCTGCGCGATGAACTCTACCGGAACGTGCACGCACATCTTACCGACCGCAGCGCCACGCTCTTCGCGGATCAGCACGTGCTGCGACGCCGGTGGGATGTTATCGCAGACTATTTCTCGCTGACCTGACAGGCGATGGTGAGAGCCTTGAGACGGGCGCGGCAAAGCCTTAAACCGGCAGGGAGCGCGCGGTTTCGGAAATGTGCCTGACTCGTTGGCGCATCCAGGTGAACGCCCACACCAGCACGAAAGCGGCGACCATCGTCAGCACAATCGTGCCGCCAGTCGGCAGGTTAAACGCCCACGAGAAGTACAGCCCCACCGTCGAACACAGCACGCCGAAAACCGGAGAGAACAGCATCATAGTGCTTAAACGGCGGCATGCGAGCCGCGATGCGCTGGCCGGAACCACAATGAGCGCAAGCACCAGCACATTCCCGAGCGTCTGCAAAGAAATCACCACGGAAACCGTCACGAGCACATACAGCAAAATATCCAGCCACAGCACCGGCAAACCCAACGCGCGAGCACTTTCACGGTCCAGGCTCACCGTCACCAGCTGCCGATGAAACAGCCACAGAAGCAGCAGAATCCCGGCGGACATAGCCGCCGCCTGGGTAATATCGCCGCGTGAAACCCCCACAATAGAACCGAACAGGAAATCCTGAATCGACCCCGAATACCCCGGTGCCAGCGAAATAATCACAATACCCAACGCGAACGAACCGGCAAAGAAAATACCGATTACCGAATCCTCGCGCAGCTTCTGGTTCTGACTAAAAATAGCCACCAAAACCGCCGTGATAACGCCCGCGATCAAGCCCCCGAACACCAAGTTGCCGCCTATAACGAACGCAACCGCCAAGCCGGGAAACACCGAGTGGGCAACCGCATCGCCAATAAAAACCATGCCGCGCATCATCACATGGCACCCCACCACGCCCGTCACCAAAGAAGCCAGCGTCACTGCGGCGAGGGCGCGCGGCAGAAACGCCAGGGAAGGGTTGAAAAGGTCAAACAGAAAATCGAGGGGAGTAATCATGCTGCTGCCTCCTGCGGGGTTACACGATGACCGGCAGGATGCCCCTGCCGGGTGCCGCCGGTCGAGTCGCCGCCTGCGCCCGGAACGCCAATCTTAGGCGATGGGCTTGTGCCCGCGCTTCCGCCTTTACCTGTGCTTTCACCCTCGCCCTCAAGTTCGTGCCCGTGCACCCAGGCGTAAAGCTGATGCGGTGAAAAATCCTCGGCTTTGCCGTCCAAACTCAAAGAACCGCGCACCCCGCACAGCCGCGAACAAGACTCCTGCGCCGCCACAATATCGTGGGTAGACATCAGAATCGTCACGCCCTCGCCCGCCAGCTGCCGGTACAGTTCGGTGAGCGCGGACTGGGTAGGCGCATCCACCCCCGTGAAGGGCTCGTCAAGAAGCAAAAGCGCCGGTTCAACCGCGAGAGCACGCGCCAGAAGCACCCGCTGCCGCTGCCCGCCGGAAAGCTCTCCGATGGGACGGTTCTTCAGCGGCATTAAATCCGTGCGTTCCAAAGCGTGAAAAACCTTGACCCAATCCGCAGTTTTAGGGCGACGAAACCAGCCGATCTCGCGGGTTCGCCCGGTCATGACCGCATCCTTGACGGTGATCGGGAAATCCCACTGAAACTGGTGCTTCTGCGGCACATAGCCGATGCGCGCCCGCGCGGTGCGTGCAGTACTGCCCAGCACCCGAATACTCCCCGAAGCAGGATGCAGCAGCCCCATAATGGCACGTAACAGCGTGGTTTTTCCGGCACCGTTCGCCCCGAGAAGACCCACAAATTCGCCGGGGTTCAGGGTGAGCGAAAAGTCCCGCAGCACCGCCCGCCGCCCGTACCCCGCATAGAGGTTCTGGATGCTCAGCGTCGGATTTTCACTCCCCGGCGCAGGATCGTTTTTGGAGCCTAACACGGTGGTACCTTTACTCATCCCGCGCACCCTTTCCGCTCGTCATGATGCGCTCGGCCTGCGCCTGCGCGGCCTTATTGCGGCGCATCATGAAGAGCCCTGCTGCGGCAAGTACCGCCACAGTCCCCGCGCCGAGCGCCACCGGAAGGGCAGGGAACCCGCCGGATGAGGCCCCCGGACTATCGGAAGCCGCCGCAGAGTGCGCGCCCTCCGATTCGCCCGCCGGTGCCTGATCCGTGGCCTGCTGCGCCAGAGTGTATACCTCGTCCGCAGTCACCGAATCCCCGATGGCGAACTTCATATAGCGGGTATCGGAAACAACCGAACCATCCGCAAGTTCCGCACGGGCCGTCACCTTCAGCAGATAGGCGCCGGGCTTGGTAAACACCCAATTGGCGTGGGTATGCGTGTTCTTCTCAACCCATATATCCTGCGGCTCGTGCTTGGACGAATCCCACAAAACCTGCGGCTTCGAGAAGTTCCCGTTCTCCAGGTACAGCGTGAACTGCCCCGGTCCCTGAACCTGCTCTAGGGTGAGGGTGACCCCGCGCGGGGTTTTCTGCACAAGCCCCGGATCCTGAGTGGTCCAGCCAGGCCAGACGACCCCCTTCGTCTCGGTCTGCGGAATCACATACACCTGCTCGCCGGGCTGCGCACCTACAAATGAATAACGGTCATCATCAGGAACCTGGCGACGTGCCGCATCGGATCCGCGGTACAGCACATCATCCACGCTGCGCCAGATGGGTGTAGCGGCATGATCGTCATGGATCATGAGCTGAAACTTACCGTCGGTAAAACGCGGGCCCATATCAACATGCCCGCTCGAAATTTCGGTGCGTCCCGTGCCCACCGGCTGCTCGGGCGAGAGCGTCTGCTGCAGAGCCTTCTGCTCTTTGCTGAGGTTATCGCTTGTGGCTGCCGTGCTTGACGATGCACCCGGCGCGGGCGTGTGATCGGCATATGTCGGATTGGCTATAGAGGCTGTGAGACCCACACATAAAGCGAATGAAATAACCTTCTGACTAGTTTTTATTCCAAAAATAGAATATTTCATGTATGTCTTCTTCCTCAACGTTGATGGATGTATATGCATATGTGGCTATGGACGAGAATACGACTTCACCGCCCAACCGCTCGCTGGATAGTATGTGCATTGGCGCGCATCATATCCGCATAGTGGGGTGCCTCATCATCGAGCGAATCGGAATATAAGGTACCCACCTGAACCCCGTTTTCATGGGCGACCTCACGCAAAACTGGGCTTCGCGCGCGGGTATTCTTATCAAGAAATATGGCCGGTACACGCAAATCCCTGATAGTGCGCTGCAGTCGCTGCCGCTGCTGGATGCTCGGCTCACTGCCCGCCACCGGCGTCACAAATCCCGCCACCGTCAGCCCATAAGTGCTCGCCAGATAGCGGTACCCGTCATGGGTGGTAATCAGGTTTTTCGAGGCCTCGGGCAAAGACGCATAGATGCCGCGAATCTCCCAGTCCAGCTCATCGAGCTCGCGCATAACACGCTCGGTATTCGCCGTGTACAGGCTGGTTCCGGGCGGGTCAGCCTCGGTAAGAGCATCACGCATGACCTGCGCGGCAGCCTTCATATTCGGCACCGAATGCCATATATGCGGGTCTATCTCGCCGTGCACATGTTTGCCGAGCACCGCCTGCGCCAGCAAATACACCTGCCCCCGATGCTCGCGCGAAGACCCCCTCAAGAACCCGTACTGGCCGCCCGCAGGAACCTCCTGCAGAGTGCGCGAAGGAACCGCAATGATCGTGCGAGCCAGGTCGTGTTCGGTGACTTTCCCGCCGCTATCGGCGCGAATCACAAGCCGCCCCGTATATGCATGAACGGCTATATCCGCATGTCCAGAGGATAAAACGGTCGTATTTGCACCCAGACGAGAGGCGGCCTCGGCAGGGTCCTCACCCACCACAACGTGCAGTGTTTCCTGCGCCTGCCGCACCCCCTCGGGCGCGTTGCGGGGCGTTGCCAGAACATCAAGTTCGTACACACCGGCATCCGCAAAAGCCCATGAAAGATGCGTATGCGCCTGCAGCGGAAGCTCCAGCGACCCCATATCGCCGGTACGCACCCTCACACCATCCTGCGTTGATTCCTGCGTGCCGCGCGCCTGAGAATCGCACATCATCTCGACCGCGCCGAAGGTCTGCGTAATAAACGCCGCAACCTGCCCGGGACCCTTCACACGGGTAACCGAAAACGCGACCGAAGCATCCGAATCTGAGGGCGACTCAGCGGAATGGGTGGCGGATACGCCCGAAGACTCGGTGCCCTCAACGCGCAGCCCCAACCAGATAGAATCCAGCGAGGCATCCTCCACCACGGGTTCAAGCTTGCCGCCGTATTGCTCAATCCTCTCGGCAACCGCCACCTGCGCCGAACCCTGGGGCAGGTTAGAGCTCACCATCGCCACCATTTTGCGCTGTTCCAGCAGCAGACCGTTGGTGAACGCCAGCCGCGCGTAGGCGACATCGCGCACATCCCGCAGGCTCGGCTCATAGGAATGCGGGTCTGCGCCATTAGGAATGAGGGCGTGTACCCGCGCACGCTCGCCGCCAACAGCACGCGCCATATCCGCCAAAATCGGGGTTGTCGCCACCACCTGAAGACGCCCGTCGGCATCAAAACCCAAGGACGTATTCTGTGCGGTGCAGGCGCTTAACGCCGCGCAAACGGGCAGAAAACCCAGGAAAGCGCGGCGGCTGAGCCCATTACGCGGCATGACGCTTGCGGCGGTGCACGGCGTACACGATCATGCCGCCTAAGGCGACAGCAAGCACGGAGGTGCTGACCATAAACGGGTTAAAACCGGCCCCGGTGCTGGCCAGCTGACCGGCAGCAGCGGCCTGCTGCGCATCCTTAAGTTCCTGGTTGGTGAGGGCGCAGTCCTTACCCGAGGCGGTCTTACCAACGATGCGCACCTTCGTGCCGTCCGGTTTCGTCACAATACCGCTGGCCGCATCCACGGTGCCGCGCCCCGCCTGCTTATCGGGGGTTTTGCTCTCGCCAGCGGGCGTATCATTGTGCGCACCTCCGCGGTGGCCGCCGTCATCTGCGGGTTTCTGCGCCCCCTGCTGCTTATCACCGCCGGAGGTGTTTTCCCCGCTGCCGTTACCCACCGTGAAGTTCAGGGTGGAGGTGCTCTCAACGGTCTGCCCGTTCTTCAAGCGCACCTGCCAGCCGATCGTCACCCGGTAGCGGCCCTCCGCAGTAAACACCCAGTTGCTGTGCTGGTGCGTATTCAGCGGAACCTGAAATGAGCCGCCGCGGGAGGTGAACACTTTCTGCCCAGCGGAACCGAAGTTGCCCGAGAGGAACACCGACATTGAGCCGGGGCCGTCGAACCCCTTCAGGCTCATGGTGACCGGCCCGTCGGCCTGTTTGAGAAGCTCAGGATCCTGGGTACTCCACCCCAGCCACGGTACACCCGCCTGCTGGGTCGCCCCAATCATGTGCACGGTACTTCCCGCGGGGGCAATATCTTCCATGCCCGCCGGGAATTTCAGCTTCGCAGCATCACCCAACACGAAATTAAGTGAGCCGGGGGAGACATGCTTGGGCGGGCTGAACCGGTCATCTTTCACAGCAGAGCTCAACGTGGAGCCGTTCAGCACCGGGCCCACATCGAAGTGCCCTTCAGTGGCGCGGTCTGACCCGCCGTATTCAGCCACGTTCTGCACCGTTGCCGTGTGCAGCGCGGGCTCAACACTCGGGACGGATGCGGGGCTGCGCAGGGACTGTTTGGCGTCTTTGACCTGAACCTCAGTGGCGTAGCATTTCTCGCTGCCCGACCCCGCCGAATCCGCCCCGCCCGAACCAGCCCCACTGGAACCCGCTCCGCCCCCGGCCGAACCCGACCCGGCTGCCGCACCCTGATGAGACGCACCGGGGGCCACATTGGCGCTATTGGAGCCGCGCACGCTTTTACCGCCGGATGCGCTCGCTGGCGGGGTGATGCTCTGTACAGTACCGCCCGTTCCGGTGCCGCCTGAGTCGGCGGCACTGGCGGCACCATTACCCCCGGAATCTTCCGCCGCGTTTACCGCCTCCGGGGTGCTGCGATCGGCAGCCCCCGACCCCTGACTGGCACTGTTACCAGCCTGCTGCGCTTGGGGCTCTGGCGCGGACCCCTGCGCGGCAGGGTGCTCGGCTCGTGGCTGCTGCGGTGCACCGTTCGAACCCCCGCTGGCGGGGGCACCCGCCTGCCGCGCATTGTGGGTGTTGGCCCCCGAAATATTGGCTGGGGTTTTCGGCGCGCCTGCACCGGCGGGGGAGGCCGCGCTCGCGGCTGCCGAACGGTCAGCGGCTTCGGGTGCGCCGCCGTGCCGCTCGCTCTCCTGGGTGCGCATCTGCTCAAAAATATTGGCCGGAACATCGCCCACCGCCACCGTGTAGGTCTGCTCGGCGCTGATCGGCGTGCCGTCGGTGCGCTGAGCTGTCGCCCGGAAAGTAAGCCGGTAAACACCCGGTGCGGTAAATGCCCACCCGGGGTGCGCATGCTCACCTGCGGTTATGGTGTGGGCGGGCAGGTTCTCGCGTGAACTGAACAGGCGCGTGGGGCCGCTGGGGTCCTCATGGAAAACCTCAACGGAGCCACCATCAGGGGTTTGGGTGCGCACAAGTTCGAGCGATATTTTGTTCTCTTTCAGTGCGTCGCGGGGGATATTATCAGCCCCGAAGCCGGGGTGAAGAACTCCGCCGGTGCCGGTGTGCGGGATATACCAGATAGGGGTGCCTTTGGGGGCAATAAATTCATAGCCCGCAGCCACAGTGCTGCGGGTGGAGTCAGTATTTGGCAGGTGGAAAACAGTTCGTGCGGGATCGTAAATACCCTCACCGTCGTGTGTGCTGGCCCTCGACCCCAGTGTGAGTGCACCGTCGCGCAGGGAGAGATCTACCAGGTTGGCGTGCACCCCGGCAACAGTATTTTCCCCATCAATACGGTGGGTTCTCTGGTTGCTAGTGGTGTCCGATGCGCTCGCGGTGCCGTGTTCTTCGTGCGCGAGGGCTGGTACTGCGGGGGTGAGGACAAGCCCGCAGGTGAGCGATGCGGCACTGAGTAGGGTCAGGGCGGATGTGCTTCGTTGCATGTGTTCCTCCAGGTGCGTGATGCGGTGACTGGGCGCGGTTCGGCGCGGGGGAGTCCGTTCGCCCCCGCGCCGTTGGCGTATTCGGGAATCACTATACAGAGCATTTTTGTTAATGACAATTATTCGCAAAAATGCTACGCTATTGCCCGTAAAAATTAGAAAGGCAAGCATGAACACGCACCTCCGAACCCAACGTCGGGCACCCGGAAAACCCCTAGCGCGCCTCTCCGTCGCGGCGCTGATCATCCTCACCGGGTTAGCCCCCAGCATCACAGCCTACGCCGGGCCTGACGACGGGCGCATCATCACCACCAAAGGCCACGTGGACGCCCCCAAAGCCTACTGGGAAAACGGCACGTTCGTTCTCAAAAATGAATCCAACCCCTACAAGACCGGCGCAGACCTCTACGACCTCGACAAAACCGTCAACTGGGTCGGCAAAGGTTGGGACGGGCGTAACGGCGCCTCACAATACACCCTCACCCTCCCCAACTCACCCAGCCTAGGTTTTCTAGGTGAGCCCGGGCAGACCCTCTACATGGCGCCCACCCTCACCTGGGGCAACCACGACCCCATCTGGGCGGGTCTGGGTGCATCTGTCAAAATCCCTACCGAACAGTTCCGTGACGGGGTGTTCGCCACCGACATCCTCTCGGTGGACGGCCCCGGGCGTATGGAGCTGTTCCGGTACAACCCCGACGACGGCCCCGCTCAGATCAACCGCATTCTCTCAAGTACCAGCACCGGCTGGCACTCCTGGCTGCTGAGCAAAGGCAGCCACACCCACAACACCACCACCTTCACCCGGCCCGGGCGGTACGAAGTCACCTACCGCACTGTGGCCCGCGGTACCGACGGCAGAATCATCCAGTCCGCGCCGCAGAAACTCGTGTGGCAGGTGGGCGGTAATAAGCCTATTCTTGGTGACGGAACCCCCACCGCCGTACCCACAGAAGAGCGCTATAACGCCGCGAATGTGGGGAACCTGGATACCGCCAAATATGTGCTGTCCGTGGCACCGCACACCCCAGACCCGGACCCCGCCAAGAGGAGAGACGCCGACGATAAGCTCAGCGACATCACCTTCACAGCGGGCGATAAAAACCTCAAAGGCAAGCTCACCCTGTACAACAACGGGTACTTTCTGACGGATCTTGATGTCACCAACGGCACCGCCACCTGGAGCGAAATGATGGGTGGCGAATCATCCCACCTGCAGGCGGTGTTCACCCCTGAAGGTGACAGCGGTGCACGCTGGATCTCGCATCAACTCGCGTATGAGCCTGGGCGGGCTGAGAGCGTGTACAGTGACGACGGCAACGGCCAATGGCCCGTAAAAACCCCCGAAGAGCGCAACACTACCCTCAATACCGCCACCTACACCCCCACCAGCGGCGACTACACGGTGCGCACCGTACCCTCCATGCAGGAAGGATACCGCACGATTGAGGTGACCTTCGCCGACCCGAACTTCCGCGGGTTTATCCGGGGCGGATTCTACGCTCCCAACGACTACGAATACCCCAAATTCGATATTGAAACCACGGTCGAAAACGGGGTGGCGCGTTTTACCTACCGGGAAGACAGCTACTTTGAGAACAGTGAACTGATCGCCAAAGTACTGCCGCACCCAGATATGAACGCGCGCGCCTCGAGCGTGAAACTCACCGGTGACTACCGGCGCGGCGGCGACTATAGCGCATCCGGCACATATAGCGCATCCGGCACATTCACCGTGGAGGGAACCGCCGGGCAGGCCCCCGCCGCCCCTGCACCCAGCGCCCCCGCCGGTGAAACGCCCGCCCCGTCGCCCAGCCCGAGCGCCACACCCGCTGCGCCTAGTACCCCCGCACCAGCCAGTCCGAAACCAACTAGCCCAGAGCCAACCAGCCCAGCACCAGCCGCCTCCGGGCCAGCCCAAGGTGAGCCTACCGCATCGGCTGCAGCACCCCCACCCGCCCCGTCGCACCCCACCTGTGATGCCCGCACCCTTGATGGCCGCCGCAAAATCCACGACGGGCACCTTGACATTCAGGGGCAGCTGCGCGACAAGCAGCTTCACGTGGGACTGAAAGACGATAGCGGGCTGATCGACCCGGACTCGACCGTGCGCCCCCTTGATTCGGTGGTGCTCACCGTGAGCGATCGGGCACGCCGCACCCGTAATGAGCACATGAGCAGCCCCGCCCTGAACTTCATCGGCCCGGTAGGCACCGCCTTCTACGGGCTGCCCCAGACTCAGATCAAGGGGCTGCCCTGGCCGGGGTACAGCACCGAGAACATTGACTACTCCCAGCTGTCGGGCGGGGTGAAACTGCACGTGGTGCCGCGCACCATGCCGCGCGGCGCCCGGTTTGGGGTGTTCACAGAGTCACTGACCGGAGCGGATGTGCTTCTTGACTCCACCACCGGCAAAGACACGATTGATATTGCGTACGCCACCCACGCGCACGCGAACTGGGTGTTTACAGAACCTGGCCGGTACGGGTTTGACGTGTACTACACCGCCACCCTCAAGGACGGTACAGAGGTAAAGAGCGAGGTGCAGCGCATGCAGGTTGCGGTGGGGGATGAGGCCGCGAACGGCTGCTCAACCGGATCTGCAGCCCCCGGCGCGTCTGAGGGCGGCACCGCTGCCCCCTCCGGTTCTGACCGCACCACCGCCGGTACCGGAACCATCGACGACACCACATCTGCGCCCGCACCTGCTGGCGAACCTGAGGCCACAGCACCCTCGTCCGGGGCAGGTGACTCATCACCCGGTGCCGCGCCTGCACCCGCGAATAATGGCTACGGTGCCGCTGCTCATGGCTATACTGCTGGTGCTGGCACCGGTTCGGATGGCAGCCCATCAGACGGTTACGGTGCCTCAGCTGATGGTGGTGCTGGCGCGGCCGGATCGTACGTCGGCGGCTCTGGCGGATCTGGGGCGGGTTCCGGCAACGCGGCGGCATCCGGCGGGTCTTCCGGTGCGGGCTCCTCGGCTGGGGCGCTGGCGCACACAGGGTTCGCGGCCGCTGGTGTGGCTGCTGTGGGTGCGGCTGCCCTGGCAGGCGGCATTATTTTAGTTGTCATTCGCCGCCGCAGCTCACGCTGATTCTTTGCAGCAGCATACTCGCCCCACGAGTGAATAGCGTTCCTCTAGGGGTATATGGCGTCCCGGCCTGTAGAACAATACTGACAGGCCGGGACGCCATATTTCTGAGCAATATCTGGCTATTTACGTATGAACCTGAATGTATTAGAGTACGGTGAACGATAAATGTGGGTTATTGTATGGAACCCTCACGCAGGTGCGTGCTAAAAAATATCCGAAAACACTCTTTAAATGTCACGAAATACATAGTGCAGGGTGCCTGCCCAATAATTGTTTACAGATTTTCGTTTATAGGGTCACACAATAATAGGTCAGCATAGTGTGGTGAGTCTCCTCATAACTGCAGCCATACTTTCCTGGCATCCTAGGTACGCTGAAATTTAGAACAATCAGAGACTTAAACACCCCGCCTCGGCGGTGATTCTTATGCAACCCAGGGTTAGTTTTTGGGGTGTGTGGGGGTGGTGAGGGTTTCGGTGGCAAGGTTGTTGCCGCTGCGGAACCTGTGCAGGGATCGAATGATGTTTAGGGGGTTGGCGGCGGCTTTTTTGATGGTGTGTGCGTCTTCTGGGGTGTTCATGTCGGCCCAGCGGTGTTTGGTGTGTCGGAAGATGAGGTGGGCTGCGATGGTGTATTCCTTGAGGTTCCTGGGGGAGAAGGAGGCTATTATTTGTCCTTTGCTGTTGTAGAGTTTGAGCTGGTCGGGGTGGAAGTCGCCTTCGGCGGTGGTTTCTGTGGGGGTGTAGGTGTAGGCGTTGATGGAGGTGATGGGGGTGGTGATGTGGCGTCCGGTCCAGGTGCGGTGGGTGATGGTTCCGTTGGGGTTGATGCTGAGGTAGCTGGTGGCGTACCTGTGTAGCAGGAGTAGTCCGAGGAGGCAGAAGATTGTGCTGGTGAGGATGGCGCCTGTTTCGAGTGTGGGGGTTGCGAAGAGGAGGAGGGTGAGGGCGTTGGCCCAGAAGAGGGTTGTGGTGATGCCTATCCATCCGTTGTAGCGGGGTGGTCGTTTGATTTTGCTGGTGTTGTGTTTGTCGCGGGCGCGTTGTATTTCGTCGTGGAGGATGTAGAGGGTGAGTACGAGGGCGGAGGTGGAGAAGGTGAGGATGGGGATAGACATCTAAATCTCCCGGTTGGTGGTAGGCTGTTGCTATTTTAGGTTGTGATGACGGGCGGGTAGGTGGTGGTGGCACCGGCGGTAATGCTGAGATATTTTGTCGTGCGGCGGGGCATCATGAGGTTTTTCACGAGGGCGAGCTTCTCTTCGTAAATACCCTCATTATATGTATTTATTGCTTTTGTTATAGTAAATATTGATACTTTTCAGCACTTCAGCAGGAAGGCACCACAAAACGTGGAACTGCAAGATATTGTCGCTAAAGCCTACAAACTACGCGTTGAAAAAGAACTCATCGAACTTGCCGAACTCCGCATGGTCAAAGCCCTCGCCGATGCCGGAGCGAAACACAACCAGTTCGCTCGCGGACTCGGTATCAACGAATACAAGCTGCCCGATATGCTCAAAAAAGCAGAACGTGTTGAGCCTATTCGTGCCGGGTTTAGCTCCGGTTCTCCGTATGAGATCTGTCAACGCTACTATGTTGGTGAACTTACCCGTGCCCAAGCGATTGATGAGCTTGTTCGTTGGGAGTACAAGCCTCAAGCTAAAGGTGAGGAGTGGGATCCTTGGGGTATGGAAGGAGGAGCACCCCGTGTCCGCGGATCCTGGGATGATATGCACACCGCTAAAACCCACAAACTGATCGACCACAGCCTCATGCTAGAAGTCTCTCGGACACGAGCCGCCATACGCCGCGCCGCAGAAGGATGACCGTCCGACGTCTAAATACGGGATTGAGTCATTAAAATCAGCTCTTAAAAGTACTTGGGCGGGTATGTGCGCAACTGAGGCGGGTGCATTCTATGGGTTTGCCCGGTGAGTCTTCTGGTTGCGTGTTTTCTCGCTTTTTAAAATGTGATAGTGACTTAAACTAGAGGGTGGTAGTTAAATACTTTAGCTATTGAAAGAGGCCAGTAAGAACCAGCGTGTAGATTTTCCGTGTGGGGCTATATGCTGTGTTTCGAAGGGAGAACGAATTATGGCTGATGGGGGCGTCCGTCCGGAGGATATTGAGTGGAATATTGATTCACTAGGGGCCACGCTTGTTGAGCTGTATAACAACATGTCTGAGCTTATTGACATGTATGAAGAGCTGCGGGACCGGGTGTATGCTGTAGAAACTGCTGGTGGGGGCTCAACGAGTGAGCCCTCTAAGTATTGTTGGCGTAATATTTCTGACCCGGCTGAGGCTACTCGTCTGTGGAACGAGTTAAGGTCTTGGGTTGATTGGCTGAATTTTCGGTATTTCAGTACGGGCAGGTTTAGGATAGCCCCATGCTGGTATCGGCACGGGGCGGCGGTTGAGGAGCTGACAGCGTTGTGGGCTTCCTGGAAAGCGGCTTACCAGGGCGGGGATTTTTCAGACAGCGCGTTTTACTGGCATGAGCGCTTGTTCGACTCAAGCATTGAGCGTTTAAAAGGCTATTTCAGGGAGTGCCAGCAGGGGCACCGGCAGATGCAGGAGCTTGTGTATATCACTGATGATGGGTTTGATGATTTCGTAAGTTTTCAGGTTGGGGGCATTAACGGCGGCAGCGGACATAACCCCGGCTAGTTAGCCTGCTGTGGGATAGGGCCCCACATGGAGCAGGGCCACCAGTTACTGTTAATGTAACTGGTGGCTCTGCTGTGGCGGGGTTAGAGGCGCGGGCCGCCTTGCTCCGGTGGTTTTCTCCTCTTGTGGTGCTGGTCGTTATTGTTTTGTTGAGGCTTGGGGCCTGCATCTTTCTGGGGACTCTGCCCGCGTGTGGTGTTGAGCCTGTTATTAAGCGAAAGCTGTGTTTCAGGGCTCTGCTGCCGGTTTGGTTGAGGCTTGGTGGCGGGGACGGCCCCTGCTTCTCTCCAAGCGTGAAGGCTGTCGCCTTTTGCCGCGAAAATACGCTGCGGTTCGGAGCCGTTGTTGTCCCATACCGTGTATGAGGTAACAGTGTCGTTGTTTTTAGCGGCTTCGTAAGTAGCGCGGGCGGGCCCTGAGGGGTGCTCGCCACGTAGTTTGGGGTCGAACACGCTGTCGATGAATTCGGCGGGAACAGGGCGCCCGCCGAGCCCTTGACCTGTTGTGAGGGTATGGGTGTAGTCGTGTTCCCAGCGGGAGTAGACACGGTTATGTGAGTTTTCTTGGGTGACTTCCACATTAATAAGGCTAATGTCTGTATAGCCATTCTCTGCTAAGTCGTTAATGCCGTCTTGGAGGGTTTTCGGATTGCTGTAAACCTTGTCGATAATAACGTTTTTATCGTCTGCTATCGCATCCTCTAATAGTTCCGAAGCAAGGTAGGTTGATTCTTGGTGGACGAGGCTGCCGAAGTCCATGGGGAAGAATTTTTCGCCTTGATCGGTGAGCTGTTTAACTTCGGGGATAGTGTAGAAGGTGTTAATTTCTCCGCTTTTAATGGCTTCTTCAATGAGGAGCACTTTAAAGGCGTCGGGGTCAATGGGCAGGTAGGTGTCAGAGCTTCCGTCAAGGGCTCTTTTGAGGGTAGTGCTTTTGCCTGCTCCGGGTGCCCCGGCCATCATAATGGTTTTGCGTCCGGTATCAATATTGTCGTATCCGTGGGTTTCTTTATATTTATCCAGAAGCCGTTCATGTAATGCTTCTCGCTCTGGAGTAAAGCGTGTGGTAGATCCGTACTTAAGATGGTTTTGGTAGGTGGAGTTGGGTCCCCATGCGTCGAATGGTCCGCCTTGAACGGAGAGTTTGTCAATATTTTCTTTATGGGTACGGGTATCGGTGATACGGTCGGTCATTGGGGTTTATCCTTCGGGGGTGGCCTGGGCTTTCGCGTCGATTTTGTCGCCGACTTCAGTGTAGAAGTCGTAGTCAATGAGTTTGTGGGTTTTAGCGGTATTCATATCGTCCCAGGATCCGCGGACGCGGGGTGCTCCTCCTTCCATGCCCCAAGGGTCCCACTCCTCACCTTTAGCTTGAGGCTTGTACTCCCAACGAACAAGCTCATCAATCGCTTGGGCACGGGTAAGTTCACCAACATAGTAGCGTTGACAGATCTCATACGGAGAACCGGAGCTAAACCCGGCACGGATAGGTTCAACACGTTCTGCTTTTTTGAGCATATCGGGCAGCTCATATTTACTGATACCAAGCCCATGGGCGAAATCGTGTGGGGTAGCACCGGCATCGGCGAGGGTTTTAGCTGCACGGTAGATTTCTAGGTCAAGGAGTTTTTTGCGGACTTTGGTATGGCGTGCTTTTTCAACGAGTTCTTGCAGTTCCATGGTGTGTTTTCCTTTACGAGTAGTTGGGTGCGCGGTCTTTGGGGTTTATCCTTCGGGGGTGGCCTGGGCTTTCGCGTCGATTTGATCGGCGACCTCATTGAAGAAGTCGTCGTCAATGAGGTTGTGTATTTCTGCGGTGTCGAGGTCGTCCCAGGATCCGCGGACGCGGGGTGCTCCTCCTTCCATACCCCAAGGGTCCCACTCCTCACCTTTAGCTTGAGGTTTGTATTCCCAGCGAACAAGCTCATCAATCGCTTGGGCACGGGTAAGTTCACCAACATAGTAGCGTTGACAGATCTCATACGGAGAACCGGAGCTAAACCCGGCACGAATAGGCTCAACACGTTCTGCTTTTTTGAGCATATCGGGCAGCTTGTATTCGTTGATACCGAGTCCGCGAGCGAACTGGTTGTGTTTCGCTCCGGCATCGGCGAGGGCTTTGACCATGCGGAGTTCGGCAAGTTCGATGAGTTCTTTTTCAACGCGTAGTTTGTAGGCTTTAGCGACAAGGTCTTGCAGTTCCATGGCGTGTTTTCCGTTACGAGTAGTTGGGTGTGCGGTCTAGGGGGTTTATCCTTCTGCGGCGCGTCGTAGAGCGGCTCGTGTCCGAGAGACTTCTAGTACTAGGTCGTAGTCAATGAGTTTGTGTACTTTTGCGGTGTCGAGGTCGTCCCAGGATCCGGGGACTTCGGGTGCTCCTCCTTCCATACCCCAAGGGTCCCATTCTTCTCCTTTAGCTTGGGGCTTGTATTCCCAACGAACAAGCTCATCAATCGCTTGGGCACGGGTAAGTTCACCAATGTAGTAGCGTTGGCAGATCTCATATGGGGAGCCGGAGCTAAACCCGACACGAATAGGCTCAACACGTTCTGCTTTTTGGATCATGGCTTCGCGTTCTGAGGCGGGGATGCCTAAATATTGGGTTATTGCTTGTGGTTCGGCTCCGGTGCTCAGAATAGTGTTGATCATGCGGTGGACTTCTAGGTCCATGAGCCTTTTGCGGACTTTGGTATGGCGTGCTTTTTCAACGAGTTCTTGCAGTTCCACGTTCCATAGTGCCTTCCTGCTGAAGTGCTGAAAAGTATCAATATTTACTATAACAAAAGAAATGACTGAATATAGGGCATTTCAAATTACGTTCAGCTATGTATCATCATCGTTTAACGGTCGACATGTCTTGAATAATGGTCCTGTCGCTGGGCAGTTTTAGGGTGCCGTGGCGGCTCAGTGAACCTTGCTACGATAGATGTACGTTTACGAGCAACCCCGCAGGGCGCGCCAGCTGCCCGGATTCTATGATGAATAGGGGCATCGCAAGGAGGGAAGAATGGAACCGTCAAGGTACCCGCGTGTGGATGCCGTTGTTCGAGGGCCAGCTGTTGTTGAGTTAACTGTTCAAGATCAGGAGTCCCGCTTCTTTCAAGAAGCTACAACTGATGCGGCCTTATCCCATTCCTACGCCCATGTTTCCACTATTGCAGGTAATCTGGGACGCCCGGTGTACGTTCATGTAGTAGATATACAGGGCAGCGACAAAGTAATGGTGGTGTACCCAGATGGCTTTGTTGAGCCCGAAAATATGGTGGTTCCTCAAGCAGCGGTAACGGCCTCTGCTGCGGAGAACAAACCCTTCTACAAGCGGGCAGTGTTTCTTGTTCCGCTGGCGCTGGTTCTTGTTGTGGGGCTGCTGGGTGGCGGTGTGTGGGGGGTCATGTTTTTTCTCTCGAATCATGGGGAGAGAACTGTTGCGGCTGAGTCTCATGAAACTAGCGCAGAACCCCAAAGTCCCGACTCTACCCAGGAGAAGAAAGGCGATGCCGTCCAGTTAACTGGTGCTGCTGAAGTTTCCGCCGTCTCTCAGGATGGTAAATATGTCACCTACCTGTCCGGTAAAACACTGTATGTTGTATCGGCTCAGACGGGGGAGGAAGTTAGCAAAACGGAGGTAAAAGAGCCTGATAATGCGCTTTCTGAACTGACAATACGGCCCCACCAGGGTGGTTTCGCATACGTCGGTAAAGAGTCCTACCTCACGTGGTCCAGTGATAAGAAATTCAGTGAGGTGCTGCGGTACTCCGCTAAAGACCAGCAAATGCTCACCCGTCAAGGGGTTACTGCTTTGGTTAACCGTGATAACCCGTCTAAACCAGCGAAAGTAACACTGTTGGGGTCATCGCCCAAAGAGTTTCGCACCCCGGCCGAGGGCGCGTCGTTTATTTCTACTGATGGTTCACGGGCGTACTGGGCTACTTCCCAGGATGGAGGAACAGTTGTTACGGCTGATTCGTCCGGCAAGGTTGAGGGTTCGCATAAGCTTGCCTCACCGGGGGAGGGGGCGCGTCTTATATCGTGGGCTGGGGTGAGCTCGCGTGGCGAGGTGATGACGCTCTGGTCTGTTGATGGCCGTTCAACCCTGGTTTTTCAGTCGGTGAGTTCTGATGATATTGCGGCGAAGGTCTCCGTTGACGCATCAGAGGGGGCCAAGGTAGATTTTTCTGGTTCGACACTACTATTAGGTAAGCAAATTATCGACTGTAACACTCGTTCAACGTATACCATAGAGATGGTCCCTGAAAAAGCTACCCCACTTCCGGTGGGCTTTCACCTTTCTGGCGGCACGGGCGGCGTTTCGTGGGCTGGCCCCGGTGGGGTGCGCAAGAGCCCGGAAGGTGAGGTTCTTGGTGTTAACCATGATGGAGCATCCGTGCTGTTATCAGCCGACCATCACCATATGACAATTATTAAGAAAGATGGAGAGTGAGTGACCCTATGAAGAAACAAGTGACAGTGCTAGGTGGTTTGGCTGTTCTTGCAGCTATTAATATGGTTCCGGCTATGGCTGATGATGCCCCGGCTGAAGCGTACACCCCTGCGGCTGTGGCAACTGAAGAGCCCGCTGCTGCGGTTTCCCCGGCAGCTGTTGTTCAGCCTGCTGCTGAGCCTGAGGCTCCGGTTCTTGCTACAGAGCAAGACCCCGTCGGGTTTTTCCCCACCCCTGGACTGACTCCCGCTCCGGGGGATGCGACACCGGCAGATCCTGCTATTGATCCGACCCCTGCGCCTGCCGACCCGGCAATTAACCCCACCCCGGCTCCTGCTCCTACGCCTGATGCCCCGGTAACTCCCGCCCCGGTGGCTCCCGTGGTTGATACCGATCCTGCTCCCGTTCAGCCTGCCCAGCCCGCACCGGTTGAAACTCCTGCTCCGGCAGCTCCTGCTGCCTCAGCCGACACCTCTGTGGCAGGCGGTTCCGCTGCACAGGCTCCGGTTCAGGCAGCACCCGTGCAGGCTCCTGCCGCTCAGGCTACTGTTCAGGCGGCCCCTGCCGCGCAGGCACAGGCTGCACAGGCTCCGGCCTATACTCCTGCTTACACCCCTGCTTCTGAGGCAGCAGCTGGCGGCTCGGGTGCTGGTGCTGCGGCTAATGGTGCGTCCGGCGGGTCTGCCGCTGTTGCAGGTTCTCAGGCCGCCCCGGCTGCTCCTGCCGCTCAGCAGGCTCAAGACTCTGGGACTGTTGCTGTGCCTGCTAATAACCCGGCTGCTGCTTCTGTTGCGCAGAGTGAGAGCCAGGCAACCGCCGCGAAGAGCGCAAGTAACCTGGCAAACACCGGTTTCTCAGCCACCCCGGTGGCTACCGCTGCCGGACTATTCGCAACGGGTGTAGCGCTCACCTATGCTGCATCGCGGAAGCGCAGGCAGCAGGCGTAAAGAGCCCGTCTAGGGAGCTTGCCTTACCCTTGGTTCGCTGAGGTTGTGGGTGTTCCCAGGCGTGTGCCTGCCATATGCCTTGTAGGTATAACTCAACTGTTCTTGAGAAAGAACTAAAATTCGCCTGGATTGGGTGGTGAAACAGCCTCTCAATCCAGGCGAATTGTTTGTGGGCTCTGTTCAATAAGTATGTTTTTGATCGCTTTGCAGTGGGTGGTGCAGGAGCTGCAAGGCCTAATAATTGCAAGTTAAACGTGAGGGCTGCCCTACTGTGCGTGTCTTAGAGCTTGAAAGTATCAGTTTTACGCTAAAGTTTAACAGTCAGCTGCCGGAGGGTAGCTCTTCCTATCCTTCTATTTGCTGCACTTATATGGTTTATATGGTAGTAGGCTGTCAAAAAACAGAGCATACTTTTGTTTCCTCGTAAAATATAAATTTTTACTCGGATAACCTCTAGTGATAGTTCATGAAGTGTATAGTTATAATAGACTTGACTTCTGGCCCGCTTGAATCGGGAAGCTTCTGTTGCCTATAATCATCTTCGGACGGGCCAGCCGTCTCACCGCGTGATAAATAGAAAGAAATACACCCTATATGAGTACCCCGATAAGGGGTAACAATGCTACCGTTACCCCAGACAGTTCTGTGACGGTACCTGCTGATGGCGGGTACGGGTATGTTGCAGCACCCGCAGAGCAGTCCGACACGAACGCACCTGCCGCCTCCGCCGGGGCTAAAGGTAACGCCGGGGCACCTTCCTCTCGTTATTACACGTATACTGCCGAGCCAGCTTACGGCTACTCACGGCCACACAATCCCGGCATCACCAATACCAATGCGGCAGGCGGTGGTAATGTGCCGGACGCATCCGCAGCGCAGCAGCCCCCTAACGGGTATTATGCGCAGAACCCTCTAAGATATGAACAGGCACATCCGCAACCAGCCGTTCAGGGTTATCAGCAAAAACATCAGGATGCTGCTAGAAATTCATTGCCGGAAAGAACACAACCACCGCAGATTCACCAAGAACACCGCACACCAGTCCAACAAGCGCCAACAGCACAGCATCGGCAGTCGGCAGATAACCGTTTTTATGGGAATCCTCAGCCGGAAACACCCATGTCGCAGCAGGCTCCTCTTACTCAGTACCAACAACAGCAGCCAAGCTTACAGGAGCAGATTCCGCCGCAGCAGGTAGGTGCTCCAGAGTCTGTGCTGCCTGTGAGTGAGCCCCAGCCATCTGTAGCTGACGGGGCTGCGGGCGCTTTCGCGCCACAGTACCCGCAGGCTTTTGGGGCTCAGCCTAGTGCGCCGGTGCAGCCGCAGTACGCTCCAGTTTCACCTCAGGAAGATCTAAGGGCTCCTGCGGGTTCTGGTGAGGCGATGAACACTGCTGGCGCGGAGCCGGCAGGTTCTCAAGAGTCTGCGCCTGGTGGGCCTGTGCCTCCGGTGAGTGCGCCACAGGGCGGGCAGCTGTCCCCGATCGTGTATGGGGTTTCGCCGGTATCGGGTGCTACAACGTGGGCTTCACTGCTGGGGCTAGGCGAAGTGGTTGATATTGACCGTGCGGTAGCCTCGGGGAGGCCGCTGGTGTTGGTAGCGCGTACCACTGAGACATCAATACAGGCGTGTTTCGATTTCTTGTCTGTTCACCGTAGCGGCGTGGATATTGCAGCAATTCTGTGCGTTGCTGACGCCCCGGGGGCAGCGGTGCGTCCTGTGAAACATAAAATCAAGATTTTAGCCGGGGCTAACTCGGTTATTTCCGTACCGTGGGTACCACGCCTGCGGGCGGTATCTCTCACTGCTGAAGCTGCTGCTGACAAGGCGGTTGTGAAAGCGGTTAAAAATGTGATTTCCGGTCTTCCGGCCGGTGTTATTGAGTAAAGGAATAAATACATTATGAAAAAGTCAGTGAAGTCTTTGGGATATGGTGCTTTGGGTGCGGTTCTATCGCTTCCTTTCGTAATGTCGGCAGCACACGCTGATATAAAGCCCGCCCCGAAAGAAATGTGTGATGGTCTGGACACAATGCAGGCATGGGTTACGGGCATCGCTGCTTCATTGGGTGTTATTGGTTTGGTGATCATTGGTGCGGGCATGTTTTTCTCGCACCGGCATGAGTCCGGAGAGGGCGCTTTTAAGAAAATTGGCTGGTGGATTGGCGGCGCTATTGTGGTGACTGCGGCGGTTGGTATTGCCTCTGTCTTTATCGCCGGCAAGTTGAACTGCGGCTAATAGTTACTGATACTCACTAACTCTGGAGGTGCACGATGTCTCGTATGTCCGAAGTGCAGAAACGTAACCTTGCTTTTATCTTTATGCTGTGCGTGATTCTAATGCTGGCTGTTTTGCTGGTGTGGAATCTGATGGGAAATAAGGGAGAGAATAAAAACTCTGCTGAGGGTGCGGCGTCGTCGAGTTCTGCACCTTCGGATGGTGGTCAGCAGTCAAGTGTGCCGTCCTCTAATGCTACAGGCCGCGGCGACCATAAGTGTGATGTGCCGGTGGCTCCTGATAAGGCTTTTAGCGCTGAACTGCCGTCTGATTATCAGTTTAAGAAAACTTATGATGGTATTAAATACCCGGTATCTGCAACGTATGGTCCTACCTATACGCCTGGTGTTGTGGGGTATTGTTTTGCTCATAACCCGGCGGGTGCTGCTATGGCAGCTATCACATATATGGCTGCTGAAAGTGATATTAATGCAACTGAGGCAGAGCGTAGGGGTTTACTTTCAAAGCGTGTTGCTTCTGAATATAAGCCTGAAGCTCCTGAGAGTCATCCGGCTGACTCTGCTGATGCCCGTATTGCTGGTTATGATATAAGGTCTTACTCGCCAGAGAGGGCTATGGTTGATGCTGTTTTTCTGTGGAAGTTGGATGGGCAGAATCATATTGCTAAGTTCTCTGTGCCGATGGTGTGGGAGGACGGTGATTGGCGTGTTGATACTGTTGAGAGCGAGATTCATCTTGAAACTGTAGAACATATGCCAAGCCAGGTTTTTAAAGCGCGAAGCAATGGGGGCGAATAGCTATGCCCAACTTGGGAGATGCTGCGCATGGAGCATGTGATAAAGCAATAATCGGTAAAAATTTATGCCATAGTACTGTTGGTAAAGCCGCTGATGCTGCAGACTATGTTGTTAATAGTGCTCAAAACGGGCTTGAAGAAGGCAAAAAAGCCGCTGGAAACATCGTAGGGAAAGCACTTGAAGGCCCGATTAATGATTTCCTGATCTCCATGTGGAAGGGGGCCGTTAACTTTTTTCAGACATTTATTTCGTCATGGATTAATGCTGGCCCTGTTATTAGTCTTGAAAAAGACACAATGGACTGGATGAAGGTAGCAACCGGCCCTATGGTGTGGATCTGCGCAGTGGTTGGGATTCTCATCGCTGGTGGTAAAGCTATGTGGAACGCGCGTGGAGACGACCTGCGCCTGATGATGCAGAACCTTGCTCGGGTTATGATTGTCTCTACCGGTGGCTCTGCATTTATCGCATGGATGATTACAGCAAGCGATAGTATGGCTAAGTGGATTCTTGACATGGCAAAGTGGAATGACCTTAACCCCACAGAGGCTTTGCTGAAAGATCCAGCCGCATTCGTAGCCACCACAGGTGCAATGTCGATTATATTCTCCGGCATTATGGTTTTAGTTGTTTTTATCCAGTGGATACTAATGATTATCCGCGCGCTGGTTCTGCCTATTATCGTGCTATTCTGGCCTATCTCCGAAGCCATGAATATGGCCGCTGGAGTGCCCAGATTCTCCCGAGCCTCGCGGTGGATACTAGCATTCTTATTATTTAAACCAACAGTCGCCATATTGTACGCATTTGCTTTTACGCTGCTGAAATCCCAAGACGGTATTGGCGGCCCGGTGATGGCAATAGCAGTTGTGACCATCAGTATTTTTGCGCTCCCCTTCATCCTCAAGATCGTTATGCCGCTCTCCACTGCTGTTGGCGCTGGCGGCGGCGGTGACGAGCTTATCGCCGTTGGAAAACTCGCTCTTGCAGCGGCAGCAGCCGGGGCTACCGCCGGTGCAGGCGCTGGCGCTGCTGGTGCCGGTGGTGCTGCTGGTGCTGGTGGCGGGGGAGCAGCTGGTGGCGCTGTGGCGGTGGAGGCAGCGGAGGCGGCGGTGGAATGACCATCGACTCCGGCCAGACCCTTGGTTCAAGCGGCCTGATGCCGGTAGACGATACGCCCAGTGGCTCAACCAGCCAGGGATCTAGCGGTAGCCCAATCAGCAATTCTAATACTGACCCCGAGGGAACTGGCACCGGCGGGGGATCAGGCGGTGGCCCCGGCTCAGAGGAATTGCAGCCCGACCCGGACGAAACGCACCCTGACGACTTTATTCTGGACCCTGGTAACGAAAAACAGGATCCAGGAGGCGGAGGTGGCGGTGACGGTAAACAGCATCATGACCCCAACCAGCATAATTCCGATGACCAGGAGTCGAATAAGGGCGGCGGCGGGGGTAACAACAAGTCTTTTGAACGCCAGAACCCTCCGAAGGAATATCAGGAACAGCCGCAGCCGCACCACCGCGAACAACAAAACCGCACCCCGCCTCCTGAACGCCAGCAACAGCAACAGCAGGCTTATCAGGGAACAAGGGAACAAGAAAATAACCCTGAGTCCTTCGCTGATGCCTTCTTTAAATGGCATCAACGGCTAGACCAAATCGGCCCAAACTCGAACCTTGGGGATACATTCCTTGACGAGACACATATCGACCGTGACGGTCAGTAAAGAGAAGGAAGGATAGTATGAGCAACCCACAGTACGGTAACTCTATCCGCGTTGGTTCTCTGCGCATAGGCGGTTGGCTGCCGGTGCGGTCATTCGTGATCGGGCTGGGCACAGTTGTGGCCACTATGATGATTATCCTTTTGGGATACCTAATACCTGGGCTGGTGTTCCTGCTGGGTATGTTCCTCGGGCTGGCTATTTTCGGAATTCCCTTTGGAGATGCAGACCTGACGCTGGCGGCTCGCATATTACGTAGCTTAAGGCATGCACGGCACGTCAGCACCGGGGAAGCAACCTTCGTGAATTCCCACTTTTCAGGACGCACCTCTGAAGAGCTATTGGGGCTCCCCGGGTACCTGCATACCATCAACACAGTCAACAGCATTGATGGTACAGGCGCACCGGTTCAGCTGCTGCACCATAAGAGCGTAGGCATGGCGTCAGTGACGTTAGCGTGTGCTCCCATAGGCACGAATATGCAGCCGCAAGACTCCACAACCCACCAGGTAGGTTCTTTCGCGAACTGGCTGGGTTCGCTCGCCTCCGAAGGGGGCCTGCGCGGTGCATCCGTCACGGTGGATTCCATCCTTGAGTCTTCCCTGCCCATGGCCGAGGCCATCATGGACACGGTGGATGCGCGCTCACCACAGGTGGCGCAGCAAATCCTTCGTGAAGCCGCCGCAGCGCTTCCTGCACGTGTGTCAAAAGTTACTTCTTATGTCACACTGGGTTGGCGCCTCTCATCCCTAGATGACGATATTGACGGTGCGCTGGCAGAAATAGTATCGCGCATACCACGGCATGTTTCAGCCCTATCTGCTTCAGGAGCAGGGCAGATCCACGCCATGAGCGACGCCGAGTATGGCGACATGATGTACACGGCATACAACCCGCATCGTACAGGTGAAGTGGAGCGGGAACTCCACTACGGTATTGATGCCGTGCGCACTTTTGCTGGCTCCGGCCCTGAATATACAGACGCTACAGATAAACGCGTAGTGCTTCATGATGGTGTGGCGTCAATGACGGTGATGATGACGGTGCCTGACCCGTCAAAGATCACAGAACGCTCTTATGAGCGCCTGTTTGCTCCTTCTCGCCACTTTTTGCGGAAACGTGTGACGATGTTCTACCGCCCGATTCCCGTTTCAGCGCAGCGTACCCGAATCGACAGCGCATCACGTAACTCCACCACCGAAAATACCTCTCGTAAACGTGTGACGGTTTTTGAAACAAAGAAAGCAAAAGCGATCGGGCACACAATGGACCAGATGTCACGCGGGGCAATGATTCACGAGTGGGCACTCATGATCACAGTAACATTTGAGCCAAACCGCAAAGCTAAACGTGCAGCAGAAAATGAGCTCAAAGGACTCATGGGCGGTATGCGCTGGACATTCGCTGACTACGCTGCAGACGCGGCATTCCACCAGACCCTCCCAATAGGGCTGTTCCCTTGGGTGTACTCATCACGGCCGTGGCTTTTCAACCCCGAGTATACAAATCAGAAAGGCAGCGCTAAAACCAAGGGTGGGTCGTCCTCCTCCGCCCGCGCTCAAGAAGGGGACGGCGCATAGGCATGGGTATTTTTTCTCGATCCAAAAAGAAGAAACAGCGTTCAGCAACAGCGGTTGTTGACCCGCTACCCAAAATAAGTAGGGCTGGACAGCATGGGGTAGGCGGCGGCGCCTGGGACCAGCTGGCCGCCCCGCGTATGTGGCTGGAATCTAACTGGGATAACGCTGGGCTGTACCCCTTTATCACCGGTACAGCTAGGCCGCGGCTAGGAGCACCCATTGGGTACGACCTGACCTCTGGTTCGGCAGTGGCAATGGATCATATGTCACTGTATAAATCAAACGCTATCACGGCTCCATCCGCGATGGTGTTTGGCCTAAACGGATTTGGTAAATCATCAATATCTGGTCTGGTTGCGGCCTCGGTCAACGCCACAGGGTGCCCATTGGCTATTTTCGACCCGATCAAGGGTGAGTGGGCTGACTTTGCGCGCGCTATTGGAGCTGACGTCTTCCAGATCGGTATTCGCAATAATAATACAAAAATTAACCCGTTAGATCCCGGGCCGCTAGCGTCAGCAGGGGCATACATTGGGGGCGATTTAGGGCGTTCAATGCGTGCAGACGCGATCACTAATATTGTGCATAACGTGATCGCGCTAGTGCGTATTAACCGCGGCCGTGATAAGAGCATTTCAGACTCGGAAGCGACTATTATCAAGCTCGCGGTTGAAACCGTGATGGATAACGAGCAGGCCCCATCACTGAAGCACCTGCTGTACTTCTTCGATAACCCCTCAGATAACGCGCTCTATGCTTCCGGGCTCGGGTCTTCTAGAGAGTTTAAAGAAACATACTCTGAGCTGTTCCGCTCCCTCTCAGCTCTAGTATACGGCGAGATGTCGACAGTTTTTTCTGATAGAGGTGTGAGCATTAACCCGGGTAACCCCGGTGGGTTCTGCTTCGACTCCTCATCCATCCCAGATAGCCTAGACCGGATGATCTCTGCGGTCATGATGTCTACCTGGCGCTTAGGGATGAACGCGATCGATGCGCACTGGGAACTGGCCCAGCATGAAAAACGCATTGCGGAAGAAGCTGCCGCTGACGGGCAGGTGTATGTGCCAAAGTATACGTGGCACGGGTACTCCTCCTTAATGGATGAGTTCTGGTACCCGGTGCGTATGGCTGACGGCATGGTGCAGGAAGTGGACCGCTTATCCCGTACAAACCGTTCAGTCGGTGTGGGGGAATGGAAAATAACCCACTCGCCCAAAGACTTTTTGATGCTCGCAAACGAAGCAGACCAGAAGATCGCCCACTCGCTGATCGAAAAATGCGGATTGTGGGTGTTGATGGCCATGACATCAGCTGACCTAGACGCATTGAGCACTATTCGGAAGATTGAGGATACTGAGGCTTCATGGGTGACCGGATTTATGTCAGGTGCCCAAGGGCTGGAGCAGCATTCAGAATTTAAAGGATCTGATGGTCGAGTCAATAAGGGCGGGCAGAAAGTACTTGCAGGTGCCGGTAAAGCACTGTGGAAGGTAGGAGATTCACTAGGTATACCGATCCAGTCCCCTAAACCTGCTACCTTAGGGCGACTGCACAATACAGATACCCGTTTTGTGAAGAATAGCTAGTGAAGAGGTCAGCAGATGGATGAAGAGAATAACGGCTCAACTGGCCTCATCATTGCTGGTGTCCTAGTCGTAGTACTAGCTATTATATTTGCTCCCGTCCTCGTAGTGATTATTATTTTTGGCAATAATCAGGCTGCACAAGCAGCATGCACGCCGGGGAAACCATCCGGCGAAACTGCTGTGCGCGGTGAGCCGAATAGTACCCCGCCACCCCCAGGTGAGAAAGGCCCAGATGGCCGCCCGGCCCCGTACAACGGGACGATTCCGGTGGATTACGCACAAGGTGGAGAAACCTCAGCGGTAGGTGGGCTGATCCCCCAAGAGTACGAACAGGACGTGGTAGACGCGTCGAAAGTGTCTGGTATTCCAACATCGTGGATTGCTGCCCAGATTGAGGCAGAGTCACGGTGGAACGCAGGGCTAGGCCCTAATCACGCAAATGCCTCTGGCCTCACGCAGTTCACGGCAGAGACCTGGGCGACGTACGGTCATGGCGCCCCGCAAAGTG
>ERZ772946.104-NODE-104-length-42176-cov-107.271_pt1 | contig 42176 bp, 38 predicted proteins | sample MGYA00511680_ERZ772946 | MGnify/ENA primary metagenome ERZ772946 (study PRJEB29015, sample SAMEA2737918) | human oral metagenome | biome: human oral; feature: human-associated habitat; material: dental | place: China | collected 2016 ... | reverse complement strand
TCCTGGCCATCGTGCCGATCACCTACGCCGTCAAGTCCTTCGCCCACGACGGCCTTACCGTCATCGCAGTAGCAGCACTGGTGGGCGGCCTCGTCGGCGGATGGCTGTTCCTCAGGCGTCAACGCACGCTGGCCACGCCGCTGATCGACGTCGAGCTCTTCAGACGACCCGCATTCACCTGGGCGATTGCGGCCACTGTCCTGGCGATCTTCGCGCTGTCCGGCCTCCTCTACTTCTTCTCCCAGTACCTCCAGCTCGTTCGGGGCTTCTCCACGCTCCGAGCGGGACTGACCGAGCTGCCCGCATCGCTGGCCTCCATCGTCGTTGTCGCAGTCGTGGGTGCGGTGGTGCGCCGACTTGGCAACGGTCGGGCGCTCGGAAGCGGCCTGCTCATGGCCGCGGTGGGACTGATTGTGGTTGCTCTGGGGGAGTCCTACGGTGGAATCGTTGTGATCTGCGTCGGCCTGCTCATCATCGGCGCCGGTATCGGCATGGCCTTCACGGTCTCCACCGGGGCGGTCCTGGGATCGGTGCCGGCGGATCGGGCCGGAGCGGCCTCCGCCATCTCCGAAACCGGACTCGAGCTCGGCGTAGCCCTGGGGATCGCGGTGCTTGGTACGATCCAGGACGTCGGCTACCGGTGTCTGCTCGGGCAGGCCCCTTCCGGTCTTCCAGTCCGGGTGGTCGATGCCGCTGAGCAGTCCCTGGCCACTCTGTCAGGCGTCATCGACCGGACCGATCCCGGGCAGGCTCGGCTGCTGGCCCAGACCCAGACGGCCTTCACCTACGCCATGCAGGCTACCGCCGTCATAGCCGCCGTGATCCTCCTGGTCGCGGGCGTCATGGCCGCGCGTCATGTTCCGGCCACCAGTGATGACGAGTGAGGAGACCCCATGAGAACCTCGAACCGGGACCGCATCATCACCGGGGCACTCGAGCTCGCACACCGTGACGGGTTCGACACGCTCACCTTCGACGCCCTGGCCGAGCACGTCGGATTGACTCGTGGCGGCATCATCTACCACTTCCGCACCAAGGCCGAGCTCCTGGAGGGAATTGCGAGCGCCTTCCAGGAGCGATGGCGGGCCGAGGCACTGGAGGCACTGGGCAAGCCGCTGGACGAGGCGAGCCGCGCCGAACGCATCGATGCCCTGACACGCTCCGTCGTCGACGGCGAGATCCTCCCCGGCGAGGTCAGCTTCGTGCTCTCGGCCACGCCGGAGGCGGAGATGCTCAAGGACGCCTGGAACGCGCTGCGCCGTGAGTGGGTGGGGGAGATTTCCGAGCTGACCTCGATGCAACGCGTGGCGCTGCTGGCGGTGGATGGATGGTGGGCCAACCGCGCCGTTGACAGTGACAGCCAGGACCCTGACGATCCCGAGATCGTCGAGCTCATTGTGTCCCTGGCGGCAGGAAACGTGCCTGACCAGGTACGTGATAGATCCTTCGGTAAGGACTAATGACCCACAAACCCCTGCTTGTTGTACTTGAGAAGCCTCCGGCTCATGGCACGATGGGCCCATGAGCGAGACCACCGACGGCACCGACCTCCCGGAGTCGAACGTCTTCGCCAAGCCATGGCCGCTCGACCTTGGCCTGCCCGGCTTCACGGCCGTGGACCACGCCGACATCGAACCGGCCATCCGTGCCGGGATGGCTGCGGAGCGCCAGGAGTGGGAGGCGATCGCCACCAACGAGGCCGAACCCACGATCGCCAACACCGTCGATGCCCTGGAGCGATCCGGGGAACTGCTGGAGCGAGCGCTGACGGTGTTGGACGCCCTGACCTCCGCCACCGACTGCCCGGACCTCGATGAGCTCGAGGAGGCGCTCGCTCCCGAGCTGGCGGAGCACTCCGACGCCTACCACCTCGACTCGCGTCTCTATCGGCGTTTCAAGACCCTTGACGACCTCGTCGCGGCCGCACCCGACGGCGAGGACGCACGTGACACCGACAACGCCGTCATCGACGCCGAGACCGCCCGTCTCATCCGTCTGACCGTCGAGGAGTTCGAGCGCAACGGCGTCGGCCTGGACGAGTCCGACACAGATGCCCTCAAGGCGATCAACGCCCGCGTCAACGCGCTCAAGATGCGTTTCTCCGTCCTGGCCACCGAGGCCATGCATGCCGCTGAGGTCGCCAACATCACGGTCCCGCCCTCCCTGGCCACCACCCGCCCCCACAGCGCCAGACGCGCCCTTCTGGAAAGGTCCATGAGTCGAGGGTTGGGTAAGCAGGACGACGCCGGCGACACCCGGGGCATCGTCCTGGAGCTCGCGGCGCTGCGTGCCGAACGGGCCGCCCTCCTGGGCTACCCGCACCACGCCGCCCTCGTGGCCGCGGAGTCGGCCGCACGAACCACTGAGGCGGTGTCCGAGATGCTGGCCCGCCTCACCCCGCCCGCCATGGCCAATGCCCGACGCGACGCCCAGGTCTACGCCGCCCGCATGGACAGTGACCCCCAGACCCAGGCGGGGGAGACCTTCGGCCCCGCCGACTGGCCCCTCTACGAAACCGCAGAGCGCAAGGACCGCTTCGGTGTCGACGACGAAATTCTGGCCCCCTACCTGGAGCTGTGGAGTGTCGTCACCGAGGGCGTCTTCTACGCCGCCAACCGTCTCTACGGCATCACCTTCCACGAGCGCGAGGACCTGGCCGAGCACATGTACGCCCCGGGCGTACGGGTCTGGGAGGTGCGCGACGGTGAGGAATCGGAGGCGCCGGTTCTAGGGCTCTTCGTCGGTGACTACTACGCCCGAGCCGGTAAGTCCGGGGGCGCCTGGATGGACAGCCTCGTCACCGGCTCGGCGCTCGCCGGCCGCAGGCCAGTGGTCATCAACTGCTGCAATATCGAGCAGCCCACCTCCGGCCCGGCCCTGCTGACCTGGGACGAGGTCATCACCTGTTTCCACGAGTTCGGACATGCCCTGCACGCCCTGCTCTCCGAGGCCCGCTACCCCTCAGCCTTCGGGACGGCCGTGCCTCGGGACGTCGTCGAGTTCCCCAGCCAGCTCAACGAGAAATGGGCCCTTCACCCTGAGGTGCTGTCCAGCTACGCACGGCATGTGGACACCGGCGAGCCCCTGCCGGCCGAGCTGGCCGAGCAGCTGCGCGGCCAAGGCACCTTCGGGCAGGGTTACGCCACCACGGAGTACCTGGGAGCAGCCCTGCTCGACCAGGCCTGGCACACACTGGCCCCCGCCGAGGTGCCACATGATGTTGCCGAGGTGGAGGGGTTCGAGCACCACGCCCTGGCCGAGGCCGGGATCAACGACACGCTCGTGCCCCCGCGTTACCGCACCACCTACTTCTCCCACATTTTCGCCGGCGGCTACAGCGCGGCCTACTACGCCTACATCTGGAGCGAGGTCATGGATGCCGACGCCATCGAGTGGTTCACCACCGATGGTGCGATCAACGGCGACCTCGGCCTGAACCGCCAGGCCGGGGAGTCCTTCCGCCGTGAGTTCCTCGCCCGTGGCGACTCCCGAGACCCGCTGGTCTCCTACCGCGCCTTCACTGGGCGCGAACCCAGCATCCTACCCCTTCTCAAACGCCGCGGACTCACCTGATGGGCGCTGTCCGCCTCCTCACTCTCATCACCGGAAGGAACACAATATGGCTCGCGTCACCATCGTCGGCGGTGGATACGGCGGTATCACCGCCGCCAAGGCCCTCGACGACGTCGCCGAGGTCACCCTCGTGGAGCAGAAGGACACCTTCGTCAGCCATGCCGCAGCGCTGCGGGCGGCGGTCGACCGGGACTGGGCGGAGAAGATTTTCCTGCCCTACGACCGGCTCCTAACCAACGGGCGCGTCGTCCACGGAACGGCGCTGGCCGTGCGCGGAACCACCGTCGAGGTCTCCGGGCACGGGCCGATCGAGGCCGACTATCTGGTACTGGCCACCGGGACCGCCTACCCCTTCCCGGCCAAGCACATGGAGTCCTCATCCATCATCGCCAAGGCCCGCATCGAACGGGTTCACGCCAACCTCGAGCAGTCCTCGCGGGTGCTCATCGTGGGGGCCGGGGCAGTCGGCATCGAGCTGGCCGGGGAGATCACCTCGGCGTTCCCGGGCATCAAGGTGACGATGCTGGAGGCCGCCGAGAGGATCCTGCCCGCCGGCGACTACAAGCCTGAGATCCGCGAGGCCATCTCCGACCAACTGGTCCAGCGCGGGGTGGAGATCGTCACCGGCGATTCCCTCAGCTTCCTGCCCCCGATCGACGTCGGTGTGCTCTCGCCCTTCCGAGTCACCACCCAGGGAGGACGCCTTCTGGAGGCGGACATGTGGTTCCGCGCCTACGGCTCGGCGGCTGCCACCGGATTCCTCAGTGAGGACTATGACGAGGTCCGCCACTACGACGGAACGATACGCGTTGACGAGTACCTGCGCGTGATGGACCACCCCGGGGTCTGGGCAATCGGCGACATCACCGACGTGCGCGAGTCCAAGCGAGCCGACGCCGCTCGGGCGCATGCCCGAGTCGTCGCCAGTAACATCGCCGACCTCATCGCGGGTCGGGAGCCCAGCACGACCTACACGCCCGGAACTGAGCGGATCATCCTGCCCCTCGGCCCTCACGGCGGCGCCTCCCAGATTCTGCGTGACGGCGTGCGCATCGTCGTCGGGCCCGAGGAGACCAGTAGGATCAAGGGGGAGGATCTCTTCCTGGGCTTCATTCGCCAGGAGCTGGGAGTCGACCAGGACTCATGACGGCGGTGCGACGCGAGCCGCCATAGTGGCTCGCTTGTGCACCGGGCGGAGAGAGAGCCGGTAGTGTGTCCCACATGACGAACGACCCGCGGTCCGCGCTCAACCGACTCATCGCCGCCTTCGAGGCGCACCTGGATGCTGCCGCGACCGGCGACGAGCTCTCCCCGGCCGTGGTCGCGGCCGAGAACGCTCTTCAGGACGCCTTCTTCACCTACGATGACTCGTTGTTCACCGCTTACGGCATCGAGCTTCCCTTCGAGGCCTTCGACTCCGACGGTGATGACGACGATGATGATGAGGACTATGACGACGACGGCGAGTACGACGATGATGACGACGATGATGATGAGGACTATGACGACGACGGCGAGTACGACGATGACGACGACTGACTGAGATTTCTCGGCAGCCCATCGTTCAGTAGTGGGGCCCGCGCCAGGTGCGCGGGCCCCACTATTCTCTGTGAGGTCCTCGGCATGGACGCGCCCACGAGGTCGGCGAGCAATGGATCTCACCCTCGTGAGGGGCTGAGTGCTGGCCGGGGTGGCTCAGAATCGCTCGGGGTAACCGAGCTGCAACGAGGTGACCTCGTCCAGGGCGTGGCGGATCTGAACCGGAAGCTCCAGGTCGTCGGCTGAGAGCACGCCCTGGAGCTGAGCCGGTGTACGTGCCCCCACGATGGTGGAGGCGATCCCGGTGGCGTCACGGGCCCAGGCCAGGGCCACTTCGGCCGGCTTGCGGTCCAGGCCCGAGGCGGCGGTGGCCACGGCCTCGACGACGCCCCGGTGCGGATCTCCCAGATATGGGGATACGTAGGAGCGCAGGTGCGGTGAGGCGGCCCGTGAGTCAGGAGGAATCGTTGCCCGGTACTTGCCCGTGAGGACCCCCCGCCCCAGGGGCGCATAGCCCAGGATGCCGAAACCCAGGGCCTGGGAGGCGGGCATGAGCTCGCGTTCGATACCCCGGGAGAGCAGCGAATGCTCCACCTCGACAGCGGCCAGTCCCGGCCCCCGACCGTTTTCGCTGAGCAGATCGTGCATGCGCACCGACGCCCAGGCCGGGTGGTTGGCGATCCCCACGTAGCGAGTGCGGCCGGAGGAGACGGCCAGGCTCAGGGCATGGGCCGTCTCCTCCAGGGAGGTGGTGGGGTCGGGCACCTGAACCAGCAGCAGGTCGAGGTGGTCGGTGCCCAGTCGGGCCAGACTGGTGTCCAGCGTGTCCAGCAGTGAGCCGCGGGAGGCGTCGGCCACCGAGGACCGCTCCCCGGTGCGCCAGGTGCGCACTCCGGCCTTGGAGACCAGGACGAGGTCCTGACGGTCCACGTGCTCGCGCAGGAGCGCTCCGATGACCTCCTCGCTGACGCCTTCGCCGTAGGAGGCGGCTGTGTCCACGAGGGTGCCTCCGGCGTCGAGGAAGATGTCGAGCTGCTCCTTGGCCTCGAGCTCATCGGTGTCCCGGCCCCAGGTCATTGTGCCCAGGCCCACGGAGGACACTCTCAGGCCGGTCCGGCCCAGTCTCCTGTGCTCCATAGGTCCAACCGTAGCGTTTCGGTCTACTTGCGCACGGTGATGGTCCAGGCCGCGTCGCCGGTGCGCTCGAACTCGGTGACGGTGTAACCGTTGTCGGCAGCCCAGGCGGGAAGAGACTGAGTGCCCTGGGTGCAGTCGAAGCCGATGACGAGCTCGTCGCCGATATTGAGGTCCTCCATGGCCTCCTCCGCCTCGATGACTGGGAAGGGGCAGACTTGGCCGGTGGTCTCCAGAACAGTGCGCATGAGTATCTCCTTGGTTGTAGTGCGTTGCCGTGACGTCGTCGGTGGACTGCCGGTGAGTGTCAGACGGTGGCGGGGGTACGGACGGCGGTGCGTTCGGCGCGACGCCGCTGCCGGGGACGGATGAGAAGGAACCAGGCGGCAGCCCCGACCCCCAGGACTTGGAAGACGAGGGCGGCCCAGCCCTGCCATGACAGGAGCGAGGTCTGCACCAGGGCGTTACCGATCGAGCAGCCCCCGGCCCAGGCGGCGCCGATTCCCATGAGGATGCCGCCAATGATGGAGCGCTGGATAACCTGGGCACTGGGCACGCGGACGCGGAACTCTCCGGAGGCCTTGGCCGCGATGTAGGAACCGAACAGGATTCCTACGACCAGGAGCACGCCCCAGTCGAGTCGCTTGGGGTCACCGGTGATGATGAGGCTCGCCAGGTTCGATGACGGCGTTGTGATTCCGAGCCCATCCGGGCGTCCTGAGGCCCAGGACGTGGGCCAGGCGACGATGGCGACGATCCCGACGAGGAGTCCCGTCACCAGCGGGTTCCACTGCTTCTCCAGCAGTAGGTGAGCCAGGCCCGTGCGCTGTGCGGGCAGCTGGACCTGGGCGGGGCGGCTGCGCCCGAGGATGACGAAGCGGTGCACGACTACGCCGGTGACTCCGGCCAGGATGACGACGCCGATCCAGTCCGGCACACCGATGGAGGCGGGGATGGTGGTGAGGTTGGTGACCCATAGTCCCTTGACCCAGGTGGTCACTCCCGACAGGATTCCGGTCTTCGACGCGGCCGCAGCGGTGGCGTATGCCACGAGCGCGAACCAGGAGCCGACCAGGCCCTCGCCGGCGCGGTAGTAGGTACCGGTGGCGCATCCTCCGGCCAGGACGATCCCGACTCCGAAGAGGAAGGATCCGACAACGGTGGCAACCACTGACAATTTGGGGATCTCAGGTGTGATGGAACCTGCGCCGGTGAGTACTGCGACTCCGACCGCCTGAACGGCGATGGCCAGCAGGAAGGCTGTGAACCAGCGCCAGGAGCGGGAGACCCACAGGTCGCGGAAGGCCCCGGTGATGCAGAAACGGCCCCGTTGAAGGATGAAACCGAGGACGGCTCCAACGACGAGTCCAGTAAGGATGGTGGGTGATGGCACGGTGTGGTCCTTGTCCGGCTGCTACTTTTTGGCACAAGCAGCCTGCATGGGGACCGGTGACGCAGCACAGGCGAAGAAAGAACAGAGACAGGCCACGTCATCCGGTGGGGGAGTGAAGTGGAGGCCTGGCTGGACGCGGCTGATGAGGCGCTGTTTCAGAGGCGCCGGGAGCCGGAGAGAACGATCTGTCTGAGACCGCCTCAGAACGCCCGAACCAGGCAGCGCATACACATGCCGGCTCCGCGCAAGGCGGTGCGGGCGGTGCGAGCCTGGGCGACGTTCATGTGCTTCTCCGTTGGGAAGTGGTTGGCGACGGTTGTCAACCGCCACGGACTGTAACCGATGGTTTCTCGCCGCGGCAATTCCTGAACGGTGGCTGAGATCAGGCGACAGTACGGCGGGCACTCAGGAGGCGGGTGACTCCGTCGTGGGGGATCTGCGGCGTGGTACCGCCGAAGAGCGGGCATTGTTCCTGGAACGCGCACCAGTCGCACAGCCGGGAACGGCGTGGACGGAACTCCCCGGAGTGGGCGCAGTCTTCGACCTCGTCCCACAGGTGGGCCAGGCGGGTCTCGGTTCGCTCCAGCTCCGCCAAGCGAGGATCGTGGGTCAGAACGCGTCCGTCCTTGAGGTAGACCAGCTGGAGCCGGGCCGGCGCCCGCCCGCGCAGGCGCCACAGGACCAGGGCGTAGAAACGCATCTGGAACAGCGCCTCCTCCATGAAGCGCGTGCCCGGGCTGCGACCGGTCTTGTAGTCGACCACGCGCATGGCGCCATCGGGGGCCACGTCCAGGCGGTCGACGAAGCCCCGCAGGAGCAGACCATCACCGGTCTCGGTCTGGACGAAGAGCTCTCGCTCGGCGGGTTCCAGGCGCTGAGGGTTCTCCAAGGTGAAGTAGGTGCGGATGAGCCCACGAGCCTCATCCAACCAGCTCTCCACCCCGGCGGAGTCCTCGAACAACTCCATGACCTCCGGGTTCTTCTCCCGATGGGACTCCCACTGGCTGGGCAGTAGATCAAGAGCCGTCTCGGGGCGGCGATTGGAGGCCGGCAGGTCGTAGAGACGCTCCAGCACGCCGTGGACAACCGTTCCCTTGTGCGTGGCCAGGGAACCGGGCTCGGGGAGACGGTCGACCGTGCGCAGTCGGAACATGAGCGGGCACTGCATGAAGTCTTTCGCCCGGGAAGGGGACAGTGCTGCGCGGCGCCGCTCTATGGAACCGCGCCCCGGGCTGCCGACGGAACCCGGGCCGGTGGGCCTGACATGGGCCTGGGCGGGCGAGGTGGAGGCGGTATGCGGCTCACTGGACATGGGGATGACGCTACCGCGAGGAGGTGACAGGACGCCGGAGATGAAGGCGGCTGCTCCACAGCGCGCGCCGCGGTCAGTACGGGAATCGGCTGTGGCCTCCGATCCGATGCGGCGAGCCGTCCCCGACGGCGTTAGGCTCGCGCCCATGCCTGCCTCCTCATCGACCGGCGAATGGGTGATCGCCCGTATCGGTGGCGCTCCCGTCGTCATCGCGCCGACCTCCCTCCTGCTCGGACTGCTCATTGCCGGAAGCTGGTACCCGTTGGTCTCCTCCGCCCTCGGGGTATTCGGAACCACGACCGTGCTGGCCGTCGTGGTCGCCACGGTCCTGGGCGTCGCTGGCTCGGTCCTCCTGCACGAGCTGGCCCACGGGCTGACCGGCACCCTCATGGGACGGCGCCCCACTCGCTACGAGCTCTACCTGTGGGGAGGCCGTACCTCGTTCGGACCGGCACGCGAGTGGACCGCGTGGAAGGATCTGGCCACCTCCCTGTCCGGCCCGGCCACCAACCTGCTCATCTGGCTCATCGGGACACTGGTGCAGGACTCCGCGCGCCTCTCGGTTCCCGTGGCCTTCACCGTGTGGGCAGTGACGCTGGTCAACCTGGCCCTGGCCATTTTCAACGCTCTGCCGGGGCTTCCCCTCGATGGCGGCTACGCCCTGGCCGCGCTCGTCGTCCAGATGACCGGCAATCGTCGGCTCGGCCTCAAAGCGGCCGGCTGGGGAGGACTCGTCGTGGTCGGCGCCGTCGTGTGGTGGTGGATTCTGCGCCCGCTTCTGCTGCAGGGCCGCCAGCCCGACGCCTTCAATCTCATCCTGGTCGTCATGGTGGGATGGTCGATCGTGGCCTCCAGCTGGCAGGTCCTCGAGCTCGGAGGAGGTGCCCGGGCCGCTTCTAAGCTGGACCTTCGTGATCTGGCCCGGCCCGTGAACGTCGTCGGACCCGATACGCCCCTGTCTCAGGTACGCGAGGCGCTCGCAGGCGGGACCGCCCTCGCCTTGGTGATAGACGGGACCGAGCTCGTGGGTGCGATCGACGCGGCCTGTCTCGACGAGGTCGGGCTGGGCGGCGCGGCAGATACGACGGATTCCCCTTCCGTCGCCGGCGTGACCGCGGGCCAGGTCTGCACGGTGCTGCCGGCAGCGGCGGTGACGACTGAGCTGACTGGCCAGGCGGCCGCCGACGCCATGAAACGAGCCCGAGAGGTGTCGCGCTGGCTGGTGCTGGTGGACTCAGGGACCCTGAGCGGAGCCGTTCCCACCGGCGCGCGCTGAGGGGCAGCGGCGACTGAAGCGACCAGCCGCCCGACCATGCGACAAGATCGTTAAGCTCATCGGGACCGAACGTACTGTGAATGATAACCTTCAGTTCGGATCAAATGCTTCCGGGTATCCGTGTTAGCGTCATCTTCTAAGGTGAACCATGAGCGACATCGACTCTCAGGACCTCTCTCAGGCGATCCTGGCTTCGCCAGCCAAGGCATCGATCTTCCTCACCGTGACCGTACGGAGCGGGGGCGAGGCCCAGGTCATCGATCTGCTGACCGATGTGTCCGGGTTGACCCAGGCCGTTGGTTTTCGCTACCCCGAGACGATGCTCAGCTGTGTCGTCGGCATTGGGGCAGGCATGTGGGACCGTCTCTTTGATGTGCCTCGACCTGAGTATCTGCATGATTTCACGGCACTTCAGGGAGGAAAGCACAGTGCTCCGTCGACGCCAGGAGACCTGTTCTTCCACCTGCGCGCCTCAACGCTCGACATGTGCTTCGAGCTGGTTCGCCAGATCATGCGCCGACTGGGCTCCGTGGTTGACACCTACGATGAGGTCCACGCCTTCCGCTACCTGGACAATCGAGACCCTCTCGGCTTCGTCGACGGTACCGAGAGTCCGCGGGGGCAAGCGGCCGTCGCAGCGGCGCTCATCGACGAAGGTGCTTGGGCGGGCGGCAGCTACATCATTGAGCAGAAGTACATCCACAACCTCAGCGCCTGGGACTCGTTGAGCGTCGAGGAACAGGAACGCGTCATCGGTCGCACCAAGCTCGATGACATCCAGCTTCCCGATGATGAGCAGCCCACCAACAGCCACGTCACCATGAACACCATTGAGGACGCCGACGGCAACGAGCTCCAGATCGTGCGTGACAATCTCGCCTTCGGTGAGGCCTCCGGGGACCAGGGCACGTTCTTCATGAGCTACGCCGCAGACCCACGCGTCACCGAGCTCATGCTCAGGCGTATGTTCCTGGGGGAGCCCGAAGGCAACTACGACCGCATTCTCGACTTCTCCACGCCCCTGACAGGATGCCTCTTCTTTGCTCCGCCGGCCGCTTTCCTCGACGACGCCGACCAGTACGCGCACGCTGCCGTCCGACCTGAGGCCGGGCCGGAGGACCCAACCCAGCCCGCCACTGAGCTGAGCGCCGCTAGAGGCCTTGGGTTCAATGCGTCCTCTGAAGCGCCGCGTGACCAGACACCAGATGATCACAGCAACGGTGCGGGCTCCACTGCCGCACCGTCCGACGGATCCCTTGGGATCGGAAACCTGAAAGGCCGAGTATGAACAACCTGCATCGACAGCTCGCCCCCATCTCCGAGGCCGCCTGGGGTGAGATCGACCAAGAGGCGCGGCGCACCTTCATCCGCTGGATCGCCGGACGACGTGTCGTCGACGTGGTTGGACCCGACGGAGAGGATCTGGCGGCAGTACGCACCGGTCACCAGGTACGCGTGGACATCCCCTTCGAAGGTGTCCAGGCTCACCAGCGTCAGGTCCGGCAGATCGTCGAGCTGCGGGTTCCCTTCCGGGTTAGCCGCGAGGCCGTCGATGCCGTCGACCGGGGAGCCCAGGACTCCGACTGGCAACCCGTTAAGGACGCTGTTGCTCAGATCGCCAGAGCTGAGGACGGCATTGTCTTCGCCGGGCTGGCGAGCGCGGGGCTTGAGGGGTTGATTCCCTCAAGTTCCAACCCTGTCGTATCGCTCCCGCAGCCGAAGGATCTTCCTGACGCCGTAGCTGCTGCTCTCAAGGAGCTCCGCCTCGCCGGAGTCGAAGGTCCATACGCCCTCCTGCTCTCCGCCGAGCTGTGGACCGCCGTCGCCGAGACCACTGATGACGGATACCCGATCCGCAAGCACATCGATCGCCTCCTGGATGGTGAGGTCCTATGGGCTCCCGCCATTCAGGGCGCCGTTCTGCTGAGCACGCGGGGCGGCGACTATGAGCTGCACCTCGGCCAGGACCTGTCCATCGGATATCTCTCACACGATGCCGAGTCGATTGAGCTCTATCTCCAAGAGACGCTCACCTTCCTTCCTTACACCTCCGAGGCGAGTGTCGTGCTGACGCACTGAGGCCGCGCACCGGTCATACACTCGCTTCTGATGAGCGAGCAGACTGAGCACACCGAGCACACGGCGACCTCACTCGAGAAGCCGCACCAGCGTCCGGCTCCCCAAGAGATCTTGGGACAGGCCGGCCGTCGCGGGCCCTTCCGTTACGGCGAACGCATCCAGGTCACCGACACCAAGGGCCGCAAGAACACCTTCCTGCTCGACCCCCAGGGCTACTTCCAGTCCGTGCGCGGCTCCTTCCGCCACCGTGACGTCGTCGGTCTGGACGAGGGCAGCGTCATCGAGACCGACACGGGCCACGAGCTGCTCCTGCTGCGCCCGCTCCTGGCCGACTATGTGCTCTCCATGCCCCGCGGTGCGCAGGTGGTCTACCCCAAGGACTCCGGGCAGGTCATCGCCATGGGCGACATCTTCCCCGGCTCCCGCGTTCTGGAGGCCGGCGTCGGCTCGGGCGCACTGACCATGAACCTGCTCTCCGCCATCGGGGAGAGCGGCCACCTTCTGTCCATCGAGCGCCGCGAGGACTTCGCCCGGATCGCCGCCTCCAACGTGGACGCCTGGTTCGGCCGCCACCACCCCGCCTGGGAGCTGTGCACCGGGGTCTTCGCCGACGTCGTCGCCGCCCGGGTGGAACCGGGCAGCATCGACCGGGTGGTCCTGGACATGCTCGCGCCCTGGGAGAACGTCGAGGCCGCCTCCTCGGCCCTGGCCCCGGGCGGGCTCTTCCTGGCCTACGTCGCCACCGTCACCCAGCTCTCTCGCACCGTGGAGGCCCTGCGTCACGGCGGGCTGTTCACCGAGCCCGAGTCCTGGGAGTCCATGGTGCGCACCTGGAACGTCGACGGGCTCGCCGTGCGCCCCGACCACCGCATGGTGGCGCACACCGGCTTCCTACTGACCGCTCGTCGCCTGGCCGCAGGCTCCCGGCCCTTGACCCGCAAGCGCCCGCCCGCCCGCGGCGCCTACGACGAGGGCGGCTACTGGCTGCCCGACGACGTCAAGGAACGCACCAGCACCGACAAGAAGGTTCGTCGCGTCCTGCGCGACTGCCGGGTCAAGCAGCCCGCCGACGCCACCGTCGTCCGCCGCGGGACCGCCGACTACTCCCAGGACGGCGATCATGCCTGATCCGTCTGCAACCGGCGCCGACACGGTGCAGCCACTGGGCATGCCCGCCAAGGACTTCACCAGCCATCAGCTGCGCGAGGCCCGTGCCCAGGCCGTCAGCCTGGCCTCCAAGAACGAGCGCCTCGTCGCCGCCCTGGGCACCGCCCGCGAGCGCATCACCGAGCTGGGCCAGCAGCTCGACGCTGTCACCCGGCCCCCGGTGACCCTGGGCCTGCTCACCGACCTTCCCAGTACAAGCAGTTCAAGGGGTTCCGGGGACTCCGGACAGGCGGGGGACGGGACCTCCCAGGAGCGCGAGGTCGCCGTGAGCCTCTCCGGCCGCCAGATGCTCCTGCACGTACATCCCGGCGTGGACGATGCCGACCTCCAGGTCGGACGGCTCGTGGCCGTCAACGACCAGATGCTCGTCGTCGCCACCCTCCCCGAGCCTCAGACCGGTGAGGCCGTCACCCTCGAGGAAACTCTCGACGACGCCCGTGTCCTGGTGACCACCGGTGGGGGAGGCACAAGGATCCTCACCCTGTCCTCCTCACTGCGCCGCGTCGCCGGGACCGGAGAGGGGCTCAAGCCCGGTGACACGCTTGCCGCCGACCTGCGCGCCGATATCGCCACGGCCCTCATCGAGCGCACCAGTGTCGAGCAGCTCGTCGTTGCCGAGACCCCCGACGTCTCCTGGGCGGATATCGGGGGACTGGGGCCGCAGATCGAGCAGATCCGCGACGCTCTCGAGCTTCCCTTCACCCACCCGGACCTCTTCCAGACCTACGGGCTGCGCGCCCCCAAGGGACTGCTGCTCTACGGTCCGCCGGGCTGCGGCAAGACCCTCATCGCCAAGGCCGTCGCCACTTCACTGGCCGGCTCCGGAAGTGGTTCCGCTACGAGGAGCCGCTCGGCCGCGTTCCTCAATATCAAGGGCCCTGAGCTGCTGAGCAAGTTCGTCGGCGAGACCGAGCGCCAGATCCGCGCCATCTTCGACCAGGCCCGCAAGGCCGCCGCCGAGGACCGGCCGGTGGTCATCTTCTTCGATGAGATGGAGGCACTCTTCCGCACCCGCGGCACCGGCGTGTCCTCCGACGTCGAGACCATGATCGTGCCGCAGGTCCTCGCGGAGATCGACGGCGTGGAGTCCCTGCGCAACGTCGTCATCATCGGCGCCTCCAACCGTGAGGACATGATCGACCCCGCCATCCTGCGTTCCGGGCGCCTGGATCTGAAGATCCGTATCAACCGGCCCGATGCGTCTGGGGCTGAGGAGATTCTCGCCCGGCATCTCACCGACGACCTGCCTCTGGCTCCTGCTGAGCTCGCGGCTCATGGGGGAGACCGTGGGGCCACGGCCGCGTTTCTGCGCCGAGTCGTCGTCGAGGCGCTCTACGTCCGCGACGAGACCACCGCCGTTCTGGAGATCACCGAGGCGCGCGCGGCCGCGAACGCCACCGTCAGTCGTACTCTCCACCTGGCTGATCTGGTTAGCGGCGCCATGCTGGCCGCTATCGTCTCCCGCGCCAAGACCGCCTCCATCAAGGACGAGCTCGCCGGGGGAGAGGGGGGACTGAGCGCGGACAGGCTCCGCTCCGCCGTCGAGACCGAGGCCCGGCAGAACGAGGAAATCACCGGCGCCACGACACCCGAGGGATGGGCTCGGCTCATCGGCGCCCGTACCTCGGAGATCCGCAGCGTGCGCAGACTCGGGAAGGAGGAGAACGCATGAACGACATCGGCTTTCAACCGGGGCCGGTAACGCGTCCCGTCGGCCTGGAGACCGAGTTTGGGGTGCTGTGTCCGGGCGACCCGTACGCCAATCCCGTCATCCTCTCCAGCCAGGTCGTGGAGGCCTACTGCGCTTGCGCCGACGTTCCCGGCGTGCGCTGGGACTATGAGGGCGAGGACCCCCTGGCCGACCTGCGCGGCGGTAGGCTCCAACGCTCCGTCGCCCACCCCAGCCAGCTCACCGACGATCCCACGCGCCTGGCGCCGTCAGGGGGTGAAGCGGACCCGCCGCCCGCCCCTTGGGGCTCACGCGCCCGCCCCAGCGCCGCCGAGGCGGCGCTTCCCCGTGCGATGACGGCGGTTCTCGTCAACGGTGCCAGGCTCTATGTGGACCACGCCCACCCCGAGTACTCCTCACCGGAGGTCCTCACCCCGCGCGACGCCCTGGTTTGGGACCGGGCCGGGGAGGTGGTTGCCCGGCGCGCTATGACGGCTCTGAGTGACGGTGGTGGCAGCGCCGGCGCACCAGAGGGGATCGTCCTGTACAAGAACAATGTCGACGGCAAGGGGGCGTCCTACGGATCTCACGAGAACTACCTCGTGCGGCGCGATGTGCCCTTCGAGGAGCTGGCCGCGGTCCTCACCCCCTTCCTGGTTACCCGCCCCGTCCTGGCCGGGGCCGGGAGGGTCGGCATCGGACAGCACAGCCAGCGGCCCGGTTTCCAGATCAGTCAGCGAGCCGACTACGTCGAGTCCGAGATCGGCCTGCAGACCACCTTCAACCGCCCCATCATCAATACCCGCGACGAACCGCACGCCAACGGCGCGCGCTGGCGCCGCCTGCACGTCATCAACGGCGACGCCAACCGCTTCGACGTCCCCATCTACCTCAAGGTCGCCACCACCGACCTGCTCCTGTGGTTCCTGGAACAGGCGCACCACGATGGCACCGGCGCGCTCAGGGACGCCCTGACAGACCTCAACCGGTTGGCGATCACCGGCGACCCCGTCGAGGCTCACTGGGCCGTCTCGCACGATCCCACCCTCGCCTACGAGCTGCCCACACGGAACGGGCCCATGAGCGCCCTGGCCGTTCAACGCACCTACCTCGACGCCGTCGCCCCGGCCGTGAGACGCAGTGCCGACCCCGAGGCGCAGCGCGCTCTGAGCCTGTGGCAACAGAGCCTCGGCGCCCTGGAGCAGTGGAGTCGCGATGGATCGGGGCCGGCGGCCCACCTGGTGGAGTGGGTCGCCAAGTACGAACTGTGCGAGGGGCTGCGTCGCCGGTCGGGCACCGGATGGGATGATCCTCGCCTGGCTGCTCTCGACATCCAGTGGGCCGATCTGCGCCCGGGGAGCTCCGTCGTCGACAAGCTCGACGCTGCCGGCCGGATCCACCGACTCGTCACTGAGTCCGAAGTCCAGCGCGCCGCCGATGCGCCTCCGGAGGGCACGCGCGCCGCCATCCGCGGAACTGCCATCAACCGTTACCCGCAGATCGTGGGCGCCTCCTGGACCTGCCTCGTTCTCGATGTCCCCGGCCACCCCGAGCTGCTGCGCCTGCGTTTGCCCGACGATGTCGCCGTCGGCGCGGATGAGACAGTGACTATCCTGGAGGAAATTGGTCGTCGGGCGGCACCTGAGAGAGACTGAGCCCCACAGCGCCCACCGGCGACGCGTTGTCCGAGAGGACGAGTGAAGGAGCACCACATGACGCCGCAATACGCCGATCAGTCCCACGGGCAGGTTCGTCGCGCCGGCGTCGAGTCCGCTGCCGAGGACGCTGAGGAACAGACCGGTACCGGAGTCCCGATGGCGTCGGCCCGGAGCATCTCAGACGCCCAAACCGCAGACGTCGACAGCATCCTGGACGAGATCGACTCGGTCATCGAGACCAATGCCGCAGCCTTCGTCCAGGGCTTCGTCCAGAAGGGCGGCCAGTGAGCATGAGTGGCCTACGGCCCCCGGCACGCCGCATCATCGGGGTGGAGACCGAGTACGGCATCACCTGCGCCCCCACCGGAGATGGCCCACCTCCCCTGGACGCCGACCACGCCGCCCGCAAGCTCTTCGAACCGGTGGTTCAGCGCTCACGCTCCTCGAACGTCTTCACCCGCGGCGGTGCTCGCCTCTACCTGGATGTGGGCTCCCACCCGGAGTTCGCCACCGCCGAGTGCGATCGTCTTGAGGACCTGCTCGCCCAGGACCGCGCCGGTGAGCTGGTCATGGCCGACCTGGCCCAGCAGGCCAACGTCCGGCTCGCCGCCGTAGGTGTTCCCGGGCGAATCCACCTGTTGAAGAACAACCGCGACGCCCAGGGCAATGGCTTCGGCTGCCACGAGAACTACCTCGTGCGCCGTCGCGGCGACTTCTGGAACGATGCACGCACCCTCGTACCACACCTGGTGACGCGGCAGATCCTCGTCGGCGCCGGTCATATCACGGGAGACGGCGGGCTCCAGCCCGCGGCCCGTTCCACGGGTCCCAGTCGCTCGGGGTATGTCTTCTCCCAACGGGCGGACCAGATGTGGGACGCCGTCTCCTCTGCGACGACCCGCGCCAGACCGCTGATCAATACTCGTGACGAGCCGCATGCCGACGCCGAGCGCTACCGGCGCATGCACGTCATCGTCGGGGACTCCAACATCGCCCAGGGATCCACTCTGCTCAAGGTGGCGGCCATGGACCTTCTCCTGGACTATTTGGAAAGCGGGGGAGACCTGAGCGACCTGGCTCTGGCCGACCCCATGAGGGCCATCCGGGACACCTGCAGTGACCTGAGTGCCGGAGTACTCCTGGATCGCGTCGACGGCCGTACCATCACGCCGCTGGAAATGCAGGGCGAACACCTCGAACGGCTGCGCAACCACATCACAGGCGGGATCGAGGTGACTGAGCTGCATGCCGCCGCACTGGACCTGTGGGAGCGGGGACTGGAGGCCGTCCGTCTCCAGGAGCCCCAGCGCGTGGCGACCGAGCTTGACTGGGCGGCCAAGCTCCAGCTGGTGACCCGTTACTGCCACAAGCACGACACCGACCTGACCGACCCGAGAGTGACCCGGCTTGCCCTGGCCTACCATGACGTCTCATCCGATCAGGGACTGCGCCAACGTCTGGAGAGCACCGGCATGCTGCGTCGCTTCGTCGGCGACGAGGCCTGTCGATGCGCGATGAACACCCCGCCCGCCACAACGCGTGCGCACCTGCGTGGCGCGGTCGTCGCCAGGGCTGAGGACATGCGCCGCGACCTGACTGTTGACTGGGTGGGCATTCGACTCGACGATGGCGCCTCGTCCACTGTTACCCTGAGTGATCCCTTCTGCGCTGCAGATGAGCACATTGACGCGCTGCTGGAGAGCATGGAGCACTCGGCAACCGAACTCCCCGCCGGGGTGTGAGCGGCAACGTTCACGGTATCGGTGAGGCGACCGACGGAAGACGCAATATGAGTACTACCTCCACACCAGATTCCGGCGCGGACGCGCCTCTGACCCGGCGTCAGCGCCGGGCACTCGAGCGCGCTCAGGAGATGGCTCAGCAGGAACGACAGGACGCGTACACCGAGGATTTGCCGGCGATCTCCCAACCACCGGAAGAGCCCCGATCCTCCAGCGCACCATCCGCCGGCGCACCGGCGCTGTCGACCGTCGAGTCAGAGGCTCGGCCCGAGACCCGGGGGCGTTCCGCCGTCCCCTCACAGGACAGCTCTCGGCCCTGGCGACCCGTTGAAGACGGACCGGCATCCATGAGGCCGACCGCCGATGGCCAAGGTGATGATCACCGCGCCGCCCTCCCGGGAGAGCTTCGAGACGACCAGGATGACGATCTGGAGCATCCGGGTGGAGGCCTGCTCGACGAGAGGAACGCTCCGGAGACGACGCCGCCGCGGCGTACCCTGCGCGGTCCGCTGGGCAGCATGCCCAGGGGGCCCCTGGCCGTCGCTCTGATCGGTATTGTCATCCTCGCGATGATCCTGGTACCTCTGGCCGTCGACAAGTTCGTCACCGGCAGGTACGGCCCGGATGCCAGCCCTGTTGCCCAACAGACCGTGCTGGACGGGAACGCCCCCTTGAATCAGCTGCTGACGATCAGCGGACGACTCGGCTCGGGCTCGGCCCCCTCCATCGCACTGGCCAACGAGGCCTCCCTGTCTGCTCCCAGCTCCGTCCTGACCGACGTCGTCGAGACTGGTCATGGGCGTGTGGTTTCGGAGGGCTCGCCGGTGATTCTTCAGGTCTCCCAGTTCTCCGGCCTCGATGGGCGCAATACGACCGGCAACGCCGACGGCTACAAGCTGTGGCGGAACATGCTGAGCCCCGCTGCGGGGGACTACATCAACGCAGCGGTTTCAGGCCAGCGCGAGGGGACTCGCGTCGTTCTTCGCGCTCCCGCCGAGGACTCGAGTACGGCTGAGATCACCATTGTCGACATCCTGCCCACCACAGCGACCGGGGAGACGAAGGAGCCCGCCCCCGGCACGCCCGCCGTTACAGAGGGGGAGGACGGCTCCATCACCGTCAGCAGTGCCGGCCTACCGGTGCCCACCCGCGCCGCCACAGCGATCCTCATCAAGGGCACCGGGCCTCAGATAGGTTCCCAGGACAAGGTTATCGTCCGCCGCACAATGGTCAGCTGGGCCACTGGCCAGGCCTTGGGGGAATCGACCTTCGGCTACCAGAATCTGCCCAAGCGCATCGATATGAGTGATGCATTGGTGGGCGTCTCCCAGAACCTGGTCGACATCACGGTCGGCTCGCGAGTGGTGCTCTCCCTGCCGGCGGAGCAGGCGAAGGGGACTGAACCCGTCGTCGTGGTCATTGACGTCCTAGCTATTGACAATGACTCCGAATCATCTGCGGGATAATCGAGCGGTGCGCAAACCATCGCCCCAGTCCTCAGCATCTCCTCGCCCCACCACCCAGGATCATTCATGAGCGTTGCCATCCGTATTATTCCCTGTTTGGACGTCAAGGACGGTCGCGTCGTCAAAGGCGTGAACTTCCAAGGCCTCAAGGATGCCGGAGATCCGGTGGAGCTGGCCGCGCGCTACGACGCCCAGGGGGCCGACGAAATCACCTTCCTGGACGTGTCGGCATCGCATGAAGGACGCTCCACCATGCTGGACGTGGTGTCCCGCACCGCGGAGCAGGTGTTCGTCCCGCTGACCGTCGGTGGGGGAGTGCGTTCTGTCGGAGACGTGGACCAGCTTCTGCGGGCGGGCGCGGACAAGGTCGGCATCAACACCGCCGCCATCACTCGTCCCGAGCTGCTGGCGGAGGTGGCGCAGCGCTTCGGCAACCAGGTGGTCGTCCTATCGGTGGATGCGCGGCGGTGCCCGCCCGGTGTCACGACCGCCTCAGGTTATGAGGTCACCACCCACGGAGGACGCACCTCAACCGGTATCGACGCCGTGGACTGGGCGGTCCGGGGAGCGCAGCTCGGGGCCGGAGAGATCCTTCTGAACTCCATGGACGCCGACGGCGTCACGGGGGGCTTCGACACCGAGATGATCGACGCCGTCCGCGAGCAGGTCCGAGTCCCGCTCATCGCCTCCGGTGGCGCCGGGCGCCCCGAGGACTTCGCGATCGCGGCCGGTCACGGCGCCGACGCCGTTCTGGCCGCCTCGGTCTTCCATTACGGAACGATGACCATCGCTGAGGCGAAAGAAGCCCTACGAAACGCAGGCCACCCGGTGCGTTGAATACATGGAGGACGAGAAGAAGAGCCTTCCTAGCAGAACGATGAACCTGGATATACGTTCAACATCTATGTTCATCAATCACTACCAGTATGGAGAATAATCATGAGCTACATGGGCGCCTACCCCAGCGACCCGTACAACCAGCAACCCGGTGGTTACGGCCCCGGAGGCGGGTTCGGCCACCGGCCCAACGAGAAGAATGCGTTTGGCGGCTGGGCTCTTGGCCTGGGTATGGTCAGCGTCTTCTGCGGTATTGGCCCTCTCGCTGCCATCCCTGCGATCATTGTGGGGTTCCTCGGGGTGCTGGCGGCGAACGAGGGGCGTGCTACCAACAAGGGAATGTCCATCATCGGCATCGTCATGGGTGTGCTCGCGATCATGCTGACGATCATCGTCTTCTCCTCCGGTTTGTACCAGAACATTGAGGATATATTCGAGTCTTACTGAACATAGTGAGCTGTTCCATGCGCCTTGCCGTATGAGCCTCGGGCCGGTTATGCAGTGGAATGCTGCTCGGATGAGGTCGATGGGGCGTGGTCCCCATGGGGATGGGACGCCCTTCCTGCGACTTGATGCGCTCGGTCATGTAGTCTGCCTGGTGTACTTCGCTCTTTGGGAGGAATAATGAGCGACATGATCCCTTATCAAGCGGATCCTTATCGGCAGGGAAGTGCTGGCGGCCAGGATTATCTGTCTGCTCAAGGGTATCCTCTCCCTGATGGAACAGGCTTGCCCGGTGATCAGGCCGGATATTACAGTGCCGATTACTCGAATGGTTGGTCCGACCCGTACCTGGCGTCGCCCGGGAGCCAGGGTATTCCCTACCCGGGAGCGGCTCCGCAGATGTACGGTCAGCCCTACAGTCAGCAGCACCCCTACCCGCAGGCTCCTTATGGGCCTTACACGCCCTATGGTCCGGGCTCGTACTGGGGCGGGGCCTACGATCCGCGCCGCTATGAGGCCAATGCGCTGGGCGGGTGGGCGCTCGGGCTCGGTATCGCCAGTATATTTCTGTTCTGCTATTTTGGCGCGCTACTTGGAATCCCTGCGATCATCGTAGGTTTCAAGGGAATGCGTGCCGCCGATGAAGGGCGTTCCACTAATAGAGGAATGTCAATAGCCGGGATGATTCTGGGAAGCATAGGAACGGCGATCAGCGTCATCTACATAATAATTTTCCTCATTTTGTACCTCAGTACAGTGTAGATCTGGAGGCTGGTCGACAGAACATGGCTAAGAGCATCTATCGGGGCGGTGCACGTACCGCTCTGGGCAGTCGGGTCGGGCTGGGACTTCTCATGGCCCTCTCCTCGGTGCCGGGCGGCCTCATCTTTCTGCGGGCGCTGACGCTGCCTCGCGGTTCCCCGGGGTTTCCAGACCTCTGCCCCCTCCATCGGCTCACCGGGTTGTGGTGCCCCTTGTGCGGTGGCACGAGGGCGACTCGGGAGCTCATCCGGGGCGACTTGTGGGGAGCGCTGGGCTACAACCCCTTCGCTCTCGTCGTGGAGACGGTGGCGGTCCTCCTGGTGGTGCGCTGGCTGCTCGCCTCGTCTCGAGGCCGGCGCCGGCAGTTCATCACGGGCAGAGAAGGCATCCTTCTTGGCGCGGGCTGTGCTGCCTTCGCCGTAGTGCGCAATCTGCCCGGAATGTGGGTCTACCTCGGGCCGCTGCTCGGACCTCCGGGGTGATGGGGGCCTGATGTGCATAATGCAGTCGTGACTCTCGATTCAGGCATCTCCGCACGTCTCAAGCGCAACGCTGATGGTCTGGTGTGCGCCGTCGTCCAGCAGTACGACTCGCGTGAGGTTCTCATGGTGGGCTGGATGGACGACGAGGCGCTCCGACGTACCTTGACCGAGGGGCGCGTGACCTTCTGGTCGCGATCTCGGCGTGAGTATTGGCGCAAGGGGGACACCTCCGGGCACGCGCAGTACGTCAGGGCCGTCCACTTGGACTGCGACGGAGACGCCCTTCTGGTGGAGGTTGATCAGGTCGGAGCCGCCTGCCACACCGGCGAGCGCAGCTGCTTCCTGGCCGGGGGCGACCTGGAGGCGCGGCCGGGCGAGCGGTCCGACTGAACTCTCCGCGGTGAACGCCGCTCAACGATTTGCAACAGACGGCCTCAGGCCGTCACGATGGATACGGACAGGCGCCCTCCAGGAGCGCCCGCGGGTGAGATCGAGGAGGTGCGTGATGACCTCGTTCGAGGCGATGGCGGCCGACGCCAGGGCGGCTGCCGACCGCCGGGCTTCGCGCGTCCCATTGGCTCGCCTGCGAGAGTCCTCGCGCCTGGTCCCCGGAGCCATCAGCGCCCTGCCAAGCCTGCGTACCGACGACCGGGCGGTTACGGTCATCGCGGAGGTCAAGCGATCCACCGCCACTTTCGCGGACCTCAGCGGCGTCGGCGATCCCGGAATGCTGGCCTGCTTCTACGCCGCAGGTGGCGCCGCCAGCGTCTCGGTGGTGACCGGTCCGAGCAGCACCCGCGGTTCCCTGAAGGATCTGGATGCCGTCAGGGCCGCCGTGGATCTTCCCGTCCTCGCCAACGATCTCGTGGTCACCCCCTACCAGGTGCACGAGGCCCGGGCTCACGGCGCCGACCTGCTCATGCTCGATGCCCGCCTTGAGGCCCTGGTGCTCGAAGGTCTCATTGAAAGAGTCCACTCCCTGGGGATGAGCGCCGTTGTGAGGGCCCGCACTCGACGCGACGCCCTGATCGCAGTCGAGGCCGGCGCCCGCATCATCGCCATCGACACGCGGGACCCCGATACCCTGGCCGTTGACTGCGGTCTGTTCGATCAAGTCACCGATGTCCTGCCGGCTCAGGTCGTCCGTATCGCCGCCGGGGGAGTGCGGGGTCCCCATGACGTCATGAGTTTCGCCCGATGCGGAGCCGATGTCGTCCTCGTCGGCGAGGCCATCATCCGTTCCACCGATCCTCAGCAGTTCGTTGCTGAGCTGGTTGCCGCCGGTGCCCACCCGGCACTGATTCCCTCCGCCCACCGAGAGGTCCTCTGAGTGCCCGTCACTACGCTTTCCACCATGGTGTCCGCGATGTCAGAGACGTTTGCCGGTCTGCCGAGCCCTTCGTCAGGTGTCTGGCACATCGGTCCCATCCCGATCCGGGCCTACGCGCTGTGCATTCTTACCGGAGTTTTCGTGGCCGTGTGGTGGTCCGACCGGCGATACCGGGCCAGAGGGGGCCGGCCGGAGATCGTCCTCGATATCGCTATCGTGGCGGTTCCGTCCGGAATCGTGGGTGCCCGGCTCTACCACGTCCTGTCTTCGCCCGACGACTACTTCGGTCCGAACGGAGACCTGTCCCGCATCCCGCAGACCTGGTTGGGGGGACTGGGTATCTGGGGCGGCGTCGCGGGCGGTGTTCTGGCCAGCGTGCTTGTCATGCGCCATCGCGGTCTGCGCGTCGCTCCACTGGCCGACGCCGTGGCCCCGGCGCTGCTGGTGGCCCAGGCGATCGGCCGGCTGGGCAACTGGTTCAACCAGGAGCTCTACGGCGCCCCGACGACCCTGCCCTGGGGACTGCGGATCGACGACGCTCACCTGCCGCCCGGATCCAGCTATCCGCCCGGAACCCTGTTCCACCCGACCTTCCTCTATGAGGCCCTGTGGAACCTTGCCGGGGCGGCCCTTCTGGTGTGGATCGGAAGAAGGATGCTGGCCCGCCACGATGCCACCGGAGGCAGGCTCATGTGGCTCTACCTCATGATCTACACGGCCGGTCGAGGATGGATCGAGATGCTGCGCATCGACGAAGCCGAGACGATTCTCGGCCTGCGGCTGAATGTGTGGACCTCTATCGTCGTCTTCCTCGTCGGTGCTGTCGGACTGGCCATCACCTCGCGGCGTCCTCTCAGCGATGCCATCGAGAGATCGGGGGAGGGGCCGGAGGAGGGCTCCTCGGAAGAGGACTCATCCGAAGAGGCCTCGGCTGATCAGCCCTCCGAGGATGCTTCACCGCCCGAGACCGACGCCGAGCCGAGGGCCTCCCACACAGGTGCCTGAGCCTGCCGCTCAGGTGCTCGGCGCCCGCTGAACTCGAGGTCGATGCGGGTGAGGATCGTCGCAACCTGACAAGCGCCGGGATTCCTCCTCGTGCGCGAGGCCCAGTGTCCCGTATCCTAAGCTCATGCGTAGAGCCAAGATCGTATGTACCCTCGGACCCGCCACCGATTCTCCCGAGCAGGTGCAAGCGCTCGTGGACGCCGGCATGAACGTCGCGCGCATCAACCGCTCCCACGGCCGCGCCGAGGATCAGGAGGAGGTTATCGCCCGAATCCGTGAGGCCGCAGCCGCCTCCGGTCGAGCCGTCGCCATCCTGGTCGACCTCCAGGGCCCCAAGATCCGCCTGGGCCGTTTCGTCGACGACCAGAAGGTGATGCTCAACAAGGGCGACGAGTTCACGATCACTATCGACGACGTTCTCGGTACCGTCAAACGCGCCTCCACTACCTTCAAGGGACTGCCCGGCGACTGCCGCCCCGGCGATCGGCTCCTCATCGACGACGGTAACGTCGCCGTGCGCGTCGTGGCCGTTACGGACACCGACGTCGTCACCAAGGTCGAGGTTCCCGGATACGTCTCCAATAACAAGGGCATCAACTTGCCCGGTGTCGCCGTCTCCGTTCCAGCCCTCAGCGAGAAGGACCGTGAGGACCTGCGCTGGGCACTCAAGATCGGGGCGGATCTCATTGCCCTGTCCTTCGTGCGCGACGCCGACGACATCAAGGACGTCCACGAGATCATGGACGAGGTGGGCGTGCGCATCCCGGTTATCGCCAAGATCGAGAAGCCCCAGGCGGTGGAGAACCTCTTCGACATCGTCTCCACCTTCGACGGCATCATGGTGGCCCGCGGTGACCTTGGTGTGGAGATGCCGCTCGAGGCCGTCCCCCTGGTGCAGAAGCGCGCCATCGAGCTGGCCCGGCGTCAAGCCAAGCCGGTCATCGTGGCGACCCAGGTGCTGGAGTCCATGATCCAGAACCCACGCCCCACCCGCGCTGAGGCGTCGGACTGCGCCAACGCGATTCTCGACGGCGCCGATGCCGTCATGCTCTCCGGGGAGACCTCCGTGGGCGCCTACCCCATCGAGGCCGTGCGTACCATGGCCAGCATCATTGAGAACGTCGAAGAGCACGGTGGTGAGCGTATTCCCGGCCTGGGTTCCTACCCGCAGACGCGCGGTGGGGCACTGACCCGTGCTGCTGCCGAGATGGGGGAGCATCTGGACGTTACTTACCTGGTGACCTTCACCCAGTCCGGTGACACGGCCAGGCGACTGTCGCGCCTGCGCTCACCCCTGCCCCTGCTGGCTTTCACGCCGCTGCATGAGACGCGCAATCAGCTCGCAGTCTCCTGGGGCGTGCAGTGCTACGAGGTCCCCGAGGTTCAGCACACCGATGAGATGGTGGCGCAGGTCGACGAGATCCTCCAGGACAAACATCTGGCGCAGCCGGGCGACACCGTCGTCATCGTGGCCGGTATGCCTCCGGGCACCCCGGGCTCCACCAACTCGATCCGTGTTCACACGGTCGGCGAGACGGTCGACTACAAGGCCTGAGCACCGGCTCCGATCCGTCGAGGGGTCTCCCGCTATCACCGGGAGACCCCTCGCCCCGGTTCAGGACGACCCTGTTCCGGCACCTGCTTCCCATTGAGAAATCGGTGGGGCAAGGGATCCGCCAGGCGGAGTTTCCCGGTCACAGCTTCATCGCCGTAGCCACCACTGGGGAGTCAGGTCGGCAAGAGTCATCGTCTTCCCCGCGGCGTAGTCGATCATCACCTCGATAGCGCCGAACTTGCTTGGCATCAGCTGCGTCATCATTTCCCGACACGCTCCACAAGGCGGACCGGTACAGCCATCACGCATGATGGTCAGAACACGCCGAATCGTGTCCTCGCCGTTGGTGATCATGTTGAGTATCGCGTTGCGCTCGGCACAGATTCCCAGTGTGCAGGCCGTATCCACGCAGACGCCCGTATAGATTCTTCCGGAGGACGACTCCACTGCAGCCGCGACACCGCCCGCCTCGATATATGAGGACACGTTACGAGGATGCTGAACAGCCTTGGCCGCTTCGTACAGTGAGACCCACGTCGTGCTCAAAGGTGTTCTCCATCTGACCCGGTCTGTCCTGGGACGGGGTCCGGTAAGGGATTGCTGGTACCTCCGGTGGGATTCGAACCCACAACACTCCGATTTTGAGTCGGATGCCTCTGCCAATTGGGCTACGGAGGCACGCCGCCCGCTCTGCGGGGGCGCCATCAGCGAGATCATACTAGGATCACAGCCGTGAGCAATGAGTCCAGCACCACCAGGTCCCGCCGGGTGCTCGTCGCTGAGGACGAGACCCTCATCCGACTCGACATCGTCGAGACCCTCACCGACGCAGGATATGAGATCGTCGCCGAGGCTGCAGATGGGGAGGAGGCCGTCCGCCTGGCGGATGAGCACGCCCCTGACCTGTGCGTTCTCGACGTTAAGATGCCGGTCACCGACGGCATCACGGCGGCGGAGAGGATTCTTGAGAAGCACAACTGCGCCGTCGTCATGCTGACGGCCTTCTCACAGACCGAGCTCGTGGAACGGGCCAGCGCCGCTGGCGCCATGGCCTACGTGGTCAAACCCTTCACTCCGGCGGACCTCATTCCGGCACTTGAGGTCGCCATGTCTCGACATGAGGAGATCCTCTCGCTGGAGAGTGAGATTTCCGACCTCACCGACCGCTTCGAGACCCGCAAGCGCGTTGACCGGGCCAAGGGCTTGCTCATGGAGCGTATGGGATTGAGTGAGCCGGAGGCTTTCCGATGGTTGCAGAAGACCTCCATGAACCGGCGCCTGACCATGCGTGAGGTGGCCGACGCCGTTATCGAGCAGGTCGGTGCCGCCAAGAAGGACTGAATGCGTCCGTCCCGGTGTGTCAGGTGAGCAGACTGCGAAGCGTCCCCACAGCGATTGTCCGCTCGTCTTCGTCAGTCACCGTTACCTGGTAGACCACGGTACGACGTCCGCGGTGCAGGGGGGTGGCCGTGGCCTTCACCCAGCCTCGGGTCACGGATCGCAGATGGCTGACCGTTAGCTCCGCCCCGACCGGGATCGCGCCGTCGGCCGCCGCACGTGCTGCTACGGAGGCGGCCGTCTCGATGAGCGCAGCAGTGGCACCGCCGTGAAGTATCCCTACGACCTGGCGAGCTCCCTCGACGGGCATCCGAACCTCGGTCCTGTCCGCGTCACGGGTGACGACCTCCATCCCGAGCGTCTCCATGAGTGTCCCCTCCTCGCTGTCCTCCAGCACCGCGTGCAGTGCGGAGGAGGCGGAGACGGCCGAGCCGGCGGGACGAGGATCCGGGTACGGGCGCCGGGCCGGGTCCGGAAAGGCCACGGCCGCCGCACTCGCCCCGGAGTAGGAGGCCGCAGTGACACGGCCCACGGGCCCCAGCGGGCCCACGATCGCAGGCGAGTTGGAGGAGTCGGCGGACCCGATCGTTTCCGCCGGGGACTCGGCGGAAACGGAATCATCAGGCCTGCTGGACTTCAACGAACCGGAGGGGGCAAGAGGCGTGGAGGACGCGGGAGGGGCCGGTGAGCCGGGAAAAGCCTGAGAATCGAAGGTCTCTCCTCCGGATGCGGCAGAGCGGGGCGAGTCGGACTGTTGAGGGCTCATGGGCCTAGGCTGGCACGGTGAGCACCACCGCGACCAGCCCTGCGACGAGCCCAACACCTCAGAACCCCTCGGACCCAGTTCCCGGACGCCTCCTTCTTGTCGACGGTCACTCCATGGCCTTCCGCGCGTTCTACGCGCTACCGGTGGACAAGTTCACGACGTCCACCGGACAGTCCACCAACGCCGTCCACGGCTTCGTCTCCATGTTCCTCTCGCTGATGGAGAACGAGCGACCCACGCACGTCGCGGTCGCCTTCGACCTGCCAGGCGGCACCTTCCGCACCGAGGAGTACCCCGAGTACAAGGGAACCCGTGACGAGGCTCCCCAGCCCTTCATCGGACAGGTCGAGCTCATCCAGGAGGTCCTGGACGCCATGGGTGTGAAGGTCTTGACGGCCCCGGGCTACGAGGCGGACGACATTCTGGCCACTGCGGCCGCTTCGGCGCAGGGCGAGGGAATGGAGGTCCTCATCTGCTCCGGAGACCGGGACTCCTTCCAGACCGTCACCAATCAGTGCACCGTGCTCTACCCGGTCAAAGGAGTCTCGAAGCTGCGTCGTACGACGCCGGAGAAGATCGAGGAACGCTACGGGGTGACACCCGAGCGCTACCCCGAGCTCGCCGCCCTGGTCGGTGAGAGCAGTGACAACCTTCCCGGGGTGCCGGGCGTGGGCCCCAAGACCGCGGCCAAGTGGCTGAACCTCTATGACGGCCTCGACGGAGTCATCGCCCACGCCGACCAGATCAAGGGCAAGGTCGGGCAGTCCCTGCGCGACCATCTCGACGATGTGCTGCGCAACCGCCGTCTCAACCGCCTGCTCACCGACCTGGACCTGGGGGTCGCTCCCGGGGCCGATCTGCGCGTCTTGGGGGCCGACCGTACCTGCCTGGCGCGCGTCTTCGAGGCTTTGGAGTTCCGCACTCTGCATCAGCGGGCACTGCGCATCCTGACCTTCACCGACACCGCCGATCACGCGGAAGCCGCTGCAGGGCAGGAGTCCGGGTCGCTGGGGGCGCTGAACGACTTGGAGATCGTCTCGCTCGGTCACGATCTTTCAGCGGGGAATCTGTCCCAGTGGTTGGATGCCCGCCTGTCGACATCCGGCGGGCACTGCCTGCTGGGAGTCGACGTCGTTGGAGTCCTCAAGCCCGTGGAGGGCGATGCCGCGCTCGTCTCGCTGTCCGACGGCGCCCATGCGGTTACGATCGATCTCGCCGAGATCCTGCCCGAGGACGAGGCAGCCCTGGCCAGGGTCCTGGCTGACGTCGACCGGCCCAAGGTGGTCGCCGACGCCAAGGGCAGCTGGCACGCTCTGACCGCCCGGGGACTGAGGCTGGACGGCGTTGTCGCAGACCCGTCACTGGCCGGATATCTGTGCCGGCCCGAGCAACGCAGCTACGACGTCGACACTCTCGCCCAGCGCTGGCTCGGAATCGACCTTGCAGCCATCGGCGAGGAGAAGACGGACACGCGCGACGATCGGAGCGAGTCCCAGAGCGCCTTCGACCTGGAGGCCCTCGCCTCTGACGCCGTGCCTGTCGCCCACCTGGCCAGTGCTCGCCGGGCCGCCGTCCTGCTCCCTCTGCAGTCCGTGCTGGACGAGCAGATGGCGGCCCGCGACGCCGTGGGGCTGTTCACCGATCTGGAGATGCCCGTGGCAGCGAGCCTCACCGTCATGGAGAACGCGGGTATCGCCGTCGACGACGCCGTACTCGCGGCTCGCGAGACCGAGCTCGATGCCCGCGTGACTCACGCCGCCGAGGGCGCCTACGCCGCAGCCGGGCGCGAGCTCAACCTCTCCAGCCCCAAACAGCTCCAGATCGTCCTGTTCGACGAGCTGAAGATGCCCAAGACCCGCAGGACGAAGACCGGCTACACCACCGACGCCGATGCCCTGGCCGGGCTGTACGCCAAGACCTCCCATCCCTTCCTGGAGAACCTCCTCGAGCACCGCGACGCCATCAAGTTGAGGCAGACGGTTGAGGGACTGCGCAAGGCGATTCGGGCCGACGGGCGCATCCACACCACCTTCCAACAGACCATCGCCGCCACGGGGCGCCTGTCGTCCACCGACCCCAACCTGCAAAACATCCCGGCCCGCAACGAGGAGGGAATGCGCATCCGCGAGGCATTCACCGTCGGCGATGGCTACGAGTGCCTTATGACGGCGGACTACTCACAGATCGAGATGCGCATCATGGCGCATCTGTCCGGCGATCGCGCGCTGATCGAGGCTTTCCGCAGCGGAGAAGACCTGCACCGCTATGTCGCCGCCCTCGTCCATGGCATCGAGGTCGACGACGTCACCGCCCAGCAGCGCAGCCACGTCAAGGCCATGAGCTACGGACTGGCCTACGGCCTGTCCACCTTCGGACTCGCCCGTCAGCTCGGCATCGACAACGCCGAGGCCGCCGACCTGAGGAACGCCTACTTCGCCAGGTTCGGGCGGGTTCACGACTATCTGGAGTCCGTGGTGGAGCAGGCACGTCGCGATGGCTACACCCAGACGATGTTCGGCCGTCGCCGCTACCTGCCCGACCTCACCAGCGACAACCGTCAGCGTCGTGAGATGGCCGAGCGGGCGGCCCTCAACGCCCCCATCCAGGGCAGCGCGGCCGACATCGTCAAAAAAGCCATGATCGACGTCGACCGCGCGCTCAACGAGCAGGGGCTCACCAGCCGCATCCTCCTTCAGATCCACGACGAACTCCTGGTTGAGGTCGCGCCCGGGGAAACTGGATCCGTCGAAGCCCTCCTTGAGGATCAGATGGGCGGGGCGGCCGAGCTTTCGGTTCCCCTGGACGTCGCCGTCGGGCGGGGGCGCACCTGGCGCGAGGCCGCCCACTAGAACCTCCTCGAAGTCGTCGATCCGCCCTGAATAACTCGTTGATATGCGAAAGAGATCGTCGCGTCACCCTTTCGATACGCAGTTGTCAGACGACGTGATCGATTGCACGTACTTACGAGATAATGCTTGAGGATCGTCTAGTTACGGATTCGTCACGTGCTGCTAAGGTTCACTCGTGCGCTCCTGGGCGTCTCCTATGAGAGTAATCCAACCAGGGTGATGAATTGGTCCGGGCCGGTTCGCCATCATGGGGGGCGCGCGGTTTCTATCAACCCGATCCAACTATCCGCATTCGGAGCATCCACTCAATGACAACCACTACGCCCAGCCCCGCCCCGGTCGCCGTCAACGACATCGGCTCGACCGAGGAGATCCTCGCCGCCGTCGACGAGACCATCAAGTACTTCGATGACGGCGATATCGTCGAGGGCACTGTCGTCAAGGTCGACCGTGATGAGGTCCTCCTCGACATCGGCTACAAGACCGAAGGCGTCATCCTCGCTCGCGAGCTGTCCATCAAGCACGACGTCGACCCCGACGAGATCGTCTCCGTCGGCGACGAGATCGAAGCCCTCGTCCTGCAGAAGGAGGACAAGGAAGGGCGTCTGCTCCTGAGCAAGAAGCGCGCGCAGTACGAGCGCGCCTGGGGCACCATCGAGCGCATCAAGGAGGAGGACGGCGTCGTCACCGGCTCCGTCATCGAGGTTGTCAAGGGTGGTCTCATCCTGGATATCGGCCTGCGCGGCTTCCTCCCGGCCTCCCTGGTGGAGATGCGTCGTGTACGCGATCTCCAGCCCTACGTCGGCCGCGAGCTCGAGGCGAAGATCATCGAGCTGGACAAGAACCGCAACAACGTAGTCCTCTCCCGCCGCGCTTGGCTCGAGCAGACCCAGTCCGAGGTCCGCACCAACTTCCTCCAGACCCTCCAGAAGGGTCAGGTCCGCTCCGGTGTCGTTTCCTCCATCGTCAACTTCGGTGCCTTCGTGGATCTGGGCGGCGTCGACGGCCTGGTCCACGTCTCCGAGCTGTCCTGGAAGCACATCGACCACCCCTCCGAGGTCGTCGAGGTCGGCAACGAGGTCACGGTCGAGGTCCTGGACGTCGACTTCGACCGCGAGCGCGTCTCCCTGTCGCTCAAGGCGACCCAGGAGGACCCGTGGCAGGCCTTCGCCCGCACCCACGCCATCGGTCAGGTCGTTCCCGGCAAGGTCACCAAGCTGGTTCCCTTCGGAGCCTTCGTTCGTGTCGAGGACGGCATTGAGGGCCTGGTCCACATCTCCGAGCTGGCTCAGCGTCACGTCGAGGTGCCCGAGCAGGTGGCCAAGGTCGGTGACGAGGTCTTCGTCAAGGTCATCGATATCGATCTGGAGCGTCGCCGTATCTCCCTGTCGCTGAAGCAAGCCAACGAGGGCGTCGACCCGGCCTCCGAGGACTTCGACCCCAGCCTCTACGGCATGGCGGCCGAGTACGACGAGCAGGGCAACTACAAGTACCCCGAGGGCTTCGACCCGGAGACCAACGAGTGGCTCGAGGGCTACGACGCCCAGCGCGAGGCGTGGGAGGCCGAGTACGCGGCGGCTCACGCCCGTTGGGAGGCCCACAAGGCTCAGGTCGCCAAGGCTCTGGAGGAGGAGCAGGAGTCCGGTGCGCCGGCGGCCCCCGCGGGCAACGCCTCCTACTCCTCGGCTCCGTCGGAGGCCTCCGGCACGTTGGCCTCCGATGAGGCCCTGGCCGCCCTGCGCGAGAAGCTCACCGGCAACTGAGCAACTGTATTGCGTCACTGATCAGTGGCATCCTTTGAGGGTCTCCGCCTGCACCGCAGGCGGAGACCCTCAGGTGCTGGTGTCTTCTCCCCATCGCCCGGATAATGCCGCCGTGCGAGGCTGGGAACGGGGCTGATGCTCCCTGCTCCCCGGAGCAGGACGATTCGTACGCGACGACCGATGGAGACGGATATGAGCTGTTGGGACGACATTGCCCGTGCTCTGGAGGATGTCGACCCCGTCTGCCCCAGTCGTGCCGGCACTGCGGCCCTGTGGAAGACGATCACGGCTGACGCCCCCGGAGGGCCAGATCCGAAAGGGGCGCCCGATCAGGTGGTGCGGGCACTGTCCGCTGTCGATCGGGCGTGGCTGGTCCAGCTGGGCCAGGACCCGGATACGAGCAAGGAACAGCTGGAACAGGCGATCTCCTTGTGCCAGAACCTCAGGGCGGCCCACGGCTACTCGACGCTTCCGCTGCGCTACGCGAGGGTGGAGCTCTCCGCTGTCCTCGGCCAAAGAGACGAGGCTCTCGAACAGCTCCGCGAGGCGAGACTGTTCTCTTTCGGTAAGACTGATACCGGTGCGGTGCTGGCAACCGCTCGTATGCACGACGACTACTCCGGCGTCATCAACACCACGACCGCAGCGCCGAACCGTGTCGACATCGACCCGGTGGAGACCGCGCAGGGGCTGGGTGCGGTCCTGGTTCCCTATCTGGCTCACAAACGACTAGTGGAGGCCGAGGATGCGTTCGCCTCCCTGAGCCAGCTCCACCTGCCCGATGCAGCCTTGCTTCTGTCCTTCGGCGACAGGCTCGAGTACCTCGGCCTGTCATCCCAGTGGCAGCGAGCCATCGCGCTCATGCGCCACACCAACTTGAAGGGCGCGTCCGAGGCGTCTGCCTGGCGACTGATGAACACCGCCGTCGGCCTGGCCCTCGTCATGAGGGAGGCGAACAGGGCCGACTACGGCAATCGTGCCCTGGGCACCTCGTTGACCTGGAAGACCCCTTGGGGGGATCTGGAGCTGACAGCTTGGGACACGGTCGCCCACGCCTACGACGTCATCACCAGCTTCGCTCGCGGCATTGCCGTTCGATTCGATACCCGTAACGGCAACAACGGTGTCTCGTACCGGATCGAGATGAGGATGGCTGCGGAGGCAGCGGGTCTGGCCAGCAGATCCTATGGGACGGTGACGAGTGCCGTCCCGGCCGACCGTTCCCGGCTGCGCAACCAGGGAGCTCTGCTCAAGGAGGTCCGTGAGCTGCTCACCCTGTCGCGCGGCTACGGCATGGAGTCGGTACGCCAACGAGCCATGTCGACGGCGGAGACCGTGAGCGCCTCGCTATCCGATGTCGTGGACGACTCCGCCCTGGAGCTGGTCGTCGATCTCCGCCTCGCCTTCGGCCGGCTCCTGGCAGCACTGGGCGCCAACGAGCGGGCGGAGAAGGAGCACCTCGACACGGCGGAGCTGAGCCTGAGCCAGGGATGGACGGAAACTTCCTGCGCTGCACTGGCCCTGGCGTCGCACGCCGCCCAGGCGCGCGGCGACAACGCCGCCAGCCGTCGCGCGTGGCAGCAGTGCCTGGAGGCGATGACCACCTGGCCGATGAACCGTCCAGGGGAGCGCTGCGGGATACTTGTCGACGCCGTCGGCGATCCTCTCATTGCGGTGCAGGTTCTCTCCGCACTGGCGGAGGTCCTGGTTGAGGGGGTCGAGGAGGACAACTCGCGAGCGCCGATCGTCCGAGAGATCATTTCGCGGGCATCGACCCAGGTCTCCCGTTGCGTGCGTCCCCCGCGCCGGGCGGCAGAGGCGCTGGCGCGGGTCGAGGAGCGCATCGCACCCTACGGGCGGGGCCGAGGAGGGAGAAGGCGCCCGGGCTCTTCCACGACGATCAAGGCCGGAGACCAGGACGTCTCGGCGCCCGTCTGAACGTCCCGGCCGCATTCGCCGCCACGGGCGCCGGGAATGAGCTGGCCCTCGTCAGGCGGGGCACGGCATGATGGGGCCATGCGCCACACACCTGCCGCCCAGACCACTCGCCATCCTGCGGACCGCGCTCTGCGTGTGGGGCTGACGGGGGGCATCGGGGCCGGTAAGTCCACTGTTGCCGCGCTATTGGAGGTACGCGGTGCAGTCGTGACCAGTGCTGACGAGGTCTCTCGCGATGTCGTCAGCCCCGGAAGCGATGGTCTTGCGGCGGTCGTGGCCGAATTCGGGGACGGCGTCCTCGCCTCCGATGGCTCGCTCGACCGCAGCGCCCTGGGGCGTCTGGTCTTCTCCGACGACCTGAGCCGCGCGCGCCTGGAGGAGATTCTTCTGCCCCTCATCGCGGCCGAGGCATGGGCCCGGATGGAGACGATTCCGGCCGGGCGGGTGGCGGTATACGACGTCCCTCTGCTCGTCGAGGGGCAGATGCAGGATATGTTCGACCTCGTCGTCGTCGTCGAGGCGGACCTTGAGTTGCGTCTGAAGCGACTCGCGCAGCGCGGCATGGACCGGGAGCACGCCCTTGCCCGCGTCGCCTCGCAGGCGACGGATGAGGAACGACGGGCCGTGGCCGACGTCGTACTGTCCAACTCCGGGTCGATCGATGAGCTGGAGGCGGATGTCGACAGGCTCTGGACCACCCGGATCATGGCGCCGGAAACCATCGCCTGACAACGGGGGAGGCCTTCCCATCGGCTGATATCGCGCAGACCCCTACAGTGGGTTGAGGAGCCGCGGCGTCCCGACCGCCGTCGGGTCGGACGCATTAGTCGTACGAAAAGGAACCGTCATGCCTCGATCACCGATGGCCGCCCCCACTCGTCGAAGCCTCCTGCTGCTCGGGAGCCTCACAGGGGTCGGAATGCTCGCGGGCTGTGTCGTCATCCAGCAGCCGAACCGGGAACCGAGCGAGAAACCGAGCCCAGAGCCGAGCAGGCCGTTGTCCAAGAAACCGGTCCTGTACCTCTACCCCTCAACGACGACGGATCTCTCGGTGAGTCTGGATTACAAGGGGACGCTGACATACACCTATCCGACGCCGCAGACTCAAGCGGATGGTCGCGTCACGTGGCAGGTGACGGCATCTCCCAACGGGGACATCACCGACGCCACGGGGCGGCACTACCCGTCACTGTTCTGGGAGGGGGAGGAGCCCACCGCCTTCGCTCAAGACGAGGGCTTCATCGTCGATGCGGATGCGGCCACCGGTTTCCTGGAGGAGAAGCTCTCCGTCCTGGGGCTCGACCAGCGTGAGGCGGCCGAGTTCATCACCTTCTGGGGGCCGCGGATAGCCGAGCGGGGCAGAGCCCTGGTCACCTTCGCCACTGACGAGTACGCTCGCCGCGCCGTCTACCGCTTCACAGACACCTCCTCCGGAGCCGAAATCGTCCCGGAGACGTTCATCCGGGTCTACGTCGTTATCGGAGAGGTGCCTCAGACGCCGGTTCCGGAACAGGAATTGGTGCCTGCGCCTGCTCGAACCGGATTCACCGCCGTCGAGTGGGGCGGAACCGAACGGTAGGGCCAGCGGGCGCACTCAGCCCAGTCGGCTGCTGCGCCGGGAGGCTGCGCGAGCAGGGCCGAAGGCGCCGACGATGGACGCGGAGACAGCAACGATGAAGGCCATGAAAGCTCCTTGAATCGGGGCGGGCGGACAGGGAACGAACGGGGATTGAGACCCACGAAAGTGAGGCCAGGACACATTGGCGTCCTGCCCGCACCACCGTAATAGGTGGATCCGATTTAATGGTTCCTAAGCGGACACAAGGGCGTATCAGTGTGGTGACGGCATGATTCCAGGGAGGTGAAGGGGGCGGTCGAACCGTCGGGGCCCTCGGAGGTACAGGCAGGGCCGCGTAGTCTGGAGGCATGCGTCCCGTCACCGAGCTCCAGCGCGCTGCCAAGCCCTTCGAGGTCGTCAGTCCCTATTCTCCCAGTGGTGACCAGCCCACGGCGATCGCCGAGCTGACCGAGCGCCTCCAGGCGGGGGAGAAGGACATCGTCCTACTGGGCGCCACCGGAACCGGGAAGTCCGCGACGACCGCTTGGCTCGTCGAGCAGGTCCAGCGTCCCACCCTCATCCTGGAGCCGAACAAGACGCTGGCCGCTCAGATGGCCGCGGAGTTCCGCGAGCTGCTGCCGAACAACGCGGTGGAGTACTTCGTCTCCTACTACGACTACTACCAGCCCGAGGCCTACGTCCCTCAGACGGACACCTTCATCGAAAAGGACTCCTCCATCAACGACGAGGTCGAGCGTCTGCGGCACAGCGCCACCAACTCCCTGCTCACCCGCCGTGACGTCGTCGTCGTGTCCTCCGTGTCCTGCATCTACGGACTGGGCACCCCTCAGGAGTACGTGGATCGGATGACTCCTCTGGAGGTGGGGCAGCAAATCGACCGGGACGAGCTTCTGCGACGCTTCGTGACGATGCAGTACACCCGCAATGACATCGACTTCACCCGCGGTACCTTCCGGGTACGGGGGGACACAGTGGAGATCATCCCGATGTATGAGGAGCTCGCCATCCGCATCGAGTTCTTCGGCGACGAGATCGAGGCCCTGGCCACGCTCCACCCCGTGACCGGAGACGTCATCGACACCGCCGAGCAGGTCTTCGTCTTCCCCGCCTCCCACTACGTGGCAGGCCCTGAGCGCATGCAGAGGGCCATCGAGGGCATCGAGTCCGAGCTCGCCGAGCGCCTGGCCCAGCTCGAGCGCGACGGCAAACTCCTGGAGGCCCAGCGCCTGCGCATGCGCACCACCTACGACCTGGAGATGCTCCAGCAGATCGGCATGTGCTCAGGGATCGAGAACTACTCCCTGCACATCGACGGCCGGGAGACCGGTACCCCGCCCAACACCCTCCTGGATTACTTCCCCGAGGACTTCCTCCTGGTCATCGATGAGTCGCACGTGACCGTCCCCCAGATCGGCGCCATGCACGAGGGGGACGCCTCTCGCAAGCGCACCCTGGTCGACCACGGGTTCCGCCTGCCCTCTGCCCTGGACAACCGGCCCCTGACCTTCGCCGAGTTCGAGGACCGCATCGGACAGACCGTCTACCTGTCGGCCACCCCCGGGGACTACGAGGCCCAGAGATCCGATGGCGTCGTCGAGCAGATCATCCGGCCCACAGGGCTGGTGGACCCCAAGGTGGTCGTCAAGCCCACCGAGGGGCAGATCGACGACCTGCTCGAGGAGGTGCGCACCCGTGTCGAGCGCCAGGAGCGCATCCTCGTGACCACCCTGACCAAGCGCATGGCAGAGGACCTGACCACATATCTCGCCGAACGGGGTGTGCGCGTGGAGTACCTCCACTCCGACGTCGACACCCTGCGGCGTGTCGAGCTCCTGCGCGAGCTGCGGTTGGGGCGCTTCGACGTGCTGGTCGGCATCAACCTGCTGCGCGAGGGCCTGGACCTTCCGGAGGTCTCGCTGGTGTCCATCCTGGACGCGGACAAGGAGGGCTTCCTGCGCTCGACCCGCTCCCTCATCCAGACCATCGGACGCGCCGCCCGCAACGTCTCCGGCGAGGTCCACATGTACGCCGACACCATCACCCCGGCCATGGCCGAGGCCATCGAGGAGACCGAGCGGCGACGCATCAAGCAGCTGGCCTACAACACCGAGCACAGCATCGACCCCCAACCGCTGCGCAAGAAGATCGCCGACGTCACCGACATGCTCGCCCGTGAGGACGTCGACACCGCCGACCTCCTGGCCGGCGGCTACCGGGGCCATGAGGACCCCTCGGTGCGGGCCCGGCGCAAGCAGACGGCCGAGGCCACGGTGCGCGAGAAGCTCGCCGGGGCGGCGCAGGGCGACCTCGTCGAGCTCATCAACGAGCTCACCCAGCAGATGCACGCCGCGGCCGAGGAGCTCCACTTCGAGCTCGCCGCCCGGCTGCGTGACGAGATCCAGGACCTCAAGAAGGAGCTGCGCGCTATGCGCGCAGCCCAGTGAAGCACCGGTCCGGAAGTACAACCGAACCATTATATTAGAGCTTTAGTCCCGAATTGCCGTCCTGTATAAGTGTCGTGAGGCTGGAATGACTTGCTCTCTCGAACGAGTTTCACTGCGTCGTCCTGCGGGTTTCGTATGAATATGCTAACTCTATTCAGGCGACAGACTTTCTATCAATGAGTCGTTCTCGGTTGTCGGCGTCGATGGGCAGCCGTACCGTTGGAACCCGTACCCGTCGCGTCGTGCTCGCAAAGGAGCGAGAACTGGACATGAGCACTACAACTACAGACACCGGCGTCACAAGCGTCGGAGGCGAACGGCTCTCAACCCAAAGTTTCACTGGCCGCCCTGACCATGGGCGTCTTCGGATCCCTGTACGGCGTGTGGCTGCTCTACTCCGCTGGCCTGGCCTACCTGCTGTACACCGCGATCTTCTACCTGCTGGGCGTGCCGTTCTTCGTGTGGACCCGTCGCGAGCAGAAGGCGAATCTTCACCACTGCCGAGTGGGGACTCGTCGCACTGTTCACCGCCGTGGCCGTCTACGCCGTCTACAGCCTGGCCTCCGGCACCTTGTCTCTCTGATATCCCAGTGAACCACTTCGGCGGTGCGGGGACATACTGTCGCCACCGAGAAAGAGGAATCAATGATCGATCAGAAGCGTGGAGTGTACTCCGAGGTCGACAGGCTGCGCAGAGTCATGGTGTGTCGTCCCGGACACTCCCACGAGCACCTCACCCCGTCGAACTGAATCGCCCCGGGTTTGGTGGAGGCAGTGATGATATGGAGGGTTCACTGTCGTGGGACAGACGAGGTGCCCCGATGAGCTGCGCGAGCGGGCCACGAGGACGGGCGTTGGAGACGTTGGCTGACCCGGCGCGGGCCAAGGGCGCGATCCGTCGGATTGCCGACGAGCTGGGTGTCCACCCTGAGGCTCTGCGCACCTGGGTCAAGAAGGCCCAGGTCGATGGTGGTCGGAGGCCGGGAACCACCACTGACGAGGCACAGCGGATCAAGGAGCTTGAGAAAGAGGTCCGAGAGCTGCGAAGAGCCAACGCGATCCTGAAGAGCGCGTCGGCTTGTCTATCGCGGCGGAGTGTGAGCGCCCGTCCCGCTGATCTGCCAGTACATCGAGACCAAGAAGGAGGAGTTTGGGGCCTGGCCGATCTGCAAGGTGCTCACTGGCGCCGGAGTCAAGATCGCCCCGAGCACCTGACTCACGCCCGCCGTAGCCGGCCTCTTAGTGCCAGGGGCCTGCGCGACGAGGCCCTCAAGGCGGAGATTATCCAGGGTCCACAAGAACCAGCTACTCGGTGCTGGGGGCCCGCAAGATGCACGTGATGCGGGGCCGACCTGAGATTGCTGAGCGTCACGGTGCTGGTCACGTGGCCCGGTGTACCGTCGAACGCCTCATGCGGGTTATGGGGCTGCGCGGCGTCCGCCGCGCCAAGTCCCCGCGCACCACGCGCAGCGCACCGCGGGAGCAGTGCCCGGCCGACCTGGTCAGGCGCCACTTCGAGGCGTTTGCTCCGGGTGGGCTGTGGGTCGCCGATATTCCCCCGCAAGCGGGAGGTTCCCTCTCCTATTCCTATGTACGCGCCTTCTTCGGGTGGGTCTATGTGGCTTTCGTGACTGACGTGTACTCGCGGAGGATCATCGGCTGGCAGACCACCTACCGGCCAGTGTGCACCGACCTGGCCCTAGACGCCCTGGAGATGGCCGTCTGGCAACGAAAGCGAACCGGGGCGGACCTGACGGGCCTGGTGCATCACTTGCGACCGTGGGGTGCAGTACAGGTCTATTCGCTACGGGCAGGCCCTGTCCGACTGCGAGGCGGTCGCCTCGGTGGGGTCGAAGGGCGACTTCCTTTCGGCTTCGCCCTGGCCGAGGAGGCCTGATGCTCTTATTGTGTGTCAAGGGTGGTGAGGTATTGGTGGTAGCGGTGTGGACTGCTGGGTGTTTTTCGGACAGTGCTTGTTTGTGTTTCAGGCTGCCTTCGTTAAGTTCAGGAGCTCGCGTTCGACCTCGTTCGGGGTGCGGTATCCCAGGGCTGAGTGAAGGCGGACATGATTGTATCTCAGCTCGATCCACGAGGCAATATCCTTGACCGCCTTATCCTTCGTGGGATACACCATCCGATGGACCCTCTCATTCTTCAGCGTGGCATTGAATGACTCCGCCCACGCATTGTCCCAGCACACCCCCGTACGTCCCACCGAGGGACGAATCCCATAACCCTTGAGGTGATCCAAGAACCTCTGAGACGTGTACTGACTACCTCGGTCTGAATGAAAGACTGTCACGCCCCTCTCAACCGGGCACCTGCGTACCGCCATGTCAATGGCCTGGCACACCAGGGAGGTGCGCATGCGGTCGCCCATCGCGTAACCCACGACCTTCTTAGTGCAGCAGTCCAGAACGGTCGCAAGATAGATAAACCCAGCCCACGTCCTGACATAGGTGATATCCCCGCACAACTTCTTGCCGGGCTCATCTGCGGTGAAGTCCCGCCCGAGCAGGTCCGGCCGTTCACCCAGGTCCTGGGCCGGCACCGTGGTTCGGACCTTCGCCCGTGGCCCGGCGGCCTTCAGCCCCAGGTCACGCATGATGGCGCGGATCGTGGAACCGTCGGCCCGCACACCGCGCCGCTCCAGGACCACCTGAATCCGTCGGTACCCGTAGGTACCATCGGAGTCCTCAAAAACGTCCTTAATCATAGTGGCCAGCTCCTCCCTCCGAATGGCCGTCTGCGACTGGGGACGGTCGCGCCAGGAGTAGTAGCCGGACTTCGACACGCCTGACCACGGCACATCGAGGAGATGGGATAATGGCCTTCTTCGCGGTTGATCAGCTCGTAGCGCTCGGTCACGGTCGTTCCTTGGCGAAGAAGGCAGCTGCTTTTTTCAGGAACTCGTTCTCCTGACGCAGCCCACGGACCTCCACTCTCAGTTTCGCTATCTCGGCCGACTCGGAGGCCTTCTTGCGGTCCTGGTCGGTGGCGTGCTCCTTCCTGTACCTTACTACCCAGTTACCTACCGTCTGGGGGACAAGGTCATACGACGAGGCGACCGAGGAGA
>ERZ772946.102-NODE-102-length-42571-cov-8.38978_pt1 | contig 42571 bp, 28 predicted proteins | sample MGYA00511680_ERZ772946 | MGnify/ENA primary metagenome ERZ772946 (study PRJEB29015, sample SAMEA2737918) | human oral metagenome | biome: human oral; feature: human-associated habitat; material: dental | place: China | collected 2016 ... | reverse complement strand
GCCGCCACCATCGACCAGCGCACAGACCCGGTCGCCCTTCTTCCACTCGGGCACACCCTGCCCCACGGCGGCCACCACACCGGCCACTTCCAGGCCCAGCCAGGGCGATGCCCCGCGCGGCGGCGGATAGCTGCCCATGCGCTGCAGCACATCCGGGCGGTTCACGCCCGCATAGGCCACGCGGATCAGCACCTCGCCAGCCCCCACTTCGGGCATGTCGCGCTCGGCCAGCTGCAGCACGTCGGCATCGCCGCCCCGGCCATGATCGATGTATTTCATGAAAGATATCCTTGGATACTGGGCAGATCTGGAAACGAACCCGTTCTCGGGTGTGTTCCGGACACGCACCTGGTTTTAATCATTGGCACGATTCTACTGAGCGGGCGATGGTCCACTCGTGCAGGGCCTCATCCGGGACAATCCGTTTCATGACCATGAGGGCGGCGCCTCATCCTGATCGGATTTGCCTTCTGACCTGATCTGCCTTGGCCCCCACCGACCCGCCTCATGGCCCCAGCTACCCCAACCTTCCAGGCCGCATCCCGTGAACACGCTTCGCACGCATGCGCCCGATCGGACAGTTGGGGTAGGATGGCTGCCACTGCCCCTCATTCCAGACCCTTGTCCAGACCCGTGTCCCACGCTGAAACTCCTGACGTTCCATCCGGCACTTCCCACCCCACCGACGCCACCAGCCAGCGTCTGATCGATGCGGCCGCCCGGCTGCGCGACGAACTGGAAGCACTGCGCTTCGCCCCACCAGTGGCGCACGTCTACAACCCGCTGCAGTACGCCTGGGCCGCCCATGCCGCCTATCTGACCCACTATGGCCAGGGGCACAAGAAGATCATGTTCCTGGGCATGAACCCCGGCCCCTTCGGCATGATGCAGACCGGCGTGCCCTTCGGTGAGGTCTCGGCAGTGCGCGACTGGATGGGCATCGAGGCCCCCGTCCAGGCACCGCCCCATCAGCATCCCAAGCGTCCGATCGACGGTTTTGCGTGCACTCGCTCGGAAGTGAGTGGTCGCCGACTTTGGGGATGGATTGGCCGCCGCTTCGGCAGTGCCGACGATTTCTTTGCGCAGGCCATCGTCATCAACTACTGCCCACTGGTGTTCCTGGAAGCCTCGGGCAAGAACCGCACCCCGGTGCAGTTGCCGGTGGCCGAGCAGCGCGCGCTGGAAGCCCCCTGCGACCGTCACCTGGCAGCCGTCATCGAGGCGCTGCAGCCGCAGTGGCTGATCGGCATCGGCGGCTTTGCCGAGAAACGCCTCAAGCACGTGGTCTCGGAGGTACTGGACGACCGCCCTCTGGCCCGCCGCCTGCACATCGGGCACGTGCTGCACCCCAGCCCGGCCAGCCCCGCCGCCAACCGTGGCTGGGACGAGGTGGTGGACCGTCAGATGCAGGAATATGGGCTGCTGCCCGTCTCTGCATAGCCCGGAGGACCCTGGCAGCCGCTTCGCGTCCCCCACAACACACCGGCCGGCCCCGGCACCAGCAGTCGCATCTTTCCCCGGCATGCCGGCCAGCCCAACCCAACCGACCGTCGCGCAGCGGCCCCATGGAAATGACCAAGGGCAAGAAACCCGGCTGCCGCGCGCTCTAGAATCGCCCCCGCACCGCCGCCCCTGCCGGGGCGCAGTCCGCAACCCAAGAAACCGATATGCTTTCTGAAGCCATCCTTTCCTACTTCCATCTGGCCAGCATCCTGGCCATGGTCGTCTTCCTCACCAGTGAAGGCGCACTCTGCCGTCCCGAGTGGTTCAACGAAGCCGTACTCAAGCGCCTGCAGCGCGTGGACATCATCTACATGATCTGCGGCTTCATGGTGGCCATCAGCGGCATCACTCGCATCATCCTGGGCTTTAAGGGCACCGACTGGTACATCGCCCAGCCCATGCTGCACATCAAGGTGCTCCTGTTCCTCGTCGTCGGCGTGATGTCGGTGCGCGTCTCCATGGCCCTGCAAGCCTGGTACCAGACCTGGGAAGAGAACGGCAAGCTGCCCGCCGAGGCGGATATCCGCCGCATCCGCAAGTGGATCATGATCGAGGCCCACATCATCATGGTCATCCCCCTGTTCGCCGTGTTCCTCTCGCGCGGCGTCTTCGGGGCCGATGGCAGCTGACACCCCAGGGCCCGGGCCCGGAACGAGAGCCCGGGTCCGCTCACAGGCCAAATTCGCACACCCCACCCGCCTGACCGGCCGACATGGGCCGCCGGGGTGCGCCTCGCGCTGGACAGTCCACCATATTTGGTGACAGTATTGACACATTGATACTGGGAAGCGGTCGATCCGTCCACGCAAGGAAGCTCTCATGGAACAAAAGCCCGTCGTCATCCTGCTGGGCGGCAGCGGTTTCATCGGCAGCCATCTGGCCCGTGATTTCGCGCAGAAGAACTGGCGCGTCATCGTCGTCACCCGCTTCCCCGATCAGACCCGCGACAAGCTCGGCCCCGGCATCGAGACTCTGGCCGCACTGGCCCACCTCGACCCCAGCGTCCAGCCCGACCTGCTCATCAACCTGGCCGGTACCTCGGTAGGCGAAGGCCGCTGGAACACCGCCCGCAAGCGCACGCTGCTGGCCAGCCGTCAGGGTCCCACCCAGCAGATCACTCAGTGGCTCAAGCGCCATGCGCACAAGCCTCGCCTCATCATCCAGGCCTCGGCTGTGGGCTTCTACGGCAACGGCAGCCGCCAGCAGTGGCAGGTGCGCTGCACCGAAGGCTCAGCCCCGCAGGATGTCTTCGTCTCGCGACTGTGCCAGCTGTGGGAGGCCAGCGCCCAGGAACTGCACCGCGAAAGCGGCGTGCCCGTGGCCGTCTGCCGGCTGGGTGTGGTACTGGGCAAGGGAGGCGGCATCCTGCCTCAGCTGCTCAAGCCTGTGCGCTTCGGCATCGGGCGCATCGGCAGCGGCAAGCAACCGCTGTGCTGGATCCACATGGACGACGTGGTTGCCGCCATCCACTTCATTGCCCGCCAACCCGTTGACCAGCCCTGGCGCGTCTTCAACCTCACGGCGCCGCAGGCCACCACCCAGCGGGACTTCGCGCAGACCGCCGCCCGACTGCTGCACCGCTCGCTGTGGCTATCGCTGCCGGCCGGCCTGATGCGCGCTGTCATGGGAGAGCAGGCCGATCTGGTGCTGGACGGCCAGCACGTGGAACCGACCAGACTACTGGCCGAAGGCTACAGCTTTCACTACCCCACCCTGGAAGCAGCCCTGGAAAACCTGTTGAAAGGCTGACAGGCAGGCTGCGGGGTACGCAGTTGGGCAGTTGAACTGGCGGAAATACTCGCATGCAACAGGTTTTGTAGGTATTTTCTTACAGTTCTGACTAAAATTTCAGAAATGCATCATTCCGTTCCAAATGGTCGTCGTGATGCGCATGCTACGTGGCTGGACAGCTCTTTTCATCTCATCCAGTGTCCGGCCATTCCGCCCCTGTACCCAACCCCGTGACCCTTCCGATGCCGCCACATGCCGGAATCGAGGCACAAGCCATACTGCCACCCCCCATGAAGAAATATCTTGCCCTCGCCGCTGTCACGCTGGCCCTGCTCGGTCAGTCGGTCTGCGCCGCCGAGATCGAAAGCCGATCGCTCGACGAGATCCACAAGGAAGCCCTGAAGGAGGGCGGCACACTGGTAGTCTATGCGGGCGGCGACACGCCCGATCAACAAAACGGCATCAAGGCGGCCTTCGAGAAACGCTTCCCGGGCATGACCCTGGACGTGGTGGTGGACTACAGCAAGGTACACAACGCCCGGCTGGACCAGCAGTTTGCCGATGGCAAGGTCGTGGCCGACGTGGTGCAGCTGCAGACACTGCAGGACTTTCCGCGCTGGCGCCGCGAAGGCCGTCTGCTGGCCTACAAGCCGCGCGGCTGGGATCACATCTACAGCAGCTTCAAGGATCAGACCGGCGCCTGGACCGGCATCTTCGTGGACGCCTTCAGCAACCTGGCCAACACCAAGGCCCTGGGCAGCACCCCGGCGCCCAGTAACGCCAACGACTATCTGGATCCGGCCCTGAAGGGCAAGATCATCTCCACCTATCCCAACGACGACGATGCCGTGCTCTTCTGGTACAAGCAGACCATCGACCGTCACGGCTGGGAATGGATGGAGAAATTCATGGAGCAGGAGCCGCACTTCGTGCGTGGCACCCAGGCACCCTCTGACGCAGTCACCAGCGGCAAGTACCCCGTCACCTTCACGACTGACGGCAGCCTGAAAGCCGATACCGACAGCCCGGTGCGCTTTTCCATTCCCTCCAACGACGGCTTTGTGGCCTGGGCCCAGCGTGCCGCCATCATCAAGGGCACGCGCCGTCCCGAGTCCGCCCGCCTGTACCTGAGCTGGCTGCTGGACAAGGACACCCAGCAGAATGTCTGGTACATGTGGTCGGTGCGCAATGACGTGCCACCACCGGCCGACTACCGGCCCATTTGGGAGTACAGCAACGCCAACCTCAGCAACTTCGAGCGCTTCATGGCTGACCGTGACGCCGTCGAACGCTTCCGCGCCCGCATCCAGCTCTATGTCGGCGAGGTGCAGGGACCGTCCTCGACGGGCGTGCTGGGCATGGCGCCCACCAAGGCACTGGACGCCACGGCGGCCGCCAAGCCTTAAGCCTGTATTCCAGGTCTCCGGCCGTTTGCGCCCCCTCGGCACGGCTGGAGAGCATGTCCCGGACAGCGCAGGACATGCCGGATCTGCAGACTCTGCCGGATCTGCCTGAACAGCGAGTCACCCGGAGGCCTTCCCCACGAAGGCCTTTTTCATATCTACATATTGATAATGATTATCACAATTGATAGACTTACCAATGCAACCCGATCAGAAGCAATCCGGGAATGGCGGACGCTCCGGACGTTTTCGCAGACGTTACAAGCAAAGACATCCGGAAGATCTCACGGCAGTGCCCTTTCATCCGCTCATGATCCAGAGACAAGCACCCTCTGCCCGCTGAAGGTGCGCATCGGACCATGCAGCCCCGTCCCATCCCGCGGACCTGCTCCTGACAGGCGCGCAATCAATCCCCGTCCGTGTCGTCCGCCCTGTTGCGGGGACACTCACTTTTCAAGGGTGTTGCAAGACACCCTTTTTTTGCCTGCAACGCCCTGCTGTTCTCTGTCGTCGCCCACATGGATGGCAGGGCATCCGCCCCGGCAATTGCCGGTTGTCAAGTCTGCGTCCGGCATCGCGTGTTATCTCTATAGGCAGCCCATGACGGCCCTGCTTCCAAGAGATGAAACGATGCCCGCTACCCTGACTCCGACTGCTCCCCTTGATGCCCCCGCCTTCCGGCCGGGGCAGCCTTCCCAGACCAACGGCCACCTGGCGCCAGCTTCCAACCCACTGGCCTTCACACCGGCAGGCTACCCGGCCTTCTTCGACCAGGCCCCCACGCTGACGGTGCAGGACGGTCTAGCCCGCTTCCTGGGCGCCACGCGCGACGGCATCCTCACCTATCGCTACCTGGATGCCGTGCGGCTGGCCGGCCACTCCTGTCCCACCGTGGCCGGCAGCTGGCTGATGGTCATCCGTGGCCTGAAGGCCCTCTACGGTGATGACATTCCCGAGCGCGGCAACATCGACGTGCTGATGCGTGACGAGCGCCACGAAGGCACCACCGGCGTGATCGCCTCCGTGGCCACGCTGCTGACGGGTGCCGCCGCCGAGACCGGCTTCCATGGCATCGGCCCGGCGCACCGCTTCAAGCGGCAGGACCTGCTGCAGTACGGCGCCGCTTCCATCGACGGCATGCTGGTGCTGAAGCGCCGCGACACCGGCGCGGCCGTGCAGGTGGAACTGAATGCCGGCATCATCCCCTTCCACCCCGACATGCAGGCGCTGCTGCCCAAGGCGGTCAGCGGCTATGCCACCCCGGCCGAAATGCAGCGCTTCGGGGAAGTGTGGCAGGAGCGTGTTCGCGCCATCCTCATTGACCATGCCGATGACGACGAGCTGGTGCAGATCCGGCCCTGGTCCTCTGCGTGATGTCCTGCCATCCAGGCGCCGGCCAGGTACTCGACCCCAGGCGCCTGAACCCGGTGCCTGAACTCCGGCACCTGAGCCCTGGCTTCTGAACTCTGGCTCCTGACCCTTGGTCCAGAACCAGGTGCCAGTACCTGAACCCGGTGCCTGAACAGCAAAACGGCCTCCCGAGGGAGGCCGTTCTTCTTGCATCAACGGCTGCAAGGTGCCCGGTTCGCCGTCAGGCCCCAGCATAACGCCGGACCCCTGCCACGCACCGGGTAGGCATCTCAGGGATGCTGTTCCAGCGCGTTCTGCTGCCCCTGCGCCACTTCCACGTACTCGGGGATCTGGTCGAAGTTCATGTAGCGGTAGATGCTGTCCTTGTCGGAATCCACCACGCCCATTTCCTTCAGGTACTCCTGCGGCGTGGGCAGCTTGCCCAGGCGCGACGCAATGGCCGCCAGCTCGGCAGAGCCCAGGAACACGTTGGTGTTCTTGCCCAGCCGGTTGGGGAAGTTGCGGGTACTGGTGGAAATGACGGTGGCCCCTTCGCGCACCTGGGCCTGGTTGCCCATGCACAGCGAGCAGCCCGGCATCTCGGTACGCGCACCCGCGGTACCGAAGGCGGCGTAGTGACCTTCCTTGATCAGCTCGTTCTGGTCCATCTTGGTAGGCGGTGCCACCCACAGCTTGACGGGGATGTCACGCTGGCCGCCCAGCAGGCGGGCTGCCGCACGGAAGTGACCGATGTTGGTCATGCACGAACCGATGAACGCCTCGTCGATCTTGGTGCCGGCCACGTCGGACAGCAGCTTGGCGTCGTCCGGGTCGTTCGGGCAGCAGACGATAGGCTCCTTGATCTCGTTCATGTCGATCTCGATCACGGCCGCGTATTCGGCGTCGGCGTCCGCTTCCAGCAGCTGCGGATTGGCCAGCCACTGCTCGACCTTCTCGATGCGGCGTGCCAGCGTCTTGGCGTCCTGGTACCCATCGGCGATCATGTTCTTCATCAGAACGATGTTCGACTTGAGGTACTCGATGATCGGCTCCTTGTCGAGCTTGATCGTACAACCCGCCGCCGAGCGCTCGGCCGAGGCGTCGGACAGCTCGAACGCCTGCTCGACCTTCAGCTTGGGCAGACCCTCGATCTCCAGGATGCGGCCCGAGAAGATGTTCTTCTTGCCGGCCTTGGCCACGGTGAGCAGCCCCGCCTTGATGGCGTAGAGCGGAATGGCATGCACCAGGTCACGCAGCGTGACGCCGGGCTGCAGCTCGCCCTTGAAGCGCACCAGCACGCTTTCCGGCATGTCCAGCGGCATCACGCCGGTAGCGGCACCGAAGGCCACCAGACCCGAACCTGCCGGGAAGCTGATACCGATCGGGAAGCGCGTGTGGCTGTCGCCGCCGGTACCCACGGTGTCGGGCAGCAGCAGGCGGTTGAGCCACGAGTGGATGACACCGTCACCCGGACGCAGTGCCACGCCGCCCCGGTTGCTGATGAAGGCAGGCAGCTCGCGGTGCGTCTTCACGTCCACCGGCTTGGGATAGGCGGCGGTATGACAGAACGACTGCATCACCATGTCGGCCGAGAAGCCCAGGCAGGCCAGGTCCTTCAGCTCGTCGCGGGTCATGGGGCCGGTGGTGTCCTGGCTGCCCACGGTCGTCATGCGCGGCTCGCAGTAGGTGCCCGGACGGATGCCCTGCCCCTCGGGCAGACCACAGGCACGACCGACCATCTTCTGCGCCAGCGTGAAGCCCTTGCCGGTATCGACCGGTGCCTTGGGCAGGCGGAACGCGGTGGACGCCGGCAGGCCCAGCGCCTCGCGGGCCTTGGCCGTGAGCGAGCGGCCGATGATCAGGTTGATGCGGCCGCCAGCCTGCACCTCGTCCAGCAGCACCTGGCTCTTCAGGGTGAAGTCGGCAATCTTCTCGCCGTTCTTCTCGATACTGCCCTCGTAGGGGAAGATGTCGAGCACGTCGCCCATCTCCATCTTCGAGACATCCACCTCGATGGGCAGCGAGCCGGAGTCTTCCTGCGTGTTGAAGAAGATGGGGGCAATCTTGCCGCCCAGCGTGACACCGCCGAAGCGCTTGTTGGGCACGTAGGGGATGTCCTGGCCGGTGGCCCAGATCACGCTGTTGGTAGCCGACTTCCGGCTGGAGCCGGTCCCCACCACGTCGCCCACGTAGGCCACCAGGTGACCCTTCTTCTTCAGGTCCTCGATGAACTTGATGGGGCCGCGCTTGCCGTCTTCCTCGGGCTTGAAGGCCGCGTCGGGGCGGGTGTTCTTCAGCATGGCCAGGTAGTGAAGCGGGATGTCCGGACGGCTCCAGGCATCGGGCGCGGGCGAGAGGTCGTCGGTGTTGGTCTCGCCGGGCACCTTGAAGACCGTGACGGTGATCTTCTCGGGCACCTTGGGACGGCTGGTGAACCATTCGGCGTCCGCCCAGCTCTGCATCACTTCCTGGGCCTTGGTATTGCCGGCCTTGGCCTTGGCGGCCACGTCGTTGAAGAAGTCGAACATCAGCAGCGTCTTCTTCAGGGCGTTGGCAGCCACCCCGGCCACTTCGGGATCGTCCAGCAGCTCGATCAGCGGATGGACGTTATAGCCCCCGAGCATCGTGCCCAGCAGCTCGGTGGCCTTGGTTCTACAGATCAGCCCGACCTTGATGTCACCATGGGCAACGGCGGCCAGGAAGCTGGCCTTGACCTTGGCGGCATCGTCCACCCCCGGCGGCACCCGGTAGGTGAGCAGCTCCATCAGGAATTCTTCTTCGCCGGCAGGCGGATTCTTGATCAGCTCGATCAGCTCGGCGGTCTGTTTGGCATCCAGTGCCAGGGGAGGAATGCCCAGCGCCGCGCGCTCGGCAACATGTTGGCGATACTCATTCAGCATGGACTTCTCCTAAGGCCATCATCGATCCGTAACGGGTATATGGGGATGATTCCGCGCAAGCCGGGATACCATGCTCCGCCCTGTCCAGGTACGGAGAGCGCCCCACCTGCGGCAACTGCTGTCCGTCCGGTCGACGGAACCGGGGCGCACGATGGCCCCGTACAGCAGGAAATCGCCCTGGCCCGACCAGACAGGAGTCGTCACCCGCCGGGAGCCCGAATGGCGCGCCGTGCGCCATGTCCGGGGCTTTCCGGGCGGTTGCGCCCTGCCTCGGGAGCGCCCGAGGCCTGGACCAGCCTGCAGCCCTGTTATTTCTGCAAGTGCTGAAATTGTACTCGCCGCACCGCACCAGGGCGTAGCATGGACAGCAAATGGTTTTCCCCTATATCCCCTGAAAACCCGCACCATCCGCCAGTCGGCAGCCATTCGCCCCTGAACGGCATGCCAAAAAAAGCAGTAACGAGAATGATTATTTAATTCTTTTATGAAATGGATTGATCCGGATAATCGAGCACGCCGGACGAGCCCACGGAAGACGCCGCGGGGGCTCCGCACAGCCCTCGCTGCCCACGGACAGCACCGTGATACCTGAACAGCCCTCACGCCGATGTCTCCAGGCCCCTGACAGGCGTAGACCGTGACCAAGGGGCAGAGCCCCCAAAAAAAACGAACAGGGCCGCCTCGCCCACCCGCACCTGGGTGAATGAGACAGCCCCTGAACGAAAGCAGCCCCTGCCCCGCCGGAAAACCCGCCGGGCTCGGTTCGCAGCCGCTTACTTGAACTTCTGCGCCAGCTCCTCGAACTTCTGCCGGATGGACTGCGCGAACTCTTCCAGCTTTTCCTTGCGCGCCTTGGTGTGCCGCGCCTTCAGCTCGGCAGCCGCACGGGCGTGCAAGTCAGCCTGCACCTCCAGCGCATCCTCCATCTGGTGCTGGATGGTGGATGCGTCCCAGCGCACCACCAGCGACTTGAACCTGCCAAAGAACTGGTCCAGCGGTGCCTCGGACTTTTCCTGCACCAGCGCAATGATCGCCACATCGCCGTCGTTGAGCTTGGCCGCGACCGTCTCGACCAGCGTGGCCTGTGCCAGTGCCTGATCGGTGCTGCCGGTGCTACCCACCCAGGCCCCGACGCCAGCGCCAAAAAGCATGCCCAGCGGGCCGCCCAGAATGCCCAGCACCGAGCCGATCAGCGTGCCGGTGATAGTGGCATCGCCCACCTGCTGCAGCGGATCGAAGGCATCCACCGGCGTGATGACACCGTTTTCCTTCTTCACCAGCGCCGCCTGGGCAATGCGCGTGTCGTCATTCTGCGGGAAGGCCTTCAGCTCCACGAAGGCCTGGTAGGCTTCGCTGGGTACCTCGAACAGGGTTGCCAGTACGTGTTCCATTGTCGCGCTCCTTCTCGTTGTGAATGACAGTCCCTGCCCCATCAGCAGGCAGGCCGGATGGCACCGGGATCGCCGACGCCTTTCCTGCCAAGGTACCCCATCCGTGACCGGCCCATAGCCAAGGGCCTGCATCCGTGCGGGGTTTATGACCGGACGGTCATCAATCGTGCCAACAGAAGATGCGACCGAGGCCGCACCATCAGGCTGGCTGGAAACCAGCCGAAGGGCGGATCACCGACAGCAGCACGCAGTCCTCATGGCTGACATTGATGGCACCGTGCGTCTGCTCAATGCCGACCACCACGCTTTCACCGGCATGGATGGTGCGCCGACTGCCAGCCGCATCATCTATCAGATCGGCCTCGCCGCGCAGCACCAGCCAGATGTCCTCACCGCTCGGGTGCCGATGCGGCGGAAGGTTGCCCTGCGGCGGAATCTGCCACAGCACGAGATTCATGTCCGTACTCTGATGCAGCACGGTACGGACTGCCTCTGTCGGCCGGTCCTTCAGGTATTGGCTGATGTTCAGGATCTGCGGGACTTGAACGGTCGCGCTCATGGTCGTTCTCCTTCATGGACGGCGGCGTCGTGACCACCTCACCTGCATCTTGCCACACGACAATGCCGCGGGGGCTCCATGCGCCCTGCCACATGCATCATGGCATGCAGCCCCCTCATCCAATCACGCACCGCGGCAGGCCTCCTTCCGCGCACCGAAAGTCACGGCGTATCGGCCAGCTTCACTTCCTGCGACACCGGGTAGCCGCGCATGGAGCCGCGCGTGCCGTAGCCGGCCACCGAGGTGCCCGTCATGCAGTCGTCGCCCATCATGCCTTCGGCATGGCAGTCGGCATAGGCCAGCGTATCGATCTGGGCCTGCGTCAGCGGCAGCAGCGGATCCTTCGTGTTCACGAAGATGCGGGCATAGGCGTTGCCCGGATTGCTGGCCCGACGCTCGCCGTGGCGATAGCCCCAGTATTTCCAGCCTCCCGTGCCGGGCGTCCAGCCATCAGTGCCGGCATCACGCGGATCGTCCGACAGCGTGTTGGTGTGCTCCAGCAGGAAGCTCGTCACCAGCAGGCCATCACCCGCCGGTGCGGCGATGCTGGAGAGCTGATGCCGCAGCGACAGCAGCGGCATGCCATCCGGCCAGGGCTGGTTCGGCTGGTTGTTGCCGGCCATCACCTCGCTCAGCTCACCCGACAGGTCGGAAACGGTCATGCGGGTGGCGTTGTAGCGGAAGCTGCCGTGGAACTCGGTCATGTCATGCGCATAGTCGGGTTCACGGAACTTCGCCACCACCGTGTAGCGACTGATGACATCAGCCGGTTCCGAAGCGGGGCCCGTACCTACTGCATTGGTGACCGACAGCGCAAAGGCATGTCCCGCACAGCCACTGGCCGGACACGGAACCGTCACGGGCAGGGTCTGCGCCTGCACCGTGATGCCGGCCGGTACCGATGTCACGGTATAGCCCGGCACCACCGCGCCACCGCCCCGGACATGGCCAGCCGTCACCAGCACGGTACCGTCCTGCGTCCCCCGGCGGGCCGTCACCTTTTCTGGCGCCACAGGCACTGTCACGGCACCGGCTGCGGCAATCTCGAAGCTCTGCGTCAGGCGCGTCCCCGTCTGGCCCGAGGCCGCATCACGCGGCTCGGCTGCCACGGTGCAGGTTCCAGCCGCCAGCGCCGTCACCAGGCCACTGTCGGCATCGGCACGGCACACGGTTTCGGTCAGGCTGCTGTAACGCATCGGCCGATCGCTGCTGGCCGAGACTGTGACGGTGGCGCTGTCCCCCACAGTCAGCGATGGTACGGCGCCGAACTGTACATTGGACTGCACGGTGATCTGCTGCTGTGCGCTGGCAGACGCCCAGGTGGTGTCGCCCGCCTGGCTGGCCGCGATGACGCAATTGCCTGCGGCACGTGCTGTCACCTCCCCGCTGTCGGCATCCACCGTGCAGATGCCGGTGCTCGAGCTGTTGTAGCGCACGGCCAGACCCGAGCTGGCCGTGGCCGACACCTTGGCCGTCCCGCCAGGCTGCAGGGCAGGCGCTTCAGCAAACTGCAAGGATTGCGGACGCGAGCCGATGACCGGCCCCCGCTCTCCGCCCGGGCCTTCTGCGCCCCCGCAGGCGGCCAGAACGGCCAGCATCATCACGGAAGCTCCGGCCAGAGAGAACGTACCGACCGTGAACCCATTCGACCGACTTCCGGTTTCATGGTTTGCCAAGCACGCCCCCGCAGACACGCCGACACCATCGTCATGCACTGTCCGGGTGCTGCCACCGGAACGATATGAATCCGTCATGTCTGTCCCTCAGAACTTGTAGTTGAAACCGACGTAGACGGAACGCCCATGTCCGGGCACCGCCACGCCCCACGGCACGGTGTTGAGCATCATCGAACTGCCCTGGCCTACGTAGGCCCCTCCCAGCGGCAGCGCATAGCCACGGTCCAGCAGGTTCTCAATACCCAGATCGATGCCCAGCTGGCCGATCTCGTAGCGCGTGCGCAGGTGCAGCAGACCGTAGCCGGCCGTGCGGATCTCGTTGCGCACCGCAGAGCGCCGCGTCTTAGAACGCACACCTTCCCATTCCAGCGTGCCGCTCCATTCGCCCTCACCCACGGTGCGCCGATGCTCCAGCCCCATCCGGAGATTGGCCGGCATGGTGTTGTAGAGACCACCGCCGGTATCCAGGTTCTTGCCATGCAGCCAGGCCAGCTTGCCGCTCAGCGTGAGGCTGCCGGCATGCGGACTCTGGGCCAGCAGCCAGTGACCGGACACGTCGGTACCCAGCAGGCGTGCATCCTGGTTCACGTAGCGCAGCAGCACGAACTCGTTGTCGGCCGAGGTGTTGCCGCTTCGGCACTGGCTGGCCGAGCAGCGCTCGGCATCCACGTAGTCCGAGATGCGGGTCAGGTGCGCGCTCACCGTCAGCCCCCAGCGCTGCTCGTCCTCGGGATGATGCCAGTTGCCACTGACACTCAGCGTGTGGGCCACTTCCGGCTTCAGGTCCGGATTGCCCAGATAGCCGTTGCCATCACCCAGGAAGTTGTTCATGCCTGCGGCCATGGTGTTGGTGGACCATGGATAGCGCTCATACAGGCTGGGCGAACGGGTCTTGCGAGCCACGCCCATCTCGTAGCGATGGCCCTTGGCCGGTTCATAGCTGGCCAGCGCACTGAAGTCCCAGTGACGGTCATGCCGCCGGCGACTGATCGAATTGAAGGCCGACGCATCATCCGACCAGGTGGGCAGGCCGTTGTAGCCTCGCACCGGACCGGCATCGGTACGCACCTGCGTGTGCCGCAGCCCGATGACGCTGCTCCAGCGTGCATCCCAGCTGCGCTCCCATTCGGCATAGGCGCTCAGCCGGTTGCGACGCCCGTCGTCGATGTTCCAGAAATCGTTCGGCGCCATCCCACCACTGGTCCCGACCGGCGGCCACCAGTCGTACAGCTGGTAGTACAGGGCCTCCAGCCCCAGGCGCACGGTATCCCGTTCGTTCAGCATCCAGCTGGCCTGGGCCGTGGCGCCATCGGTACTGGCACGGGTGCGCATGGGCATGCCGGTGCCGTAGCTGTAGCGGTCCTCACCCATGTCCATGCGGTGGCGGATGCGCTGGTTCCACAGACGCACCTTCAGGTCACCCCAGGAGAACTGCCCCCGATAGCGCAGGCCGGCCAGCGTGGCGCGGTTCTCGGTCATGTCCATGCGCTGGTTCGGGAATCCCTGGAAAGGCATGTTCTGCCAGCTGAAATCGGTCTCCAGCAGGTGCATGCCACTGCGCCAGGCCGCCGCCATCCGGTGGTTCTGCACCCGGAAGCCGCTGGAGCCCACTTCGTCGCCCGGCAGCACACGCCCTTGTTCGCGGCCGGTTTCGGCCGGTTTGAAGTCCTTGCCTGCCCGATAGTTGCGTGCCCGCGCGTAGGAGCCTTCATACTCCAGATGCAGCCGCTCCGTGGCGTAGTGCGTGCCCAGGCTGACATCCACCCCATGGCCATTGCTGCGGTAATGCGCACCCACGTGGCCGCCCAACAGGGGCTTTCCGTCAGGATCGGCAAAGCTTGGCGGTGCAGACTCCACCTGGATGCTGCCGCCAATGCTGTCGCCCCCTGCGCTGACCGGCGAGATGCCGGCGTAGACACGGATGCTCTCCACCTTGGCCGGGTCGATGTAGGACAGCGCCGGGTTCATGTGGTTGGCACAGGCCGCCATCAGGTCCATGTCATCCACCGTCAGGCGCAGCCGTTCGTCGGCCAGGCCGTGGATCACCGGCAATCCCGACACGCCGCCCGCCCCCTGCACGTCCACGCCGGGCATGTCCTTCAGCAGGCCCGTGGTGTCCGGCGTGGTGGCACGACGGCGCGAGATCTTGCCCGAATCCGTCACGCCCGATCCGGGCAGCGACATGTTGGGGGGCTGCACCTCGAAAAGACGCAGCGCACGAACGCGCACCTGCGGCAACTGCACGGTTTCGTCCTGGGCCTGGGTCGTGTCGCCCGCCTGCCCGGCGTCCTGCGCCCAGGCCGGCAGTGCCAGCACGCCCAGCGCCGTGGCCAGCATGCCGGGCACCCGGGCCATGGAAAACCTGCGGCCCGCATCGCCCCTGCGTCTGGCGGCTTTCTTCCTGTTCATCGTCATCGGTCAATTCCTCATCTGTCCTGTCATGGGCGGGATGCGGCGTCTTTCCGGAAAGGATCGGAAAATGCCGGATCGCTCAGGAACGTTTCATCCGTCAGCGTCTTCAGGAAGGCCACAATGTCTGCACGGTCCTGCGCCGACAGCCCCCGGTCTCGGACGAGCGGGCTCTTGTGCGGATTGGCACGTCCGTCGCCAGCCCGCGGGCCGCTGGTGATGTTGCGTCCGCCACCGGCCATGATGGCCACCGCCTCTTCCAGTGTCGCCACCGAACCATCGTGCATGTAGGGTTCGGTCACGGCCACGTTGCGCAGGCTGGGCACCCGGAAGGCCCCCATGTCGGCCGGGTTGGCGGTGATTTCTTCAGCGCCGGTGTTGTCGGCCGGGTAGTCACCCCGACCATTCAGGTTGTAGAGCCCGATGTTGTGATACCGGACCTTCAGCGTCGTCGTCTCGACGCTGACGAACTGGTCATCGAAATTGGGGGGTTGATGGCACTGCGTGCATTCGGCCTTCTCGAACAGCTGCCGGCCACGCAGCTCCTGCGCCGACAGCGTGGCCTTGCCCTGCAGGTAGCGGTCATAGCGGCTGTCGGCCGTGACCATCGTGCGCTCGAAGGCGCTGATGGCCTTGAAGATATTCTCCCAGGTCAGTGGATCACCCTTGGCATCGGGAAACGCCTGTTGAAAGCGGGCCGGATAATCCACATCCTGGGCACTGGCCAGGCGCTTCAGCACTTCCTGAACGGAACTGTCGTTCACGCCCATCTCCACGGGTTCGGTACCAAACACGGGGTTCGGGATCTGGGCTTCCAGCGACATCAGCACCGGATTGGACCAGGTCTGTGTGGCATGCCAGGCCACGTTGCCCAGCCCCATGGAATTGCGGGGATGCTGCACGTTGGTGATGCCGCGCGGACGGTCCTTGCCGTCGGCAAAGGCACGCGCCTGTTCATGACACGAGGCACACGACATGGTGCCGTCACCCGAGAGGCGCCGCTCATGGAACAGGTAGCGCCCCAGCGCCACCTTGGCGGCATTCATGGGGTTGTCAGCCGGCACGCGAGGTGCCGGCATGTGCGAAGGAAGCTTCCACTCCCAGGCGTCAGGCAGGCTGTAGGCCGGATAGGTCCAGTTCAGCACGGTGGGCGTTGCCGCCTTCCCCTGGCTGCCCTCCGCGTCCGGCGTCGTTCCGCTGTCCGAGGAACCTCCTCCTCCACATCCCCCGCAGCTCAGCAGCAGCACCAGCATGGCACCCGCTGCACGTCGGGACACTTCAGGCCGACATCGGCGACTGCCATGCAGTGACAAACGGACGGGCAGAGAATTCATGGGAAACCTCCTTCAGTGACACGGGCCACCCCGCAGGCAGCCCGGACAGGGGAAGCGACCCACGTCGCTCCCCTCTTATCCCTCATGCAGCATGCCACCCTACCGGGGTGGGCATGCCCACATGAAGGTACAGAGACGCTCAGGGCGTGACGGCCTTCAGCACCGTCTGCGTCTTGCCAGCCACGGCCACGCCGGTGCCGCTGCCATCGACCTTCCAGTCCAGCGCCAGGGCCTCGAAGGGCTTGGCGCAACCAGCATCGGTGGCGCCGGACATGCAACCGCCAGCGCCTTCCGTCTTGCTGGCAATGTCATAGTTGAACAGCGCGCCAGCATCGAAGGCCACGACCTGGCTGCTGGGGTTGAAGCCCGCCAGCGTGACGGTGACCCGGTTGGGGGCCTTGCAGCTGGAGATGGGCGTGCCTTCGGCCGGGTTGCCCACGCAGCCGGTGGAGCCCAGGTGCAGCCGCACGGAGCCCTCTTCGGCCTTGCCGTCTTTCACCTCGGCCGATTCCCAGGCCGTGGGATCAACGGTCTCGTTCTGATCGAACTGGATGTTCGTGAACTTGCGGCCACCACGCCAGTTCCAGGACATGGACGGATGCACGGCATTCTGCAGCACGCGCGGCGTGGTCGCGTCGGCCGCATTCAGGTGGTTCAGCTCGAAGGGCACGCCCAGCGTCATTTCCACACCGATGTAGCTGCCTGTCGGCACCGTGCCTTCGATGGTGGCATTGGTGGCAGCTGAGCCGTCGCACTCACCCACGCCCTTCTGCTCCAGGTCGATCAGGCTAACGGTGTTCTTGCCGTCGTTGCTGGTGTAGTTGTAGTCGTTGGCCTGCTTGAGCTTGAGGGCCTCACGGGTGCCGTCGACCTTGATCAGGCTGACATTGGAAATGTAGAAGCGAAAATCCTCGATCTGCACGGCACGCTGCTTCGTGCCCAGCTTCGTCGTGCTGTTGCAATCGATCTTCTCGGTGCCGTTGTAGGCGGCAAACTTGATGCTCACATCACCCGTGGCGCCGGTCTGCCAGGTGCCACCAGTCGTGCCGCTGTTGCTGGTGGCGGTGTTGTTGTCGTCATCACTGCCGCAGGCGGCCAGGCCGAAGGCGCAGGCCAGCAGCAGGCCGGCGTAGACAGGGGTCTTGACGAAACGTTTCATAAAAAAGCTCCTTTCCTTGGAAGGATGAGAATGGATGGAAGCGATGCGAGCGAGAATGGCGACAGCCTGCGGACGATCCGTTTCGCGCTTGCGAATCCGGAGTCCGACCAAACGACAGACAAGCGATCAAGGCACGCCCGGGACGGTGTTCACGTCCCGGCAAGGGTGCAGATGCTTCAGGCAACCACAGCGGGCTGCCAAGCGGGAGGCCCACGCGGATGCGCGGGCGCGATCTGACGGGCGACGAGCGTCACCCGAGCGGCAGGCACCTGCACCATGGCAGGTGCCGTGACGGTGTCAAAGGCAGCCACCGGCATGGGCGGCGCCAGCAGATGAACCAGGACCACGCACAGCGCGCAGTGATCCAGATGCAGTCCGCCTTCATGCGAACCATGGGAAACGGGCATTACCGGGCCATGTCCTGCCCGATGACCAAGGGGAGCATCCGGCGGTTCGGCAGGCTGTCCGGATGCTTCATGCGGCATGCAATGATCCATCCAGGCTGCCTGCACGGCATGCGGGTGGGACAGACCCTGACCTGCTTCGTGAGCTGCCAGTGCACGCGACACCGTAGGCGCGAGCATGGCCAGCCCGAAGAGCCACAGGGTAAGCCAGACCAGCCCACGATGACGAAAGCCGCGACGGTTCATGCCGATGATGCCGATGAAAACGGCGCGGGACGCGATGCGCCCGGCCTACCTGCGATACCTGAACGATGCGCTGCCAAGCCATGTGACATGGCTATGCGTCAAGACCCTTGACGTGGCATGAAAGCTTTCGTGAGCCCCCTTTGGACGAAAGCCGGATACAACACAATCAGCCTCCTGACCTGAAAGATTATATACAGCTTATGAACTTGCACCAGCCCCGCATCGATAATGACATCCGTTCTGGGTCAGACGACAGAAAAAAGGCCGCAAAATCTCACGAAAACCTTGGCGATGAAAAGCAGACCGACATCCTGTCGAGCAAAATGACAGGGTAAACCCGTACGCCTCGCGTCCGGAAATCCCTTGCAGGACAGACCCGAACGCTCCCTGAATAAGGGACTTCAAAATAAAACGTCCGCTCGGACATATTCCGATACGGACGCGTGAGCCAGAAAAATACAAAGCCCGATCCTTTTCGGAACGGGCCATCGGATTGCCTCTACGGCTGTCGATCGATTTTGCGTCTTCTAAATTGATAATGCGCAAATTAAGGTATCAGGCTGTCTGACTCACCTTCGACGTCCTGGGCGATGCGTTCTCATTCTCGATGCGGGCCAGCACCTCGGCCAGACGCTGTTCGGCCCATTCGTTGCCGACCTGGCAGGTACCGGCATACTGGTGGCCGCCACCGCCGAAGCGCGTGCACAGGTCTCCGATGTCGATCGTCGAGGCCGTGTTGAAGATAGAGCGGCCCAGCGCAAAGACCGTGTTGGCCTTCTCGCGCCCCCACATCACATGCAGCGACATCGTGCAGTTGGGGAACAACGCATAGACCAGGAAGCGGTTGGCCGCGTAGATGACCGACTCGTTGCGCATGTCCAGCACCACCGTGCTGCCCTGCACATGGGCGCAGCGACGCAGCTGTTCGATGGCCTTCGATTCGTGCTCGTGGTAGCAGCGCACGCGCTCGGCCACGTCCGGCAGCGCCAGGATGCGGCCGATGTCCATCGAACGGCAGGCATCGACCAACATCATCATCAGCTGCAGGTTGGAGATGCGGAAATCATGGAAGCGCCCCAGACCGGTGCGCGGGTCGGCAAGGAACCCGAGCAGCGTCCAGTCACGCGGATGCAGGACATCGGCCAGCGTGTACGAGGCGCTGCCCGCCTTGTCGACGGCAGCCATCAGCGCCGGCGAGAAATGCGGAAAACGGCTCTCGCCTCCGAAGTGGTCGTATATCACGCGGGAGACCGAGGCCTCGCCCACCCCCATGACCAGGTTGCTGTAGCCCACCCTGGGCAGCACCCGCGACCCCGGGGCCTGGTAGTCGAACACCTGACCGGCCGTGGCCACGTAGGGCAGGTTCACCAGCATGTCGTCCTTGTCCACGTGCACCTTGCCGTCCTGCACATCCTTCGGATGCACGAACATGACAGCATCGACCACGCCGATGTCTCGCAGCATGGCGGCACTGACCAGACCATCGAAGTCGGAACGGGTAATCAGGCGGTAGGGTTCGGTACGCATGGGGAAAACCTGCTTCTGCTCACAGTGCAGCAACGTGCACCACCAATTGGGCAGTATCTTCCCTCTCGCGCAGGCTGCATGCTCCTGGCCGATATGCGGCCATCCCGTCCGTACCGGCGGCCCGGCATGGTGCACCGCCACAATCGCCAGAGTCCGCCCTCTCCGGGTTTTCACCGATAGGGCACGCTCCGTGCTGCAGAGCACCGTTAAGATTGTCCGATGCCCAAGCACGCCATCCCCCATCCCCCTTCCGCCACGCCGTCCAGCATGCTGGACGGTGACAGCCTACCGGCCACCCTGGCCCGCACCATGCTGGCCGGCTTCAATCGGCACTACGGCCTGTTCCGCTACAACGCGCAGCAGGCCAAGACCTGTTTCGAGAACGCCGCCTGGCACCGGATGCGGCGACTGGCCAGCGAGCGCATTACCTTCTACGACCAGCGCGTGAGCGAGGCGGTCGAGAAGCTGCGCGCCCAGTTCAACACCGACAGCCTGGCCGACGACGTGTGGGCCGAGGTGAAGCAGTACTACGTGCTGCTGCTGGCCGAGCACCAGCAGCCCGAGCTGGCCGAGTCCTTCTTCAATACCGTCAGCACCCGGCTGCTACAGCGCCAGTATCTCCACAACGACTTCATCTTCGTGCGGCCGGCAGTCTCCACCGAGCACCTGGACGGCACACCGCCATCATTCCGGGTCTATTACCCGGAGAACAGGCCCTGGAAGGAGGTCCTGCGTCAGGTTCTCATCGACATGGGGCTGGCCTGCGGCTACCGGGACATCGAGGATGACCTGCAGAAGGTGATCGAGGCCGCCCCCACCCTGTTCGGCGAGCAGGCACCGCGGGCCATGGATTGCCAGGTGCACGTGCTGCGCTCGCTCTTCTACCGCAACAAGGGCGCCTACCTCATCGGCCGCGTCGTCAATGACGGCGAGGTGCAACCCTTCTCGCTGCCCCTGCTGCGCAACGGTCATGGCCGCGTGTTCATCGACACGGTGCTGTTCGCGCCCGAGCACATCGAGGGGCTCTTCAACTTTTCGCGTGCCTACTTCATGGTGGACATGGCGGTGCCGTCGGCCTACGTGCGCTTCCTGCGGTCGCTGATGCCCACCAAGCCGCAAGCCGAGCTCTACACCATGCTGGGCCTGCACAAGCAGGGCAAGACGCTCTTCTACCGCGACCTGCTGCAGCATCTGCACGAATCCACCGATCATTTCATCGCGGCCCCCGGCATCAAGGGTCTGGTGATGGGCGTGTTCACGCTGCCCTCGTTCCCATATGTCTTCAAGTACATCAAGGACGTACGCCGCAAGGACATCAGCCGCGAGTTCATTGAAGACCGCTATCACCTGGTGAAGAACCATGATCGTGCCGGCCGGATGGCCGACTCGTGGGAATACTCGGACGTGCCATTCCCCAAGAGCCGGCTCTCCCCCGAGCTGCTGACCGAGCTGCGAGCCACTGCCCCTTCGCTGCTGGTTGACGAGGGTGACTGCATCGTCATCCGTCACCTGTACATCGAGCGGAGAATGACGCCACTGAATCTCTACCTGGAGCAGCAGTCTGACGAGGCCGCACGCGACTATGCCGTCTATCAGTACGGCATGGCCATCCGCGACATGGTGGCGGCCAACATCTTCCCGGGCGACATGCTCTACAAGAACTTCGGCGTCACCCGCCAGAACCGGGTGGTCTTCTACGACTACGACGAAGTGCAGTACCTCACCGACTGCAACTTCCGCAAGGTACCCGAGCCGCGCACCCCCGAGGACGAGATGGCATCCGAGCCATGGTATCCGGTGGCGCCCAATGACGTGTTTCCGGAAGAGTTCGGCACCTTCCTGCTGGGCAACCCCCGGGTACGCAAGCCCTTCCTGAAGCACCATGCCGAGCTGCTGGATCCCGTCTGGTGGCAGAACCAGCAGACCCGCATCCGACAGGGTATCCTGGACGATGTCTTTCCCTATCCCCGGCGGCTGCGCTTTTCCCGGGTCGACGAGGATCCCGGGCGGCCTGCATCGCCCCAGAAGCCCGGACGCTGAAGATCCAAGGGCGCCCGACACAGGAGACAAGAACACATCATGGATTCCGACCCGATCGTCATCGTATCCGCTGTCCGCACCCCCATCGGGGCCATGCTGGGCGCGCTCTCGGGGCTGGAAGCCACCGACCTGGGTGCCGTTGTCATCAAGGCTGCGGTCGAGCGCGCCGGCATCGCCCCCGACCAGGTGCAGGAAGTCCTGATGGGCTGCGTGCTGCCCGCTGGCCAGGGCCAGGCACCGGCCCGGCAGGCCACGCTGAAAGCGGGGCTTCCGCCATCCACCGGTGCCACCACGCTCAACAAGGTGTGCGGCTCCGGCATGAAAGCCGTGATGCTGGCCCATGACCTGATCAAGGCCGGCAGCCAGGACGTGGTGGTGGCCGGCGGCATGGAGAGCATGTCCAACGCCCCTTACCTGGTACCCAAGGGCCGTACCGGCTACCGCTATGGCCACGGCACGCTGCTGGATCACATGGCCTACGACGGCCTGGAAGACGCCTACAGCAAGATGCCCAACGGCGGCGGCAAGTCGATGGGCCTGTTTGCCGAAGACTGCGCCAACAAGTATCACTTCACCCGCGAAGCACAGGACGCCTACGCCCTGGAGTCCTCGCGTCGTGCCCGCACCGCCAATGAAGACGGCAGCTTTGCCTGGGAAACGGTGCCCGTCACCATCCCTGGCCGCAAGGGCGACGTGGTGGTGGAACGCGACGAGAGTCCGTTCAAGGTCGACCCATCGAAGATCCCCCACCTGCGTCCGGCCTTCGTGAAGGAAGGCACCGTCACCGCCGCCACTTCGTCATCGATCTCCGACGGTGCTGCCGCACTGGTGCTGATGCGCCAGAGCGAGGCCCACAAACGCGGCCTCACCCCCATGGCCACCCTCATGGCCCATGCCACCTTTTCGCGTGAGCCCGAGTGGTTCACCCTCGCACCGGTAGGCGCCATCGAGAAGGTGCTGGCCAAAGCCGGCTGGCAGACCGCTTCTGTGGACCTCTATGAGATCAACGAAGCCTTCGCCGTGGTGACGATGGCCGCCATGAAGGAACACGGCATCCCGCACGACAAGGTCAACATCCATGGCGGCGCCGTCGCCCTGGGCCACCCCATCGGCGCTTCCGGCGCCCGCGTTCTGGTCACGCTGCTGGGCGCCCTGAAGAAGACGGGCGGCAAGCGCGGCGTTGCCTCGCTGTGCATTGGCGGTGGGGAAGCCACCGCCATCGCGGTGGAAATGGCCTGAACCCCTAGATCATCCGCAGCAGGATCTCGCCAACCTGGTGGTCGGCCTGCTTGCCCACCACCAGGTTGGCCCGCCCCCGCGTGGGGGCAATGTTCTCGCGCAGGTTGCGCAGATTGATCTCGCGCCAGATGTCGCTGGCCACCTTCAGCGCCTCTTCCTGCGACAGGTGCTGGTAATGGTGGAAATACGAGTCCGTCCGGCGGAACACCGTCTGCTGCAGCGACAGGAAGCGATGCTGATACCAGCGCTCGATGTCGGCCTCGGCGGCATCCACATAAATGGAGAAGTCGAAAAAGTCGGACACCACCACGCTGGCCTGGGGCGTTCCGGCGCTGCGCTCCGCCCCCCAGGTCTGCAGCACGTTCAGCCCCTCAAAGATGAGGATATCGGGCTGCTCGACCCGCTGCATCTCACCGGGCACGATGTCATAGGCCTGGTGGGAGTACACCGGCGCTTCCACCACCGACTCTCCGGCCTTCAGCGCCCCCAGGAAGGAAATCATCCGCTTGCGGTCGTAGCTCTCCGGAAAGCCCTTGCGCTGCATCAGGCCGCGCGCCTGCAGCACCCGATTGGGATGCAGGAAACCGTCAGTGGTGACCAGCGCCACCTTGGGGTGATCGGGCCAGCGGGCCAGCAGCGCCTGCAGCACGCGCGCGAAGGTGCTCTTGCCCACCGCCACGCTGCCAGCGATGCCGATCACGTAGGGGCGTGCGCCCACCGGGCGGCCCAGGAAGTCGTCGCGAACGCCCGAGAGCGCCTTGGCCGAACGGAAGTGCAAGTTCAGGAGCCGGGATAGCGGCAGGTAGATCTCCACCACCTCGGGCAACGAAACCTGGTCGTTGACGCCGCGCAGCGCGATCAGCTCGGACTCGGACAACGTCAGCGGCGTGCTGGAGCGCAGGCCGGCCCATTCAGCGCGGCTGAAGCGCTGATAGGCAGAAAAACCGTCGTCCGCCTGCCCTGTTGCCGTTACCTTGGCCTTGGCCGATCCTGCCACTACGCCGTCGATGCTGTCCATAGTCACGCGAAGTCTTCCTCGATCACCCCACCCCGCTTGCGGCGCAGGTACTGTCCGTGGCATTGTCCCTGTGCCGCGGCACAACCGGATGCCCCTGCACGCCGGCCATGCTTCACCTGGCCGTCTGCACAAAACGACACTTTCCGACAACAGGGTGCCGGTGTGAACAGGGGACCCGACAAGAGGCAGGAGGAACGACGGAACAGCCCCGGCAGGTGCCATGGCACCATCCGGTCACTTTAGCCTACGTCAGGGAGGTGATGATACCGGTCCGGCGGCCAGGAAAGCGGCCCCGGCCACGATATTGGGGTATCCCTCAGGTCTTCTCGGCGGCCGTTTTAGCGGCCGTTGTAGTAATTGTTCTCGACAATGATGCGATTCAACGACATATGTAAGCTTTGTCTGTGAATCCTTGCACAATATGCGGGACGCTGTGCAAGCGCCCACAGGTTTGTATGGCACCATCCCTAGATGAGGAGATTCATTACTTGATAACAAGTCGATACTTGATTAAATCAAAAGTTACGGCCATTGGTCACATTGGGTTGATCATTCTGATGGAATGGCGCCCTTGGTCCACGCTAGAGTAACAGTTTGGCAGTTGTTTCCGAGATGCGTGGCCGGCCCTTTCAGACCGACGGCGGATGCGTCTGCAGCCTCGTCTAACCGGCACAGGTCCCCTGTAACACAACCGTTTTTTCGCCATGACCACGATACGTTCCCTGTCAGCCCTGGTACTGGCCAGCTTCCTGGCCGCCTGCGCCAACATGAGCTCCCTGCCGCCGGCCCCCGACAAGGCGCCCAAGCACAACTACGTCTACCAGATCGGACCCGGTGACGAACTGGACCTGAAGGTCTGGCGCAACCCCGACCTGTCGGCGAAGGTGCCGGTGCGCCCCGACGGCAAGATCACTGCGCCGCTGATCAAGGACATCGTGGCTGTGGGCAAGACGCCCCAGGTACTGGGCCGCGAGATCGAGGAGAAGCTGGCCACTTACATCCGCGATCCCAGCGTCTCGGTGGTCGTCACCAAAATCGTGGGTGACCCGCTGTCGGTGGTCCGGGTCATCGGTCAGGCCCAGAACCCGGGCGCCGTACCCTATCAGAACGGCATCACCCTGCTGGACGTGATGACCAAGGCCAACGGTCTCACCCGCAAGGCGGCCGGAAACCAGGCCATCCTGATCCGCGCCATCGAGAACAACAAGCAGTATCGCGTTCGGCTGGATGACCTGCTCAAGAGCGGCGACCCCAGCGCCAACGTCGAGATCGCCCCGGGCGACTCGATCATGATCCCGGAAAGCCTGCTGTAACGTCCGGCTGGCCGCCTGGCAGCCCTCGCATGGCGCCCGGCCGCCTCGGCCGCGCATACTGTCCGACGCGACAAAGCATCTTCTGCACAGAATTCCATGCTTGACCTCCTGAAGTCCTACAAAACCTACCTGTCCGGTCTGTGGAAGTACCGAGTATCGGGTCTGGTGGCCATGCTCGTCACCGGCCTGATCGGGATCGTCGTCACCGTGGTGCTGCCCGGCAACTACGAAGCTACGGCGCGTGCCTATGTCGATACCAAGTCGATTCTGCAGCCGCTGATGCAGGGCATGACCGTGCAACCCGATATGCAGGGCCAGATCCAGATGATGGCCCGCACGCTGGTCAGCCGCCCCAACCTGGAAGCCATCGTCCAGGCCACCGGCATGGACCATGATGTGCATACCCAGAAGGGGCGCGAGGCGCTGATGCAGACGCTGGAAAAGAACATCCAGTTCAAGCCGGCAGGTGGCACCAACTTCTACAGCCTTGAGTACCGCAACCAGTCCAGGGAAACGGCGCTGAAGGTGGTGACGATGCTGCTGGACCTGTTCGTCAAGTCAACCCGCACGGGCAAGACCACCGACACCCAGCAGGCGGTGCTGTTCATCGACCAGGAGATCGCCAAGGCCCGGGACCTGCTGCTGCAGACCGAGGCGGCGCTCAAGGAATTCAAGATCAAGCACATTGAGGTAATGCCCAACCTCGCGCAGGACTACGTGGCCCGGTCGGCCGACATCCAGCGTGAGCTGCAGACGGCTCGCCTCGAATACCGGCAGGCCGTCAACTCGCGCACCGCCATCCGTACCCGCCTGGAAGCCATCCCGGAATACGTGCCGGTGGGCGGCGGCCAGGCCGATGGCGGCGGCAGCGAGACCGAGCGCCGGCTGGAGTCGGCCCGCAAGCGCCTGGACGACCTGCTGACGCGCTACACCGACGCACACCCGGACGTGATCAACACCCGCCACACCATCCGCGAGCTGGAAGTCCAGCTGCAGAAGGAAGCACTGCGGCCGGTGGACCCGCGCCCGGGCCGGGGCAAGGTTCCCAACCGGCTGTACCAGGAGATGTCCATCGCCATGGCCGAGGCCGACGCCAAGGTGGCCTCGCTGGCCGCCCGTGTGGCCGAGGCCGAGGCTCAGGCCAAGCGGGCCCGGGAGATCGCACTGGCCATCCCGAAGGTCGAAGCCGAGTACATCCAGCTCAACCGCGACTACGACTCCAACAAGCAGAACTACGAGAAGCTGCTGCAGCGTCGTGATGCCGCCCGTCTGGCCGGCAGCATCGAAGAAAACACCGGCACGCGCGAGTTCCGCGTGGTCGATCCCCCGCGCGTGAGTCCACGCCCGGTCTCGCCCAACCGCCCGCTGCTGCTGGCCATCTTCTTCGTGGTGTCGCTGGTGCTGGGCCTGGCGGTGGCGCTGGTGCGCGAACTGGCCAATCCCGCCTACTACGAACCCAACGCCCTGAAAGCTGCCACCAAGGTTCCGCTCTTTGGCGCCATCACCCGCTATCGTGACGCGGCGGCGCTGAAACTGGCCCGCAAGCAGTCGTTCCGGTTCACCGCCACCCTCGTCGGCTACACGCTGGTGTTCGTGGTGCTGATCCTCGTCTATGTCATCGATGCAGGCCAGTCCAGTGAAGCACCGGCACCCACCGCACAACGCACCCAGCAGAAGGTGATGTCATGAACAAGAGACTCGTTCAGCGGGCCATGCAGAAGCTGGTGGACCAGAATCCGTCCCGGCCGCTGCACCAGCACACCACCATCATCCCCAGCACGACCACGCCGCAGACACTGAGCCAGGGCAGTGCCACGCTGATGGCTTCCTCGGCCGAAGCCGAGGAAGCGATGGCGGCAGACATCCGTGCCGACATCGCACGCGCCGAGGCACTGCGGCAAGCCCGCGAACGCGGCCACCAGGCCAACGGCCAGTTGGACTCAGCGGCTGGCGGCGCCATTATCGATACCCAGGCCTCGGCCAGCCACACCTTCCCGGACGCGCCGGAACAGGATCCGGCAGACTGGAAAGACAACGACGCACCCGACGGCGCCTCCTCCATGGACAGTACGCATGGCGGCAATGGTTCCGGCAATGACCACTCCAGTGGCGGGCGCAGCGATCCTTCCGGCCGGCCCATCATCCAGCTGGATTTCGAGTACCTGAAGGAACACGGCTTCCTGGTGCCGGACGACAAGACCTCCAAGATTCATCAGGAATTCCGCCTGGTGAAGCGGCGCCTGCTGGACAACGCCTTTGGCCGCCTGCGCCCCGTGGTGGGCAACGGCCGGCTGATCATGGTCACCAGCTCGCTGCCCAGCGAAGGCAAAACCTTCTCGGCCATCAACCTGGCCATCAGCATCGCTATCGGGGGCGAACACCCAGTGCTGCTGATCGATGCCGACATCGCACGTCCCAGCGTCTCCAACACGCTACAGCTGGACATCCCCGACGAGGTCGGCCTGACCGATTACCTGGAAGACCCCACGATCCCCATCGGCGAGCTGCTGCACGAGACCTCCGTGCCCGGGCTGTCGCTAATGACGGCCGGCCACCTGAATCATCGCCCGGTGGACCTGCTGGCCTCGAACAACATGGCGCAACTGGTCGAACGGCTCAAGACCATGCTGCCACACCATGTGATCATCTTCGATACGCCCCCGCTGCTGCCCGTCACCGAGACCCGCTCGCTATCGGCTCTGGTGGGGCAGGTGATGCTGGTAGTGGCTGCCGGCGAGACACCGCGCAGCGCTGTCAACGAGTCGCTGCTTCAGCTTGAGAATTGCGAGGCTGTCGGCCTGCTGTTCAACAAGGCGCCCGTACAGCCCAAAGCACCCGCCTACTACGGATACTGAGCATGTACAAGTCATTTTTCGGATTGAAGTCCAAGCCGTTCCGACTGAATCCGCACCTGCGTTTCCTCTTCAACAGCGAGGCCATCCAGCGCGCGGTCAACACGCTGAAGTACGGGCTGTATCAACGCGAGGGGCTGGTGTTACTGACCGGCGCACCGGGCTGCGGCAAAACCATGCTGGTGCAGAACGTCAGCCGCCGGCTGCCCGATGCCGGCATCCAGGTCTACACCCTCGCCACACCCCGAGCCGGCGGCCATTCGCTGCTGCTGCAGATCTTTGCCGCCCTGGGGCTGGAGCTGCCGGCCGACACCGACACGGCGCAGCTGCTGCGCACACTGCAGAAGTACCTGCTGGGCGAGGTGCAGGCCAACCGCCGGCTGCTGCTGGTCATCGACGAGGCCCACAACCTGGAAGACGACGCGCTCGAAGTGGTGCGGCTGCTGTCGGACATGCAGCTCAACGGCAACCTGCTGCTGCAGATCTTCCTGGTGGCACAGCCGGTGCTGCGCGCACGCCTGGCCACGCCCCGCCTGGACGCCCTGCGCCAGCGCTTCCTCGTCACCGACCACATCGACGGGCTGACGCCCGAAGAGGTGCCCCAGTACATCCAGAAACGGATGCAGCAAGCGGGCTGGGAGGGCGACACTCCGTTCGACGCCGAAGCGATCGAGCGCATCCAGCAGGCCACCGACGGCAACCCCCGCCAGGTGAACATCCTGTGCGAGCGGCTGCTGACGCAGGCCTACGTGGAAGAGAAGACGCGCGTGACGCTGACCGACGTGGACAACACGCTGCAGGACATGGAAGACGAATGGCGCACCTCGGCCACGGTGGCCGACGATCCGGCCGCCTCGAAATCCGCCCGGCTGCAGGACATGGAGCGCCGGATGGCCTCGCTGGACGCCTCGCTGGATCAGATCTCGCAGGTGACCAACACCATTCTGGTACGGCTGGACGGACTGCGGCAGGAATGACAATGGACACGGGGTGCCGGCCATGCTGAGCCGGCTGGCTGCCCACTTCTCGCGCTACTCGCTTGCCAGCCTGCTCGTCACGCTGGCAAGCATCATCTCATTTCCGTTTCTCACCCGCATCTTCCCGGTTGCCGACTACGGAATGATGAGCCTGATCGGCGTACTGGTGACGACCACCGCCGCCGTGGGCAAACTGGGTCTGCAGCAAGCGGCGCTGCGCTTCTACAGCGAAGTGCGCGCCGGCCAGTCCGCCTGGACGCTGCCGCAATACGAGGCCACCGTCTACGTAGGGCTGGCCAGCTTCGGCACGCTGGCCGCCCTCGTCTGGGTTCTGGGCATCACCCTGCTGCCCGATTCCCTCTTCACCTCCGGCCCGCAGGGGCGCAACCTGCTGTACCTGGTGGCACCGCTGGCGCTGCTGCAGTGCCTGTCCAGCGCCGTGGTCAACCAGCTGCGCGCCCGCGAGCTGAGCGGCGTGCTGTCGCTGTATTCGGTCATCCAGCGCTACCTAGGCCTGGCGCTGATGCTGGTGACGCTGCTCTACATCTCCACCACACTGTGGGGCTTCTACGGCGCTCAGATCGTGGCCGAGACACTGTGCCTGGTGGTACTGGCACGCTGGTTCTTCCAGCGCGAGCCCTGGTCGGTACGCGATTTCTCCGCCCCCTTCCTGAAGACGCTGCTCCGCTTCAGCCTGCCGCTGGTGGCCATGGAGCTGTCGTCGGTGATGCTGAGCCTGGGCGACCGAGTGCTGATTCAGCGCATGCTAGGCTCGGCCTGGCTGGGCGTCTATTCGGCACCTTACAACCTGTGCGACTACATCGGCGCCGTGCTGGTGACGGCATTCACCGGCGCCGTGACACCAATGGTGCTGCGGCTGTGGGCCGACGAGGGTGAGGCCGTCACGCAGCACTTCCTGCAGCGGGTCTTTCACCTGTACCTGCTGTTCGCCATCCCGATGGTGGCGGGCGTCTCGGCCGTGGCCGAACCCCTGCTGCTGCTGGTGGCCTCCGAGAAATACCGCGCCGGCGCGGCCATCATCCCCTGGGTGATCGGCGGCGTGGCCCTGCAGGGGCTGTTCCCGGTGGCATCGGCCGGGCTGCAGATCCAGAAACGCTCGGGCCGCATCCTGCTGGCCATCCTGTCGGCTGCTGGCCTGAACGTGCTGCTGAACCTGCTGCTGATCCCGCCACTGGGCATCGAAGGCGCCGCCATCGCTACCCTGCTGGCCTACGGGCTGATGACGGCCCTGGCCGCCTGGATGGGGCGTGGCACCGTGCCGGTACGACCGGAATACCGGCGCATCGCCGTGTTCGCGGCCATGGCAGCGCTGATGTACGAGGTGCTGATGCAGATCCAGTTCCCGCAGCAGCTCACCACGCTGCTGGTGCGCATGGTGGCTGGCGCGGGCATCTACGCCGTGAGTACCATGCTGCTCGATGGCGAGACCCGCGCGCTGGCCCAACAGGCGCTGGTCCGTTTCGGTCTGTTCAGGGGCAAGGCATGAAAGCCGTCACCGTATTGATGTACCACGCCATCGTCGATGGCGAGATGGAAGGGGCCGATTCCCACTACAGCGTGCCGCCCGCCACCTTTGCTCGGCAGCTGCATCTAATCCGCTCGCATGGCCGGCGCATCTGCAGCGTGCACCAGCTGCTGTACGAAGGACTGCCGACCAGCGGCGAGCCCTGGCCCGTGTGCCTGACCTTCGATGACGGACACCTGACCAACGCACCGGCGGCCGAGGCCATCGCCCGCGAAGAGGGCCGGGCAGAATTCTTCGTGAATCCGTCCATGGTGGGCAAGCCGGGCTTTCTGGACTGGCCGGCACTGCGCGAAATGGCGGCCATGGGCATGTCGATCCAGTCGCACGGCATGAACCATCGCTATCTGGACCAGCTCTCCCCTGCCGAAGTGCGCGCCGAACTGGGCGACTCCAAGGCAGCCATCGAGGATGCCATCGGAAGCCCCGTCACGGTCTATGCCCCCGCCGGCGGCCGCATGCCCGAGAACTTCCTGTCACTGGCCGGCAGCCTGGGGTACCACGCCGTCTGCTCGTCACGGGTAGGCGTCTGGCGTGCGCTGGACGCTTTGCCGTTGTCGTCACCGGCACCCGTAAGCACTGCGCCAGCCGCGCGTACTGCATCAGGCGCCTCTGACGCGGGCGCCCCGGCCGGCATCCAGGCCGCTGCCCCCCTCTCCGGCACATCGCATCCCGGGAATGTTGCGGATTCGCCGAACGGAATCGGGGGAAATCACAACAGTGTGTCGAATTCTGCTGCAATGACGAATAGGCCTGCGCTGGAGCTGCCGCGGCTGGCCATGCTGCGCGGTACCAGCGAGGCTCGTTTTCTGGCCTGGATCACGCAGCAACCGCTGGAAATGCTGAAGCAGCAGACACGCTATCGCGTACTGCGGCTCTCCAAGCAACTGCTGGGCAATGGCGGACACGAAAAGCTTCGTGCTCTGCTGCTGCGCAGCCCCAGGACGGAACCCGGCAAAACCGACTGACGGAGTCCCGATGAACACCTTCTGGTTGCTGGCCTACATCATCGCTGCAGGGTGGATGGTGTACACGTATGCAGGCTATCCGTGGCTGCTGCGCCGGCAACTGAAGAAGCTGCGGCCTGATCACACTGATACAGGCACGAACGACACGGGACAGCCCGACATCGCCGTGGTCATCGTGGCCCGCAATGCCGCTCACCAGATCGGGCCGAAGATCCAGAGCTGCCTGCAGAGCCACTATCCCGCCGACCGGATCCGCGTGCTGCTGGCCATCGACGGCGACGACGAGGACACGGCACGCGCTGCCGAGGCCCTGCGGGATCCGCGCGTGACGGTGCTGCGCCATGCCCAGCATCGCGGCAAGGCCGCCTGCCTTAACGACGCCATCGCGCAGTGCACGCAGGAGATCCTGATCCTGACCGACGCCCGCCAGCGGCTGGATCCGGATGCCATTGCGTATCTCGTGCAATCGCTGCAGCAGGATCCTGCCTTGGCCGCCGTCAGCGGCGAGCTGCGTTTCGAGGTGCCCGAAGGGGATTTCGTCGGTCAGGGGCTGGACGCCTACTGGCGCTACGAGAAATGGCTGCGCCACACCGAAGGGCAGGTGGCCTCCACCATCGGCATGACGGGGGCGCTCTACGCACTGCGCCGTGCGGCCTTCCATCCGATTCCGCCCGAAACCATCCTGGACGATGTGCTGATTCCGATGCAGGCGGTGCTCGATGGCTACCGCGCCAGTTTCGATACCCGCGCCATCGCCTACGACCTGCCGTCGACCTCGATGCAGCAGGAAAAGCGCCGCAAGATCCGCACGCTGGCTGGCAACTTCCAGCTCATCCAGCTGTGCCCGGCACTCATTGATCCGCGTCGCAACCCGGCCTTCCTGGGATTCTTCTCGCACAAGGTCTGCCGGCTGCTCACGCCGGTGGCACTGCTGGTGATGCTACTGGCCAGCGCGGTGCTGGCCCCGGTATCGCTCTTTTTCTGCGCCAGCCTGGTGGGTGCCTTGCTGATCATCGGTCTGTCGCTGCTGGCCCGCTGGGTGCCGAGCACCCGCCGCTGGCTACCGGTGCGGCTGTCCAATACCTTCATCGAGATGCACCTGTTCATCGTGTACGGCTTTCTTGAGTACCTGCGAAACCGCAACCTGCATCGCTGGGGAGGCTGATCCGATGAGCCCGCAATCATCACCCTCCACGGAAAACCATCCGGCATCCGGCGCGGCACCGCAACCGTCCGACACCCCGGAACGGCAACCGTCCCACGGCAAGGACACGTCCATGCAGGCCCCCCTGCGGGTCCTGTATCTGGTCTCGCTGTTCCCCTGCTGGTCCGAGACCTTCATCGTGCGCGAGATCCATGCCCTGGCACGTCAGGGCGTGGATATCCGCATCGTGTCGCTCAAGCCGCACAGCGAACCGATGGTGCAACCCGATGCGCAGGTGCTGCTGGACCGGGTGATCTACCCGCCCGACAGCCTGGCCGGCAGCCTGCACGCTGCGCTGCCCCAGGTGCTGAAGCATCCGCTGAAAAGCACGGCCGAACTGTGGCCCCTCGTGCGTAGTCTCTGGCGCCGACCTGCCGAACTGGCCAAATCGGTCATCAGCTGGTGGCGCACGCTGGCCGTCATGACCGAGGTGCAGCGCTTTGCCCCGCAGCACCTGCACGCGCACTGGGCCACCTACCCCAGCACGGCCGCCCGCATCCTGGCCGGACGCATCGGCCGCCCCTGGAGCTTCACCGGTCATGCGCACGACATCTTCGTGCATGACCAGGACCTTTCCGGCAAGCTGGCGCAAGCCGACTTCAGCGTCACCATTTCCGAATACAACCGCCGGCAGCTCTCGGCCCGTCTGCCGAGCGAACTGCACAACCGGCTGGCGGTCATCCACTGTGGCGTGCTGCCGGCCGACCTGCCTTTCACGGCAGAAGGCCGCGAGCCGGCCTACATCGTCGGCGTGGGACGACTGGATCCGATCAAGGGCTTCATCCATCTGGTGAAGGCCTGCGCCCTGCTTCAGGAACGCGGCATCAATTTCCGTTGCGACATCATCGGCGACGGCCCCCTGCGCGACGAGCTGCAGCAGGCGATCAACCAGGCCGGGCTGTCGGAGCGGGTGCGACTGACCGGCGCCCTGCCCCAGCAGGATGTTCGCCAGCGCATCAACCAGGCCACGATGTTCGTGCTGCCCTCGGTGCTGCTGGCCGACGGCAATGCCGATGGCATTCCGGTGGCGCTGATGGAAGCCATGGCCTGCGGGGCGACTGCCATCTCCACACGGGTCTCGGGCATTCCCGAACTGATCCACCATGAAGAGAACGGCCTGCTGGTGACGCCCGGCCAGGCCACGGAACTGGCCGATGCCATGGCCAGACTGCTGGCCGATGCGCCGCTGCGCACCCGCCTGGCGCAAGCCGCCCGCAACACCATCATTCACGACTTCGATGCCGACATCGAAGCAGCTAAGCTGCTGGGCCGCATCCAGGCCGTTCAGCCCGACACCGGCCGCTGGCACGGCGGAAACCCGGCATCACCGCCCCTACGCGTGATGCTAATGACCGACGAGATGGAAGTGGGCGGCAGCCAGCGGCAGATCGTGCAGCTGGCGCTGGGCCTGAAGGAGCGCGGCATCGAATGCGTGGTGCTGTATTTCATCAAGCCCTCGTTCCTGGTGGACCGGCTGCACGCGGCCGGCATCCAGACCCTGCGCGTGGACAAGCGTCGGCGCGTGGACCCCGAGTTCGTCTGGAAGCTGCGGCAGGCCATCCGTCAGTGGGCACCGGACGTGCTGCATTGCTATTCGTTCACGGCCGAACTGTGGGGCGCCATTGCCACCCGGCTGCTGCCGGCTTCCGAGCGTCCCACGCTCATCACCTCGGTGCGCGGCACCTACGAGTGGTACAGCGCCCATCAATGGCGGATGAAGCACTGGGCCAGCCAGCGCTCGCAGGGCATCATCTCCAACTCCCGCGAAGGGGCCGAATACGCGGCGCACCAGATGGGGTTGCCGATGTCGCGCTTTTCCATCGTCCACAATGGCGTGGAAGTGCCTGAGCCCCCCACCGACGCCGTGGCTGCCCTTCGGAAGGAATACACGGCCGCCACATCGGCCACTGCCCCGGACGGGCAGGCAGACATCCCCTTCGAGACCCTGCTGCTCTTCGTGGGCCGCCTAGTGGAGCACAAGAACCTGCCGCGGCTGCTGGATGCCTTCGCCCGTGTGGCCTCTGAGCGGCCACACGTGCGGCTGCTGCTGGTGGGTGGCGGTCCGCTGCACGACGCCCTGGTGGCACGCATCCGCGAGCTGAAGCTGGACGGCCGCGCCTTGCTGCTGGGCGAACGCTCGGACGTGGCTGCCCTGATGAAGGCCGCCGACCTGCTCGTCGCCCCATCGCTTCGCGAGGGCATGTCCAACGTGATCCTGGAAGCCATGGTGCTGGGCCTGCCGGTCCTGGCCACCCGGGTGGGTGGCACGCCAGAGGTCATTGAGGACGGTCGGCACGGCGTGCTGGTCGACCCCACCGACACCCAGGCCCTGGCCGATGCCATGCTGCAACTGATCGATGATCCCGTCCGGCGTCAGGCCATTGGCCAGGCCGGTCGGCAGAAGGTTCTTGAACAATACAGTCCCCCCGCCATGGTCAGCGCCATGCTCAAGGAGTATTCGCGTGTCAGTCAACGGTAATTTCCTGCTGGTCATCCAGCCCCCGGCCGACAATCAGCAACCGGACCATCCGATACCTGCCCTGCCTACCGTCACCGCTGGCTGGCCTGGTCCCGAGAACGCACATGCAGCCCACCACCTGCAGGGCAAGATGCCCGACGGCCGTCGCTTCGATCTGCAGTGGCAGGGTGCCGGCTGGCAGTACATCGGCAACGAGCAGGTGGGGGCCATGGGCATGTCCAACGGCCCGCAGGGTGACGACCTGAGCGCAGTGCTGCACGCCTGGATGCAGGAACGTACAACCCCGGTGGAACGCTGCCTGGGCCGCTTCGTACTAGTGTGCTGGGATGTGCCCCGGGGCCTGGTGACCATTGTCACCGACGCCTTCAAGACCTGGCCGGTCTGCTATGCACACGCGCAGGACCGCCTGGCCTGCGCCAGCGACATGCGCCTGCTGGTAGCTACCCGACTGTTCGATAACAAACTGTCCGACGAAGCGCTCTACCACTACCTGAACTTCTACTACGTGCCGACGCACAGTGCCATCTACCGTGCCGTGCGCAAGCTCTCGGGCGGCCAGCGACTGTGTTGGGATAGCGGCCGCATGCAGCAGGAGAGCTGGTGGCAGCTGCGCTACCCCGAAGACCACGATCCGGGGCGCGAGCGTGCCGCCATCGAGCTGCGCGAACGGATCATCGACACCGTGCGCAGCTACCGCCCGGGCGACGACCAGCACTGGGGGGCGTTCCTCAGCGGCGGCACCGACAGCTCTAGCATCTGCGGCATCCTGGCCTCGGCGGCCGCCCCGGCCAAGGTATCCAGCTTCTCCATCGGCTTCACCGAAGAGGGCTACGACGAGCTGGGCTTTGCCAGCATTGCTAGTCGGGCATTCGGGCTGGATGCCCACCAGCGTCGGGTCAGTGAAAAGGAAGCGGCCGAAGCACTGCCGCTGCTCATCCGCGCCTTCGACGAGCCTTTCGGAAACGCCTCGGCCATTCCCACCTACTACTGCGCCCGAATGGCGGTCGAGGCGGGCAAGGATCTACTGGTGGCAGGCGATGGCGGCGACGAGATCTTTGGCGGCAACGAGCGCTATCTGAAGGACCGCATCTTCAGCCTGTACTACCGGCTGCCTTCGCCGCTGCATGGCCTGGGCAACCTGCTGGCCAAGAGCCTGAAGAACACCGACCAGCGCTGGGCCAACCGCATCCGAAACTTCATCGAGCGCGGCAGCATCCCCAACCCGGACCGCTTCTACACTGACGACTCGTTCGCCTCGGACCACTACGAGGAACTGCTGACAGCCGACTTCCGGGCCAAGGTAGCGCGCGATGCGTCGCTGGACCTGCAACGTGCGGTCTGGCGGTCGCTGACCGCACCCAGCGAGCTGCACCGGCTGATGCACCTGGACCTGACAATGGCGATTGCCGACAACGACATCATCAAGGTGACGGGCGCCTGCCGCAGTGCCGGCGTGTCGGTACGTTTTCCGTACCTGGACCGCAAACTTGTCGAATATACGGCACATTTACCAGCCCATTACAAACTGCACGGAACGCAAAAACGTGCGCTCTTCAAACAGGCGATGATGTCGGTCTTGCCGGAAGAGATCCGCCGCAAGAAGAAACAGGGCTTTGGACTGCCTGTCAGTCTGTGGATGCGTGGCAATGGGCAGTTCCGGCAACTGCTCAACGACACGCTCGAATCCCCAAACGCACGGCTGCACGACTTCGTCCGCATGGACACGGTACGCGGCCTGCTGGAGCGCCACCAGCGTGATGCATGGGATCACGCCAGCGAGCTGTACCAGCTGCTGGTCCTCGAACTCTGGCTGCAGCGCCACGCCCATGACACGCAGAGCTGAACCCACCAGGCGGGTCTTCATGGTTCTGGACAGCGTCTACCCGTCCCCGGGCGGGGGCGGCGCCGAATCCCAGGTCGGCACGCTGACGGGCTGGCTGGCCGAACAGGGTGTGCCCAGCACCATCGTGGTGCCGATGGTGCCCTGGGGCCCCCAGGTCGCCCATGAACGGCATGGACTGGTGGAGATCATCCGGTTGCGCTACCCACGCCTGCCCCTGGTGGGCGGCTTGGTGCTGCTGGCCCGGCTGATGCTGCTGCTGCGCCGTCGCCGTCGAGAAATCAAAGCCATCCACTGCCACATTGCCCAGAACATGGCCGTTGCCAGCGCCATCATCAACCGAAGGCTCCGCAAGCCGCTGCTCGTCAAGCTCACCGGCATGACCGAGCTGTACGGCGGCATCCTGGATCCCAATCCATCGCTGTCGATGCGCCTCAAGCGCACCGTTCTCAAGCGGACGATGATCCAGGCCATCAGCCACGCTCTGGGCAACCGACTGCTGGACGTGGGCTTTTCGCCCGCCCAGGTCTACCGCATTCCCAACGCGGTCGACCTCGACCGCTTCGATCCACAGCAGGCGCACATGCAAGCACTGCGCGCCCAGGGCCGGCCCGACTGCGACCTCGTGGTGCTGTACGTGGGCCGACTGGAAGCGGTGAAGGGCCTGGACGTACTGATGGACGCCTGGATGGCCGCCTTCACGCCCGAACAGAATGTCCGGTTGCTGCTGGTGGGCAGCGGGTCGCTTGAAGAAACGCTGAAGCAGAAAGTAAGCACTCACGGACGTGAGGGGCAGATCCGCTTCCTGGGTCAGAGCGACGACGTAGCCGAGCAGCTGGCCTGTGCCGACCTGGGCGTGCTCACTTCCTATACCGAGGGACTGTCCAACACGCTGCTGGAGTCGATGGCGGCGGGTCTGCCGATGATCGGCTCCCGAGTCAGCGGCAACGAGGACTTCATCCAGCCCAATGTCACCGGGTGGCTGTTTCCGGCCGGTAACCGGGAGGCGCTTGCCCGATGCCTGCGTCAGGCCTACCGTCTGGGCCGCCCTGGACTGGCCGACATGGGTCGCGCCGCCCGGGCCTTCGTGCAGGCCAACGCCTCGATTCCCACGGTAGGTCACCAGCTGCGCACCATCTATGAAGGCGATGCCTGGACACTCACCGCCCTGAGCAGCCTGGAGCCACATTCCTTTCCTCACGACTCGATGCACTGAACCATGTGTGGCATAGCCGGACTGATCTCCCTCGACGGCCGGGCCCTGCCCGGTCCGCAGACGCTGGACGCGATGTGCAGGACCATTGTGCATCGCGGCCCCGATGACCAGGGTACCTTCCACACCGACTGGGCGGCCATCGGCATGCGCCGGCTGGCCATCATCGACGTGGCGGGCGGCCATCAGCCGGTCACCAGTGCCGGCGGCTGCATCCAGCTGGTCTTCAACGGCGAGATCTACAACTTCCGCGAGCTGCGCCAGACGCTGGAAGCACGCGGCTACGTGTTCCAGAGCCACTCCGACTCCGAGTGCATCGCACACGCCTACGCCGAATACGGCACCGACTGCTTTGCGATGCTGCGCGGCATGTTCGCCATCGCCATCGTCGACCAGGACAGGCGGCGGCTGGTGCTGGCGCGCGACCGCATCGGCAAGAAGCCGCTCTACCTGGGCGAGCTGTCGCCGGGCGTCCTGGGCTTCGGCTCCGAGCTGAAGACGCTTCTGGCTGTGCCCGGCTGGCAGCCGCGCATTGCCATGGACGCGGTGCAGGACTTCTTCAGCCTGGGCTACATCCCGGCGCCCGACACCATCTTCGAGGGCATCGGCAAGCTGCCCCCCGGCCACTGGATGAGCATCGAGCCCGGCCAGGACGGAGGCGCCCCCAACATCGTCCAGACCCGCTACAGCCACGTGGACTTCCTGCCCAAGTGGACCGACGACGAGGACACGCTGCAGGAGCGGCTCTTTGCCGAACTGGACGATGCCGTGCGCGTGCGGCTGGTCTCGGACGTGCCCTTCGGCGCCTTCCTGAGCGGCGGGCTGGATTCCAGCGTGGTCTGCGCGCTGATGACCCGCCACCTCTCCCAGCCGCTCAAGACCTTTTCCATCGGCTTCGACGAGGCGGGCTTCGACGAGTTGCCCGATGCGCGGCGCGTGGCCCAGCGCCTGGGCACCGAGCACCACGAGATGGTGGTGCGCCCCGACGCGGCGAACCTCCTGGAAACGCTGGTCCATCACTTCGATGAGCCCTTCGGCGACTCGTCGGCCATCCCCACCTTCCTGGTGTCACAGCTGGCGGCCCGCCACGTGAAGATGGTGCTCTCGGGCGATGGCGGCGACGAGCTGTTTGCCGGCTATTCACGCTACCGGCGCTACGCCACGCTGCAGCGCATCCGCCACACCACACTGGGCCTGGCCCCCGGGCTGGCCAGGCTGGGCGGCGCGCTGCTGCCCGGCGCCCATGGCCGGCGGCTTTCGGGCATCGGCCAGCGCCTGAGCCTACCCTGGCCCGACGACTACCTGGCACTGGTGGCGCTGGCCAACCCGGCCGATCTGCGCCTGCTCTTTGGCGAACGCGCACACACCGATCCATTCGGCAGCGTCCGGCAACGGTTCGTCAGGCCTGACATCGATTCGCACGCAGAGCAGATATTGTCGGGCGACATGGACACGTACCTCGTCGATGACATCCTGGTCAAGGTGGATCGCACCACCATGGCCAACTCGCTGGAGGCACGCGCGCCCCTGCTCGACCAAAACCTGATCGCCTTTTCCGCCCGCCTGCCCTTCGATCTGAAGCTGCACGGCGAGCAAGGCAAGTATCTGTTCCGGAAGGTCGCCGCCCGGCTGCTACCGGCCGAGGTGCTGACCAAGCGCAAACAGGGCTTTGCCATCCCGCTGGCCACGTGGTTCCGCAACGAACTCCGGCCCATGCTGCTCGACACCATCGGCAGCCGCGCCTTCAAGGAGCGCGGCATCTTCGACCACGAAGGCATACAGCGCCTGGTGAACGAGCATCAGCAGGGCCTGCAGGATCGGGGCGAGCTGCTGTGGATGGTGATGGTACTGGAGACCTGGATGCGAAGCCTTCCGGAGCAGGCCCCCCTTCACCGGTGAACTGATGCTGGATATCGGAAAGCAAATCATCAAGCAGATCGTCTCGCCGCTGGCCGACCGGGCCGGCGTGTATGACCACAAGGTGGAGAGCCTGCTGGGCTCCACCAACCGATTGCTGGTGCTGATGTACCACCGCGTCATTGATGACTTGGCTTCCGATCCCTTTGCGCTGGGCATGTGCGTGCGTCAGAAGTACTTCGAGGAGCAGCTCGCCTGGCTGGCGGCCAACACCCAGGTGATGCCGCTGGACGTGGCGGTGCAGCGGCTGCTCGACAACGAGCCGCTGCCGCCGCATGCCGTGGCTATCACCTTCGACGACGGGCTTCTGGACAACCTGGCCTGTGCCGCTCCGCTGCTGGAGAAGTACCGGCTGCCCGCCACCTTCTACATCATCACCGGCGGCCTGGAGGAAGGCACCCCCATGTGGTGGGACCAGGCCATCGCCATCCTGGCCGGTACCGAGGCCCACAGCCTCGACCCGCGCGCCGTAGGCCTGCCCGAACTGCCGCACGAGATCCCGCTGCACCGCCATGCCCGGCGGGCCAGCTGCATCACCATCCTGAACGCCCTGTGGGAGCGCAACCCCGCCGCCATCGCCCAGTGCTTGGAACAGATGCGCGAGGTGCTCAAGCCCGGCCCTATCCCGCCAGCACTGCAGGCACCGCGCATGCAGACCCACCAGGTGCAGGAGATGGCGCGCCGCGGCTTTCAGATCGGGGCGCACACCATCCGCCACATCGACCCCAAGCTCTTCAACCGCGAGCAGCTGCGTGCCGACCTGCTGGCCTCGCGTCGACAGCTGCAGGACCTCTGCCAGCAGCCCATCGACAGCTTCGCCTATCCCGGCGGCCGGTCTTCGGTGTGGATGCCGGATCTTCTCGATACACTCGGGTTCCATCACGCTGTTGACACCCGGCGGGGCATCAATCAGGCGCCGGCCTCGCGCTATGCCATCGCGCGGGTTGGCATGCCCGACACCCCGGTCGGCGACTTCAAGCGTGCCATCCGCAACCTGACCATTATCGACGCGACGCATTGAAGAAGCAGACCCAGTACCTCAACGTCCTGCTGGCGGCCATGATCGTCTGGGTGCCCAACCAGCTGCACCTACCGGCCGACCTCGGTGTGAAGGGCCTAAACAGCATCAACCTGCTGTTCCTGGCCATCCTCTACTTCGTCCACCAGCGCAACAAGACGTTGCCCCCCTCCGAGGCCACACCCCTCAAGGGCGTCTTCATCGCGTACTTCTGCATGCTGGGCTGGGGATTCCTGGTCGGCCAGATTACCGACCGGTCGCTGATAATGGAAGACCTCACGGCCATGAAGAATTCCATCTTCTTCATGTGCCTGTACTTCGTCTTCTTCCACGGCGCGCGCGACGAGACCAGCATCCGCCACCTTTTCTATGCCGTGCTGTTCGTGGCCGCCATAGCCGGCCTGGAAGCCATCCGTGAGGGCATCGACTACGGCTTCGGCGTCTACGGCGAGACCAAGCGCGCTGCCGGTCCCTTCGGCTCCAACTACAAGGCCTCCAACCTGGCCGCCGTCTTCTTCTCGATGTTCATGCCGGTGTTCGCCGCCGTGGCCCTCTACCAGAAAGGGCGACCCACCATCCGCATGGGCGCCATCGCCGGCGTCGGCATCCTGCTGCTGGGCATCTTCTGTACTTACTCGCGGCAGGCCTACCTGATCGTGGCCGCCATGCTGCTGCTGATGACCCTGAAGCGCAACGTGGTGCTGGGCATCCTCATCCTGGTGGCCGTCGTCAACTACGAGGCCTGGGTGCCCGAAGGCGTCGTCACCCGGCTGGCCATGACCGAGCAGACCTCCGAAGAAACCGGCGAGGAGCAGCTCGACGAAAGCACCGAGAGCCGCTTCGTCCTCTGGGCGGGAGCAGGCCGGCTGCTGCTCTCGCGCCCGTGGGGCATCGGCCTGAACCACTTCAAGCGCGAGATCGGCTCTGAGGAACCTTCGCTGGCCGGCCTTGACGCCCACAACTTCCTGGTGCTGATCACCACCGAGGCCGGCCCGTTCGGCGGCATCATGACCCTGATCCTGTACGGTTCCCTGGCCACCCTGGCCTGGCGCTTCTGGAAACTGGCCCGGACCCCCGACCAGCAGGCCATGGCGGCCGGCTTCGCCGGCGCCACTATCGCTGTCATGCTGGGTAACCTATACGGCAGCCGTCTGCTGGATGGCGCCGTCACCGGCAACTACTGGATCCTGGCCGGCCTGTCGGCCCGTTACTGGCTGCTCTTGAAGAACGGCACCCGTGACGAGACCGGTGCCCTGATCGACACAACCCAGGACACGGCAGTCTCCACCGACGACAAGGGCCCGGATGGCACGCCCCGCCCACCCGTCCAGGAGCCCGCCACCCGACCGCGCCCGGAT
>ERZ772946.101-NODE-101-length-43191-cov-7.63128_pt1 | contig 43191 bp, 40 predicted proteins | sample MGYA00511680_ERZ772946 | MGnify/ENA primary metagenome ERZ772946 (study PRJEB29015, sample SAMEA2737918) | human oral metagenome | biome: human oral; feature: human-associated habitat; material: dental | place: China | collected 2016 ... | reverse complement strand
CCTGAAGAACGTGGTGTTCGGCCAGGATTCGTCCATCGAGGCGCTGGCGGCCGCCATCAAGATGGCGCGCTCGGGTCTGGCACGGCCCGAGAAGCCCATCGGCTCGTTCCTGTTCTCGGGCCCCACGGGTGTGGGCAAGACCGAGGTAGCACGGCAGCTGGCCTTCACGCTGGGCATCGAGCTGGTGCGCTTCGACATGTCCGAGTACATGGAGCGGCACGCCGTGTCGCGCCTGATCGGTGCGCCGCCGGGCTATGTCGGCTTCGACCAGGGCGGGCTGCTGACCGAGGCCATCACCAAGAAGCCGCATGCGGTGCTGCTGCTGGACGAGATCGAGAAGGCGCATCCGGACATCTTCAATATCCTGCTGCAGGTGATGGATCACGGCACGCTGACCGACAACAACGGACGCAAGGCCGATTTCCGCAACGTGGTGCTCATCATGACTACCAACGCGGGAGCGGCCGACCTGCAACGGCGTTCCATCGGGTTCTCGGACACGCGCGAGCCGGGTGACGAGATGGCCGAGATCAAGCGGCTGTTCTCGCCCGAGTTCCGCAACCGCCTGGATGCCATCATCAGTTTCCGTCCGCTGGACGAGGAGATCATCCTGCGGGTGGTGGACAAGTTCCTGATGCAGCTGGAAGAGACGCTGCACGAGAAGCGGGTGGAGGTGATCTTCACCGACGCGTTCCGCAAGTATCTGGCTCGCGAAGGCTTCGATCCGCTGATGGGGGCACGTCCTATGCAGCGGCTCATCCAGGACACGGTGCGCAAGGCGCTGGCCGACGAGCTGCTCTTCGGCCGTCTGCAGCACGGCGGCCGCGTCACGGTGGATCTGGACGACGCCGGCAAGGTGGCGCTGGAATACCACGAGTCCTTCGAGCCGCCGCCGTCCGAGCCGGAAGACGAGGCAGAGGTTGAGACGGTCGAGAGTTGAGGCGTCGCTGGAGCTGCCCACGGTTGCAGGGCATGGGTGCCTGCTTGGCGCGTTGACAGGGCCGGAAGGCCGATCAGGGGCAGAGGCAACCCAGGGGTAGAGCCGCTCAAGGGCAGGGCTGTTGGCCTGCTGACGGCCTGTGCGTCATGTCGGGGGCAAGCCGGAAGGTCCGGATCAAATGGGCAGTTGTGGGAGTAATCCTGCAGCTGCTTTTTTGTGCCCGATTGCGCCCGTGAAGGTATGAGGGCGTGTCTTCGGATCATGAGGGCGCACCATGGGCGTGAAGTGCCCGGGTGTCCAGTAGGGGCGTGCAGCAAGGTTGGAGCCGTCGTGTCCGGGGCACACCATTGACTGTATCGTCGTGATGGGTTGCTTGCATGCCACGTTCCGTGGTTTTATGCAAACGGGGGGCTTGCCGCCGATCCGCAGTTGCTGCCCGGGTATCCAGGGCAGCGCGGGCGTGCTTCGGGGAGACGGGATCATGCGGGCATGCGATCGAAACGAGGCATGTTCGATGTCGAGATACACCCTTACCCAAGCGGCTGCCGAGCGTCTCCTGAAGGACCTGGACATTGCGGTGGTCAAAACGATGAGCCGTGTCGTCGCGGATGCGCGCGAGCATCTGTGGCTGCTGGAAAGCATCTCCACCACCGATGTGCTGACTGACAGTGACTTCCAGCGCCGGCTGTGTCGCCATGTGGGCATGCGCGGCAAGCTTCGGATGCGCCGCGAGGAGCTGTTCATGATCCTGGACGGCATCCGGCGTGTGCCCCATCGCAACTATCCGGACGTGCTGATGCAGATCAGCGAGCTGACCGGGCAGGTGGAGAAGTCGGTGGCGTCGGAGGTGCTGGCCCTGCTGGAGCCGGACCAGCCGACGATCGATCGTGAGGTGCGCGAGCTGATGCCGCGCTACGGCTTCCAGCCGCTGCCCGAATCGCCGCTCTTTGATGAATGCGTGGCCTATCACCATTGCCTGCGGCAGGTGATGGAGCAGGTGCTGGCACTGCCGCTGGCCGGCGTGCTGCTGGCACGCCTGGATCAGGCCATTGGCGAGGGGGCAGGGCAGCTGTCGCCGCTGCGCAAGCTGAACCTGCTGCTGTCCGGCTCTTACCGGACCGTGGCGTTGCTGCCCAACCTGGAGGCCGTGCGGCGCGCCATTCCGCGCCACCAGCCGATGCCGGCACCGCAGGTGCCGCCGACCGTGACGGCCACGCCGTCGGTCATCAATACCCGGCCCGGCGTGCGTCTGCACCTGTGCCGTTGAACGGCTGGATCCGGGGGGCGGGGAAAGTGCCGGGTCTTTACACCGGCACGCGGCCGATCACCAGGTATTCGAGCAGAGCCTTCTGGACGTGCAGCCGGTTCTCGGCTTCGTCCCAGACCACCGATTGCGGGCCGTCGATGACCTCGGCGGTCACTTCCTCGCCCCGGTGTGCGGGCAGGCAGTGCATGAAGAGTGCGTCCGGATGGGCGCTGGCCATCATGGGTGCATCGACGCAGAAATTGGCAAAGGCCGCACGGCGCGCCTCATTCTCGGCCTCGTAGCCCATGCTGGTCCAGACGTCGGTCGTCACCAGATCGGCACCCGCGCAGGCTTCGCGCGGATCCTCGAAATAGCGCAGGTGCTTGCGCTCGGCATCGCTGATGCGGGCATCGTCCAGTGCATAGCCCGGCGGCGTGGAGATGTGGACCTGGAAGTCCAGCAGCCGTGCGGCCTGCACCCACGTGTAGCTCATGTTGTTGGCATCGCCCACCCAGGCTACCGTCTTGCCCTGGATGGTGCCACGGTGCTCCATGTAGGTGAAGATGTCGGCCAGGATCTGGCACGGGTGGTACTCGTTGGTGAGTCCGTTGATGACCGGCACCCGTGAGGCGGCGGCAAAGCGCTCGATGATGTCCTGCTCGAAGGTGCGCATCATGATGATGTCGCACATCCGCGAGATCACCTTGGCGGCATCATCCACCGGCTCGCCGCGGCCCAGCTGCGAATCCCGCGTGTTCATGTAGATGGCGGCGCCGCCCAGCTGCAGCATGCCGGCCTCGAAGGACAGACGGGTGCGGGTGGAGGCCTTCTCGAAGATCATCACCAGCGAGCGGTCCTGCAGCGGGTGCCAGGTCTCGTAGTTCTTGAAGCGCTTCTTGATGAAATCGGCGCGTTTCAGCAGGTATTCGATCTCTTCGCGGCTGAAGTCGTCGAATTTCAGGAAGTGCTTGATGGGCAGTGTGCTCATGGTCGTGGCTGTCGTGTCGGCGTGGATTCAGGGAAAGGCACATCGGGTGGGGACATGCCTGGCGAAGGCGCTGGAAGGGGGCCAGAAAAAATGCCCACTCGTTCAGGTGTGGATGCGACAAGGTGCTCCGGGAAAGCAGGGTGATAGAACTGCGTGATGACGGGAGCGTCGTCCGCGGGCAGATCGTGATGCCAGCCCGCGGTATCAGCCTGTTCAGTCGGCGGCCTGTCCCCCCTGCAGGAAGCGCCGGATCAGGGGCGCCAGCCGCTGCACCAGCTCGTCGGCTTCGGCATCGGACAGGATGAGCGGCGGCAGCAGCCGCACGACCCGCTCGGCCGTGACGTTGATTACCAGGCCTTCGTCCAGCGCCATCTTCACCAGCGCGCCGCAGGGGCGATCCAGCCCGATGCCGATCATCAAGCCCTTGCCCTGCATGCCGGTGAAGCCCGTTGTGCCGGCCAGCGCCTTCTCGAAGCCCTGGCGCAGGCGCTTGCCCAGTGCTTCAGCACGGGTCACCAGGCCGTCGCGTTCCATCACCTCCAGTGTGGTGAGAGCCGCGCGCATGGCCAGCGGGTTGCCGCCAAAGGTGGTGCCGTGGTTGCCGGGCTGGAACAGGCTGGCAGCCGGTCCGTGGGCCAGCACTGCACCGATCGGCACGCCTGAGGCGAGCCCCTTGGCCAGCGACATCACATCCGGCGTGATGCCGGCCCACTGGTGGGCGAACCAGCGGCCGCTGCGGCCCATGCCGCTCTGAATCTCATCCAGCATCATCAGCCAGCCGTGCTCGTCGCACAGCCGCCGCACGCCTTGCAGGAACTCCGGCGTGGCGGCCGTGATGCCGCCTTCGCCCTGAATGGACTCCAGCAGCACGGCAGCAATGCTCGGGGCGGCGCTGTCCTGTCTGGCCAGCGCCTCGAGAGCCGCCAGATCGTTGAAGGGCAGGCGAGGGAAGCCGGGCACCAGCGGCTCGAAGCCTTTCTGGACCTTGGGGTTCGCCGTGGCCGACAGCGTGGCTAGCGAGCGCCCGTGGAAGGCATGCTCGAACACCACTACCCGGGGCTCGGCGATGCCCCGGGCATGGCCGTGCAGGCGGGCGAGCTTGAGCGCTGCTTCGTTGGCTTCCAGGCCGGAGTTGCAGAAGAAGGCGTTGGTCATGCCTGCCCGCTGTACCAGCTGGCGGGCCACGGCGTCCTGTAGTGGCACCTCGAAGAGGTTCGAGCTGTGTATCAGTTTCGCCACCTGATCCTGCAGCGCGGCCACCAGATCGGGGTGGGCATGACCGAGTGTATTGACGGCGATACCGCTCAGAGCGTCGAGGTATCGTCGGCCCGCCTCATCGAACAGAATGGCGCCCTGGCCGCGCGTGAAGGCAACGGGCTGGCGCAGGTAGGTCGGCATCAGGGGGGCTTGGCAGGTCATGCGCGTGTCTCGGTTTTTCCATCCATGTACCGGTATCATACTTCCATGCAGCAAGAACCAATGAACCCATCCGCGTCTGTCGGCGACGGGATCCCGGGTCAGGAGACACTCGCTGGCAGCATTCCGCCCCCGGCATCCGACGCCACGACTCATGCCGCACCCTCTGTCGCGCCGGCTTGCCTGGAGGCTTCGTCCGACCTGTTGGCGCATGTCCGTCACGCCGCCCGCTTCGTCATCATCGGCGAGACCCATGAGGGTCGCCGCTTCCGTCCCAGCGACTGGGCCGAACGCCTGGCGGGCGTGATGGCGGCCTTCCGGCCTCACAAGAAAAGTGGCGCGCGTTCCGGCGTCGGCCAGTGCCACCTGGGCTATTCGCCCTATGTGCTGCCGTCCATGTACCAGGGCTTCAAGTGCGTGATCGTCGATCGCCGCCTACATGACGTCGAGCCGCTGGCGCACAACTTCGTGCTCAACTTCGCGCTGGACAACCGGCTGCGGACCGAAGCGCTGGATTGAGCGCGGCATGCCGTGGTCAAAAAGCTGCCAATCAACAGTCTTTGACGTGAGTCGCAGCCTTTCCGGGACCGAGCTTGTCAAAAAAGCTACAGTTCAGTCGCAGACAGCGCAGCTAACCATCTGAATTAACGACGTTTTCTAATTATCCGGTTGCTCTTTGGCGGGCTTTCTGGTCTCATCGATCCCATGTGGAAGACGCCTTTCAACCCGCGTGGCCAGAAGAGCCCGACAGCAGCGCCGGCAATGGTTGCCGAAGCGCCGCGCCTGCCGTTCCGTGTCGCAGCGTTCGGCCTGGGCCAGCGTTTCATGCGTCTGATCGAGCTGATCTTCCAGTGCGAGGCCCAGAACCCGCACCGCTACCAGCTGGCCGATACCCGCACGGGCGGGGAGTTCGACATCGCGCTGGTCAATCTCACCATTCCCGGCGGCGTGGATACGGCCCGCCGGTTGCGCAGCCTGCCGCGTGCCATCCCGGTCATCGGCGTGGGGCGCCGAGCCAACCGCCTGCGCGGGGCCGACGATCTGCTGTTCACCTCCTTCGCCCAGGACATCCTGGCTGTGCTCAACCGTTCGGCCGATGTGCTGGTGGCGCGTGCGCATCAGCATGCAGTCAACCGCAACACGCTGTCGGCCAGCAGCCTGCTGTCGGCCCGTCAGCAGATGCCGGTCGACACGCCGTTGCGTGTTCTGGTGATGGATCCCAGTCCCTCCAGCCGTAGTCATGTGGCTGTGGGCATGCGGCAGCTGGGCATCGACGTGGACGGCGTGGGGACGCTAGAGCAGGCCAGTGACGTGCTGTCGATGCGCCACTACGATTTGGTCATCGTCGATCCGCAGCAGCCCGATGGCTGCGGGCTGGAGATGATGCGCCGCTTCAAGCGTGCCACGGGCTCGAATGTGCCGGTGGTGGTGCTCAGCACGCGGTCGGGCATTTCCGACCTGCTGCGTTCCGCCATGCTGGGCTGTAGCGGCTATCTGGTCAAGCCGCTGTCCATGTCGGCGCTGCACGGCACCGTGCGGCGCATCCTGCTGCGTACGGCCGGCCGGCGGCAGCGTGGCGCCATCGGTCCCATCGCATTGGCAGACGACGAGCGTGTGCCTGACGCGGTGCAGCCTGGGCTGGTCTGGCGGCTGCTGGACGGGCTTCGCCACCAATGCCTGTCCGGTCTGGATTTCGTGGGCGGGCGACTGGCCCTGAAGCGTTGCAGGTCGCACGGCGCCTGCCGGGGTGTCGAGCGTGTCGGCCTGCGGGGCGGGGGCGATGGTGCCAGGGTCGATTCCATGCAGCTCAGCCCTACGGCCGTACCCGTCTGGCGGCCGGGCAGCAGTCATTGTGCTGTCGACATGGAGCTGGCCATGGCCATTGCCACCGGTGTGCAGCGTCCCTCGGGTCTGCGGGAAGCGTCGGGCATGCTGGCCCCGCAGAGGCGGAAAGCGGCTTTTGCCGGTCGGCGGAACGCCGGGTCCCGAGCAGCCGAGCCGGCGCTCAACGACTAATTTGCAGCCCGTCTGGCTGCAAAAGAAAAAGCCCCGGCTGGCTGTCCAGTTCCGGGGCTTTTGCCGTGAAGGCCGGAAGGCTTACTTCACGCGGCTGCGGTATTCGCCGTTGCGGGTGTCGATCTCGATCTTGTCACCGGTCTCGACGAAGGCGGGCACCTGCACCTCGAAGCCGGTGGGCTTGATGCGGGCGGGCTTGAGCACCTTGCCAGAGGTGTCGCCGCGCACGGCGGGTTCGGTGTATTCCACTTCACGCACCAGCGTGGTGGGCAGTTCCACGGAGATGGCGCGGCCGTTGTACATGACGACCTCGCAGGGCATGCCTTCCTCGAGGTAGTTCAGGGCGTCGCCCATGTTCTCGCCGTCCACTTCGTACTGGTTGTACTCGTGGTCCATGAACACGTAGGCGGGGTCGGAGAAGTAGGAGTAGGTGACCTCGGTCCGCTCCAGAACCTGGATCTCGAACTTGTCGTCGGCCCGATAGACGCTTTCCGTGCCGGAACCCGTCAGCAGGTTCTTCATCTTCAGCTTGACGACGGCAGCGTTGCGGCCAGATTTGTTGTATTCGGCCTTGATGACGACCATGGGGTCGTTGCCGATCATGATCACGTTGCCAACGCGAAGTTCCTGGGCGGTCTTCATGGGTGTATCTGTACTGTGTCCGGGGTTGAGCTGAACTCGCAATTATATCGCGGGTCGGTGGGGTTTGGGGGCCGGGTCCTGGTTGCAGACGACTTCGTTGAAGGGCGCCCCGTGCCGGGGAGCCTTCCTCGGCTCATGCTGTCCGCTTCGCTTCCAGAAATCGCCTGTGGAGGGCACCCCGTCCCGGGGCGCTCAGGCTTATGTCGGGTGTTGTCCTGGTTGCAGACGGCTTCGTTGAGGGGCGCCTCACGTTGGGAAGCCCTCCTTGGCTCACGCCGTCTGCTTCGCCTGCGCAAATGCCATCAGGCTGCCTGCCAGGTCGGGGATGTGGGCGGCGGTGGCGCTGGCCAGTCGTCTGGACAGGGCGGCGACACAGGGGTGTTGCAGCCAGGCGACCAGGTCGGCGGTATCGTGGCTGGGTGCCTGGTTCCAGGCGCGCAGGGCGCGCTGCCAGGCGGGAAAGGCGGGTTCGTCGGCCAGCCAGGGGGTGATGCGGGTTAGGAAGGCTTCCAGTTTCTGCAGGTGGGCCGCGTCTTTCTGCGGGTAGGCCTGCCACAGCCAGGGGAGGCCGGCCCATAGGGCGCGCAGCCAGGAGTCCTCGCCACGCACGAGGTTCAGGTCGCAGCACCACAGCAGGGGATCGAATTCGGTCTGCGGCAGGAAAGGCAGCGGTGAGAGCCGTAGGCGGTGGGGGTGCGCCTGGGCCAGAGGAACCAGGGGCTGCAGCCAGGGCTGGGTGTCGGCGCCGGGCAGCAGCAGGTGCAGTGGGGGCAGCGTGGGCTGATTCAGCCAGGCGGTGAGCCACGCGAGCAGCGGCGCAGACGGGTAGCACAGGACACTGGCCAGCAACGGTCTGCTTGCGGGGGACGGTGCTTCAGCAGTTGCGCGACCGGGAAAGTCCGGCTGGATGCCATGGGCCATCAGCCACTGGTCTTTGTGGGCAGGATCGGCCAGGAAGGCATCGCGGCGCTGCAGCAGGTCGCGTTCACGCAGCAGGCCGCCAGTATCGGCCGAGAAGCCGGGGTTGAAGAAGTGCTCGGTCAGGCCGTCCGGTTGCAGGCTGGGCAGGCCGTGGCCGTCGGCCACCCAGTCCTCGGCGCTCAGGTACTCCAGCTGGATGAGCTGCAGAGGGCAGCGCTGGCGGGTCTTCAGCGCTGCCCGCGCCTTCTGGGGCAGCCGCACCTGAAAGCCGCAGACGATCACGTCCGCGTCCTGGCCCACGGCAGCATCGTCATCCAGCCGGCTGACCATGACAGGCGGGTGTTCAGCCTTGGGGGCCAGTCGCTCCAGCATTTCGGGCTGGTCGATGAAAAGATGAACATGGCAGCCATGTTCTTCATGCAGCTGCCGGGCCAGTCGCCACATCACGCCCGCATCGCCGAAGTTGTCGATGACCTGGCACAGCAGGTGCCAGCGCTGGTCGGGGCGGTACGTGGCTGCGTCGCGCGGAGAACTCATGAGCGTTCTTCCGGGGCGGCGGCCTGCTCCTGTTTCAGCATCTGCTCCAGCGTGCCGATGTTCAGCCCGAAGCGGCGCTGGGCAAAGCGACGGGCGGCCAGCAGAGCACGATCTTTCGAGAGCAGCCAGTCCACACGGTGGGCCACCGCCAGGTCCAGGAACTTGCGATCATCGGGGTCGCGGCAGCTGAGGTTGCAGGCCGGCACCACGGCCACTTCTTCGGTCAGCGCATCCCAGCGAGCCAGCGTGGCCTGCTGCTGGCTCTCGTCCTGTCGAAACTGGGGGTGGGCCAGTACCGCGGCCAGCTCGGCGCGCATGGCATGGGTGCCGATAGCCTGGTAATGGCCGCTGGCCAGTCCGTCCTGCAGCGCCTGCACGCGCGGATCATGGAAGACGAGCAGGTCGAGCCAGATGTTGGTGTCGATGACGAGACGGGGCATGGGATCAAGGGGAGGGCCGATCGCAGTGTGCATCGTAGCATCCAGTCGGCGATCGTCATAAAAGTACTCTATAATATTTTCCATGAAGATAGTTCTTTCCCCTGCCAAGGCGCTGGACTACACCACGCCTGCACTCGACGTGCCGGCCAGCCTGCCGGCGTTTCCCGAGCAGACCCATGCGCTGGTCGACATCCTGCGTGGCTACGACGAAGTGGCGCTGTCCGGGCTGATGTCCATCAGCGCGGCGCTGTCGCGCGAGAACGTGGCCCGCTACCAGCGTTTCTCGGACACCTTCGACGAGACCAACAGCCGCCCGGCGCTCTATGCCTTCAACGGTGATGTCTACGACGGTCTGTCGGCCCGCACGCTGACACGGGCTGAGGCCGAACGCGCCAATGGGCTGGTGCGCATCCTGTCCGGGCTCTATGGTGTGCTACGACCCTTCGACCTAATGCAGCCGTACCGGCTGGAGATGGGCACGAAGCTGCCCAACCCGGCGGGCAAGGACCTGTACGCCTTCTGGCGCGAGCGCATCACGGCCACGCTCAACCAGGCGCTGGCGGACGATCCGCATCCGGTGCTGGTCAACCTGGCTTCGGACGAGTACTTCAGTGCCGTGGACGTGAAGCGGCTGGCGCATCCGGTGCTGAAGATCGCGTTCGAGGAATGGCGTGATGACGCCAGGTCGCCCGAAGGCGGCAAGTGGAAGGTGGTTTCCTTCAATGCCAAGCGGGCTCGCGGCATGATGACCCGCTATGCCATCGACATCGACGCGAAACAGCCGGCCGATCTGCGCGGTTTCGATCGTGACGGCTACGCGCTGGACGAGGCCGCCTCCAGCGATGACCGCTGGGTGTTCCGCCGGCGGGACTGGCCCCCGGCGAAATAGGAAGGGTCTTTGCCCCTGGCCTGGGAAGAGGCTCGGCGCCCCATTCGGCCCTCTTGGGGTCCTCTGAAAAATCCCGTGTGCGCAGAGACGCCCCAGAACGGGATGAGGGACAAGGCGCCATTTGCCATCCAGTGGGGCTTTTGCTGGCAGGGCAACGCGGTCATGCGCCCGCTCCGGGGATGCGATGGCCGCGAGGACCTGTTCAGAGAGTCCCTTGTTGCTGGCCCTTGCTTTCCAGCCAGCTCAGCCACTGGTCGAAGCCCCGGCACTGTTGGCGGATGGTTGCCAGTCCGATCAATCCTAGGATGAACGGGCCGTGCTCGGTCTTGCTGTAGCTTCCCTGCTTCACGCAACGCAGAATCCTCTTCGAGGGCGCAGTCTCCTTGCCATCGTTGATGTCTTCGGGGCTTTCATAGCGATCCCTGATGACCTGCAACGTTTGCCGGGTCGACTCATCGCAACCATCCAGCAGCTGGAAGGCCTCGACATCGGCAAACAGCAAGGCCTCGAATTCGTGCATCTGCAGATAGGGCCGTACCCGCTGCGGATTCAGATTGGGGATTCTTTGTTGCAATCCTTGCAGGATCGCCTGTTCCAGTTCGACGTTGGTGCGTCCATCCTGGTTCTGGAAGCCGTAGAAATCCACCAGGGTGGTGATGCACTGGCAACAGTGATATTCATGGAACATGAAGTTCACTAGGCGTTCCACCGTGACCCGGCCACCACGATGCTTGCCGGAAGGGGCCCGCAGAATGCTGGGATAGGCCTGTACACCGAAGTCCAGCAGATGGGGGACCAGACAGCTCTGGACGAATGCCACTTCCGTCTGCCCTTCGCAGACGATGCACACCCGGATCACACCGGCTCTCCCACCGGGGCGCGCAGCCAGATGTCGGACAGCGCATATTCATCGTCCAGCCAAGCCTGATACTCTGCTTGCGGCAGGCTGCGCAGCGTGGTGGCACCGTCCTGCGCTTCGGCGATGATGATGTTTTCCAGCGCAAAGCAGTCCACCATGTAGGGTGACTGGGTGGCCACGAAAACCTGCCGCGTCTGGGCCACCCGCTTGATCATCTCGGAGACAAGCGTGATGGCATGTGGATGCAGTCCCAGCTCGGGTTCGTCCAGGAACATGATGGCTGGCAGTCGGCTCTCGGGCAGATTCAGCAGGGTCATCAGGCAGAAGAGCCGTAGCGAGCCGTCTGATGTGAGATGCGCACCGAATACCTTGTCGCTGTACCGGCTCTTCCAACGTAGCAGCACCTTGCCGGCAACAGAGTCCAGCACAAAGTCCTCCAGCAATGGAAAGACCCGTTGTATCTGCTGAACGATCAGGCGGTAGCGGGTGCCGTCGTTCTCCTTTAGATCCAGCAGGACTGCGGCCAGATTGCCACCGTCCGAACGCAGCCGCGCATGGTCGCTGGTATCCCAGCGTTGGCGGATACTGGCGTTGGCCGATGTGTCATGGAACTGATAAGTGGCGCATTGACGTAGCAGGTTACAGATGGTTCTGGCTGTTTTGCCTGATTCTATTGGGAGCGCTGCCTCTCGTCCGACAGTTGAGATCTCGGTCCATTTCGCTGTCGTGCCACGGTTATGCGCGCTGTACCGATAGGCTTCGTTGAGCACCATGAGTGCGTCACCTGCCGACAGATGCGTCAGGTCAAAGCGGTAGCCGTTATTGCCTTGCCTAGTTTCCAGCTGGATCTCGGCATGGATGCGGGGTGTATTGCGTGCCCCCATGAAGAACTGGTCGTCACCGCCACCGTGGCGCAGCACGAATTCCTGTAGGTTCTGTGCCCGAAGCATCCAGCTGAGCATTTCAAAGAAACGGATGAAGGACGATTTTCCTACCCCGTTGGCGCCGATCAATACCGCTAGCTGGGGTAGATCCAGCTGACGGATGTCTTTCAGGCTGCGAAAGCCATTGATGGTGACGGTACGGATGCGGGCGGGCATGACAGCTGCGGAAGATGGTTGTGGATCAGCCGGTCATGATACCTGCATGATTCTCAGGGAGATATCTCTGTAGGCCATGTGAGTGTCGACGGTGCCGTACCGCGACTGGCCCCCGACGAAATAAGGGCCATCACGTCAGCACGGTCTGGGCAGCTTCCCACCGCCCGGGCCGGACACGGCCCCAAGGATACAGCCCTGGGTCTCCTGCACAGTCACCCTTGACTGGGCGCCGACCGGAACTGCGCGCTGCAGTCTTGCGTTTACTGCAGCATCAGGTACAGCCCGGAGGCTAGCAGTGCGCCGACCATCGGTGCCACGCCCGGCACCCAGGCATAGGACCAGTCGGTATTCACCTTCATCGGCAGCAGCGTCAGCACCAGCCGCGGGCCCAGGTCACGGGCCGGGTTGATGGCGTAGCCGGTGGTGCTGCCCAGGCTCAGGCCGATGACCCAGATCAGGATGGCCACCGGCAGTGCCCCCAGTGTGCCCAGCCCGATGGGCGTGGCCTCGGTCTGGCCGGGCAGGGTGATGCTGCCGTTACCGATGATGTAATAGATCACGAACAGCAGCACGAAGGTGGCCAGCATCTCGCAGAAGAAGTTGTTGGGCAGGTTGCGGATGGCAGGCCCCGTGCAGAAGCAGGCCTTCTTGGCACCCTCGTCCTCGGTGGCGGCAAACTGGTCACGGAAATACAGCCAGACGCAGAATGCACCCAGCATTGCGCCCAGGAACTGAGCCGCGAAATAGGTGGGCACCAGCTCCCAGGGGGTCTTTCCGAGGGCCGCCAGCCCCAGCGTAACGGCCGGGTTCAGGTGGGCGCCGCTGACCGGTCCGGCCACCGTCACGCCCACGAACACGGCAAATCCCCACGCGGTGGTGATGACGATCCAGCCCACACCGATGCCGACGGCGTGGGTCTGTTTCAGCACGCAGCTGGACACGACGCCGTTGCCCAGCAGGATCAGCAGCGCGGTACCGATGAGCTCGGCAGTGAAAATGCTCATGTTGGCTCACTCCTCATGGCCAGGGATGGCAGACCGGCCGTTGGTGGCCGGAAGAACGTGTACCGTGTGGGCACGCATGGTGCTCACTCTTCGATCCAGTGGCGGGCGGCACGCACGGCCTTGTGCCAGTAGTGCAGCATGTGCTGCACACGCTCGGGCGACAGCTTGGGCTTGAAGACCTGACCCACCTGCCACTGCTCGTGCAGCGCCTCGATGCTGGGCCAGTAGCCCGTGGCCAGACCGGCCAGATAGGCGGCACCCAGGGCCGTGGTCTCGATGGTGCGGGGCCGGACGATGTCGAAGGCAAACAGGTCCGACTGCGTCTGCATCAGGTAGTCGCTCTTGCTGGCGCCACCGTCCACGCGCAGCTGCGAGGTGGCCTGGCCGGCATCGGCCTCCATGGCCTTCACGATGTCATAGACCTGGAAGGCGATGCCTTCCAGCGTGGCGCGGGCAATGTGTCCGTCCGTGGTGCCGCGGGTGATGCCCAGCAGCGCACCGCGCGCGTACTGGTCCCAGTAGGGGGCGCCCAGGCCGGTCAGCGCCGGCACGAAGTACACGCCGCCGTTGTCTTCCACCGTGTGTGCCAGGTTGTTGATGTCGGCTGAGGTGCGGATCAGGCGGGCACCGTCACGCAGCCACTGGATGGCAGCACCACCCACGAAGACGCCCCCTTCCAGCGCGTAGCTGGTCTTGCCGCCGATCTGCCAGGCCACGGTGGTCAGCAGGTTGTTGGCCGACTTCACCGGGGTGTCGCCCGTGTTCATCAGCAGGAAGCAGCCGGTGCCGTAGGTGTTCTTCAGCATGCCCTTTTCGGTACAGAGCTGCCCGAACAGTGCGGCCTGCTGGTCACCGGCAATGCCGGCGATGGGGATGTTGCACTCGGTGTAGCGGTTGGAGGTCTCGCCATAGACCTCGCTGGAGCTCTTCACCTCTGGCAGCATGGCGCGCGGCACGCCGAAGAGCTTGAGGAGTTCGTCATCCCAGTCCAGCGTGTGGATGTTGTAGAGCATCGTGCGGCTGGCGTTGCTGGGGTCGGTGACGTGCACTTTGCCGCGCGTGAAGTTCCAGATGAGCCACGTGTCCACCGTACCGAAGCACAGCTCGCCGCGCTCGGCGCGCGCCCGGGCGCCGTCCACGTTGTCCAGGATCCACTTCACCTTGGTCGCCGAGAAGTAGGCATCCAGCACTAGGCCGGTCTTTTCCTGGATCTTTGCCTGCCATTCGTCGCGGATCTCGTCGCAGTACCGGGAGGTGCGCCGATCCTGCCAGACAATGGCGTTGTACAGCGGATCGCCGGTGGTGCGGTCCCATACCAGCGTCGTCTCGCGCTGGTTGGTCACGCCAATGGCCTGGATGTCGGCCGCATCCAGCCGTACCTTGGCCAGCGCCTCGGTCAGCACCGCCACTTGCGAGGCCCAGATTTCCTTGCCGTCGTGCTCCACCCAGCCGGGCTTGGGAAAGTACTGGTTGAACGGGCGCTGCGCCACTGACACCATCTCGCCCCTCTGGTCGAAGATGATGGCGCGTGACGATGTGGTGCCCTGGTCCAGGGCCATGACATAACGGGGCTTGCTCATGGGATCGCTCCAGACAATCATTAGTTGGAAATTTGATTGTCATTCCATGAAGGAATACATGGGCCAATCCCGTAGTACGTGCCGGGGTGATTCGACAGGCCGGTCCGAGAGGATGTAGGGCAGGGCGCGCGACCGCTGGACGGCAGGCGGGATGCACCCTGGAAGATGCCGGGGGCAGGCTTCAGAGAATGACGACCGGCTCGGGGCGCAGCTGCACGCCGAAGCGTTCCTGCACGCTGTCCTGAATGCGGCGGGCCAGGTGCAGGATGTCCTGGCCGGTGGCCTCACCGTAGTTGACCAGCACCAAGGCATGGTGGGGTGATACCCCGGCATCGCCTTCGCGGTGGCCCTTCCAGCCGCAGGCGTCGATCAGCCAGCCGGCCGAGAGCTTGAAGGTGGCTGGCGTGGCGTGGCCCGCCACGGGATGGGCGGGCAGCCCCGGATGCAGCTGGCGCAGCCGTTCGACCGTCTCGCCATCCACCACCGGGTTGTGGAAGAAGCTGCCGGCATTGCCCAGCACGGCCGGATCGGGCAGCTTGCTGCGCCGGATGGCTTCCACCGTGTCGGCCACCTGCACGGCTGTCAGCCCCGGCATCGCCAGGGCCGTCCGCAGCTCTGCATAGTCCAGTCGGGGCACGAAGGTGCGCGACAGTTTCAGGCGCACGGACAGGATCAGCCAGTCCCGGCCGCCCGGCGTCTTGAAGAAGCTCTGCCGATAACCGAAGGCACACTCGGCAGCGGTGAAGCGCCGGCGTTCGCCGGTCTGCAGATGGATGGCTGCCACCGAATCGATCCGCTCGCCGGCTTCCACGCCATAGGCACCGATGTTCTGCCAGGGGGCTGCACCCACCCGACCCGGAATCAGCGCCAGGTTCTCCAGTCCGTAGTAGCCCTGTTGCAGCGTCCAGCGCACCGTGTCGTGCCAGACCTCCCCGGCGGCCACGTCCAGCCACACGGTGTCGCCCTGCTGTTCGACCACGTGCCGGCCCCGCGTGCGCATCAGCAGCACGGGTTCATCCAGGTCACGCGCCAGCAGCAGGTTGCTGCCGCCGCTCAGAATCAGCGGACGGGGGAAGGGCTGTTCATTCGGCGTGATCTCATGGAGATACGGGGCACGGACCTCGGCTGTGCCTTTCTCGCGCAGCAGCCCCAGCACTTCGTCCACGGCCGCCTCGTCATCCAGCGTACAGGCCAGACGCGCCGTGGCCCGGATGCCGAAGGTGTTGAAGGGGCGAAGCTGCAGGTTGTGCTGAACCGAATACGACATGATCTCAGTCCGATGCGATGATCTCGGACTCGTCCGCGTCAAAGTCCGACTCGATCGGGTCGGGGCGCGCCTTGCTGGGCAGGTAGGACAGCCGCACGTAGATGGGGGCAAAGGCTTCGGCCTGGGTGATCTGCAGCAGGCTCTCGCGTGCCAGCTCCAGCATGGCCACGAAGGTCACGACCACGCCGGCCGTGCCCTGTTCCAGATCGAAAAGCTCATGGAACTCGGCAAAGCGCAGGTTCTGCAGCTTGCGGAGGATCTCGGACATGTGCTCGCGCACCGACAGCGACTCGCGCTGCACCTGGTGGTGCTGCACCAGCCGCGCCCGGCGCAGCACCTCGGCCCAGGCGGCCCGCAGGTCGTCAGCCGAGACATCCGGCAGGCGGATCTCGGCGGTGTGGTCCAGGTGCACCTGGGCGCGCACGAAGTCGCGGCCCACCACGGGCAGCGCGTCGATCTGAGCCGCACCGTACTTGATGCGCTCGTATTCCAGCAGCCGCCGGGCCAGCTCGGCACGTGGGTCTTCCACTTCCTCGTCGCTGTCGGCCTTCTTCACCGGCAGCAGCATCCGCGACTTGATGTCGATGAGCATGGCCGCCATCAGCAGGTATTCGGCCGCCAGCTCCAGGTTGCGGGAACGGATCTCGTCCACGTAGGCCAGGTACTGCGCCGTCACCTTGGCCATCGGGATGTCCAAGATGTCGAAGTTCTGCTTGCGGATCAGGTAGAGCAGAAGGTCCAGCGGCCCCTCGAAGGTGTCCAGCAGCACTTCCAGCGCATCGGGCGGGATGTACAGATCGTTCGGGATGCGCCGTAGCGGTTCACCGTGGATGAGCGCCAATACCGGCAGCTCGGCATCCGGATCGGGCTTGCCGTTCGTGTCCTGCATGAAGGGGCCGCGGTATCAGAGCAGCTCGGCGGTACCCGGGGCCGGCGTCGTGTCGGCCTGGTAGGGGTAGGGCTTCTGCATCACCCGCGAGGCGTTCTCCTCGGCCCGTCGCGCCAGGTCAATGGGAGCCTTGTCCCACCAGATGGCGCGGCCGCGCTGCTGCTCGGCTTCCAGCGACGGACGCTTTTCCTTCAGTTGCTCCAGGAACTGGGTGGCTTCAGAGACGTAGAGGGCCATGATGACGGGCTGCCGCGTGGCTGGTGGAAGTGGGGAATGAAAGGGTCTTCGATGATTGTAATGGAGCAGCTCCGCTTTCGGGCATCAGCTGACCGGGGTGTGGTGGAAGTCCACCCGCATCCGTTGGCTCCCTCGGCAGACTCATGGGATCCGGTATGCTTGAGCCTGCCTTCCGCATCGAAGTGCGTGCCCCATCCTTTCCGGGCCGCACGCCGGACCCTTGCCATCATCATGAAAAGCGCCAAGCCTTCCAACACTGTCTCCTCACAGGCCTCCGCCCCCCGTTCCTGGCGTCACCGTGCCTGGGCCCTGCTGCTGGCCATCACCCCCCTGGGGGCGGCCTGCGACTTCATCGCCCAGAAGGACCTGACCCCCGGCCAGAGCACCGAAGCCGACGTGCGCCGCTGGATGGGCCAGCCCGAGATGATCTGGGAGGAGAGCGACGGCAGCCGCACCCTGGAATACCCGCGCGGCCCGATGGGCAAGGAAACCTATTTCGTCACCATCGGCGCAGATGGGCGCTACCGCAGCATCGAACAGGTGCTGACTGAAGAGAACTTCCGCAAGGTCCAGCCCGGCATGACCCGCGACCAGGTCCGCCAGATCCTGGGCAAACCGGGCGAGATCTCGCGCTTCAAGCGCCAGAACGAGGAAGTCTGGGGCTGGCGCTACCTGGAAGCGACCCAGCGCACCATGTTCTTCTACGCCCACTTCGACCAGGACACCGGCCTGCTGAAACGCACCGATCAGATGCAGGACTGGAGGACGTCGAAGCGCTGAGTGTCCGTCGAGGCCGCCTGTCACGCGGGGTGGCTCGCCCCCCGCAACGCCGCATACGCCTCATCCAGCGAATCGAACAGATTCCCGTCTCCCAGCTCCTCCAGGAAGCCTGCCCGCTTCATCAGCGACAGCGGCTGCCGGTTGGCCGCACACAGCACCAGGCGGTCGCCATGCTCCAGGATGTGCCGATGCAGCGACTGCAGCGCATCCAGACCCGTCGTGTCCATGTTGATCACCCGGTGCAGATCCAGCACCACGATGTCCGGCAACGGCTGCGGCGTGGCCGTGATCGCCTCCAGCTTGCTGATCGACCCGAAGAAGATCGAGCCGAACGCCTGCCACGTTCCCACACGGCGACCGCCGGGCAGCGTCGCCACCTCGGCGGGTGTCTCGATGCGGTCGACGCGCGTGACCCGCGCCACCCGGTAGATGAAGAAGAAGCTGGCCAGCAGCAGCCCGAACTGCACCGCAACCGTCAGGTCGAAGATGACGGTCAGACAGAACGTGGTGAGTAGCACCGTGCGGTAGTTGAGCGTGAAGCGACGCAGCCGTGCGAAGGCTCGCCAGTTGCCCATGTTGAAGCCCACGAACAGCAGGATGCCCGCCAGCACGCTCATCGGGATGTTGACCGCCAGCGGGGCCAGCAGCAGCATGAACACCAGCAGCGTCAGCGCATGCACGAGACCGGCGATGGGCGAATGGGCGCCACTGCGGATGTTGGTGACGGTACGGGCAATGGTGCCGGTCACGGCAATGCCGCCGAACAGCGGCGTGGCAAAGTTGGCGATGCCCTGGGCCATCAGCTCCTGGTTGGGATCGTGGCGGTCAAGGGTCATGCCGTCGGCCACCCGCGCGCACAGCAGCGATTCGATGGCCCCCAGGAAGGCAATGGCCAGCGTGGGGCCCAGCAGGTTCTGGGCTGATTCCCAGTCGAAGCTGGGCAGCACGGGTGCCGGCAGGCTCTGCGGAATGCCGCCGAAGCGGCTGCCGATGGTCTCGACCGGCAGCTGCAGCGCCCAGGTGAACAGCGTGCCCAGCAGCAGCACCACCAGCGGCGCCGGAATGCGCCAAAGGATGCGGCGCAGCAGGCTGGCTTGCTGCGGCTGAGGTTCTGTCGGGGCAGCCGAAGGCGTACGAGCGACCGTCGGGGCCGGGGGGGCGTCTTCCGCATCACCTGCATTGTCCGTGGCCGTGCCCACCACACCCTGCGCCGGTTGCTCCAGCGCCGTCTGACGGGAAGTCATCACCTTGGGCGGCTTGGGCCAGACGATGAGGGTGAGCAGCGTGACCAGGCCCAGTCCCAGGGCCGGGTAGTTCAGCCCGTCGCGGTAATGGACGAGCGTGTCCAGCTGCGAGAAGAAGTTGGCCGGCATCTTCTCGATCTGCAGGCCCAGGAAGTCCTTCACCTGCGACAGCATGATCACCACGGCAATGCCGTTGGTGAAGCCGATGACGATGGAGATGGGCACGAAGCGGATGATCTGCCCCAGCCGCAGCGCCCCCATCAGGAAGAGGATGGCGCCGGCCATCATCGTGGCCAGCAGCAGGTTGGACATGCCGTACTGCAGCGCGATGCCGTAGAGCATGGCCACGAAGGCGCCGGCCGGCCCGCCGATCTGCACCTTCGATCCGCCCAGCAGCGAGACCAGCGCTCCGCCGATGATGGCGGTGATCAGCCCCTGCTCGGGCTTGACGCCACTGGCGATGCCGAAGGCCATGGCCAGCGGCAGTGCCACGCAGGCTACCGTCAGACCCGCTCCCAGGTCTGCCATGAAATCGGGCCTGCGATAGTGCTTCAGGCTGTCCAGCAGGGCGGGGCGGAAGTGGAAACTGCGCTGCTTCTGCGACATGATGACCTCGAACTCAGGAGACTTTCATGCCCGCCTTGGCACCGCTGTCGGGCGAGAGTAGGAAGACGCCCTCATCGTCGGTGGCGCCTGACGCCGCCAGCACCATGCCTTCCGAGAGGCCGAACTTCATCTTGCGCGGCTTCAGGTTGGCCACCATCACGGTCAGCCGTCCCGGTAGCTGCGCCGGATCATAGAAGGCCGAAATGCCGGAGAACACCTGACGGGGCCGGTCATCGCCGATGTCCAGCATCAGCCGCAGCAGCTTGGTCGATCCTTCCACCTTCTCGGCGGAGATGATCCGGGCCACCCGCAGGTCGGGGCGCAGGAAGTCGTCGATGGTGATCTCGGCGGGCTGGCCTTCGGCCGCACTGGCAGCGGCCTTTCCGGCGGCCTTGTCCTTGTTGCCCTTCTCCTTGCTGTCCTTGCCTCCCTTGGCCGGGGCACCCTCGGCCTTGGTTCCCGCGGCCGCCTCGGCCGCCACCCCGAACAGGGCGTCCAGCTGCTTCGGATCCACCCGCTGCATCAGGTGCTGGAAGGGCTGGATGGCGTGGCCGGCAGGCAGAGGCTCGTTCACCGTGGCCCAGGTGGAGGGCTGCGGCAGGTTCAGGAAGGCGGCAGCACGGGCGGCCGTGTCGGGCAGCACCGGCGCCAGCAGCGTGATGAGCTGCGCAAAGCCGCGCAGCGCGTCCGAGCAGACCTCATGCAGCTTGGCGGTCTGCGCCGGATCCTTGGCCAGCTCCCAGGGCTTCTCGGCATCGACGAACTGGTTCACCCGGTCGGCCAGTGCCATGATGGCGCGCATTGCCTTGGCGTAGTCGCGCTGCTCGTACAGCTCGGCCAGGGCGTCGGCGCCCGGCCAGCTTTCGGCAAAGGCCGCCAGCGTGGCCGGCGAGGCCGCTGCCAGCCGGCCGTCGAAGCGCTTCAGGATGAAGCCGGCCGAGCGGCTGGCGATGTTGACCAGCTTGCCCACCAGATCGCTGTTGACCCGGGCCACGAAGTCCTCGGCATTGAAGTCCACGTCCTCGACCCGGCTGTTGAGCTTGGCCGCCAGGTAGTAGCGCAGCCATTCCGGGTTCATGCCCAGCTCCAGGTACTTCTTCGGCGACAGGCCCGTTCCGCGCGACTTGGACATCTTTTCGCCGGAGATGGTGAGGAATCCGTGCACAAAGATGTTGTCGGGCGTGTGCATGCCGGCAAACTGCAGCATGGCCGGCCAGAACAGCGTGTGGAAGTAGATGATGTCCTTGCCGATGAAATGCACCTGCCGGTACGGCCGCTGCGGATCCTGACCGGCCTGCGGGTCAATGAAGGCATCGAAGTCTAGGCCGCGCTTCTCGCACAACGCCTTCAGCGACGCCAGGTAGCCCACCGGAGCGTCCAGCCACACGTAGAAGTACTTGCCCGGCGCATCCGGGATGGGAATGCCGAAGTAGGGTTCATCGCGCGAGATGTCCCAGTCGGCCAGCGGGTTGCCGGCGCCTTCGCCCTCGGCCGCTTCCTCATCGGTTGCATCGCTGCCCAGCCATTCGCGCGCCTTGTTGGCGACCTCAGGCTGCAGCCGGCCCTGTGCCAGCCAGTCGTGCAGGAACTGGCGGCAGCGCGGATCGGAGAGGCTGAAGAAATAGTGCTCGGAGCTACGGATGACCGGCGTGCTGCCGGTCAGGGTGGAATAGGGGTTGATGAGGTCAGTGGGGGCGTAGACCTTGCTGCAGACCTCGCAGGCGTCGCCGTACTGGTCCTTGGCGTGGCAGTTGGGGCACTCGCCCTTGATGTAGCGGTCCGGCAGGAACATTTCCTTCACCGGATCGAAGAACTGCTCGATGGTGCGCGTGGCCACCAGGCCCGCCGCCTTCAGCCGCCGGTAGATCTCCTGCGACAGCGCCGTGTTCTCGGGCGAATGGGTGGAGTGCCAGTGGTCGAAGCTGATGTGATAGCCGTTCAGGTAGTACGGCCGCTCGGCGGCGATGCGTGCCACCAGTTCTTCGGGCGTGATGCCCTCGGCCTGGGCCTTCAGCATGATCGGTGCGCCGTGGGCGTCGTCGGCCCCCACGAACAGCACGTCCTTGCCCAGCATGCGCTGGAAGCGCACCCAGACGTCGGCCTGGATGTACTCCATGATGTGGCCGATGTGGAACGATCCGTTGGCGTAGGGCAGGGCGGTGGTGATGAACAGACGCTCGGGATGCTGGCCGGTGGCGGCAGGCATGGCGGCGGCTGCCGATGCGGCGGATGGCTGGGGCTGGCTCATGAAAACGCAGGAGAGGGTGGACAGGATGCCCGCGTGTGGGCGGGCACGATGCCCCGTCAGGGGGCCCGGCATGCCGGGCGTGCTGCCGCCGATTTTAGCAAGGGCGGCTGCCCTGCCGGTACGGTGGCGTATCATCGCCGGACGGGCAGCATCCGGGCCGCGACCGTTGCGGCGCAGCCCAATCCTGGCCTCCGCCGGTCAGCCGGTGGACGGGCCGGGGCATGGCTGCCACAGGCCATGTGTCAACATGGCGAATGTCAAGTTTGCCGGGCACAAGCCGTGCGAGCATGATGCAGAGACCGGGCACCCTGCCAGCAGGGATGCGCCGGCTGCCTCCCCCTTCTTGCGGGCTGGCGTATCCGAGGGCGGCAAGGCGGCTGCATCCGGCGCCGCCCCACTTAACAGAATTCCTCTACCCGATTCCATCATGAGTGTTGTTACTGTCGACGCCGTCAATCAGGCGCTGGCCACCGTCATTGATCCCAATACCGGCCGGGATCTCTTCTCCAGCCGCTCGGCCCGCAACGTGCGGGTGGACGAGGGGCACGTGAGCCTGGACGTGGAGCTGGGCTATCCCGCGCTCAGCCAGATCAACCCCATCCGCGAGGCGGTGCAGGCCGCCATCCAGAAGATCCCGGGCGTGCAGGGCGTCACCCCCCACGTCTATCAGAAGATCATCGCCCACTCGGTGCAGGGCGGCGTGAAGCTGCTGCCGCAGGTGCGCAACATCATCGCCGTGGCCTCCGGCAAGGGAGGCGTGGGCAAGAGCACCATGACGGCCAACCTGGCGCTGGCGCTGGCCGCCGAGGGCGCCACCGTCGGCGTGCTTGACGCCGACATCTATGGTCCGTCGCAGCCCGTCATGTTCGGCATCCACGGCCGGCCGCACACGCCCGACGGCCAGTCCATGGAGCCCATGGAGAACCATGGCGTGCAGGTCAGCTCCATCGGCTTTCTCATCGACATGGACCAGCCGATGGTCTGGCGTGGTCCGCTGGTGGTGCAGGCGCTAGAGCAGCTGCTGCGCCAGACCAACTGGCGCGACCTTGACTATCTGGTCATCGACATGCCCCCGGGCACGGGTGACGTGCACCTGACGCTCTCGCAGAAGATCCCCGTCACCGGCGCCGTCATCGTCACAACGCCGCAGGACATCGCGCTGCTGGACGCGCGCAAGGGCTACAAGATGTTCGAGAAGGTCGGCATCCCCGTCATGGGCGTGGTCGAGAACATGGCCATGCACGTGTGCAGCAACTGCGGCCACGTCGAGCACATCTTTGGTCAGGGCGGCGGCGAGAAGATGGCGGCCGAGTACGGTCTGGAGTACCTGGGTGGCCTGCCGCTGGACATCCACATCCGCGAGGATGCCGACGGCGGCCGTCCGACGGTGGTGGCCCGCCCCGACAGCGAGCTGGCGGCACAGTACCGCCGCATCGCCCGTCGCGTGGCGGTGAAAGTGGCCGAGAAGGCCAAGGACATGTCGTCCAAGTTCCCGTCTATCGTCATCAAGAACGACTGATCGCGCCCCGAAGCCCGGGCGGTTGCCGCCCGCGGCTTTCCTGCCGCCAGGCGCCCGGTGCGGTGTCTGGTGCGGGCCGCCTGTGATTGGGGGCGTGTGTCGCGGCACGCAGGCTGGATGTGGGGGCCGCGCCCGGGTGGACGGGGAGGGCCCCGTGCGTCGTGGCCTGCGGCCGTCACCCCGAGCCATTCCGGTATCATCCCATCCTGTATCATCCGGCGGCGGGCACGGCTGCGTGCCATGTCGTGCCGCCTGCATCCCCGATACCCCGACAGAGCGCCCGCATGAGCATCAAATCAGACCGCTGGATCCGCGAAATGGCCGAGAAGCACGGCATGATCGAGCCCTTCGAACCCGGCCAGGTCCGTTCCGTCGACGGCCGTCGCGTCGTCTCCTACGGCACCTCCAGCTACGGCTACGACATCCGCTGCGCGCCCGAGTTCAAGATCTTCACCAACATCAACAGCACCATCGTCGATCCCAAGCAGTTCGACGAGAAGAACTTCGTCGACTTCGTGGGCGATGTCTGCATCATTCCGCCCAACTCCTTCGCGCTGGCCCGCACGGTCGAGTACTTCCGCATCCCGCGCAACGTGCTCACTATCTGCCTGGGCAAGTCCACCTACGCGCGCTGCGGCATCATCGTCAACGTCACCCCCTTCGAGCCCGAGTGGGAAGGCTACGTGACGCTGGAGTTCTCCAACACCACGCCGCTGCCGGCCAAGATCTACGCCGGCGAGGGCTGCGCCCAGGTGCTGTTCTTCGAGTCCGACGAGGTCTGCGAGGTCTCGTACCGTGACCGTGGCGGCAAGTACCAGGGCCAGCGCGGCGTCACGCTGCCGCGCGCCTGAGATTTCGGGTTTGCGGCATCCCCGGGTATAATCCGCGCCGTCGATTGAGGCTGCAACCCGCAGCTTCTTCGACAGACTCAAAGCACGGCCCGCTTGCCAGGCGGGACCGCACGTCAACCCACTTTCTATAAAGGGAAAACATGGCACTGGAAGCCGCCGACAAGGCCAAGGTCGTTTCTGAATACCGTCGCGCCGATAACGACACCGGATCGCCCGAAGTGCAGGTCGCACTGCTCACCGCCCGCATCAACGGGCTGTCCCAGCACTTCAAGGACCACGCCAAGGATCACCACTCGCGCCGCGGTCTGCTGCGCATGGTCAGCCGCCGTCGCAAGTTGCTGGACTACCTGAAGCGGCGCGATCTCGACGCCTACCGTTCGCTCATCGAGCGGTTGGGCCTGCGCAAGTAATCGGCAGAAGCCACTACGGGATGCCCGCCACCGCGCGGGCATTCTGTTTTTCGGAATGCAAGGGCGAACCGTGCCGCCGGGTAGCACGGGGAGTGGGCACCACGGGTGCAAGGAAAAATCGATGTTCGAGATCGCCAAGAAAACATTTCAGTGGGGCAACCACACGGTCACCCTGGAAACCGGGGAAATCGCCCGCCAGGCCAGCGGTTCGGTCCTGGTCACTATCGATGACACGATGGTGCTGGCCACTGTCGTGGCTGCCCGCGAACCCAAGCCGGGTCAGTCCTTCTTTCCGCTGACGGTCGACTATTTCGAGAAGTTCTACGCCGCAGGCCGCATTCCCGGCGGCTTCTTCAAGCGCGAGGGTCGCCCCACTGAGAAGGAAACCCTCACCGCCCGCCTGATCGACCGCCCCATCCGTCCGCTGTTCCCCGAAGGCTTCATGAATGAAGTCCAGGTGGTGTTGACGGTGCTGTCCAGCAACCCCGAGATCGATGCCGACATCCCCGCCATGATCGGTGCTTCGGCTGCCCTGGCCATCTCCGGCGTGCCGTTCAACGGCCCGGTCGGTGCCGCCCGCGTCGGCTACATCAACGGCCAGTACGTGCTCAACCCCTCGGCCTCGCAGCTGAAGGACTCCAAGCTGGACCTGGTCGTGGCGGGTACCGACCAGGCCGTGTTGATGGTCGAATCCGAGGCCTCCGAGCTGTCCGAGGACGTGATGCTGGGCGCCGTGGTCTTTGGCCACGAGCAGATGCAGACCGTCATCCAGGCCATCGAGGAGCTGGTCGAGGCTGGTGGCAAGGCCGAGTGGGAATGGACCGCCCCCGAGAAGAACACCGCGCTCATCGAGCGTGTGCATGGCCTGGCCGGCGACGCCATGCGCGACGCCTACAAGCTGCGCGTCAAGCAGGAGCGCTCCCAGCGCATCAAGCAGATCGAGGCCGACGTGCAGGCCCAGCTGGCTGCCGAAGAGAATCCCCCGGCTGCCACCGAGGTCGGCGACATCCTGTTCGAGCTGCAGTCCAGCATTGTGCGCAACCAGATCCTGTCCGGCGAGCCCCGCATCGACGGCCGCGACACCCGCACCGTGCGTCCCATCTCCATCCGCACCGGCGTCCTGCCGCGTGCCCACGGCAGCGCGCTGTTCACCCGCGGCGAAACCCAGGCGCTGGTGGTGGCCACGCTGGGTACCGCCCGTGACGAGCAGATCATCGACGCGATCACCGGCGAATACCGTGAGCGCTTCATGATGCAGTACAACATGCCGCCGTACGCTACCGGCGAGACCGGCCGCATCGGCACGCCCAAGCGCCGCGAAGTCGGCCACGGCCGCCTGGCCAAGCGCGCCATCACCGCACTGGTGCCCTCGCAGGAAGACTTTGCCTACTCCATCCGCCTGGTCTCTGAGATCACCGAGTCCAACGGTTCCTCGTCGATGGCTTCGGTCTGCGGCGGCTGTCTGGCGCTGATGGACGCCGGCGTGCCCGTCGAGCGGCACGTGGCTGGTATCGCCATGGGCTTGATCAAGGACGGCAACAAGTTCGCTGTCCTCACCGACATCCTAGGCGACGAAGATCACCTGGGCGACATGGACTTCAAAGTGGCCGGTACCGAGCAGGGCGTCACCGCGCTGCAGATGGACATCAAGATCCAGGGCATCACCCGCGAGATCATGCAGGTGGCGCTGGCCCAGGCCCGCGAGGCCCGCATGCACATCCTGGGCAAGATGCAGGAAGCCATCCCGGCTGCCCGCACCGAGCTGTCGGACTTCGCCCCGCGCATGTACCAGATGAAGATCAACCCCGAGCGGATCCGTGACGTGATCGGCAAGGGCGGCGCCACCATCCGTGCCATCACGGAAGAAACCGGCACCACCATCGACATCCAGGACGACGGTTCCATCACCATCGCCGCCGTCGATGCCGAGGCCGCCCGCCGCGCCCAGCAGCGCATCGCCGACCTCACCGCCGAAGTCGAGATCGGCAAGATCTACAACGGCACCGTGCTCAAGATCCTCGAATTCGGTGCCATCGTTCAGGTCCTGCCGGGTCGCGACGGCCTGCTGCACGTCTCCCAGATTGCCCAGGAGCGTGTCAACAAGGTCGAGGACTACGTGAAGGAAGGCCAGTCCGTCCGCGTCAAGGTCATCGAGGCTGACGACAAGGGCCGCCTGCGTCTGTCCATGAAGGCCGTGGCTGCCGAAGAGGCCAACCAGTCGGGCGAAGGCGCCTGACGCGTTGAGCCGACAGACGGGGCCCGTCAGCCGGGCGCCGTCAGGGCTTCATCACGGGCTGCCTGATATTCAGGCGGCCCGTTTTGTTTCTGGAAGCCCCTGCGGTGCCGCTTGGGTCAACCAGCATCGCCTCTGGCAGCATGATGGCCAGCCGCCAGCCACTGACAGCGCCCCCACGCAAACAGCCCCGTCTCCTTGCGGAGTCCGGGGCTGTTTCGTTGATGCCCGCAAGTACGGGCAGCGGCGTGCCTTGATCAGGCCTTCAGCAGCTCGCGCCAGTCGGCGGGCAGTGCAAAGCGCTGGCCATAGCGTTCGGCCAGCTCGGCAGCACGGCGCTCCACCTCATCTGCATCCAGTCCCCGCAGCGCGGCCAGCGGGGCGGAGGCCGTGTCAGCCCACAGATCAGCACCGCGTGCTGCCACGTCGGCGGTCGCTGCCGAGGGCAGGGCGCGGGCCTTCAGGCTGTTCAGCAGTTCCACCCACACGATGTAGCGCAGTCGGTCACGCACGTCGTCGGCCGGCAGTTTCACGCTGCGCCGCAGGAAGGCCGACAGCCCCGACCACAGGTCCGGATCCTCGTCCTCGTCATCGTAATAGTCATAGAAGCCACTGCCAGCCGCGCGTCCCTTGCGCTGGAAGCCATGCGCCATCTTCTCCATGGCATAGGCTGCTTCTTCCGTCAGCACAGGCCAGACAGCCGACTCCGCCGCGCCATGTGCATGCCCGTGATCGTGGTCATGGTCATGGTCATGGTCATGGTGATCATGCGCATGGTCGTGGCCATGATGGTGATCATGTGCGTGATCGTGATCATGATGGTGCCCGTGCCCATGGTGGTGATCATGCGCATGCTCATGATGGTGCTCATGTTCATGGCTGTGTCCGTGGCCATGGTCGTGCCCATGGTCATGCCCGCATCCGCAGCCATGCTCGCCCAGGCTCTGGTGGTAGAGCTGATCAGTCACTTCCAGCCCCTCCTCATCCAGCAGTGCCAGCGGACCCGCACGGTAGCCGGCTGCGGCGCCGGCGGCTTCGATCTCCTGTGCCGCCACGCCTTCTCCCAGCAAGGCCAGGCCCTCGTTGAAGTAACCATGGCGCACGCGGTCAATCACCAGACCGGCGCGGACTGGCGTCAGCGTCAGCGCCAGTCCCAGCTGTACCAGAAGGTCTGCCGCATCGCTCACCAGCTTTTCGGGCTGCTTGGGTAGCACCACCAGCTCAGCCGCGTGCGGCAGGTGGAAACGCACTGCCACATGGTCGGGTGCCACATGCTGGAACCAGTGGACATCAGCCGTGGTCGGCACGGATTGCAGCCGAACGCGAATGCCGCCGCCACCCCCCGGGGCGCTCTGTGTCGCCTCACCGCCTGTTGTCCCATCCGAGGGCTCCAGTAGCAGGCCGCAGGTGGACGCCAGGGGCAGCAGGGCCTGGAAAATGCCAGCGGAATCTAGCAGTTGCAGGGAAGGAGGGGCGGGTTGTCTGGGGGTGCTCATGATGGAATCCATCGGCCCGAAGGCGCGAGATGTTGGTGAATGGCAACAGGAAAGGTCAGTAGGGCCGGCTCATCGGGCGGTACTGACGAAACGGCACATTGTATTTGTTGACCGGCTGTGCGGCTGACGGTTCTAATGTTGTAAATCGTGCAAGGAAATTGTTCCTTCCGACGCTTCCATCCAGATGAAACGTGATTCGGCCGGCCTTCCGACCATGAAACTGCTTCGACGCCTGTTTCGGCTGTTCACGTCACCCTTGGCCGAGTGGCAACAGATCGACCGGGAAGATGTCTCGCTGCGCCATCTGTATGTGGGCTGGCTGTTGCCACTGGTGTTGCTGGTCTGGCTCGGCCTGGTTTTCGGTCAGCACCTCTACGACGATGCGCCCGTGCTGCATCATCCGCAGCGACTGACCAAACTGCTGGTGCTGCTGGGCGGTGGCAGCCTGGCCTTCTTCGTGCAGTTCACCCTCGTGGCGCTGGTCACGCAGCTGTGCGCGCCCCGGTTTGGTGGAACCCGCCATCTGCGCAAGGCCTTTGCCGTCGTCGGCTACGCCGTGGCCGGCCTCCTGGTCGCAGCCGCACTCCAGCCGCTGCTGATGCCGCTCTTTCCCCTGCTGATGGTGCTGGGCGGCAGCTGGTCGGTCTATCTGCTGCTGGGTGGCATGCCCGCACTGCTGAAAGTGTCGCCACGAGGCGGACGCATCCTCAGCGGCATCGTCGTCGTGCTCTTCCTGCTGACCAACATGCTGCTGCGCCCTCTGGCCGACCGGGTCTGGGAAAGCATCGTGCCGCCAGAGACCGAACCCGCCACCGTCGGCGCCGACGGACCTGCCTTGCGCCAGGGCGACGGTCGTGTGCTCGTGCCCATCGAGAAGATCCAGCAGGCCGACCGCAATCTGGACGAAGCGGCACGCGAGGCAGGTAGTGCCAGTGCCCACAACGACTCCCTGGCTGCCGCACAGGCCGCGCGTGATGCCGCCACCGCCCTGGCGGCCACCGTCTCCGGCGGGCAGGAGCGCGTACCGCTCACGCCGGCCCAGCTCTCCGACTGGTTCCCGAGCGAGATCCTGGGCCTGAAGCTGCAGTCCCTGCAGATCGAGCCCTGGGGCGGGATGTCGTCCCGCGCTGTCATGGCCCATGGCATCTACGGCCGCCGGGGTAGCACCGAACTGGATCTGCGTCTCATCGATCCGGCCAGCGCCGGTGCCTTGCTGGCCCAGTCAGCCGCCAGCGGTGCCCAGGGCCACAAGGAAAGCGAGACGACCGCCACCATCGAAAGCAGCTACCGCGAAGGTGCCCGCAGCGTCTCGGAACTGCGCTGGAAGGACTCCAGCCGCATCGAGATCGGCTACGTGCTCGCCAATGGCGTGCGCCTCACCGCTCAGGCCAGCGGCATCGATGCCACCGCTCTGCATGGCGCTATCCGTCAGCTACCCCTGGGCGTGCTGGAGCGCAACCACATGGTGCCTGTGGAAAGCCTGCCGACGGTCACCAGGCCATCGCCCGCCATCGTCGACGTCCCTCCTTCACATCCGGTACAATCGGGCACCATGCCTCCGTAGCTCAGTGGATAGAGCATCCCCCTCCTAAGGGGAGGGTCGCACGTTCGATTCGTGCCGGAGGCGCCATCATTTCTTCCATGCCTGAAACCTCGCCCCACATCTTCCTGCAGGGTCTCGTCGTCAAGTCGCTGATCGGTGTCTATCCGCAGGAACGGCACATGTCTCAGCCGCTGTCCATCGATGTGGCTGTAGGGCTGCCCTCGACGGCAGCTTTCCTGTCCGACAATTTCCAGGATACAGTCGACTACGCCGCCGTGGCCGATCTCATCCGCCAAGAGGCGGCGGCCCAGCGCTTTCGGCTGCTGGAGCGCATGGCGCACCATCTCTGCCAAGCCATCGTCACGCGTTTTCAGGCTCCGTGGGTGCGCATCAGCATCGTCAAGCCCGGCATTGTGCCTGGCGCCCAGGCGGTGGGGATCAGCTACCTGTTCCGCGCGTCGGCGGGCTGATTCCTGTCGGCCCTGCCCGGGGCCGTGGGAGTGGTGTCACTGACGGTAGCGCGCCGCCCGGTCACGATCATGAAGCGCATTTCGGGCCGCTCGGTGGGTGGTACCACCAGCGATATCGAGCGTTGCATGACCCAGGCGCGCATGGCGTGGGCCAGGGGCAGGTAGTAGGACTGGGTCTTCACGATCTCCAGCGCCTGCTGCAGCAGCCCCGCGCGCTTGATGGGGTTGTTCTCGTAGCGGGCTTGGTCGATGAGCCTGTCCAGTTTTGGGTCGCTGATGCGCGCGGCGTTGTAGGTGCCGTCCACCTTGTCGGACCGGGTGTAGGCCAGCGACAGCAGGTTCTGCAGGGCGTCGAAATCGGGGCTGCCCCAGCCCAGCATCCACAGGCTGCTGTCCAGGGTTTCCAGCTTGGGTACTAGGCTGGCAAAGGGCAGGCTGTTGATCTTCACACGGATGCCGATACGGGCCCACATCGGAACCAGCGCCTTGCAGATCTGCTGGTCGTAGGCGTAGCGGTTGTTGGGGCAGTCCAGCGTCACCTTGAAGCCGGCTGTGTGGCCGGCCTGGGTCATCAGTTGCCGGGCCTGGCGCAGGTTGGTGGCCTCGCGGCGGTCCAGCGCCTCGGTCCAGCCGTTCACGCCGGGAGCCACGATGGCGCCGGCCGGCTGGTACATGTTGCGGCTGACGCGCATCAGCGTGCGCTCGTTGATGGCCAGTGCCATGGCGTGCCGCACCCGCTGGTCGCGGAATGGGTTGGCCATGCCGGTGTGACCGTACCGTAGCGAATCCGAGAACTGGTCCATCCCGATCAGCAGCGTGCGCTGCGACACGTCGGTATGTACCTGCAGCCCGGGGAGGCGCTTCAGCGCCGGGATGAGCTGGCCGGGCAGGTCGGTCACCAGATCCACCTCGCCCCGTTCCAGGGCGCGCAGCCGGTCGTCGTCGGAGGCAATGGCCTGGTAGATGACGGGATCGGCGTTGCCCGGGAAACCACCGGTATTCCACCAGTCCGGGTTGCGGTCTAGGTGCAGCGGCTGGCCGGGAGCCCAACCCTCGGCGACGCGATAGGGACCGGTGCCGTTGGCGTTGCGGGTGGCATAGCCGCTCCCGCCGGGCTTGGAGGCCAGCACGGCCTCGGCGCGGTGGGTCCGGGCCCAGCGCCGGTTCATGATCCGTGCATCGGTCAGGACGCGCGGCAGCAGCGGCATCGGCTTGCCCAGCACGATGTCGATCGTGTGCTCGTCGATGCGGCGCACGCTGCGCATGCCGGCCAGCATGGTGCCCAGCGTGCTGCCGGCGCCTTTCAGGCGTTCCAGCGAGAACTGCACGTCATCGGCCGTGAGCGGGCTGCCGTCATGGAAGCGTACACCCTGGCGCAGGTGGAAGCGCCAGATGACTGGGGTGAGCTGTTCCCAGCGCTGGGCCAGTGCCGGTTCGACATCCAGCCCGGGAGAGTAGCGGGTCAGCGATTCGTAGACCTGCTGCAGCACGGCCTGGACCTGCGGATGGGTCTGGGCATGCGGGTCCAGCGAGGTGATCTCGGTCTGGGCCGCCCAGCGCAGCGTGGCCGCGCTGGCGGGCAGGGCGGCGCCTATCAGGCTGGCCAGCAGCAGGGCACGGCAGGTTCGGCGCAGCCGAACGGACCATGCCGTGGGAGACGGGACCAGAGGCTGGGGCGTACCAGCAGGGCACGCCGGGTCAGGGGGCTCGAGGGCCATTCCTTTCGGGCGTGGGCATCCCTCGCCGTGGCGCGTGCCGGCGACCGGTGACACCTTGACCTGTATGGCGCACGTCGTCATGAAAGGTTGCCCGTGATTGCAGTACATCGAGACGGCCCGGATCCCGTTCCGGAGGAGCGCTAGCACATGCTGGCGTTTCCTTATGTGTCTCTCATGTTGCAATTTAGCATGTTTGTCCAAAAATCGTGGTTTGATAGCGAACACACAGCGTTTCCGCCCTGCTAACCCTCTGGATGTTGCCATCTTTTGCAAACAGCGGTGTGCAGCCGACGGGGGCGGCCGGGGAGTAGCCAGGAGGGCTAGGGAGCCGCCGCGTGACGACGCTGGTACTCGATGAAGGCGTATGCTACGCCGTCCTGGTTGGTACCGTTCTGGCGCGACACTTCCTGCCACTGAGTGGAGTCGGGGGCGGCCAGCCAGGCGTCGCCCGGCGGATCCAGGGCAATCTCGGTCAGCAGCAGTCGATTGGCCCGTGACCAGGCTTGCTCGTAGATCTGCGCCCCGCCCATCACCATGATCTCATCTTCGGCCGCGTGACGTGCAATGGCCTCGTCCAGACTGGCGGCCAGTTCCACGCCCTCGGGCAGCGTCAGCGACTGGCGGCTGATCACCACCATGCGACGGCCCGGCAACGGCCGGCCGATGGACTCCCAGGTCTTGCGGCCCAGCAGTACCACATGACCCATGGTCTGCTGGCGGAAGTGCTTCAGATCCTCGGGCAGGTGCCAGGGCATCTGGTTCTGGTGGCCGATCACGCCATTGCGGGCGCGAGCGGCGATCATCGTCAGGCTGGACTTGCTCATACCGCGATCGGCGCCTTGATGCCCGGCCACGGATCGTAGTCCTCAATGACGAAGTCGTCGAAGCGGTAGTCGAAGATGGATTCGGGGCGGCGCGCCAGTTTCAGCTGGGGCAGGGCGCGCGGCGTGCGTGACAGCTGCAGCCGGGCCTGGTCCAGGTGGTTCAGGTACAGGTGGCAATCACCGCCGGTCCAGATGAACTCGCCGGGCTCCAGATCAGTCTGCTGTGCCACCATGTGGGTGAGCAGCGCGTAGGACGCGATGTTGAAGGGCACGCCCAGGAAGATGTCGGCGCTGCGCTGATAGAGCTGGCAGGAAAGCCGGCCTTCGGCCACGTAGAACTGGAAGAGCGCGTGGCAGGGGGGCAGCGCCATATGCGGCAGCTCGCCCACGTTCCAGGCCGAGACGATCAATCGGCGCGAATCGGGCGAGTGGCGGATGTCCTCGACGACGCGGGTGATCTGGTCGATGTGCTGGCCGTCGGGAGTGGGCCAGCTGCGCCACTGCGCGCCGTACACCGGACCCAGGTTGCCCTGCGCGTCGGCCCATTCGTCCCAGATGGTGACGCCGTTGTCGCGCAGGTAGCCGATGTTGGTGTCGCCCTTCAGGAACCACAGTAGTTCGTGGATGATGGAGCGCGTGTGCAGCTTCTTGGTGGTGAGCAGCGGAAAGCCGTCAGTCAGCGGAAAGCGCATCTGATGACCGAAGACCGACAGCGTGCCGGTGCCGGTGCGGTCTTCCTTGCGCACACCGTGGGTCAGCACGTGGTCAAGCAGGTCGAGATAGGACTTCATGGGGTTTCGCCAGACAGGGAGCCTCGCATTCTAAAGGAGCCTGAGACTAAAGGAACCCGCGCCGCGCAACGCACGCGGTGCGCCCTCAGGGAGGGGCACAGGGTCTTCGGGCTTCTGTTGGCGGCGCCTGCGGGCCACTCGGGCTATGCGCCCGGGCTACTACTTTAGGGAGGGAAGATGGACCAGCAGCTCTTTCGGTCAACGGGACGAGGCACGTCCCGTGCCCTGCTGCAGCGCGTTCAGCGCGGCTGCCTGTTCCTCGGGGGTCAGCCCGTCCAAATTGCTGGCCTGGTCGCCGCTGGGCATCACGTCCCCCAGCTCGGGCGCTACGCCGTCCTGCAGGTTGGCGTCATCGCCCCCGTAGGGCAGGTCGCCGCCGTTGTCCTGCATGTCCAGGCCGGGGCGTGCCATGCCGGGCGAGGGCGACATCGGATAGGCGCCGGGGGCATCCATGCCCTGCATGTCACCCTGCATCTGGCCGCTTCCGTCGTCCATCATGCCTTCGGCCGGCGCAGGCATGTCGCCCTCGCCGGGCGCCATGCCATCAGATGCATGGCCGCTGCCGTGCGGATCATGCGCGCCCGAGCCTGCGATGCCGTTCTCGCCAACACCGCTGCCTTCGGCCGGTTCAATGCCATCGGGCATTGTGCCGCGCGGCAGGCGGGAGTTTCCGGCGTTGCTGGTGAGGATGTCGAGGCTGTAGCGGGCCGGAGCGGGGAATTCGATGCGTCGGCCATTGTGCTCGATGATTACCTTGTCATCGTGCACAGCCTTCAGCACCGAGCCGTTGCCCAGCTTCTGGTTGACGGCGTAGGCTGCTACCGGGCGCTCGTTGATGCCCAGCACGGCCACCCCGCGTGAACCGGCCTGCAGCACACCCGCCACCTTCACGTCGATGGGGGGCGGGGCGGTATCGACCGTTTCCGTGTTGCGTGCACCAAACAATCTACTGGCAATCGGTAAAGGAGGTCGATTGTTGTCACCGATTGCATCATTGGGTGCGATGGCGCCGCGCGGCGCCGTCAACTGCATGACCCAGTAGGTGACGATGCTGACCAGCAGCAGGAAGAGCAACAGCGAAAGCAGTCGGATGACGGCAGAGGAACTCCGCATGGTGAGGTCGTCTCAAGGAAATGGGGCGTAATCGCTGTGCGCCCGGAGGCGCAGGCAGTGGCTGCTATCATACAAGCCAGTTACGGCAGAGGAAGAATCTGCTTCAATCGTCCGATGTTAAAACCTCTCAGGACACTCTGCGAGAAAAACGCTGGTATGAAAACACGTGTCTCCGCATCGACGGCCAACATGACCGACACACGGTTGCCCGCAGTCTCTTCGGCACTGCGCCTGCAAGCGGCCCGCAGCAGCTGGCGTCGCGCCACCGGTTTCACCCTCATCGAACTCATGGTGGTGGTGATGATCCTGGGCGTGCTGGCAGCATTGGTGGTGCCGCGCTTCATGTCGCGGCCCGACGAGGCCCGCGCCGTGGCGGCCAAGGCCGACATCGCTGCCATCATGCAGCAGCTCAAGCTGTATCGTCTGGACAACGGCCGCTATCCCACTACCGAGCAGGGGCTGGACGCGCTGGTCAACCGTCCCACCTCCGGGCCTGCGGCCAAGAACTGGAAGGCCTATCTGGACAAGGCGCCGGTTGACCCCTGGGGCAAGCCCTACCAGTACCTGAATCCGGGCGTGCACAGTGAGATCGACGTGTTCTCCTACGGCGCCGACGGCGTGGCCGGTGGCGAGGCGGGTGATGCCGACATCGGCAGCTGGGATCTCTGACGAGGCTCTGGCGGCGCCCGTCACTGGCGGATGGGCGCCTGCCGTCGCGTCGTGCGGGCACTGCATGCGCCGTGTGCGCGGCTTCACGCTCGTCGAACTGATGGTGGCGCTGATCATCATCGGTATTGTGCTGTCGATGACGGTCATTTCCGCCTCGCCCAGTCCGCTGCGAGCGCTGGAGACCGATGCCGAACGCCTCAGCCAGCTGTTTTCGCTGGCCCGCGAGGAAGCCCAGATACGCGGCGCTCCCATCCGTTTCGAGAACACCCGAGACCGCTACCGCTTCATCATCTTCAAGGACAGGCAATGGCGTCCCATCGAAGATGACACACATCTGCGCGCTCGTCAGTGGGAAAGCCCCACTCGGGTGCGTGTGGAGAAGGCGGACGGTTCGGATATGCTGGAATTCGGGCGCGACATGATCGAGCCCCCGTTTCGCGTGATCCTCACGCGCGACGCCGGTTCCGTCGAGATATACGCCAATGGGCTGGGCATTTTCGAGGTGCAGCGCCAGCCGCCTTCGCAGTAACCCCTGCCACGCTTGCATGCGCCCCTTGCGGGGCGTTTCGTTTCTGACCGATGCCCTTATTTTTACAGCCCACCATTTTCAGTAGGTCCGCATGCCTGTCTGGCAAGACGGGCAGGGCTGTACGCCGGGGCTTCACCCTCATCGAGGTGTTGGTGGCGCTCACCATCATCTCCATCGCGCTCATGGCCTCGCTGCGGGCCGTGGGGTCCATCACCGCCAGTTCAGCCGATCTGCGCGCCCGCACGCTGGCGCAATGGAGCGCCGAGAACCGACTGACCGAGATCCGTGTGCGGCGTGAGTTCCCCGCTGTGGGGCGGCGCAGCTTCGACTGCCCGCAGGGCGACCTGGCGCTTCTCTGCCAGGAAGATGTCTACACCACGGCCAACCCCAATTTCCGCCGCATCGAGATCCAGGTCTACGATCCGACCCAGGGTGGGCAGAACGAGGGCGGCTCGCAGGAAGGCGGGCGACTGGCGCGGTTGCTGGGCTTTGCGGTGGTCGACAACAGTACGGTGCGCTGACCATGATGCCGTGCACCTTTTCCCGTCCGTCATGCCGTGCTGCCGGCTTCACGCTCATCGAGCTGCTGGTGGCGGTGGCGCTGCTGGCCATCCTGGCCGTGCTCAGCTGGCGTGGGCTGGATGCCGTGGTGCAGAGCCGCGAGCGGCTGGTGACCGAATCCGACGAGCTGCGTTCGCTCACGCTGGCGCTGGCGCAGCTGGAAGAAGACCTGCTGGGCACCTGGCCAGTGAAGAACCTGGGTGGCGGCATCCGCCCCATCCGCGTAGTGCAGGACCAAGGTGGCGCTGGCGGTGCGGCCTCGCAGTCGATGATGCTGGTGCGCGAGATTGCCCGCACCGGGCGCGCCACGCGCTTGCAGCGGGTGGTCTACCAGGTGCGCGGCGGCCGACTGGAGCGCGGCTTCAGCGAATGGCAGCGCGGTGCAAATTCCGGTGGCCAGGTGGGCGGTGCGGTGCAGTCGCTCGTGTGGCAGCCCATCCTCATGGACGTGCGTTCGATGCGCGTGCGTGGTTGGGTCAACAACAGCTGGATGGGGGGCAGCCAGCTGCAGACCTACACCAGCCGGAATAATGAACGCAGCGGCCAGGACAAGAACGATCCCTACGGCAACAACGCCTATCCCAATCTGCCGGGCATCACGCCCACCACGCCGGCCGAAGTGGCCGAGAACATCCGGGCTGCCCGACGCATTGCCGACGAACAGCAGGATCGGTTGGGCTTGGGCGGCATCGAGGTGCTTATCGAACGCACCAATGGTCAGCGCTTCCTGCGCATCTACTCCATCCGGGATTGATCGCCATGACCCGTCCCGTCCCTGTCTCCCGTCCTGTTTTTATCCGCCCGCAGCGAGGTGCGGCCATCGTCACTGCGCTGTTGGTGGTGGCGCTGGCTACCGTCATCGTCTCCTCGCTCTTCTACCGCGAGAGCGTGGCCATCCGTTCCATCGAGAACCGCGCCACGCTGGCGCAGACGCGCTGGATCGAGCGCGCCGTCATCGACTGGGCCAAGGTGATCCTGCGCAACTCGCACCGCGACTACGACTGGTCCGGCTCCATCTGGGCCACACCGGTGGCCGAGACGCAGCTGGACGAGACCGTCACCGGCGGGGCGAAGGTGGGCGACGCCTCGCGCCAGGCCATGCTGGCCGGCCGCATCCGTGACGCGCAGGCCCGCTTCAACGTCAATGCCTTGGTAATGCAGGATGCGGGCAACACCAATACCCAGAACGGGCAGTCTGCCAACAATGGCCAGTCGGGCAATAATGCCAATCTTGGCAGCAACGCCACGAACGCAGAAAATGCCGATGTCTCGGTGGCGCACGTGGTGGCCCTCAAGCGACTGATGGGCATCCTGTCGCTGCCCGAGAACCTGGTGGACCGGATCCTCACACGCGTGCGCAAGGTGGCGGCCCAGAAGCGTCAGGGCCGCAGCAGCGACGAGGACTGGGTGATGCCGCTGCAGCGTTTCGACGATCTGCGCGATCTGCCCGGCTTCTCGGACGAGGTGATGAGGAAGCTGGAGCCGCACGTGACTGTCTTGCCGAGCGACGCGCGCACCGTCAATGTCAACTCGGCCACGGCCGAGGTGCTGGAGGCGGTGGCGCGCACCTGGAACCCGGCGTCGATCCGAAGCTTCATTGCCAACCGGGACGTGGCCCCGGCGCGCACCCTGTCGGATCCGGCACTGGGACTTGTTGCAAATAGCCCACTGGATACAACGCTTGTCGCGGTGAAGTCGGATTATTTCATCGCCGACGGCATCATTCGCTACGACCGCGTCGAATCTGAAACCCAAACCCTGCTCAAGCGCCTCGATACGGGGGGTGTACTGGTGATATGGCGTCACAGCAATTGAAACGGCATCAGGCCGTCATCTGGTTACCGCCGCGCAGCGCCGGCGAAGCCGTCCTCAGCAGTGGGCGGCCGGTGTTCCATGCGCAGATTGGCGGTGACGACGAGTCCGAGCGCCGTCTCGTGTCGCTGGAGGCGCTGGAAGGCGTGCGCCAGGTGTGGTTGATTGCCGACGCCCGCGATGTGGCGCTGATCACCGCACCGGTGCCGCCCCTGTCGGGCAAGCGCCTGAAACAGGCGCTGCCCAACATCATCGAGGAATACGTGCTGCAGGATCCGGTGCGCTGCCTGATCGTGCCCGGCCCCGTGCTGCCCGATGGCCAGCGGGTCATCGGCGTCATCGACGCGCACTGGGTCGATGCCGTGCTGGCTGCCTTCAAGACGGCCGGCATCCGCGTCGATGCGCTGTGGCCGGGTCAGCTGGTGCTGCCCTGGGATGCAGGCAAGTGGACGGTGCTAGCCTCGGACGACAACCTGACGGTGCGCACCGGCGAATGGAGCGGCACCGGCTGGGCGGCGGGCGAGAGCGAATCCGCCCACCGCGAGACCGCCAGCGCGCTGCTGTCGGGCAAGCTGATGGGTGCGCCCCCGTCGCGCATCGATGTCTGGCTGGGACAGCAGGAATGGCGCTCGCCCATGAAGGTGGCGGCCATCCCTTCCGAGACCCGGCTTGATTTCGTGCCAGTGCCGCCGGTGCGCAATGCGCCGCTCGATCTGCTGGCTGCGCGCAACGCCGGTCTCAGGACCATGCTGTCGCGCGTCGACTGGCGGCTGTGGAAGGGCGTGGGAGCACTGGCGGGCGCCGCGCTGGCCGCGCTGGTGGTGGGCATCAACCTGCAGTGGCTGCAGATGCGCGCCGAGGCCACCGGCCTGCAGGACGCCATCCGTGCGCGCTTCCACGATGCCTTCCCCAATGCCGCCATGGTGGATCCGGTGCTGCAGATGCGCCGCAACATCAACGACCTGCGTCTCAAGAGCGGTCGCCCCGGTCCGGATGACTTCGTGCCGCTGCTGGCACGCTTCGCGCAGGCCGTGGGTGAGCGGGGCCCCGGTACCATCGAGGCGCTGGAGTTCCGTGAGGGCACGATGAAGATCCGCTTCGTCGACGAGGTGGGCACCAACGACACGATGCGCGAGGCTCTGGTGCAGGATGCCGCGCGTCTGGGGCTCTCGCTCACCTTCGACAACCCGCGGGATCCCACCGCGCGACTCACTCCGCAGGGAGGCCGCTGACATGCTGGAGAACCTGTTGCAGAAATGGGCGTCGCTGGCGCCCCGCGACCGGCGGATGCTGATCATCGCCGGCTGCTTCCTGCTGGTCATCATCTTCTGGCAGGTGCTGCTGGAGCCGGCCTGGGTGGGGCGCCAGCGCCTGCAGAAGACGTTGCCCACGCTGCGTGCCGATCTGGCGCAGATGGATCACATGGCGGGCGAGGCGCGCGAGCTGGCCAATGCCGCCGATGCGCCAGCCGAGACGGTGGCGCAGGTGACGGCGCGGCTGGAGCAGTCGCTGCTCGCGCGCGGCATGGACAAGGAAGCGGCCAAGGTGCAGGCGCAGGGCGACATCATCGAGGTGCGCTTCCACCAGGCCCCGTTCGAGAACTGGATTTTCTGGCTGGATGCGGCCGTGCGCGAGACGCGCACCCGCATCGTCGACCTGTCGGTCACCCGCGAATCCCCGGGGGTGTTCAGTGGCCGTCTGGCCTTGGAGATGGCACGCCGTGGCAAATGATTCCCGTCGATCCAAATCGGTGAAGCCGGCCTGGTTCGGCCCCTGGAGCAAGGGTCGCATCGCGCTGTGGGCAGGGCTAGGCCTTCTGGTGGCCCTGGTGACCGCGCTGGTGCTGGCTCCGGCCGCCATGGCGGACTGGGGCTTGAAGGTGGCCACCCACGGCCGGGTTCGCCTGGCTGATGCCACCGGCTCGATCTGGCATGGCCAGGGCAAGGTGGTGCTGGTGGACGTGGCCGCGCTGGCCGTGCGAGAGCGTGAAAAACCCGATGCCGTGCTGCCGCTGCCCGGCGTGCTGGTTCCGGGCGCCATCCGCTGGGACATCCAGGTGCTGCCGTTGCTCATCGGTCGCGTGCAGGTGCTGGCACGCCATGACAGCATGGCGCAGCCCGTCGAGATTTCCGGTACCTTTGCAAGACCGCGTTTTTCGGCCGGCAGCATCCGTCTGCCCAATGTCAGCCTGTCGCGTCTGGGCTCGCCCTGGAGTACCGTGCAGCCCACGGCCTCGCTGGCGCTGTCCTGGGAGCCGTTCGAGATCGTCGACGGCAAGGCCAACGGCGTGGCCGCCATCGAGTTGCGCGATGTGGCCTCGGCGCTCACGCCCGTACGGCCGCTGGGTGCCTACCGGCTGGACATCGACGGCCGCCAGGCCGACACGATGCTGAAGATGTCATCGATCGAAGGCCCGCTGCGTTTGAGCGGGGAAGGTGTTTTCAATCCGAGTCACGGACTGCGTTTCACTGCCTGGGCAGAAGTCGACGAGTCTGAACGTCTGAAGCTGGCGCCCCTGGTACGCTTGCTGGGGCGGCAGGAAGGGACTCGTACCATGATCAAGATAGGAGCATGAAGTTGCGCCATTCGTCCAAACTCCTGGTCCAGGCCCTGCTGGTGATGGCCACGGTGCCGGCCCTTGCGGCTCCGGCCCAACCGCCCGCCCGCAAGGTCGCCGGCCAGATCAACCTCAATTTCAAGGATGCCGAGGTCGATTCGGTGATCGGCGCCTTCGGCCATCTGCTCAACAAGTCCTTCGTGATCGACCCGCGCGTGCGTGGCAAGATCTCGCTGGAGACGCCGCGTCCGGTCAACCGTGCGCAGGCCTTCGCGCTGCTCAAGACCGTGCTGCGCCAGCAGGGCTTCGCCATCGTCGACCTGGGGGACCTATATAAGGTGGTGCCCGAGGCTGATGCCAAGCTCCAGTCCGGCCCGGTGGAAATTGGCGCCGCGTCCGCGCGTGACGGCGATGAGGTCATCACCCAGGTGTTCCAGCTGAATCACGAATCGGCCAACAACATGATTCCCGTGTTGCGGCCACTGGTCTCGCCCAACAACACCATCACGGCCTTCCCGGGCAACAACACGCTCATCATCACCGACTACGCTGCCAACCTGAGGCGGCTGTCCAAGGTCATCGCCACGCTGGACAGCCCGCGCCCGGCGGCCGAGGTGCAGGTGGTGGTCATCAAGAATTCCATCGCCAGCGACATTGCCGTGGCTGTGTCCAAGCTGATGGACGAAGGCAACCGGGGCGGCGGTGGTGGCCCGGGTGTTGGCTCCGACCCCACCCAACGCGTGGTGGTGATGGCCGATCCGCGCACCAACTCGGTGCTGATCCGCAGCGCCAATGCCTCCAAGCTGGCGCTGGCCCGTTCGCTGGTGGAACAGCTGGACCGGCCTGCCAATGCCGACCAGGCCAACATGCGCGTGGTCTACCTGAGGAACGCCGAGGCCACCAAGCTGGTGGAGGTGTTGCAGGCCGTGCTCTCGGGCGAATCGAACGGCAGCAACAATAGCTCGGACAGCGGCTTTGGCAGTAGCCGAAACCGGAACGGCAGCAGCAGTGGCAGCGGCAGCCTGTTCGGCGACAGCAGCTCTTCCTCGTCGGGCCTGTCCTCGTCCTTCGGGGAGAGCGACAGCAGCAGCGGCGGTGGCCTGGGCAGCCAGAGCGGCATCAACCGCGACCGGGGCAACCAGGGGCCGATGTCGATCAAGGCGGGCGGTGCCATCATCGCGGCTGACCCGGCCACCAATTCGCTCATCATCACGGCGCCCGAACCGGTCTACCGCAACATCCGCGGTGTCATCGACCAGCTCGACAGTCGTCGCGCCCAGGTCTACATCGAATCGCTGATCGTCGAGGTTAAGGCTAACACGGTGGCCGAGATGGGCATCCAGTGGCAGTTCGGCACCAGCCGGCCCGGCCAGAGTTCTGTTGTGGGCGGCACCAACTTCGGCACTGGTGGCAGCAACATCCTGAACGTCACGCAGAACCCGGCCGCGGTGGCCGCCGCGGGTGGCCTGAACGTGGGGGTGGTGCGCAATGGCGTGAGCCTCTTCGGTCAGAACTTCCTGAACCTGGGCCTGCTGGCCCGGGCGCTGGAGACCGAGGCCAACGGCAACATCCGGGCCACGCCGAACCTGCTCACGCTCGACAACGAGGAGGCGCGCATCATCATCGGCCAGAACGTGCCCTTTGTCACCGGCCAGTACGCCACCACCAACAACACGCTGTCCAGCCCGTTCCAGACCATCGAGCGCAAGGACGTGGGTACCATGCTGCGCGTGCGGCCGCAGGTCTCCGAAGGCGGCACTGTCAGGATGGAGATCGCCCAGGAGATCTCCGCCGTGGTCGACACCTCCCAGCCGGCCGGCATCATCACCAACCGGCGCGCCATCGATTCCAACGTGCTGGTCGACGATGGCCAGATCGTCGTGCTGGGCGGCCTGATCGAGGACCGGGTGACCGGCGGCGTCAGCAAGGTGCCGCTGCTGGGCGACATTCCGGGGCTGGGGCGTCTGTTCCGCTATGACGATCGTCGCCGCGAGAAGACCAACCTGCTGGTGTTCCTGCGGCCGGTGGTGCTGCGTAGCGCCGACCAGGCCTGGGACGTGACGGCCAACCGCTACGACTACATCAACCAGCGCAGCAAGGATGCACGCCTGCCTTCGCTGTTCGGTGTGGAGGACGTGAAGCAGCCGGAGCTGGATCCGCTGCCGTCGCGGCCGGGCAGCCCCAATGCCCGGCGCGTGCCGCCGGCGCGTGAGCCGAGCCTGATGCCGGGGGCGGCCGAAGAGGCC
>ERZ772946.100-NODE-100-length-43275-cov-8.19725_pt1 | contig 43275 bp, 30 predicted proteins | sample MGYA00511680_ERZ772946 | MGnify/ENA primary metagenome ERZ772946 (study PRJEB29015, sample SAMEA2737918) | human oral metagenome | biome: human oral; feature: human-associated habitat; material: dental | place: China | collected 2016 ... | reverse complement strand
CCCCGAAAGGATATGACCCCGCCCAGGAACCCGATACCCGCCCTTTTGGCAAAGGCAGGTCCTTGGCCGATGGTTCCGGTAGCCAGCAGGTTGCCGCCGACCGGACGCCCGCCGACGCCCTCCCGCGCCCGGCCCAGGAAGGCCCTGCCACGAACGGGAGTCCACGGCCCTCGTCCCCCACGCATGCCGCCGCCCCCACGCTCGACGCCCCCAAGAGCACGGCAGGAACAGAACCCGGGCCTCGGGCCACGCCGCCCGAGGCAGCACCTTCCCCTGCCCACCAGCCTGACAGCGCCCCAGTGACGGACGACACGACAAAAGCCAGCCCCAGCGCCAGCCCAGCCGCTCCCAGCACGGCGAAAACTGACGCCGATACGGCAACCACCGGCAGTGACACGGCAACAGACGCACCGGCAAAAGCCGATAACAGCGCTGCTATGGATACCCCCGCAGCAGCCGGCGACAGCATGCCCCTGGATGCCCCGGCAGTGCCCAGCGACGAGACCGCAGCGAACGCTCCGCCCGCTGTGGATGAAGGCGCAGCCACGGAAAGCGCCAAGACACCCGCCGACGAGGGAGCGCCCGCCTCCCCAAAGCCGGACGCTGATACGCCTGCCGCCGACGTATCAGCCACCCCCCGGCGCGGTGGACAGGCCCACAAGGCCTCCGACAGCCGGAGCCCTCGGCGCAAGCAGGGATCCGGCAAGGGGCGTCGCAAGCGGCGCTGAACGGCTTCGCCGCCGCCGGCCAACACGCCACCCCATCACCGGCTACCAGGCCATAGACGACGATGCCCCCCTCCCGCATCAAACGCTGGATCTTGCTCGGTCACCGCTGGCTGGGCATCAGCACATGCCTGCTGTTCTTCCTGTGGTTCCTGTCCGGCGTGGTGATGATGTACATGGGCCATCCCAAGCTCACCTGGCAGGAACGGCTTGAACACCTGCCGCCGCTGGAAGCCAGCCAGCCCCTGCTTTCGCCTGCCGAAGCATTCAGACAAGCCGGCATCCACGGCACCGTCACCGACCTGCGACTGGCCAACGCCCGCGCCGGACAGCCCGTCTATATCGCCCAGGTCCGCCCTGACACCAAGCCCGCGCCGGACGCCCCCCGGCCCGATCCCTGCCTGGTGACCCTCGATGCCCGCACCGGCACCCTACTGTCCCCCACCGATCCCGCCACGGCCCTGGCCAGCGCACAGGTCTATCTGGAACAGGGTAGCCCTTCGCACCCATCATCATCCAGTGCACTGCCGGCAACCAGCCCCCGGCTGCCGTCCGCCACCACGGCACCAGCCTCCCCGGGGGTGCCCCTTTACCAGGGCATCACGGTCGAAGACGCCCACACCCACAGCAAGGCCATGGACCTGCACCGCCCTCTGCACAAGGTGCTGCTGCCCGACGCCGACCAGACGCTGCTCTACATCTCCGGCACCACCGGCGAAGTGGTGCGCGACGCCCCACGGCTGGAACGGGGCTTCAACTACCTGGGCGCCTGGCTGCACTGGCTCTACCTGTTCCGCGACACGGCCATCGACTGGACCGAGCTGATCATCTGGCTCTCCGTTATCGGCATCGTGTCCGTCATCAGCGGCTACCTGGCCGGCATCATCCGCTGGCGCTTCTCCCGCCCCTACCGCAGCGGCTCCCGCTCCCCCTTCGCCCCCGGCGCACTGCGCTGGCACCACATCCTCGGCCTGGTCTTTGCGCTGACCACCTTCACCTGGATCTTCAGCGGCCTGATGTCGATGAACCCCTGGGACATCTTCGAGGCCGACGAGAGCATCATCGACGCCCGGAGAATCAGCAACCCGGACATCCAGCCATCCCGCGCCATCGCCACCCCGCAAGCCTTGCTCGCCAGCACCACGACCCCCGTGCGTGAACTGCAATGGCACACCCTCCTGGACAAGGCACGGGTGAAGGCCATCCGGACACACGAAGTGCCCCCTGGGAGCGCGGACCAGCCCGTCCTGCTCTCGGCCCGCACCGGCAAACCCTATAACCTGGAACCGGAGCGCCTTCGAAGCGCCCTCTTCACGCTGCAGGCCGGCTACCCGCCACGCATCGACATCCTCCAGCAGGACGACTTCTACTACTACAGCCGCACCGAACACACCATGACCGGCGGGCGCAAACCGCATCCGCTGCCCATCTGGCGCGTACGCTACGACGACCCGAACCAGACCTGGCTGCACATCGACCCCGCCACCGGCCAGGTCCTGAACGAACTGGACAGCTACCAGCGCACCGAACGCTGGCTCTTTGCCCTGCTGCACAGCTGGGACTGGCTGCCACTTCTACAAAACCGGCCCCTGTGGGACATCTTCATGCTTGTGCTGGCCGCCGGCGGCCTGGCCCTATCCGCCACCGGCATCTGGATCGCCGGCCATCGCCTGCACATCAAGACCCGCCGCTGGCGGCTGCTGCGCCGAAAGCACCAATGAGCATGACCGGCGCGCCGGTAGTTCGACAAGCCGACGACTTCGTCAGCTTCATCGGCTTAAGGGCCCAGCAGCGCAGAGGCTCGACAGCTCGATAGCTCAATGGCTCGTCGTCAGCTCGTCAACTTCGGATGATGCCTTCCGGTCGCGCGAAAGTTCCTCAGAATTGAGTCAAAACAATTCATTTGCAAGAAACCTCACCCTATCCAGCACGTCATCGGCATACTGATACATAATCACATTTCGAGACACCCACGGCCAGCGATCAGCCGCCCATGGACTTCAGCAGGCGCCCAACGAGATTCCATACCACCATCTTGGCGTGGCTGCTCGCGACCCTGCTGTCTTCCATGCTATCACCGCTGGTGCAGCGCATCCCGGCGGGCAGTGCCGAAACCATCATCCTCTGCCACGGCAATGGCGGATTCACACGAATCGTTCTCTCGCCGGACGATACCGACGCCCCTTCCGCCCCGCAAGCAGACACGCCCCACTGTCCGTTCTGCCTGTCCACGCCCATGCCGGCCCTGTCGTCGGCGCAGGCGTTTCCTTCTCCTGCCGCATGGCGGCACGTCCTGCATGCCGTCGCCGCGCATGGCCACACGGCCAGTCTCACCCTCAATTACGACCCGCGCGGGCCGCCCGCCGCATTGATGCCTGCCTGATCGCTTCACGAAGCGATTCCCTTCAGCGACGGATCCCCGTCGCAAGCCATCCCAGCCCATCCACCGGCAGCACCCGTCCGTGCGCCGGTACCTTGCCTTTCGGCAGAGTCCATCATGAGCATCCCGCGTCTTCCCATCAAGCCCTTCGTCATGCCCGCGCTGCTGTTGCTGCCCGTCCTGCCAGCACACGCCATCCAGTCCCTAGATCCCATCACGGTGCGCCCGGCCGAGCAGGAAGGGCTGCAACATGCCGCATCTGCCGGATCGCGCCTGGGGCTGTCCATCCAGAACACCCCGGCCAGCGTCGACGTGATCTCCCGCGACCGGATCGATGCACGCGGCGACACCACCGTCAACGAAGCCACCTCTCGCGCTGCCGGCTTCAGTAGCCTGGCCCACCCGGGCAACAGCGGCAGCGACCTCTCGGTACGGGGCTTCACCGGAAGCAGCTCCGTCATGCAGCTCTACGACGGCGTGCGCCAGTATGGCGGCCTTGGCGTCAGCTATCCCTTCCACGCCTGGGCCGTCGAACGGATCGAAGTCCTCCGGGGCCCGGCCTCCGTCATCGACGGTGACGGCGCCATCGGCGGCGTCGTCAATGTCGTCCCGCGCAAGCCACGCCAGGGCGCGATCCGCCACGAAATCCGGGCAGGTATCGGCAACCGCGGCCAGCGTTCATTGGACTTCGACAGCAGCGGATCGATCAGCGAACGCCTGGCCTACCGGCTTGACGCCAGCGCCGAACGCGGTGACGGCTGGGTGGACCGCGGCAAGCACAGCAGCCAGGGCCTGAGCGGTGCCCTGCAATGGCAGTTCCTGCCCCGCTGGCAACTGCAGCTGAGCCACGCCGAAGGCCGCCACAAGCCCATGCGCTACTTCGGCGTCCCGCTGATCGACGGAAAGCCCCTGGAAGCCCTGCGCCGCACCAACTACAACGTCCAGGATGCCCGCATCACCTTCCGTGACCACTGGAGCGAACTGACGCTGCAGGGCTCCCCCAGCGACAACGTCGCCGTGCGCAGCCGCCTCTATCACATCCGCAGCAATCGCCTGTGGTTCGACACCGAGAACTACACCTGGGATGCGGCCCGTCAGCAGATCCGCCTGGCCGGTGACACCGCCATCCGCCACCACCAGAAACAGACCGGCAACACCACCGACGTGACCTTCGACGGCAAGCTGCTGGGCATGGACAACACCGTCTCGGCCGGGTTCGACCTCAATCACAGCAGCCTGCAGCACGACAACAACACCTACACCGGCAACCCGCGCTACGTGAGTCTGCTGTCTCCCGAGACAGGCTTCTTCGACAGCGATCTCCCCTTCATTCCCCGTTACCGGAACACCGCCGACCAGTACGCCCTGTTCGTCGAGGATCGACTGGCCGTCACCGGGCAGCTGTCCCTCGTGGCCGGCCTGCGTCATGACCGGATCCGCATCCGCCGTGACGACCTGATCACCGGAAGTCGCGCCTTCAGCCGCACCTGGAACAGCACCGGCCACCGCCTGGGCGCTGTCTATGCGCTGACCCCGACCCTGTCCGTCTACGCGCAGCACAGCCGGGCCGCCGACCCCTCCACCGCCCCGCTGATGATGAGCGCCAGCGGCGCCAAGGCCGACATGACGATCAGCCGGCAGATCGAAGTGGGCATCAAGCAGTCGCTGCCCCAGCAGCGTGGCGAATGGACCCTGGCCGCCTACCACATCACCAAGCATAACCTGCAAAGCAGTGACCCGGACAACCCGGACAACAGCATTCAGGTCGGCAAGCAGAGCTCCCGCGGCATCGAAGGTACCCTATCGCTGGCGCTTTCCCCCACCCTGAGGCTCGATGCGGACGCCACCGTCCTGCGCGCCCGTTATGACGACTTCAACGATGCCGTCGATGGCGCCATCGTCTCGCGCAGAGGCAACACCCCGCCCGACGTGCCCGAGCGGCTGGCCAACCTGTGGCTGAGCTGGCAGATGCTCCCGCAGTGGACGCTGTCGGGCGGCGCGCGTCACGTCGGCAAGCGCTACGCCAACCGGGCCAACGACCTGACGCTGCCCGCCTTCACCACGGCGGATCTGGCGCTGACATGGCGACCCTCCGACGCCACCACCCTGGCGCTGCATGGGCACAACATCTTCAACCGCCACTACTACAGCACCGTCTACTACAACGAGAAACAGTGGTTCGTCGGCGAGTCGCGCCGCGTGCTGTTCACCATCGACCATCGGTTCTGATTTACCCACCATGAACATTCCCATCAAACGCTGGCTGCTGCTTACCCACCGCTGGCTGGGCATCGGCCTCTGTCTGTTCTTTCTGAGCTGGTTCGTCTCCGGCATGGTGATGATGTACGTGGGCTATCCCAAGCTCACCCATGCTGAACGACTGCAGCACCTGCCCACGCTGGATGCCGACGCACCCTTGCTGTCCCCGCGCCAGGCCTTCGGCATGGCCGGCATCGACGGCTCCGTGTCCGATCTTCGGCTGACCGCCAGCCGCGCCGGCCAGCCCATCTACACCGCCCTGCTGCAGAGCGGGCCGGATGATGCCGAAACCGCCGTCGCCGTGGATGCCCGCACCGGACGCCGGCTGCCACCGGCCACTCAGGACGTGGTCCTGGCCAGCGCACGAACCTATCTGCACAACGAGGGCCACCCCACATCCAACAGCGCCCCTGCCTCCAGGCCGGACCAGGCTGAGCCGGCACTCACCTACGAAGGCACCATCGACGAAGACCCCCACACCCACAGCCGCAGCCTGGATCCCTACCGTCCCCTGCACAAGGTGCAGCTGCCCGACGCTGACCGGACGCTGCTCTACATCGCCGACACCACCGGTGAAGTGGTGCGCGATGCCCCCCACACCGAACGCACCCTGGACTACGTGGGCACCTGGCTGCATTGGCTGTACATGTTCCGGGGTGGCAGCTTTGACGCCTGGTGGCCCACCATCATCATCTGGCTGGCCACCATCGGGGTTCTGGTCGCACTCACCGGCAGCATCGTCGGCATCCTGCGCTGGCGCTTCTCACACCCCTACCGCAGCGGCTCGCGCTCACCGTTCCAGCCCGGCGTCATGCGCTGGCACCACCTCGTGGGCCTCTTCTTTGCGCTGACCACGCTGACCTGGATCTTCAGTGGGCTCATGTCCATGCGCCCGTGGGGCCTGTTCAAGAGCCCTCATGCAGCCCTGGAAACCGAGAGCATCAGCAGCCTGCAGATGGACCCGGCACAGGCCCCCATGATTCCCCACGTGCTTCTGGAATCTGCCCACCGCGACGGTCTGGGCGATGTCCGCGAACTGCAGTGGCGAACCGTCCTGGGCAAGCCGACGGTCCTGGCTCTGGGTGCCACCGGCACCCCACATGTTCTGGATGCCACCACCGGCAAACCGACCCGAGTGGACGCACAGGACCTGACGGCCGCGCTCAACGCCCTGACGCCGGATCACCCGCCCCGGATCGAGCAGCTGAAGGAATACGACTTCTACTACTACACGCGCGCCGACCACACCATGATGGGCGGAGGCACTCCGCAGCCCCTGCCGTTCTGGCGTGTGCAGTTCGACGACCCCGACCAGACCTGGGTTCAGCTTGATCCCGCCACGGGCACCGTCCTGAACACGCTCAACCAGCACCAGCGCGTGGAACGATGGCTGTTCTTCCTCATGCACAGCTGGGATCTGGTGCCACTGCTGCACCGCCGTCCGCTCTGGGACATCTTCATGCTCGTGCTGGCCGTGGGCGGCCTGGCCCTTTCGGCCACCGGCATCTGGATCGGCACCAAGCGCCTGGGCATCAAGACCCGCCGCCGCAAACTGCTGAACCGCAAGGATCAGGCGGCGCAGTGACTACGGCACCTCGTGCCCCTGTGAGGCGGCATAGACACTGATCCAGTCCGCCTCGGAGAACTTCACCCGCACCGCCTCGGCAGCAGCCCGCAACCGTGCCGGGTTGCCCGAGCCCACCACCGGCATGATGGAGGCCGGGTGGGCCATCAGCCAGGCCAGCGCCAGCACGTCCAGCCGTTCCTCCCCCTGCGGTGCGCCCACCGCCCGCAGGGCCTCGGCCACCCGCACGCTGCGGGCATCCGTCGTATCGAAGAGCCGCCCGCCGGCCAGCGGCGACCACACCATCGGGCGGATGCGCATCCGCAAGGCCAGATCGATCGTCCCGTCATCGAAGGCGTTCAGATGCAGCGGCGAGGCCTCGATCTGGTTCGTCAGCAGGGGCTCGGCCAGATACGATTGCAGCATCCGGAACTTGGGCACCGGGAAATTGGACACCCCGAACCGCCGCACCAGCCCCCGCCGGCGCAGCTCATCAAATGCCCCAGCGATCTCTTCCGGATTGGCGCATGGCGAGGGACGGTGGATGAGCAGCAGATCCAGATAGCCGCACTGCAGGCTTCGCACCGAACGCTCGGCCGACCAGACGATGTGCTTTCTAGAATTGTCGTAATGCTTGGCTTTCATCCACGGCAGCGCCTTGTTGGGAAACAGGATGCCGCACTTGCTGACGATGCACATCTGTTCACGCAGCGAAGGCTCCAGCGCCAGCCCGCGCCCGAACATCTCCTCGGTGGTGAAGCCCCCATAACAGGCAGCATGGTCAAAGACCCGGATGCCCAGCGCCAGCGCCTGATGGATCATGCGCAGGAATCCCTGGTCATCCAGCCCCCATTCATGGGCTCGCCAGTAGCCATGCGCCAGACGCGCATGGGTGAAGAAATTGGTGGTCATGGCGTGCTCCTCGCTCCTGTAACAATTATACAAGCCTAAGGAAGAGAGCACTTGGAGATCAAGTAGACATTTTAGGCTGCTAGGCGGCGAATACCCTTGATCAGGACATTGAAACTATGCGAACTGTTTCCACCCTCCAGATCCATATGGAGGCCAATCGATCGCGATCCCTGAATCTTCTGATAGCGTCCCTGAGTCAGTTTCCTCAGCTCCTCTGCGGCATTGGCCAGCGCGTCCGGAGCAAGATACTTCCGCTTTCTTTGCTGTACTGCCAACCCTTTCATGCACAACCCCTGCTCGACAGCCTGCAGGTCCCCCAGATAGAAACTCTCCAACTCATGGCATGCGATACGCACCAGAGCTTCGCTTCGACCTGCACGAGCACACAGATCCTGCAGCTTCCGTTTCACAGCTAGGGATCCTCTGAACAAGTCCCCGCGGCCGTCGCATCCCCACGGGCGCATGACTGCGTTGCCATTTGCTGTCAATAGCGCCGCTATTGACAGCAAATGTCGCCTTGTCCTGCATCCCGTTCCGTGGCGCGCCGGTTCGCGGGACTTATTCAGAGGATCCCTAGGCAGTCGTGGCTATCTTTGTCTTGCAACACGATGAAGTGACTGTCAGGCTGCTGCCAACCACGCAATCGTTGCTCCAACTGCTTCTGTAGATCCTGCTTTCCCTCGAAGACAAGATATTTAACATCAATACCTTCCGGCAACAGCCGTGGAAGAACACCTTTTAGCATCTCGCGTGCCGAAGGCTCTTCCAGGCAAAACACCAGCGTCTTCATTACGGGTCCACCCCCGCGAAGAAACCCTGTTTCCACAGATAGCCCATCTTGTCGCCGTCGTTCATATAGGTCACGATCTGAGCATCCTCCCTAGCCCGGCGTACCTGCGTATAGCCGTTCTTCTTCACCAACCAGAAGACCTCTTCCACATCCAGTGCATTCAGGAAATCCGGCGAATGCGTCGATACCATGACCTGACCACGGCCGCGGATGGCATAGTCTCGAAACTCCTCGGCCAGCTCCAATAAAAGGGCTGGGTACAGCTGATTCTCCGGCTCCTCCACGCACAGGAGCGGATGAGGATCTGGATCATGTAGCAACACCAGATAGGCGAACATCTTGATGGTTCCATCCGACACGTAGCGATCCACAAATGGATCCACAAATGCCCCATCCTGAAATTGCAGCAACAGACGTCCATCCTCCGTCGGCTTGGGCACAACAGACGAAACCCCTGGTACACGCTCACGCATACGCCGGACGATCTCCTGGAAAATACCTGGATGCTCTTCATGGATGTGACGCGCAACCAGCTGAAGATTGTCACCGGTCACTGACAGATGATCATCGACGCCTACAGCGTCCTTGCTGCCTCTGGCAGCGCTGATGTGGAAATCAGAGACATGCCAGTTCTCGATCAACCGGCGGAAGGCATGCGCAGCTTTGAATCGCTGAAACTGCCCCAGTCCGCTGATAGCCAGCGTACCACTGTCGACCCGCTGCTCTTCCCGCGTCAGATCCTCATCGCGCCGAAAATCCTCCTCGTTGTTAATGGCATAGCCCTCCCCCATACGAAAATCCAGGAAGTGAAACGGGGAACCGTACCGTCCTCTCTTGTAGCGCAATACCTCATGAAGAACGACCGGCCGCCCTCGCTCCTCCCCAAGGTGCAGCAGATAGGTCACCAACCGATCAACACCACTGATCTCCAGACGGAACTTGATCTCAATCTCGATGCCCTCCCCAGGATCTGCACCACGCGAGAGCATCTCCCGAAAACCACCGCGCTGCTGCATGGCATGACGGACGTTGAAGAGCAGGCAATCCTTCAAGAATCCAAATACCCCGAACAGCGTACTCTTGCCCGTGCCGTTGGCCCCCACGACCACGCACAGACTGGGCATGTCGACGATACTGGCATCCCGGAAGCTCTTGTAGTTCTTCAGACGGATGGATTCGATACGCATGGCCTTCCCCAGAGAATCATCCCTGACTAGCCTCGTATTATCCAATAGAAGCCTCTTCCATGAAAGGCGCCCGTTTCCTTTCCATGACCACGGAGGCATCGCCTTTCAGCAGCCGTAAACAGCCAATGCAACCTCAGGATCGGGACAAATAGTCATCCACGACAGATCTGGCCTCCTGACCCATCACCTTGCCAACATGCCTTCTCTATCAACGGCTTGGCACGATCCAGATCGTCCATCGACTTTAACCGTAGCTCCACATCGCCCACACCCCAAGTTCCTATTCCTTGGATATTCTTGGCAAACCCGCTTTCATAGTCAGAGTCAGGCAAAGTCCGCGGATCAAGCTTCAGATTCAACAGTAGACGTCTCTTCTGAATGATGACCGACCCGAAACTCCGAAGCCTGCGAAGAGCCAAATACAGACGTGTCTGCTTCACAGTTACGTCATCCCCCAGAGACGTGACAAAGCTGCACAACTGAGCGCAGATCTGCCGAACCTCATCTGTGGTTTCCTGCAGTCTCTGATCGAAGGGCTTATCCCTGCCCGTCCTATCCGGAGCCAAGGGTACTCCGTTCTCATGAGGAATCATGCCTCCATCGGACACACCAGCTGTCCGATACGGTTCAATACCATCTCCGGCCCCGACTTCGCCGGAATCGATACTCCTTCCCGGCACGATCACGTCACCTGATCGTGCAGAGTCCGGCCTGGGCTCCGACGATGCCTGCACCTGCGTGTTTACCAGCTCCAGCAGTAGCAGGTCATCACCAAAGAACTTATAACGAATCAAGTCAATACTACGCGGTATCTGTTGCACGGCATGTTGATCATAGCGCGTAAAGTCCGACGCAATGCACAGTAATCGTGCGCCAGGCCAATCAATGCGTTCGGCAGACTCACGACCCAGCCTATCCAGCACCAGCCATTTGAACTCCGCTCGATGGTCGAGCAGCCAATCCAGATAGAAAAGTCCTTGATTAATGACACTCTCGTGAACATGCCGCTTGTACTCGATGATCACAGGACAATTATCTTCGTCCAGTCCCAGAGAGTCGATCCTCCCTCGGTGCGTCTTCCCCGTCACGTATTCCGAGGCCAGGAACCGTACCCCAAGAAGCACCTCCATCTGCCCCTCGATTAGACGTTGTAGCTTACGCTCCAATGTCGCAGACGTTGCCGACAGCTCGACAGCCTTGTCACCCTCAAGACGGAATAACTGGATATCGCCCATATCCTGACGTCCCCCATTTGCCAGAAGTCCACTTGGCCCACACGGCCTCACAACCTCTCCGTCATATAACAGCTACGAAGACTCCCTGCAATGACGGTACGACAAACGGGCACACGCATCCACACCCAAGCAACAGCCACTATTACGCGGGCAGCGCCTACCTCTCAGGCCCAAACAGGGCTTGATCAACTCAGACATTTCAGAAATCCCAGTCCTCATCCTCGGTGGCTACGGCCTTGCCGATGACGTAGGACGAACCGCTGCCCGAGAAGAAGTCGTGGTTCTCGCTATCGGGCGACAATGCCGACAGGATGGCCGGATTGACCTCGCACGCCGCGGGCGGGAACAGCGCCTCGTAGCCCAGGTTCTGCAGCGCCTTGTTGGCGTTGTAGTGCAGGAAGGCCTTCACGTCCTCGGTCAGTCCGATGCGATCGTAGAGTTCCTCGGTATAGAGCGCCTCGACTTCATACAGCTCGAAGAGCAGCGAGAACGCGAAGTCCTTCAGGCGCGCCTGGTCGGCTTCCGGCAAGCGGGCCAGCGCACGCTGGAACTTGTAGCCGATGTAGTAGCCATGCACGGCCTCATCGCGGATGATGAGACGGATGAGGTCTGCGGTGTTGGTGAGCTTGCCGCGGCTTGACCAGTACATGGGCAGATAGAAGCCCGAATAGAACAGGAAGCTCTCCAGGAACACGCTGGCGATCTTGCGCTGCAGGGGATCGGACGCAGCATCGTACTCTTCCAGAATCAGTCGCGCCTTGGCCTGCAGCTGCGGATTCTCTTCCGACCAGCGGAAAGCCTCGTCCACTTCCTTGGTGGAACACAGGGTCGAGAAGATCGACGAATAGCTGCGCGCATGCACCGCCTCCATGAAGGCAATGTTGGTCAGCACCGCCTCTTCGTGCGGTGTCTGCGCATCCACCATCATCGAGGGCGCCCCCACCGTGTTCTGGATGGTGTCCAGCAGCGTCAGCCCGGTGAACACCCGGATCGTCAGCGTCTGCTCCTCCTCACGCAGCGTGGCCCAGCCCTGCACATCGTTGGACAGAGGCACCTTTTCCGGCAGCCAGAAGTTCGCCGTCAGCCGGTTCCACACCTCCAGATCCTTCTCGTCCTGCAGCCGGTTCCAGTTGATGGCCAGCGGGACCTTCCGCACCTGTTCCTTGTTCGACATATCAATCACCTGTTCTTGTCGGGCCATGGCCCCTGTTCCTGTTCCGTCCACTCTCCGTCACCACGAAGGTTTCCCTTCGCGGCGCACGGCGGCGCTCACAATGCGCAGGACACGCAACCCTGCACCTCGGTCCCTTCCAGCACCGCCTGACGCAGCCGCACGTAATAGATGGTCTTGATGCCCTTCTTCCAGGCGTAGATCTGTGCCCGGTTGATGTCGCGCGTGGTGGCATCCGACGGGAAGAAGAGCGTGAGCGACAGACCCTGGTCCACGTGCTCGGTAGCGGCGGCATAGGTGTCGATCAGCGGCTCCGGACCGATCTCGTAGGCATCCCGGTAGTACTCCAGGTTGTCGTTCGTCATGAACGGTGCCGGGTAGTACACGCGCCCGATCTTGCTTTCCTTGCGGATCTCCACCTTCGAGACAATCGGATGGATGGATGACGTGGAATGGTTGATGTAGCTGATGGAGCCTGTGGGTGGCACGGCCTGCAGATTGCGGTTGTAAAGACCATGCTGCATCACCGCCTCACGCAGCACAGCCCAGTCCTCACGGGTGGGCAGCGTCACGTCCATGCGTGCAAACAGCGCGCGTACCGTCTCGGTCTCGGGCAGCCAGTCGCGCGTCACGTACTTCTCGAAGAAGCTGCCGTCGGCGTACTTCGACCGATCGAAGCCCACGAAGGTGCTGCCTTTTTCCTGGGCCAGCAGGTTGGACGCGCGCAGCGCGTGGTAGGCCACCGTGGCAAAGTACACGCGGGTGAAATCGATGCCTTCCGGGCTACCGTAATGAATGCGCTCACGCGCGAGGAAACCGTGCAGGTTCATCTGCCCCAGCCCAACCGCATGGGCCTCGTCGTTGCCACGCCGCACCGAAGGCACGCTGTCAATGGCCGACATCTCCGAGACGGCCGTCAGCGCACGCACCGCCGCTTCCACCGTTGCGCCCAGATCCGGGCCATCCATGGCAGCTGCAATGTTCAGCGAACCCAGGTTGCAGGAAATGTCGGTGCCCAGATGGCGATAGCTCAGATCGTCGTTGAAGGTGGACGCCTCGTTGACCTGCAGGATTTCCGAACACAGGTTGGACATGGTAATGCGCCCCTCGATGGGGTTGGCTGCATTCACCATGTCCTCGAACATGATGTAGGGATAGCCGCTCTCGAACTGGATCTCGGCCAGCGTCTGGAAGAATTCACGGGCGTTGATCTTCTTCTTGCGGATGCGCTTGTCACCCACCATCTCGTCGTACTTCTCGGTGACGGAAATCTCCGAGAACGCCTTGCCATAGACCTTTTCCACGTCATGTGGCGAGAACAGGTACATGTCGGCATTGCGCTTGGCCAGCTCGAAGGTCACGTCCGGAATCACCACGCCCAGCGACAGCGTCTTGATGCGGATCTTCTCGTCAGCATTCTCGCGCTTGGTGTCCAGGAAGCGCAGGATGTCTGGATGGTGGGCATTCAGGTACACCGCACCGGCGCCCTGCCGCGCGCCCAGCTGGTTGGCATACGAGAAGGAATCTTCCAGCAGCTTCATCACCGGAACCACACCGGAGGACTGGTTCTCGATGCCCTTGATGGGCGCTCCCAGCTCGCGCAGGTTGGTGAGCATCAGCGCCACGCCACCGCCCCGCTTGGAGAGCTGCAGCGCCGAATTGATGGCACGCCCGATGCTCTCCATGTTGTCTTCCACACGCAGCAGGAAGCACGAGATCAGTTCACCCCGGCTCTTCTTGCCGGCATTGAGGAACGTGGGCGTGGCCGGCTGGAATCGCCCGCTGATGATCTCGTCCATGAAGCGCAGCGCCAGCTGCTCATCGCCACGTGCCAGCGTCAGCGCCACCATCACCACGCGATCCTCGAAGCGCTCCAGATAACGCTGGCCGTTGCGCGTCTTCAGCGTGTAGGAGGTGTAGTACTTGAAGGCGCCCAGGAAGGTGGGAAAACGGAACTTCCGGCTGTAGGCTTCATCCCAGATATGGCGCTGGAAATTGCGCGAATACTGGTCCAGCACGTCGGCATCGTAATAGCCTTCGTCCACCAAGTAGCGCAGCTTCTCGTCCAGGTTGTGGAAGAACACCGTGTTCTGGTTGACGTGCTGCAGGAAGTACTGGCGCGCCGCACGACGATCGGCCTCGAACTGGATGTTCCCGTCCGCGTCGTACAGGTTCAGCATCGCGTTCAGCGCGTGGTAGTCCAGCCCCGGTTTGTCGTCATCCGACACGCCTGTATCGGAGGCTTCGTAGCTGCTTGCAGCCGTCATGTTCTCTCCCTGCATCATCATGGGTGACTCAGGGCCTCTTCGCCCTCATCCACCCTTTCCTTCATGTCCCATCGGCCCTGTCTGCCTCTGTCCGTCATGACGCCCGCATGGCACCTTCGCCCATGCGGCGGCCCCCATGACGGAGCGGCTTTCAGACAGACTCGACCTCATCCAGACTGGCCCAGAATCGCTCCAGGCCTTCACGCACTCGCACCACATCCAGCTCGGTGCCGGCCAGCTCGAAGCGGTAAAGCACCGGCACGCCGCACTTGTCGCCAATCACCCGACCGGCGTGGGCAAACGTCGTGCCGAAATTGCGGTTGCCGCTGGCAATCACCCCCCGCAGCAGACGGCGGCGATCCGGATCGTTCAGGAAGCGGATCACCTGTCGGGCCACGGCGCCGTGCCCCTCGCCATCGGCGTAGGTAGGCGAGATCAGCACGAAGGGCGCGTCCGGCTCGGGCATCCGGGCGCACTCATCCACCGGAATGCGCATGGCCGGCAGGCCCAGCTTGTGCATGAAACGCTCGGTGTTGCCCGAGGCCGAGGAGTAATAGACCAGCCCCGCCATGGCGGATATCAGGCCAGGCGGCCGATCATGTCAGGACGAAAACCGGTCCAGTGGGCTTCGCCGGCCACGACCACGGGAGCCTGGCGGTAGCCCATGGCCAGCACCTGGGCCATGGCGACGGCATCCTGGGTCAGGTCGACCAGCTGGTAGGCAATGCCACGGGCATCCAGCGCACGGGTGGTGGCGGTGCACTGAACGCAGGCGGGTTTGGAGTAGACGGTGATGGTCATTGGCCGGGTTTCCTTCAGACGGGGGCGAAGGGCCGGCAGCAGTCCGGACGGACGCGCGCAGACAGGCGCCATCCACCATGACCCGCTCCTGCCCACCGCAGGGTTGTCATCCATGCCGAAAGGCGCTGCCACCATGAAGATGGGCGGCCTTTCGGCGGCTATCGGGGCAGGTCTCCTGGCTTGCGGGTCCTTGCGTGGCTGGAACCTTCCCAGACCCCATGGGTCCAGTGGTTCAGGAAGAGTCCGTCCGGACCCCTTCCAGCCTTGCTCACCGCCTACAGTTGCGGGGGCAGCGCCGGCATTGCACCCTGTGCGAAAGGCCTTGAGGCGACCTTCCCGGATGCGCACCGGCTTCCCTTTTCATCCCGGGGATGATCTCCCGGGAACCTCGATGAAGCGCATTGTACCCAAGATATGGGGTTCGTCCAGCCCGCGGACACAATATGTAGCGCCTTCAAATACCCTGGGACACCATGGAAAGTGTTGCGCGAACGCCAAACGGCATGACCGACAGCTCGGCACACCTTGCAGGAACATGCGCCAAGTGCCCGTGGGCAAAGGATTTTCCAAAAACACCCACGTTGCATGGATGCTGCACGACCGTCCGTCGGAAAGGGGTCGGCGATCGGTGAAACCGTGGGCTCAGTACCACCCTGGCCACGTCGGAAGGACGTGCCCGGGTAGGAAAGGCTGTCTGACGATCTCGGTATCGTCTTCATCCGGCATGAGGGAAGGCGCCGGATGGCGAACGCCATGAGGCGCCGACGCAGGGTCGCCCGGACACATCATGGCGTCGTGTGGGGCAGGATCACTGCTCGGCGAAGGCCCGCTCGATGACGAAGTCACCCGGAGTGGAGGTGTTGCCCTCGACGAAGCCGCGCTTCTCGAACATGTCCTTCAAATCGCGCAGCATCTCGGGGCTGCCGCAGATCATGATGCGGTCTTCCTCGCGGTTGAAGGGCGGCAGACCCAGGTTGGCGTTGAGCTTGCCGTTCTCGATGAGGGTGGTGATGCGGCCCTGGTTGCGGAAGGGCTCACGGGTCACGGTGGGGTAGTACAGCAGCTTGCCCTTGATCAGCTCGCCCAGGTATTCGTGCTCCGGCAGCTCCTTGGTGAACAGGTCGTAGTAGGCCAGTTCGTTCACCTGACGCACACCGTGCACCAGGATCACCTGGTCATAGCGCTCGTAGGTGTCGGGGTCGCGCGTGATGCTGAGGAAGGGGGCCAGGCCGGTGCCCGTGGCCAGCAGCCACAGGCGCTTGCCGGGCAGCAGGTAGTCCGTCACCAGCGTGCCGGTGGGCTTGCGGCCGACGATGACCTTGTCACCGGGCTTGATGTGCTGCAGCTTCGAGGTCAGCGGGCCATCGGGCACCTTGATGCTGAGAAACTCCAGCTGCTCCTCGTAGTTGGCGCTTGCAATACTGTAGGCACGCAGCAGCGGCCGCTCTCCCTCTTTCGGCGGCAGGCCGATCATCGTGAAATGACCGTTCTTGAAGCGCAGCGCCTCGTCCCTCGTGGTAGTGAAACTGAACAGACGATCGGTCCAGTGATGGACGGTCAGAACCTCTTCTTCGCTGAATGCTTTCGATTTCATGTATGACCCGGGCAGCACCCGGCAACAGATGACGGGCAACGCAGGGGGTGCGCCAGCCCGCAGGAGTGGAAGACAGACATTATGAACCGAAGCCGGCGGTTTGCCAGCACGGAGGCACAGGAATGCCATGGAATTAAGTAATCGCACACTTACTTGGCCAGGCATCCGTGCTCAGGCATCATTGCCCGGGCGGGCCAGGCAGCCTCGCCCGCCCTCAATCGAAGCTGCGCGAGCGCAGCACGTCCAGCGAGTTGTCGCTGCCGGTCTGGGCACGCAGCACGTAGCCTTTGCCCAGGGTGTACTGGATGCGCAGCAGGTTCCAGACACCACGCACGCCCTTCTCGTAACTGACGAAGAGGCGGTCATTGATGCGTTTACCCAGCGACACCACGCCGGTCTCGGTGGCGTCGGTGCTGTTGCTGTTGCTCGACCCCACCAGCCCCTTGGGCGTCATGCTCTCCTGGATGCCCGAATCCACGCCCGTATTGGAGGCATAACCGTAGTTCAGCACGTCCAGGCCCAGGCGTTCGGCGATGGAGGGCGAACGCACGCCATTGTCGTTTCCCAGCAGCATGGTGCCCGCCTGCTGCAGGGCCAGGACCTGAGCGGCACCTCCAGCCTCGTCGGGCGGCACGCCCAGCACCAGCCAGGACAGCTTGTTGGTCTCCGACATGGAAGGCTTGGAGATGAGCGATACCCGCGGGTTGCTCGCCTGCCCCGTGATGGAGACCCCCACTTCCACCGGCAGGTAAGGCCGCTTGGCCTCGATGTCCAGCGACGGATTGTCCACCGGGCCGGTGAAGCGGATCAGACCTTTGGTGAATTTCAGGTTCTGGCCATAGGCCTGATAGCTGCCATCGATGATGTTGACCACGCCGGTCAGCTGCGGACCGGCCGGCAGGAAGCCGCCAACCTGCAGCTTGCCGCCCAGTCGGGCCTCGGCGCCCATGCCGTTGATCCTCAGCTTGTCACCCAGCTCCACTTCCAGATCGCTGGCGATGCGCAGGCTGGCCTCCGGATCCTGCTCCTCGGGCTGATCCTGGGGGATCTGCTCGCCCACAACCCGCACGTCGTCAGACAGCGTGGGCGCGGAAGAACTCGCCAGCTCGATCAGCCCCTCATCGACCTTCATGTCACCGACCAGGATCAGACCCGCCGGGCCGCTGGTCAGGCGGGTGGCACCCGACAGGGTCACGCGCTGACCGGGCCCGATCGGGACCAGAAAATGGTCGGCCCGCACATCGAAGACACCATCCATCGGCAGCAGCGAAGGCTTGGGACTGCCGGCCTTGGGCGGCTTGGTGAGCGCAGCAGCCCAGGCGGCATCCTGTGTGGCCAGGGCGGCCTTCATGTTGCCGCGCTCTACCAGACGAGCCGCCCCTTTCAGCTGCAGGCTGCCCTGGCCGGCATGGAACTTGAGCCTCTTGACCTGCAGGCCATGACCGTTCAGGTGAGCATCCAGCACGCCCCCGGAGAGACGCATGCCGGCCGAGCGCTGCAGCACGGACAGATCCTTGCCGGTAACGGCCAGGTCCACCAGCGGCGCATCCAGCGTGCCGGCCACCGTGCCATCGACCTTCAGCGAGCCGTCGACGGCCATGTCGGGGCCAGTGAACAAGTTGGCCAGCTCGAGCGACACGATGTCCAGCTTCACCTTGCCATTCAGCTTGCGCTCGTCAAAGCGCAGGACCAGGCCGTTGTCGTCGCGCAGTCCCAGGCGCTTCCTGCGGCCGGCAGCCACCTGCTCGCGGATGCCAGCCTGCACGTCGCCGTACAGGGCTTGCGCGTCCTGGCCACGCAACTGCCAATGGCCGGCAATGCGCACGTCCTTCAGCACGTCCAGGTTCTTCTTCTCATCCACGCCCAGCAGCTGGTGCAGCCGCAACGGCGCCAGCTCGTCCAGACTGCCGTGAGTCTCGTATTTGAGCGGGCCGCTCCAGTCCAGCAGCAGGCGCTTTAGGTCGATGTGCCCATCCAGCGCCGCCAGCCGGAAATCCGACAGTGTCAGGCGGCTGCCGTCCACTTCCAGCGGTGCCGGGTCGACCAGGCGCACGCCGGTACGGCCGCTCAGGTCCAGGGTCTCCACGCTGGCCCGATAGCTGGGGCCGGTGCGCGGCAGCGACAGCGCACCTTGCAGGCGCAGCTGCAGCCGGTCCTTGCCCTGCCGGGCGGCGGCGGCCAGCTGGTGCTGGGCCGGCGTACCGTGCAGGCTCAGGTTCAGTGCATCCAGAACCTCGGTGTCCGAGCCCAGCTGGCGGGCGGACAGCGTCAGATCTACGGGCGTGTCCAGCCGGGACTTCGCCTGCAGCACCAGCGGCGCCGTCAGGTCCAACTTCAGGTCCTTCAGACTCAGGCGGTTCGGCTTGCCCTCCTCATCCAGGGTCGTCCAGTCCAGGCCGCTGGCACGCGCCGATGCCTTGGCGCTCAGATCCTGAAAGCGTCCGGTCAGATGACCGTCCAGATTCATGCTGCCCGAGGCGCGGCGATCCAGAGCCGACAGGTCGGTGAGTTTCACACCGACATCCAGCCGATCCTGCGGCGCCCCCAGTGCCCCCTTGGCCTGGATGCGATTGGCCGTGCCATGTGCCAGCTTCAGGTCGATGTCCTTCAGCGACAACGGCTGCCACTGGGCATCCAGCTCAGCCTTGCCGTGCAGGCCACCGGTCAGCGGCTGGCCGGCCACGCGGCTTTCCACCAGATCCAGCCCCACCGTGGCCTTCTGCCCGGGCGACATCAGGCGCCCTTCGACGGACCAGTCTGCGCCCAGCATCCCCCCGCGCCAGGCCGGGTCAACGGACAGCGTGGCCGGCAACCATTGCGCCAAGTCCAGCCGACGCGCCGTGCCGCGCAGGTTCAGATCCCAGGGAGCGCTGACGGCTGCCTGGCCGCTGGCGGTCAGCAGCGTTTCGCCCAGCGCAACCCGCCCTTCGTTCAGTTTCAGCCAACGCGGATCCAGCGTGCCAGCCAGCTTCACCTGGGCGTCGGCCACCAGCTTCTTCAGGTCAGCCGGCAACAGGGTGCGCATCTGTTCGGCGCGCTGCGACAGATCCACCAGGAACTGCTGGCCATCCACCTTCACCTGTCCACCCAGGGCCGTCCGGGGCAGCCCCTGCCAGAGCGGGGCCAGATCCAGCCCGGTCAGCTTCAGGTCGCCCTTCAGGCGCGGCAGCGTGGCGCCCGGAATGGCCATCGACTGGGTCAGCCAGCTTTCCAGCCGCCCCTCGATGCGGGCCTCGCCCTTGGGGGCAATGGTCACGGGCTGGTCAGCCTGCGACTTCTGGGTCGCCCGGCCCTTGTCAGATCCATTGCCAGGCTTCGCATTGGCCGCCGCCGCTGCCACCGACCCGGCGTCAGCCTGCTGCACACTCACCGGCAGGCCGATGGCCAGGTCATTGAGCCCCACGTAAAGCTGCGACCACTGTTCGGTGGGCGGAATGCGGAAGACAATGCGGCTCTGCAGCGACCGCAGTGGAATGCGGTTGGCCTCCAGCGTGCCCGCCCGGCGGTTCGCCAGCCGGATGAGTCCCTGCCACGTCTCCTTCTTGCCAGCTACCGGATCGATATCGAGGTCCAGGTCAATGCCGGTCTCGGGCAGCTTGCCCAGCGCAGTGAAGCGCACCAGGTTGGTGTCGGCCAGGCGAACGTGCAGACGCTCCACCGGCATCCGGCCTAGCGGCTTTACCACGGCCTGGATATCGGCCACACCATCGGCCAGCTGGCCCTGGAGGGTGGCCGGCAGGCTGGCCAGGTCACCATCGACGGTCAGGGTGGCGTCATACGGCCACTGCTGGGCATGACCATTGGCCTGGATCACGCCCTTGAGACGGTGCGGCGGGGCGCCCTCCATCTGTGCCGTGCCTGAACGCACCTGCCCCCAGGGGCTGGCCAGCGTCAGGGTCTTGACCCGGTAATGGCCCACCGAATATTCGGCAGCCCCATCGATGTCGGTCAGCACCACATAGGGCTCGGCATCCTTGCCATTCACGGCAGGCGGCTGGATCTCCAGTCGCCCGACGGCCAGCTTGCGGATCTCCAGCGGAAACGGCAGGCCGAAATCGCCGGGCATGTCGGTGTCGGTGCGCGGCTTGTCCGGGTCACCCGGCGGCACCTGGATGATCAGCGTCTCGGTCTCCAGCTGGTGCACCAGCCCCTGGCCACGCAGCAGCGCACGCAGCGACCAGCGCAGCTGCAGCTCGGTACCCTTGACCGCGGTGTCGAAACCGCGCCATTCCACGCGCCCGATATGGATGCCGCGCCACAAGTTGCCCTGTACCCGGTCGAAGGCCAGTGCCTGGCCATTGCGGGCCAGCAGCTGCTGCGCCCAGGACAGCGCCTGGGTCAGACCGTTTTCGCTGCCCAGCCACAACAATGCTGCCAGCACTAGTCCCATGACCAGCAGCAGGAGGCGCACGCTCCAGCGAAAGATCGCGCGCCACAGTGAATGCTCACGTCGCACGGGGGTCGTCGTGTCGTCCATGATCAGAAGCTGAATCCAATGGAGAAATGCACCCGGTAGCGATGGATGGCCTGGCCATAGGCCAGGTCCAGCTTCACCGGCCCCACCGGCGTACGCACCTGCAGGCCCGCACCATAGCCCGAGACCGCATCGAAGCTGCGCCAGGCGTCGGTGACGTTGCCGTAGTCATAGAACACACCCAGCGACAGCATCTCTGTGATGCGATGCTGGTATTCCAGCGAGCCGATGGCCAGGTAGCGCTGGCCGATCACCGAATTGTTGACATTCAGGCCCAGCGATCGGTAGCCATATCCACGCAGCGAGCCGATGCCCCCCGCCCGGAACAGGTTCTCGCTGGGGATGCCGAAGCGGCTGCCCGCATTAACCACGCCGAACTCCACGCGACCGATGAAGGTACCGTTACGCCAAACGGGAGAATTCTTCGACAGTGGCTTGAAGCCCGCCATGCTGGTATAGAAGCGGGTGAAGGTGGCGTCGCTCAGCGCGTGCTTGCTGGCGCCGGAGACCTCGAACTTGACACCATAGCCGCGCGTGGGATTGAGCTGCGAATCGAAGCGCTGCAGCGTCCAGGCCTTGCCCAGCACCAGCGCCTTCACGCCGTCCCGCTGCCCGGACTGCCGGAAGTGGATCTCTTCCTGCTGCAGCTGCAGCGACGTGAACGCCTCGATGTCACGCTCGCGCTGGCCATAGCCTACATAGGCGTTGCTGTTGAACGTGACGACGCCTCTTTCGTCCTCACGCTCGACGCGTCCGCCGAAGCCGTAGTAGCGGTCCTCGGCGTCATAGGGGGTACGAAAGTTGGTAAACGCTCGCTGACGGCGCTGCGACATCACCAGTGACGCCTCCATCTGCAACCCGAACAGGCTTCGGTCCTGAAAGCCCACCTGACCACGGAAGCCGTCGTCGGTGCTATAGCCCAGACCATAGACCAGCCGATGGCGCTTGAGCTCCTCCACTACCAAGTGGATGGGCACCGCCTTCAGCGAGGGATCCTCCTGCAACGCCAGCATATCGGGCACGGCGCTCACCGAACTAAAGTACCCCGCCTCACGCAGTCGTTCCTGGAAGACCTGCAACGCGCCATCCGTGTAGGCGTCCCCTTCGTGGAACGGCTGCAGATCGGTAATGATCCGCTCCGGGTAGCGCGACAGGCCCTGGACTGCCACCTTGCCGAAGGCGATGCGGTCACCTGAATCCACCACCACCGTCAGCCGCGCCTTGGCCGTCCGGGCATCCACCTGTGCCGTGCTGCGGGCGATGCGGGCGCGCAGGTATCCCTGCCGCTTCATCGCATCGATAAGCGCGGCCTTACCGCTCTGCCAGTTGCTGCTCACGAAGGGATCGCCCACCGCCATGCCGAAGCGACGCTTCACGTAAGCCAGCGCCCGGTTCTGCGTGCCCTGCCCTTCGATCTGGATGTCCAGCTCGCCGACCCGGGTGCGGTTGCCGGGCTTGAGCGTGAGCTTCACGCGATCGGGTGCCTCGGCATCGATGTCGATGCGCGGCTCGAAGTAGCCTTCGGCCTTGACGATGGCCTGCACCTCGTCATGCAGCTTGGACACCAGACCGTCGAACTGCACCGGATCGTAGTCCTTGCGATGCTGCCAGCGGCCTACCAGGGTGCCCTCACGGATCGTACTGGCGAAGCTCGACGGTGCATCGATGTCGAAGCGGTAATTGTTGCGCTCCAGCAGTTCCGAAACCCCGCCCGATCGTCGGTCGGACCCGGCCGACTGCCCGACGGCAGCCGTTCCCGAGGTCTGATCCGCCTGGGCGGCGTCATGCCCGGAAGACATGGGGCCATCAGCCTGCCCCCCCTCCGGATGCCTCCCCTCCGGAGCTGAGGCCGAGTCTGCAGCCGCCAGGCGCCATGCCGACATGTCCCCGCCCGCCTGCAAGCCCGGATGATAGCCTCCCGAGCGAAGGCTGGCGGCCTGCGCCGCAGACGCGCCACCTGCCAGAGCCAGCATCGTCGCCAGGCCCAGCCACCTGTCCAAAACCTTTTTCTTCATGACATCGGTGCACGGCAGACCCGTGCAGCAGGAAAGCACAACGTACCAGAGCATTCATGCAACGGCGCAGCTGGATGCGACGATGACAATCCCCGGCCCTCGCATCCTTCCAGAAAGAGGCGGAACTGCCTCCCCGATGGCCGGCCAACACGCCGTACCCGCCCCTGCACCCACAGTGCAGCGCCGAGTATAGAGTCTGCCGCCCGCCCTTACTGAAAAACCGTGACAAATCCGGCAGATGATGACTCAGAAACGGACAACACCCCAGCCCGATGGGACGGCCGGCCCATCCAGGGGGCCCGGCGCCGGATAAAAAGCGAAACGCCCGGGCCATACGGAACCCAGGCGTTTCGTGGCCCCCACAAAGGGGGCAGAACGGGCGGCCCCATTGCCGCCCTGTGGCATGCGGCTCAAGCCACACGCGGGCTGGCGATCACGCCACCAGCCGATACTGCTGTGTGAGCTTAACGAAGTTGTCCAGCTCGGCCTTGTGGTGCTCTTCGCTCCAGCCCAGTTGGGCGGCCATGAACTCAGCCACCGCAGGCGCTGCAGCCTCGGCCGCCTTCGCGTCCAGGAACAGCAGCCGGATGCGCCGCGCCAGCACGTCCTCCAGCGACAGGGCCAGCTCCTGATCGATGGCCCATTGCACCTGCGCGAAGGTGTACGGGTGGTCCGGATGCACCTTCTTCGCCAGCTCGGGGTTCTCAGCCGCCAGCTTCTCGATGGCTGCCGCGTCACTGCCATAAAGCGTCAGCGGCGTGTCATCGAGGTGCCGGTTGGCGTCGATATAGCCATGCAGCTTCAGTTCGCGCGTGGCGCAGGCCTTCTGCGGCAGCAGCCCGGCACCGATTGCGGCATCGACACCGTCCTCGGCCATCTGGCGGTAGGTGGTCCACTTGCCGCCGAAGATGTTGATCATGCCCGACTTGCTGACTTCCACCTTGTGACTGCGCGAGACTTCCTTGGTGGACTTGCCTTCGTCCTTGGGTGCAGCCAGCGGCCGCAGGCCCACGAACACGCTTCGCACGTCGGCGCGCGTGGGCGCCCGCTTCAGGTAGTCGCGTGCCGTGTTCAGGATGAACTCGATCTCCTGCTCCAGCGGCTTGGGCTCGTAGGACGGCTCCTTGATCAGCGTGTCGGTGGTACCCACCACCAGCTTGCCGTGCCAGGGCACCGCGAACAGCACGCGGCCATCCGAGGTCTTGGGCACCATCAGCGCATCGTCGCCGGGCAGGAAGTCTTGATCCAGCACCAGGTGGATACCCTGGCTGGGCAGGATCGGCGGCTTCTCGTGGACCTCGTCCATCCCCAGGATGGGGTTGGCGAACACGCCGGTGGCGTTGACCACGCACTTGGCCTTGACCTGATAGGTCTCGCCCGTCAGCTCGTCACGGCACGAGACGCCATCGATCTTGCCGGCGGCGTTCTTGTCGATGCCCGTGACCGAGCAGTAGTTCAGCACGGTACCGCCGTGGTCGACGATCGACAGCGCCAGGCACAGGGCCAGGCGCGCGTCGTCGAACTGGCCGTCGTAGTAGCAGACGCCGGCGCCCACCTTGTCGTCACGCACGCCCGACAGGCGCTTGCGCGCCTCGGCCTGCGACAGATGCCGGGTATGGCCGATGCTGAGCTTGCCCGAGAGCCGGTCATACATCCACAGACCGAAGGTGTAGTAGGGAGCGGTCCACCACTTCTCGCCCGGGATGATGAAGGCCTGGGTCTTGAACAGGTGCGGCGCGTTATGGGCCAGACGGCCCCGCTCGCGCAGCGCCTCACGCACCAGGTCCACATACCCTTGCGCCAGATAGCGGACCCCACCATGCACCAGCTTGGTGGAACGGCTCGACGTGCCCTTGGCAAAGTCGTGCCCTTCCAGCAGCAGCGTGGAATAGCCGCGGGTGACAGCGTCAAGCGCCGTCCCCAGGCCAGTCGCACCGCCGCCGATCACCACCACGTCCCACTCACCGTGGGTCTTCAACTGCTCGATGGCTTTCTTGCGTTGCATGCTGATCTCCTATGCTTATTTCTTCACGCGCTCGGACTCGGGAATGCGGGCCTTGTGACGCCCTTCCTCAAGCATCGTGATGAAGAGCAGGACCACGGCAATCACGCCCCCGCCGATCATCACATAGAAACCACCGTCCCAACCGTAGTGCTGGGCAGCCCAGCCCACCACGGCTGCCGCGGCCGTCGTGCCACCCAGGTAGCCGAACAGCCCCGTGAAGCCTGCTGCCGTGCCGGCGGCCTTCTTGGGGGCCAGCTCCAGCGCATGCAGACCGATCAGCATCACCGGACCGTAGATGAGGAAACCCACCGTGGTCATCAGCACGAAGTCGGTCAGCTGGTACGGGTTCTGGAACCAGGGCTTGTCCGCGTACTGCGCCACCAGGTCAGCCGGCGTGGCCGGGTTCATCCACAGGGCCACCACGGCAGCGGTGGTCAGGATCATGAAGATGAAGCCCGTCAGGCCGCGCTTGCCCTTGAAGACCTTGTCCGACACCCAGCCGCACAGCAGCGTGCCCGGAATGGCAGCCAGCTCATAGATGGTGTAGGCCCAGGCCGTGCCCTTGAAGTTGAAATGCTTGACTTCGGACAGGTACACCGGCGACCACTTCAGCACGCCGTAGCGGATGAGGTAGACGAACACGTTGGCCAGCGCGATATACCACAGCAGGCGGTTCTTCAGCACGTAGGTGACGAAGATCTCCTTGGTGGTCAGGTCCTTCTCGGCCGTCTTGGCGTCGTAGTTGTCCGGATAGTCGTTCTTCCACTGCTCGATCGGCGGCAGCCCGCAGGACTGCGGCGAGTCCTTCATGATGAAGAAGATGGGAATCGCGATGATCATCGCCGCGATGCCCGGGTAGTACAGCGCCTGCTGCCAGATGTCCTTGTTGGTGGCCTCAACCCCGTGGGTGTTGAAGTAGACAGCACCGGCCAGCAGCACCATGGCGCCCGGCACCATGCCGCCCAGGTTGTGGGCCGTGTTCCAGATCGACACCACCGAGCCGCGCTCGGTCTTGGACCACCAGTGCACCATGGTCTTGCCGCACGGGGGCCAGCCCATGCCCTGGAACCAGCCGTTGATGAAGATCATCGCAAAGGCGATGGCCACGCTCGAGGTCGCCCAGGGCATCAGGCCCATCAGCGTCATGCACAGGCCCGACAGCAGCAGGCCGATGGGCAGGAACACCTTCGGATTGGAGCGGTCGGACACGGCCGCCATCAGGAACTTCGAGATGCCGTAGGCCAGACCCGCAGCGGCACCGATCTGACCCAGCTCGGCCTTGTTGTAGAGGCCTGCGTCGATCAGGCCCTTCTGGGCGAGGTCGAAGTTGCCCCGCACGAAATAGTAGGCGGCATAACCGAAGAAGATGCCGGCAAAGACCTGCCAGCGCAGACGCCGGTAGGTCGGATCGATCTTGTCCGCGGGCAGCAGGGGCTTATGTGCCGCCGGCTTGAGGATGCCAATCACGAGATGTCTCCAGAGGAAAAAGGAAAGGAAAAACAACGTTGATGATTCTGAAACATGTCCGCCAACAATGCGAACTTGCTTTAATCACGAATCATACGCCCTCATCCGCCGGAAAGACCTGAACTCAGGTCAAAGCCTCGTCGTCCGTGAACTACATGCCTGCCGCCAGTAAGCTCCACCGACAGGCGACAGGCGTGAATTCAGGCCGATTGGCGTGCGCCCGCGGCACACGGTGTCGCTTACACGCCCGCCCGGGCCAGGCCGGAGAGAATCCCCTTCAGCGACGCGGTCAGGATGTCGGCATCCATGCCCACCCCGAACAGGGTGTGATCGCCCACTCTCAGCTCAAGGTAGGCTACTGCCTGAGCATTGGCGCCCGAACCGATGGCGTGCTCGCGGTAGTCCATCACCCGTACCTGGGCCAGGCCCGTGGCGTTGAGACCGGCCACGAAGGCATCCACCGGACCGGTACCCTCGCCCTGGAGGCTCACCGTCCTGCCGCCCAGCTGCACGTCGGCCTTCAGCGACACCCGGGTGTTGCCCGCCTCGTCGGTCTCGGACATGGCCCGCTGCTTCGGCGCAGCGATCTCGTCCAGTCGGTATTCCTTGCGGAACAGCGTCCACAGGTCCTTGGCCTGCAGCTCCTTGCCCGAGGCGTCCATCTCTTGCTGCACCACCCGGCTGAACTCGATCTGCAACCGGCGCGGAAGCTCCAGCCCGTACTCGTTCTCCAGCAGGTACGACACCCCGCCCTTGCCCGACTGGCTGTTGACGCGGATCACCGCCTCATACGAGCGGCCCAGGTCCTTCGGATCGATGGGCAGATAGGGCATCTCCCAGATATCGCCTTCCTTGCGGGCAGCAAACGCCTTCTTGATGGCGTCCTGGTGCGAGCCCGAGAAGGACGTGTAGACCAGGTCGCCCACATATGGGTGACGCGGGTGCACCGCGATCTGGTTGCAGTGCTCCACCACCCGACGGACCTCGTCGATGTCGGAGAAGTCCAGTCCCGGCGAAACCCCCTGCGTGTACAGGTTCAGCGCGATGTTGACCAGATCGCAATTGCCGGTGCGCTCGCCGTTGCCGAAGAGGCAGCCTTCCAGCCGCTCGGCCCCGGCCATCAGCGCCAGCTCGGCCGCCGCGATGCCTGTGCCCCGGTCGTTGTGCGGGTGCACCGACAGGATGATTGAATCCCGCCTGGCCAGATTGCGATGCATCCACTCGATCATGTCGGCAAAGATGTTCGGCGTGCAGTGCTCCACTGTCGTTGGCAGGTTGATGATGCACTTGTTCTGCGGCGTGGCTCCCCAGGCATCCACCACCGCATCCACCACCCGCTTGGAGAACGCCAGCTCGGTGTCCGAGAACGTCTCGGGTGAATACTCGAAGCCCCACTCGGTCTCGGGATGCTCAGCCACCAGCTGCTTGACCAGCTTCGTCTGGCCCACCGCCATCTCGACGATGCCATCCTCGTCCATCCCCAGCACCACCTTGCGCATGACAGGTGCACAGGCGTTGTAGACGTGCACCGTGGCCTTTCGGGCCCCTTGCAACGACTCGATCGTGCGACGGATCAGCGACTCGCGCGCCTGCGTCAGCACCTGGATGCTCACGTCGTCCGGGATCAGGTTCTCCTCGATCAGCCGGCGCACGAAGTTGAACTCGGTCTGCGAGGCCGACGGAAAGCCCACCTCGATCTCCTTAAAGCCTATGTCCACCAGCAGCTGGAACATCTCCAGCTTGCGCTCGACGTTCATCGGCTCGATCAGCGCCTGGTTACCGTCACGCAGATCGGTGCTCAGCCAGATCGGCGCCTTGGTCAGCACGGCGTCCGGCCAGGTGCGATCCTTCAGGCCTACCGGAGGAAAGGGACGATATTTGGACTGGGGGTGTTGCAACATGAAAAACGTTCCTGACAAAGAGAGGGTTGAGCAGTCGGCGGCGATGCGGACCCCGCAGGGGCCACAAAAAACGAACGGCCCGCTGCCGGAGGCATACGGGCCGTTGAAGCTGGATCGCAGGGATGCGCGTGCAACTACCTTCGCCCGTGGGGGACGAACAGCAGTAGAGCCAGCAGCAGGGAGTCCTTGCGTGTATCCATGGTGCAGGAATCTAACATATTTCAAGGTCTCCGGGCACCTGCCGGCCCCATTATTCCCCGGGGGCGGAATATCCCATGTCCCTCTTCACAACCCTGACGACAGCGGTTCGGGAAAAGCAGCCCTCCCAACGGTGGCCATACCCTGCCCCCAACCCGCACAGGCAAGGCAACACGGAAGGAAGCGCCGCGGCCCCACCATCAGGGGCATCCACGGCACAGGCGCCACCACGGCGTCAGAGCGGGATTGATATGCCATCGCCAGGCCGCCTGGGAGGTGGCCAAGGCTGCCAGGCCGATGCGCGATGAGCTTCTCACCCACCCGTGCAGAGACGGTCAGATCTCGCCCGAACGATAACCCCACCCCACCATCGGTCGTTCATGAAGTGCCTGATCATTCCATGCAGGATGGATTCGTGCTTGGGGCACCCTGCCCGGCCCGTTCATCAGACCATTGAACGCTGAAGGGTCTCCCGCGATCCGGAAAACTTCTGTCGCCACCGTCCTGATCGGCGTGGCCGCCCTGGCTGCCCACGGTTCGGCCTCGGCCGAGAGCATTCCCCACGATGCCATCAACCTGTCCAACGCCAAGCTGTCGCTGCCGGAAGCCGTCGCGCTGGCCGAGAAGCACCACCCGGGCAGCAAGGCCAACCAGGCCGAGCTGAAGTTCAAGAAGGAGAGGCTCTACTACGAAGTGGATGTGGTCACCCCCAAGAACGAGGTGTTCGGCGTGAAGGTGGACGCCAAGGACGGCACGGTCTTTCAGAGCAAGCCCGACAACCATGATTGACCGATGTTGACGGATCAGCCATGATGCCGAGCAACGGCGGCGTCTGTTCCCGCCGTCTCCCGGCCCTTCCTGATCGATAGGTTACGCTTATAGCCACATTTAGTTAAATTCAATTTACTTAACAGAAGAAATCCCGGATCATTCACGCATTGGCCGCCGCGGACAGACTGCCACACAGTCCGCCCGGCCAGGAAGTGCCAGGATCTGCCCGCCATGGCGGGACGTGCGGATGCCCCGCCTTCCCCGTCTGGCCAGATTCCCCGCCGGGAACCGCTCCCTGCCCCGCCTTCAGGCGCGGGGCAGGAACCCGGCCCGGCAAGGCCGCTTCCGGCACCATCGGCAGGCCCTGTCCTGCCACCTACTCTAGAGGAAATCCCATGTCGCTGATCAACACCCAGATCAAACCCTTCAAGGTCCAGGCCTTCCAGAACGGCAAGTTCTTCGAAGTCACCGACGAGACCCTGAAAGGCAAGTGGAACGTCATCTGCTTCTACCCCGCCGACTTCACCTTCGTCTGCCCGACCGAGCTGGAAGACCTGGCCGAGCACTATGACGAGTTCAAGAAACTTGGCGTGGAAGTCTACTCGGCCTCTACCGACACGCACTTCGCCCACAAGGCCTGGCACGACACCTCGGACGCCATCAAGAAGGTCAACTACCCCATGCTGGGCGACCCGACCACGCAGCTGGCCCGCAACTTCGACGTGCTGATCGAAGAAGAAGGCCTAGCCCTGCGCGGCACCTTCCTGATCGACCCCGAAGGCCTGATCAAGGTCTGCGAAATCCACGACAACGGCATCGGCCGTGACGCCAGCGAACTGCTGCGCAAGGTTAAGGCTGCCCTGTACGTGGCCTCGCACCCGGGCGAAGTCTGCCCCGCCAAGTGGAAAGAAGGCGCCGAGACCCTGAAGCCCTCGCTGGACCTGGTCGGCAAGATCTGATCCCGCACCCCGGAAGGCTGGCCGGTCACTGACCACCCCTAGCCTTCCCGTCATGATCGACATCGTTACCAGCCAGCCCCGGCCAAGCGGCGCTCCTATCGCCTAGCTCCTCGCGCCGGCAACCGGTGGCTGGTCTTTTTTTGTCCATTTCCCACGTCACCACGGCACCATCATGCTTGACGCAGACCTCAAGAACCAGCTGCAAACCTACCTGGGCCACCTGAAACAGCCGATCGAGCTGGTGGCCACCCTGGACGGCAGTCCGAAAGCGAAAGAGATGCAGGAACTCCTGCAGGAAATCGCCGAGCTATCCGACAAGATCACCCTGCGCGAAGACCCGGCCGCGGATGTCCGCAAGCCCTCCTTTGCCATCAACCGCATCGGCACCGACATCGGTGTGCGCTTTGCCGCCATCCCGCTGGGCCACGAGTTCACCTCGCTGGTGCTGGCCCTGCTGCACGTCGGCGGCCACACCATCAAGCTCGACGCCGACACCATCGAGCAGACCAAGGCCCTGTCCGGCGACTACGACTTCGAGATCTACATGTCGCTGTCGTGCCAGAACTGCCCGGACGTGGTGCAGGCGCTCAATTCGATGTCGGTCATCAACCCCCGCATCCGCGTCCAGACCATCGACGGCGCCCTCTTCCAGGACGAAGTGGAAAAACGCGCCATCATGGCCGTGCCCACCGTCTTCCTGAACGGCGAAGTGCTGTTCCAGGGCCGCTCCAGCGCCGAAGAGATCCTGGCGCGCTTGGACAGCGGCGCCCACTCCCGCGCCGCCGAGAAACTTTCCGAGAAGGATCCGTTCGACGTGCTGATCGTCGGCGGTGGCCCGGCCGGCGCTGCGGCAGCCGTCTACGCGGCCCGCAAGGGCATCCGCACCGGCGTGGTGGCCGAGCGCTTCGGCGGCCAGGTGCTGGACACCATGTCCATCGAGAACTACATCTCGGTGCTGGAAACCGACGGTCCCAAGTTTGCCGCTGCCCTGGAGGCCCACACCCGTCACTACGGCGTCGACATCATGAACCTGCAGAAGGTCGAGTCGATCAGCCGTGACGAGGCTGCCGGCATGGTCACCGTCAAGACAGCCAGTGGCGCCAGCCTCAAGAGCAAGACCGTCATCCTGGCCACCGGTGCCCGGTGGCGCAGCATGGGCGTGCCCGGCGAGCAGGAATACCGCAACCGCGGCGTCACCTACTGCCCGCACTGCGACGGCCCGCTCTTCAAGGGCAAGCGCGTCGCCGTCATCGGCGGTGGCAACTCGGGTGTCGAGGCCGCCATCGACCTGGCTGGCGTGGTGGACCATGTCACGCTCTTCGAGTTCATGCCTGAACTGCGTGCCGATGCCGTGCTGCAGCGCAAGCTGGAAAGCCTGCCCAACGTGAAGATCCTGAAGAACGTGCAGGTCACCGAGGTCAAGGCCAGCAACGACAAGGTCAGCGCCATCGTCTACAAGGACCGCACCAACGACAGCATCCACGAGGTGGCGCTGGAAGGCGTGTTCGTGCAGATCGGCCTGGTGCCCAACACCGACTTCCTGAAGGACAGCGGCATCACGCTGGCCCGCAATGGCGAGATCCAGGTCGATGTCCGTGGCCAGACCTCGATGGAAGGCGTGTTTGCCGCCGGCGACTGCACCACCTCGCCGTACAAGCAGATCATCATTGCCGCCGGCGACGGCGCCAAGGCTGCCCTGGCCGCCTTCGATCACCTGATCCGCACCTCGGCACCCAAGTAAGCGCACACTGCGCCTTGATGATCTGAGCATCATTGAGGCGCAGCACGCTTTCCAGACCTCGACCTGATCGGCGCGCAAACATGCAGCCTTTCTACCGAAACGCGTTCCGTCGGGGCCGATCGTCCGGCAGTCTGATCGCCTTGGCCGTCCCGCACGGCCCAGCATAGTCTTCACGGGTGGCCTGATGCCATCAGCCACCCAGACCCCAGCGACCTGCACCGTCCCGTGCGGGCCCGTCCGTCCGCCCCCACCCGGTTACCGTCGGGTGGGGGCGTTTCTTTCTCAGAGAGGCGCGCTCGGCACCGCCAACTCAGCCCTTCAGATGCTTGAGCGCCTCACGGATGCTGAGCGGCGCCATCCGGGCACGATGGGTCTCGATGAAAGCCAGCACCCACGCCGGATCCTGGCGGGCATACTGGCGCAAGGCCCAGCCAATGCCCTTGTTGATGAAGAACTCGGTCTGCCCCAGGTTGTTGACGATGACCTCGGCCAGCAACGCACGATCGGTCTGTGCCCCCAGCGACAGCTGACAGTCAATGGCGATGCGGCGCAGCCAGAAATTCTCGTGCAGGCTCCAGCTGATGATCCGGGGGCGGATCTCCGGATGACGCAGCAGGATGCAGCCCACTACCTTGTCCAGCGCATCCACCGTGTCCCACCACGATTTCTGCACCACCAGCGCTTCCACGCGGTCCAGGTCTGCCGGAGCCAGCTGTTCCTTCACCTCATTCAGGTAATCCACAGCCACGTACTGCATCTCGCGGAACGGGCTCTGCCAGCATTCCCGCACGAAGGCCCAGTCCGGTGTCCGCCCACGCGCCGCACGGAAGAATGGTCGGCAGAGCTTTCGCCGCTCGGGCGTGCCCACCCCCAGAAACGCGAAGCGATGCTTCATGTAGGCCGCCATCTGCGGCGCCCGGCCAGGCTCGGCAGCCGCCTGCAGGACGGCAAGGATCTCGTGTGCATCCATGATGGATGGCGTTATCCCTCAATGTCCCCCAACGCCACGCGCTGCCGGCCCTGGGCATCGAAGTTGTCGTCCGACAGCCACTTCTCCAGACGGCGTTTCACCCGGGGCCATTCGGAATCCAGCATCGAGTACCAGCAGGTGTCGCGGTTACGGCCCTTGTACACGATGGCCTGGCGGAACGTGCCTTCGTAGGTGAAGCCCAGGCGCAGGGCAGCGTTGCGCGACGGCTGGTTCAGCGAATCGCACTTCCATTCATAACGGCGGTACTTCAGCGTCTCGAACACGTACTGCGCCAGCAGCAGCTGGGCTTCGGTGGCCATGCGCGTGCGCTTGAGCCGGTCGGAATAGGTGACGGACCCCACTTCGATCACGCGGTTGGCCGGATCGATCCGCATCAGCGCAAGGGAACCCACGACCTGGTTGCTGCCCTCCTCGATGATGACGAAGGAGCAGGGATCCTCGCTCGCCTCCAGCCGCGTCAGCTGCTCGTGCAGGGCCTGCCGGTCGGCCACCGGTTCCCGGGGAAGGTAGGTCCAGTCCTTCAGCTTCGCCGCTGGCCCATGGAAGGCATACAGATCTTCGGCATGTCTGGCGGCCGACAGCCGCTCCAGCCTGCAGAAACGCCCCTGCAGGACAGGACGGCCTGGCCGTTCGCCCGGCGTAAAGCCAGGGACCGCATCGCCGATGGGCTGGCCGAATTCGTTGTGACGCATGAAGTCTCCTCAAAGGACGTGTCATCGCCCCGAATATACGCTTCATGGACACACAGGACGATCCGGGCATGGGGCGACCACGTCATGGCCCGGATACAAATCACACGTAGGGCGGCATCAGGACGACGCCAGCACGATGCCCTCCGTCTTCAGGCGCTCGTGGATGGCGATGCACAGCTCGCTGCGGATACCGCCCAGGCGCTCGCCGCGGGCCGTCCAGGCATAGAGCTTGAACTGCAAGGCCGAGGCACCGAAGTCGGTGAACTGCGCTGTGGGTGCCGGCGTGGCCAGCAGGTCGGCATGTTCGCGCGCCACCTCGGTCAGCAACTTGATGACCTGGCCGGGGTCACTCTCGTAGGCCACACCCAGGCCAATCTCGATGCGGCGCAGATGGTCGGACAGCGTCCAGTTCACCACCTGGTTGGCGATGAGCTGCGAGTTGGGCACGATCACGTCGGCCCCTGCCCCGGTGCGCAGCACGCTGGCACGGATGCCTATGCGCTTGACCTTGCCGCTCTGCCCGGCCATGTCCACCGAGTCGCCCACCTTGATGGGACGCTCGAACAGCACGATAAGGCCAGAGACGAAGTTGTTGACAATGCTCTGCAAGCCGAAACCGACCCCGACACCGAGTGCGCTGGCAAAGATGGTGAATCGATCGAGGCTCACGCCGGTGGATGCGATGGCCATCAGCAGGCCGCCGATCAGCACCACGTAGTTGAGGATGCTATTGAGCGCATACGGAATGCCCGGCGACAGCGACACCCGCGTGTAGACTTCGCGGTCCAGCACGTAGCGAAGCAGACGCGAGACCTGCAGCGTGAGCCAGACCAGCACCAGGAAGCGCAGCATGTCGGCCAGCGACACCGAGATCTGCCCGATCTTCATCGGCGTGGACAGGAAGTCCCCCAGTGCATCAGTGATTGGCGACAGCAACATCACCTGGTTCAGCGTGTAGCCCGTCCACAGCAGGACCGCCACCCAGTAGACGACGCGGCGCAGCCGCGCCTCGATCAGCGCCCCGTCCTCGTCCAGCATCTTCAGCCGGTTGAGCGGGCGCAGGTTGCCGGCTAGGCGCAACAGCGACAGCAACACCAGCGAACCCGCCAACAGGATGACCCCCGCAAACAGCGAATTGAGCGTGGAGGCGCTGATGAAGCGCGCCAGCCGGGTGAAGCCCAGCAGATCAGTGACCAGGGCCGCACTGCAACCGGCCAGCACGGTATTGATAGCGTAGCCCGTCAGTCGCAGCGAGCGTGCATTCTGATCCACATGCTGGGTGGAGCTGTCGGGCGGCAGCGCCTCACTGGACACAGTCCCATCCTCGGCTTCGGCCTCGGCCCGCGCCTGCATGAACGCACGGCGCCGATCACGCGTGAGGTGCATAAGCAGCAGGATCGTCAACAGCAGCTGCGACTGGAAGAACAGCCGCTCCCAGGTCGGATCGAACTTCAGGATCTCCGGCACCTGGTTGAAGGCGAACATGGCCAGCAGCCAGTACAAGTAAGTGGCCAGCGAACGCTCCACCACCTGGCGCAGCAACTGCACGGTGGGCGCCAGCGCCACCAGCCCCAACAGCAGGTTCAGGCTGGCCGGCGGATAGGGCAGCAGAATCGCGGCCATCGTCACCGTCGTCAGCACGGCCACCGACAGCGGATCAAGCAGCAGCCAGCGCACCGAGCGCAGCACCGGCTGCTCGCTGATCTTCGCCTCCACCCGCGGACGCAGGAAGTGCAGCGTAGCAAACACCAGCACCAGACAAGCCAGCAGCGCGATGGAGCGAACCGGATGGATGCGCAGGTACTCGACGATGGCATGACCGTCCGAGCGCAGGCGCGCCAGCCCCGTCAGCGTGCTGCCATCATTGGCGTCCGTATTGGCAGCGCCGAACAGCGCCGGACTGTCGGTCTTGAACAGCGAATCGATGGACGATGTGAGCGTGTTCTTCAGTAACGCCTGCTCGGATGCGATGGTGGCCTGCAGCTTACTGCTCTGCGCCTGCAGGTCGAAGATGCCACTGCGAATCTTGGACGCTGCCTTGCGCGTGTCCTGAATCTGATTCAGCACCTCCTGCACGCGCGTGCGGATGACCTGCGGTGACGCCTTGATCTCTTCGGCCGACTGCGCCCCTTCCCAGAGCTTCTGCATGCTGTTGAGACGGTTGAAGTCGTCCTGCAGCGATTCGGCCGCCTGGGTGAGCTGTTTATCCACGGCCGTCACCTCGGCCTGCAACTGTGCCCAGGTGGGCTCGATGTCGCGCATGCGCCGCTGGCTGTCGGAATCCATCGCCAGGTGGCTGAGCGCGCGAGTCTCGGAGGTCTCCTGGGCCAGGCGCCTCAGGCGCAGGCGGATGGCGTCGCGCTGCGGCGAGGCCTGCAGGCGGCTGCGGATGATGTTGAGGGTGTTCTCCTCGCTCTCGGCACGGGAGACCACGTTGGCAGCCGGAATGGGTGAGGCCGAGGCAGGCGCCGGATTGGCGGCCGCCGCGTTGGCATTGCCGCCTTGGGCAGCCTTGTCCTTGTCGCTGGCGGCGGCCGGTGCCACCTGCGCCATCGCAGGACTCGGAGACAGGACCACACCGGCCGGCACGGCCAGCATCAGGGCCAGCAGCAGCCGGCCACAAAGGGAAATGAGGGCATCGGTCTTCATGCCCGCCAGTGTAACGGGCACTCGCGCCCTGCTGGACAGTGCCCCCATGGCACGGGACGACCGGTCGGCAGGCGAAGCGTGGCTGGCTGGGGGTTTGTCGGGATGCAACAGGGCGGATACACCTGACCTGCTGCCCTACGTTGCCGGGGCAATCAGTGACATGGCCCGTCCCCGTCATGCCTGGTACCTCAGCTCCCTGAACCTTCAAGCCCTCTCGTCGAATGAAGCACAAAACTTGACATCCTGGTCATGCCACTATTATGCTATGCGTCCTGAGGACGCATAGCATAATAGTGGCACCATCACGCACCCGCTGAACAGGTATCCATGGACACCCCGTTGCCCTTCAACCTGCTGAAATCCATTCAGGAACGCCTGTCCGGCTGGAACAGACCTGTCATCACCGACTATGAGCTGGCCGTGCTCATCATCCGGTTGACCGACACGACCGGACAACCACCAGACACCCGTTCCCACCAACAAGCAGTAGACAACCTGCTTTCGACGGGCCTGCTCCTGCCTGACAAGGATTTCCGGAAAGGAACCGTGTATCGGCTCTTCGGCAAGAACAACCCTGCCGCCACGGAGGTTGCCTGCGCCGTGGATCCATTTGCCTATGTCTCGCACCTCAGTGCCATGGAATACCACGGCCTGACGGACCGCTTTCCGAAAATCCTCTACCTCACCACCCCCGACGACAAGGCATGGCGCGCACAAGCCGATGTCCGCATGGCAGCCGACCTGGGTGAACGGCTTTCGGCCTACCGTCAGACAGGTCTTCCTGTCCTGCGTCGTCAGCCCAGCCAGAGCATTGAAGGCCAGCACGTGGAACTCATGCGCCGCAGCCACCTGGGGGCATTCAGAGTCGTGCGAAGCACCGGCGTGCGCGTCGCCACCATCGGCCGGACCTTTCTGGACATGGTCCGTGAGCCCGAGCTATGTGGCGGCATCCTGCACGTCATCGATGTCTACCGAAGCCAGGCGGCACAGTACCTGTCATTGATCATCGATGATGCGGAACGCCATGGCACGGCCATCGACAAGGTCAGGCTGGGCTTTCTGCTGACCGAAGTGTGCCACCTCTCCGATCCTCGCATCGAAGGCTGGACCCGACATGCCCAGCGGGGCGGATCCCGCAAGCTGGACCCACAAGCGGAATACGATCCCCGATATTCCGAGAAGTGGATGCTCTCCATCAACGTGCCCACCTTACACACCAACAGCATGGATGATGCCCATGAATGAAGTGGACATCGAACGTTGGGTCGATGATGCACCCACCCATCAAAGGGGCTTTCGGGAAGCCGTCCACATCATTCTGGACAGCATCGGCCATTCACGTAACCTGCAGGCCCGCATGGTCATGAAAGGCGGTCTGCTGCTGGCCATTCGCTATGACAGCAGCCGCTTCACCCGTGATCTCGACTTCTCCACCACGGAGCAATATCAGGCAGACACGGCCGACCAGCTTCTCGACGAGTTCGAGAAAGGACTGATCGACGCCGAGAACCGCCTTTTCTATGAGACGACCTGTCGCCTGCAATCCCGTCGGGTGGAGCCCAAGGGAGAAAACCGTACTCACCACAACCTGACGCTGACCATCGGCTTTGCCGACAAGTCGGATCGCAGCGCCATGGCACGGCTTCAGGCAAAGCAGTCCCCACGAGTCGTTCAGATCGACTACAGCTTCAACGAAGCCGTCTTCGACGTGGAGCTGCTGGAACTGGAAGGTGGTGCCACCATTCACTCCTATTCCCTGCACAACGTGCTGGCCGAGAAGATGCGCTCACTCTTGCAACAGCCCATCCGCCGGCGAAACCGCCGACAGGATGTCTACGACATCTGGCTGTTGCTGGAATCGGCACCACCCCTGACAGCAAATGACCTGCAACGCATCCATCAGATGCTGGTCAAGTCTTGCCAGAGCAAGGGGCTGACCCCAACAGCCCGATCCATGGAAGATGAGGCCGTGCAACAACTTGCACGTGAGGGCTACGCAGACCTCCGGTCCGACGTGGATGGCGAGCTTCCGGCCTTCGAGGATGCCTTTGCCACCGTATCCAGCCTCTATGGAAGGCTTCCCTGGTAACAACCCCGCAAAGCCTTCCACAGCCTTTTCGCTGCGTCAGCCCTCAGACCGGCCAGGCCTCCAGCCGGTAGGCAGCGTCCCAGAACATCCATTCCAGCCGGGCAGCCTGGGTGTAGGCAGCGTGCATGCGTTCGCGCATGGCGGGGGTGGCGGCTGCCGCGATGCGGTCCAGCGTGTCGCGCATGCGGGCCACGGCCTCATGGAATTCCTCGGCGGCATAGGTGTCCACCCAGGCCTGCCAGGGGTTGCCGGGCTTGCTGCGGGCGTGGATGTCGCGGCCCACTTCGGCATAGATCCAGAAGCACGGCAGCAGCGCAGCCATGGCCACCGGCCAGGACTCACCCCAGGCCGTGGCCAGCAGGTAGCTGGTGTAGTGCTCGGCCGTGGGTGACAGCGGCGTGGCGGCAAACTGCTCGGGCGTGACGCCGTGCTGCTTCATGAAGCCGTTGTGCAGCTCGCGCTCGCCCACCACGGCTTCCTGGGCAGCGGCCGCCAGCTGCACCACGGTGTCGGAATCATCGGCCCGGGCGGCCGCCACGGCCAGCGCCCGGCCGAAACCCACCAGATAGTGGGCGTCCTGGATCATGTAGTGCCGGAAGCGCTCGTTGGACAGCGTGCCGTCGGCCAGCTCGCGGTTGAAGGGCATCTCCAGCGTGGCCTGAAAGAGCGCGCGGTTGCGTGCCCAGGCTTCCTGCGTGAAGGTCATGGCGGGTCTCCTGATGGTCTGGATGAGGGATGGCAATACCGCGCAGGATCATACCGCCTCCGGCCCCGCACGATGCACGGCCATGGCCGGCCCCCTGCCCTTGCTCTATGATTCCCGCATCACCTTTTGCCGGGACACTTCGCCATGGACGCCCCTGCCACCGATCCCATCACGCCCCCGCCAGGCACGCTATTCGAGACCCGCCAGGCACTGCTGCCCACCTGCGAGCAGCACGGCATGCACTCGCAGCACACCGGCCGGCGCTATCGGATCCAGACCACCTGCGTCGGGCCCGAGCCGGAAGGCGGCTATCCGGTTTTCACCCTCCTGGATGGCGACACGCTGTTTCCGGTGGCAGCCATGGCCGCGCACGCCATGATGACGCGCACCGGCGAGAACGGCGTGTCCCCAATGCTGCTGGTGGGCGTGGGCTATGGCCATGACGGCTGGCTGGATACCGATGCCCGCGTGGAAGACTACACGCCCCCCGTGGCCGATGGCAGCGCCAGCCACGATGCCCGCGGCCGTCGTCAGGGTGGCGCCGAACGCTTCCTGCGCTTCCTGCGCGAGGAACTGCAGCCAGCCATGGCAGGGCGTTTTTCCGTGAACCCGCAGCGCCAGGCGCTGTTCGGGCACTCCTTCGGCGGCCTGTTTGCGCTGTACACGCTCTTCAACCAGCCCGACGCCTTCCAGACCTACATCGCCTCCAGTCCGTCCCTCTGGTGGCACGATGAATACATCCTGCAGGAACGCGACCGCTTCGTGCAGGCACAGGCCGGTCGCCCTGCCCTTCCCGTGCGCGTGCATCTGAGCATCGGCGAATACGAGCAGAAACACGCCCCATACATTGCCCCCGACAGCCCGCGGGCGCAGATGCTGAAAGCCCGTGGCCAGGTGGACCGCGTGCGCGCCTTCACCCGGCACCTGAACGAGACCCTACCCGGACTGCCCGTCAGCTTCACCGAGCATCCGCGCTCCACCCACGGCAGCTCCCAGCTTTATGCGGTACTGGATGCGCTGCGGTTTGCCAGCGGCATCCAGAGCGCCTGAACGGGCACTGAAGGACAGGCCGTAGTATGCTGGGGCTGAAAGCGAAGGTCTAGAGCACTCGGCCTATCCCAGAAGCTCCTAACCGAAATACAAATGTAACCCTTTCCGCTCCATAGTCCGACAAACCGTTCATAAAACAGACCATATCACCCTTGTTTCTGAAAGAGAGATCTACGCTCTTGAGCAGGAAGCCTAGACCCGCCAAAGCTCAAAAACTGGTTGCGGCATCTATTATTTCAAATCCTTAAACGCCCTTGGATTAAATAAAACCCACTACTTGAGCTTACATCTCAAAATAGCTAATTACCGTCCTCGCAAAAACCCTCCCTGATGGATGCCGCAAGTTCATTTCTCCTCTCTATTGCAAGACCGTTCCACCAACCAGCAACCACCAACCTAAGTGACAACCACCAACAATATAACGACGCCTCGGAGTAACAATCGTCATGCGACAAGAGGCCGTGCGCCATTTCATTCCTTATATTTGAATAAAACGGACTGCACAGCAGATACTTCAACTCAAACAACAGGTCTTCCCCAAAAACCTCAACCGCCTCAGGACATTTCACGAGAGCACTTAACCCATTCTCCGTTTCCACGCCATCTTGCGCAGTTGTGCTAGTAGAAACCCCCGCCTCCTTCAAATGCACCCTGACCATATTCTCTATCTGGGGAACAAGAACATGAAGAGCAACAACAAAATCCCCCTCGTAACCGGCATGCAAGCCTATCGCCCACATCTTCTCCCGACCACCAGGCACAAGCGAAGACTCGCGCGCCAAATATTCAAAATCATCAACAGTTAACCAATGCTCATTTCTTATCACCAATAAGGCGTGGTAGATAAACCCGTACGCATGAAGATTGACATAAATCCTGAACTGCTCCGCAACAGCACGTTCAACAGCCTTGTCCTCCTTTCCGTAGGAACTGACAGGAGGGTGCTTCGCGACCAAACGCCCATCACTGGAGAAGCGACGCCCCGGAAACATCCACCTTATGGGATGGTTTTTCATGATTGAAACAGCCTGATCTCTTACCTTGCCAGCCCCGGGAAATGCATTACCAATAACAAACATAATCAACGCACTTATCACGTCTTTCCCGCTCACACCCCTCTTCACCTTCTCCACAAACTCGGTCACATCAGAAGAAATGCAAACCTCCTGCATTCCTTCTGCGACACTAATTCCAATTTCTCGTTGACGCTCTCCAAGCCGATAAATCTTATTATCAACATTCAATCCACTTCTTTGTTCTCTAGGGATACTCCTGCATTTCTTTATGGCAACCTCCAGCCGAACACATGCTACAACCGCCCCCCCTCTGCACTTAGGCACTCCTCCGCCTCTTCCGCATAGAGATCAGCAGCACAGACCAAGCAAATCGCCTTTCGATCAGGAACTTTCGCAAGCCCAAACCATTCAGCGGCCTCTTCAAGGAGCTCTATCTTATAAACTCTACCTTTAGCTCTATTAGCGATAAGCTCCAACCGCTCTGCCACATCGAAAGTCCGCTCCACATGCAGACGCCTCTCTCTCAGCACACGAGCAACTCCCACAAGAAAGCCTGCATCAAGATATTCATCCGAAAACAAGACATCAAGAAGCTTATGTCTTACGAGATCAACCTTGTCCCACTCTCTCAGCGAGATCGACAAAACAATCGCCCGAGTCCAGGACGCACTTACATAAACCCAAGACTCCGGTGACAACGGCAATTTTAAGTAGGACTCAATTGCTACCAACGCACGTATTTTGTTCTTCGGCCTTTCCATTAACCAAAGCAACTCAGCCAAACGAGCCTTGACGCAGACATCATCAACCACATCGGTCAGCCCTCCAAGAAAGGATACCTGTTTTTCTGACAGATCTTCTGGTAATAAGCTTCGCCCTTCAGGGCCTACAAGCATTGGCTTGAATGGATTTTGTTGAATTTCCGGGCATAACACCATCGAGCAGAGCCCTGCCAGAATACGAAACGCTTCTGCATGACCAGTGTCGCCAGAGCTCTTGGCAAGCTCAGCCGCCTTACTGAACTCCTCACAGTAAGTACCATAGTCGAACCTACCGTTCGCCGAAGAAATGGCGTTCTTGTATAACTCTCCTTTAATAAACCCGGGGAAATCAAAATCGGAGAAATCAAAAACGTCTTCTTTCACGACCATCATCCTATAAACAGCGATCACGCCAGGACAACCCTGACAACTTTAGAGCCATCAACAAGAGCGTCTGCCCCTTGCACGTTCTGGATATTCTCTGATGAATCAGGTCCTGACGCTGTTGTGGCCGCAGCACATGGAGACCGGCGCTTTCCCGTTGCCACCGGGCAACGCTCAGTAACCATCCATCATTCACATACCGCCACAGGGAAGCCGAACCGGGCAAGATGAACGTACATCATCCGCTCCTGACTGGGGACCCCGATGCCATTCGCGCTATTTGCCCTATCAAGACGCCTGCCTGCCGTTCATGGCAAAGGGATCTTGCGAGTCTGGCCAATGCTGCTGGGCTGCCTGCTGGCCACAGCATCAGTCCAAGCCGCCCCTTCATCTACTGCCCCCGATTCGCTGCCCGCCTCCCCGGCCCCCATCACCCCCCGCACCGACGGCCTGCCGCGGGAGCTGCAGGAATGGGTGCCCTGGGCGATGCAGGGGCACGAGATGCTGGCGGTATGTGAATG